>Ga0316601_100001713_pt1 | contig 10921 bp, 4 predicted proteins | sample OWC_soil_day5_no_FD_207663 | JGI IMG/M metagenome (GOLD analysis project Ga0316601, IMG submission 207663) | Wetland soil microbial communities from Old Woman Creek delta, Ohio, United States - OWC_soil_day5_noCT | ecosystem: Environmental > Terrestrial > Soil > Wetlands | place: USA: Ohio...
TGCAAAGATCAAAGCATGAAGGAGTCAGTTCAGAGGGGTTAGAGATATTAAGTTCTTCATGTATAGAATGGCCAAGTTGTATGCATAAACACAAACATCACCAACTTAATAAATCCGCAGACCCTGTTTTTAGACAGGAAATCGGACCCGAGGATTCCTATGATGTCATAACCGGAAAGTCGGCAGTTTTCTCTTAAGGAATGAATATCGAGCATCACAAACTCGTGCAAAATCCCATTTATTGGGAGCCCCATGATGTATGATATATCACTGCTGGTTTTTTCCGAGAAGGATTGCAATCTCATGAAATCGGTTTTGCGGATATACTCTATCAGGTCCTGATGATCTTTAATCCATCCCGAATCAATAATTGAAACGGTGGCCCCGGTGTCGATAATGAAATATTTTTTGCCGTAAAATCCTAAATACAGTTTTACAATGGGAATAGAGTTTTGGGAGCTGGAGCGGGCAAATTTTATTGTGTCGTAATTATAAGATCTTATTGAATCTTCCAGTTTCATATTTCTTTTTAATGGGATAGTAGCAGTATTGCTACAGCCTTTTGAATAGATGAGAATCAAAAGGCCGAAAACGATTAAAAGGAAAAATGATAAATTCTTTTTCATTGTGTATCAATAAGTTTCTTTATTACTTATTTAAAACAATACTTAATGAAAGTTAGTTTATGAAGATGCGAAAAAACAAAAAAAAGTATGCCCATTTTCGTATTTCAAGGTTACAATGAACTCCGGAATACGAAAAAGGCATACTGATCTACGTGCCTAACCAAAAAATATAAGGGGGGCTTATTTTCCTAGCATCTTATCTTTTAACAGAAGCATATAGTATCCGCCAACTACCGAACGTGCCTGGAAACCTCTCTGGCGACCGCTGTCTGTTTGGTACCAGTCACTTAAAGGAACTCTGGTGGGTGTCTCGTTTGCGTAATTCCATACGGGTGTTACTAATTTATTTGTTATATCCTTATTGTCGGCAAGGGATGCTGTCCAGATAATCCAGTCGGACTTGGTATACTTCTCTCTGTTATCCAACGGAAGGCCATACTTGTTCTGCTTTGTGAGATAGAACGAGAGTTCTTTATCGTAAACTGCCTGACTGAACAGTTGTGTTCCAAATAATTTATCCCAAATCATATTGTACTTCTGGCTCCAGGTTCCCGGTTTATCAAAAGTGAGTCTGTAATGATCTCCGTCATCGGCCATCTTTTCGCATTGTGCTGCCATCTTTCTGGCAATCTGCATATACTTTTGTGCTACATCGGTTTTGCCCTGCATCTCGGCCATCTTTGCATAGCCGGCAATACCCATAATGGCTTTTACAGACAGGTTTACGTTGTGAGCAAAGTGTCCTGCAAAGTCGTCGGTACATAACTGGTTGGCTGGGTCTAATCCGTATTCTACCAGATAATCGGTCCAGGTGGTGAGTACTTTCCAATGCTTAATTGCATAATCGGGGTTACCATCAATTAAACATGTTGCTGCACACATTATAAGCATATTGCCCGATTCCTCTACCGGCATATCGCCACCATAAGTCTGTCCGTTTCCTAAAGGATAGGTGCCAATATCATGTGCTGCGAAAGGTTTGGTCCATTTTCCGCTTTCGCTGTAATAGAAGATATGATTCATCAATCCTTTTGCCAGAGCTGTGTTGTAAACAAGGAACAGCGGAACCGACGGATAAGAGACATCTACCGTTCCGATAGAGCCGTTGCTGAAATTCTCTTTTGACAGGAACAGCAGGTCGCCGTTATTGCTCTCCACCAGTTTGTGAGCAGAGATTGCCTGTCGGTAAGCAAGAGCACACAGTTCGGCATATTTCTTACCTCCTGCTGCAGTTGCATCTTTCATCAGTTTTTCATCGAATGCTGCACATTTGGCAATTACGGAATCGTACTCCTTTGCTGCAAGTTGCAACTCGTCCACAATTGTCTTGTTTCCTTTACGGTTCCAGTATGGACGCAGATTATCATTAAAGTACTGAATGGAGTAAAGATCATCATAGGCAAGCATTAGGTAACCACTGGCACCTTTACTATCGACAGTGCGAAGATTATCTGAAATAGCCAGGGCTTCTATTTTATCTGCAAGATCGCCAGACAGTGAAGCATCGCACTTATTATCAAGTTTTGCATTGGTTATGAAGCTGCGCTTTACTTTGCCGGAAACACCTACAGAAGCGGTAACGTTGCTGTTCTTCTTAGCGGCAAGGTATAAATATCCCCAGTCAATATGCACATCGTCTCCTTTTTTACCCAGCACTTTCTGTTCCTTTGTTCCGGAACTGAGTAAGTACAGATTATCAATCTGCTGCATTTTTGATTGTACAGGCTGGTATACATTATCCTGTGCCCACTCCGGAGAGGCATCAAAGTAAATGGCCACGTTATGCTTTGCTTTATCGATGGACTTTACCTGGTAAGAGATGTAATTAACCGGACGAGACATGAGGTCGAGGTTATCCATTAGCAAAGGAGCTGTAAAGACAAGATCGAGCTGAACGCCTCCGCACTGGAACTTATAGAATGTTTGTGTTGGCATTACATTGGCCGAAATCTGTTTGGCAGTTCTGGGGAAGCATTGTGCATCTGTTCTTTTTTCGAGAATACCAAAGTCTAGAAATGCTTCTCCGCCTGTATTCTTACAATGGGCAGCAATAATATTCTTTCCGGCTTTTAAGGCTGACTTGAACTGAGGCGATAACTTAAGGATGGCATTGCTCTGACAGGCATTACCTGTGTCGATAACCTTGGTGCCATTGATGTATAGCTCCAGATTGTCATCGTGAGAATACTCCAGAATAAGTTCTTTGCTTAGAGAGGCTTGCGTTAAGACAAATTCTCTGCGCACCCAGATATCCGGGGTTGTCCAGGAGGTTTGGAACTTTAAACGTCCTTCGGAACCAAACGCCCCTTTGCCTTTTTTCCAGGCTGCGTCGTTGAAGTTACTTTTCATCCAGTCGTTTGCCGGAGTTTCGAAGGTATAGGCAGCATCCCAGGGTTTATAGGCAGCCATTGGAACAACTGGTTTCATAGGAACTTGCTCCTCTCCCATAAAACGGTACGCTTTGTTATCAACGGTAATCACTCCTATAAGCTGTTGTTTCTTACCTGTCCAGTGCTTTATTGTCTCATCATACAGGTTGTCTGAAAACGACCATCCCGATGTATAAGGGTCTACCGTTACCAAAGGGTATGCGGGAGCTCTTAATTCATTCTTCGGTTGGGACTGATAAATATTACCGGCCAAACATCCTCCCAGCGTAGTAAACATTACGCTGAGAGTTATTATTATTTTCTTCATTATGTATCTTGGTATCTGTTATACTGTTTCTGTTATTTTTGAAGAGTTAAAGCTCTCATTTCGCATGCAGGCTTAACATCATCATTACTATTATTGGAAAGAGTTGCAGCAAAGACTGCTATGTTTTCATCATCAGGAAGTTCCAGTTCTTTGGCTCCTTCGGGTAAGGAAATGCAGAACTTAAACATATAGGTAAATGTATAGGCTTCGTTTCCTTTACGGGTATGACGGTGAGAACCTACATAAGCCAGGGAAGCATCTTTTACATATCCTTCGCTGAAGCCTGTTTGTCCCCATTGACCGTAGAATCCTGAATAATATGGCACCTGGAAGGTGTACTGTTTTCCATCTACCTTGAAGGTTGCCTTACGGTCTTTATCAACAGATGATGCGAGTATATAGAGCTTGGTGCACTGATTATTCTCCGGCAAACGAACGATGTTCTTTTTGCACTTAACCACGTTGTTTACATCAACAGCTGCAATATTGAAGGTTATTCCATCACTTACTACTGATTTTCCAATCAAGTCTGCCGAGTATGAATTTCCGTCCTTGTCAAATCGTCCTGTATTGCGGAATGCATCGGGCGTAAATGCCTGATTATTGTAATCGAGCGCAACAGGGATATTGAGCGACTGAGGTAATTCGACAGCACCTTTCTTCAGTTTTACACCGAATGTTTTAGGCTTGTAGGCAGTGGTATTGAATATCAGTTTATTGCCTTTTATGGTTGCTTCGCCAATAGCTTCTTCAATACCATTAAGTTCCTGAGCCGACTCTATTGCAGTAGGGAATTCAATCTCTACATTGTTGGCTGCCTGACCGTTTAGCTCGTATAAGCGAACAACATACGACTGGCCATCTTCTGATCTTTTCAGTGCTTTTACTGCAACCTGAGGTGTACTTGTTTTTACAAACGAGAACTCAGAACCCAGTTTACCGGCATGCTTAGGTGAGATGAACGAAATCATAGGATTATTCAATGCATCGGCTTTCCATGCAGTCTTTTCTTTCTGATCGGCAGATGCCACATGTCCTACTATGGAATATGTAAATGCATGATGCCCTAAATCCTGCTTATCCTGATAAGTAAATGACTTGTCTGTTTTAGGTGTATGTAGCAGAGTTAGTCGCAGGGTATTGTCATTTGGTTTGTCCCAGCCATACTTGCAGTTATTCAGAATAGAAACGCCGTAGCTTCCATCCTTGTCGGTTAAATCTGCCCATTGCTGTGCACAGACTTCATAAGCTATATCGGTATTATTTCCTCTTTCAACTGAGCCTAGTCCTAAATCGTACGTAGCTTTTGAGTTGGAAAGGTTGAGCGGGAATTCTGCTTTGAGCAGTGCATTCTGTGATGCCCAGTCAACATCGTTAATAATATCGATACGATCATCGGCAGCACCTTCAGTTAAACGGATGTGTTGCACAAAAGTAGAGTTGGCATGTTTTCTTTCTACCTTTAATGTGGCACATAGCGGACCGTTTTCTTCTATTGATATACGTACGCTTTCGTTCACAGAAACAGGTGTTCCGTCTACCGCTTTCTTCATTACTTCCCATGCAGGCCATTCAAACGATTCATTTGAAGGGAAAAAGACCAGACGAATGGCAGATCCATTTTTTACCAACTCGCGATTAACTCGTTTGTCTACAATAGAAGAGATATCGCCATCGGCATTCAGCGCTATTTTATATACGCTATTTTCTAAGGTGTTTGTTGTAACCTTCAAGCTGCTTTTACCAGTATTAGCTTTACCGAAACGAACATCGTAAACAGAATAGCTTACCGGAGCAGCATCTGCAGCAAATGTAATGGCGGCCACACCGTTGGTATAAGATACCAGCTGAGCAGGAACTTCCTTACCTTTGTTGTTGTACACTCTTACTCCTGACGGTTTGCTTGCTACCGGAACGTTTGCTGCAACAACATCTTTGTGTGCTGACGATAAGGGATTATAAACCACTACCGCTGTACCTTTAACTTTTGTATCGAGCGCTTGCGAAACAGAGCCTGTAGCAGTTTTAATTATATCGGCAAAACGACTTTGGGCAATTAGCTCGTCATTCCATGAAAAAGTATATGCTTTTGGGATACTTGTTCCTGTTAAATCGTCATGGAACTGATGCCAGATAAATCGTTTCCACGATTCGTCGAGTGTAGCTGCCGGATAAGCAACACCACCTAAGAAGTCTGCCATAACAGATGATCTCTCGGCTGCATCGCCCAACTGCTCATTACGACGGTTAAAACGTTTCATCGCAGCTTGTGATGTGTAGCATCCGGTACCATGAACATCCATTAACAGCTCTCCTTTATAAACCGGTAGTTCGGGATGCTTATCGAAAGGAAGATAATCTTCGAACAACTGGTAAGAGCGTGAACTGATAATCTTTACAGGACCGTTGCCTTTCATGCCTTTTTCCAGTGAAGCTACTGAAGATATAGTTGGTGAGCCTCCTATATCGCCAGTGCCGTAATATCTGTATGCTGTGTTGTTCACACTGCTCTTGGCTAAATCAATAAGTTCTTTGCTATTGCTGATATCTTCATTCTGCCATCTTGTAGTGTAATTCATTGCATTCAGTGCAGCCATGATACGCGATCCGTCAACTCCCTGCCACAAACCGAAGTTGAAAGGGAATTTAGCATCTCCATGAAATGGTTTATGTCTCCATTGCAACTTTTGGGTAGAGAATCCTATTAACCCGGCATGAGCGGCAATTGTAGGAAGGGCGTATCCAAATCCGAAACAATCCGGAAGGAATATATCTTTTGATTTTACACCAAATTCATTCTTATAAAAGTCCTGACCTAAAAGTATATTACGGAAAAAAGATTCGGGTGAAGGTATGTTGGGATCGGTTGCATCCCAGCTGCTTCCTGCTATATTCCATCTGCCCTGAGCAATGTATTTCTTTATTTTTTCATACTCAAGCGGATAGTATTCCTTCATCCACTGATATTTAACTCCACCTTCGAAGTTAAACACATAATCGGGATAATTGTCGAGCAGCCAAAGATTCTGCACTAATGTGTTATATACATATTCGTCGATAGATGTTTGCACTGTCCAATTCCATTGGGAATCGAAATGGGCATTCGACACAACGTAAGCTTTGTATTCCTGCTGAGCATGGGCAGAACCCAGACTCATGGCTACAAATGCGGTTAAAAATAGTTTTTTCATATAATTAATTAAATTGGTTACTTCTTTTCATTAACTGAAAACGAATAAGGAAAATCTTCCTTCTGAATACCGCGTTGCTTATTGGGAGTTTCACTCATTTTAATGTTGATCTCTCCACCATTAATCAAATCGGCATGCTTCAGGTAATTCTTTGTATAGGTTTTACCGTTGAGTGTCATAGCTTCGATATAACGGTTCTTATCACTGTTCTCCGGAGCATTGATAACTAGCTTGTTTCCGTTTTCGAAATGAATGGTTGCTTTCTTGAATAACGGTGCACCTAATACGTATTCGTCTGTTCCGGGGCATACCGGATAGAATCCCAAAGAAGAGAAGACATACCAGGCGGAGGTTTGTCCGTTGTCCTCGTCACCGCAATAACCATCAGGGTTGCAGGTGTACATACGGTTCATCACTTCACGCAACCAGTATTGAGCTTTCCATGGTTGACCGGCATAGTTGTACATGTAAATCATGTGCTGAATGGGTTGATTGCCGTGAGCGTAATTACCCATATTCATAATCTGCATCTCACGGATTTCATGGATCACACCTCCATAGTAGCTTGCATCGAACACTGGCGGTACAGCAAAGACTGAATCGAGCATGTTGACGAATACTTCTTTTCCACCCATCAGGTCTATCAATCCTTGTGGGTCATGAAATACCGACCAGGTATAATGCCAGCTGTTTCCTTCGGTGAAAGCATCTCCCCATTTCAGCGGAGAGAAAGGAGCCATAAACTTACCATCGGCATTCTTTCCGCGCATCAATTTTGTTTCTTTATCGAACAGGTTTTTATAATTCATAGCGCGTTTGGCAAACAAGTCAATTTCCTTCTTCGGACGTTTCAGTTCTTTGGCCAGTTTATAGATGCACCAGTCGTCATAAGCATATTCAAGCGTACGAGCAGCATTCTCTTTGATCTTTACATCGTAAGGTACATAACCTAGTTTGTTGTAATATTCATACCCCAGACGTCCGGTTGAGGAAACGGTTGGATGAACATTTTCAGTGCCATGAACAAGTCCTTTGTACAGAGTTTCAAGGTCGGCCACCTTAACGCCTTTCATATAAGCATCTACCAATATGGAAGCCGAGTTGTTTCCCACCATACATCCACGATGACCGGGGCTAGCCCATTCAGGGAAGAATCCGCTTTCTTTGTACACATTGATTAGTCCTTCCTGAATTTCTTTGTTTGCTGATGGATACATTAAATTAAGGAATGGGAACAGGCAACGGAAAGTATCCCAGAAACCGGAGTCAGTATACAGATATCCAGGAAGTACCTGACCGTTGAACGGACTGTAATGGACAATTTTTCCGGTTGCATCCTGTTCGTAGAACTTACGAGGGAAAAGCAGAGAACGGTACATGCAGGAATAGAACGTGCGGTATTGATCGAGTGAACCACCTTCTACTTCTATTTTGCTCAGTACTTTGTTCCATGCGGCTTTGCCTTTGGCAGCTACCTGATCAAAGCTGTCATTACTCAGTTCTTTTAAATTAAGCGAAGCTTGTTCGAAACTGATAAAGGAAGAGGCAACTTTAGCTTGAACAATTTCACCTTTGGTTGTTTTAAATCCAATTACAGCGCCTACATGGTCGGCTGTTTGCTCCTGGGCTGTTTTTAAAGCGCCATCGGCAAAAGTGTATTTGTAAGTAAACGGTTTATTGAACGTAATAACAAAGTAGTTTTTAAAGTTATCGGGTACTCCCCCACTGTTCTTTGTGGTATAACCAATTATCTTATTCTCTCCCGGGATAATCCGGATATACGAGCCTTTATCGAAAGCATCGATCACCACAAAGGAACTGTCGTTCTGAGGAAAGGTGAAACGGAACATTGCTGCACGTTCGGTTGGTGCAATCTCCGTTACCACATCATGATCGGCAAGGTAAGCTTTGTAGTAGTAAGGCTTAGCTATTTCGGATTTATGCGAAAACCAGCTGGCACGTTTCTCTTCATTAAAGATAGGAGAACCAACTACAGGCATAATTGAAAACTGACCGTAGTCGTTTATCCACGGACTGGGCTGGTGGGTTTGTTTAAAGCCGCGAATCTTGTTGGCCGTATACGTGTAAGCCCATCCATCGCCCATCTTACCTGTTTGAGGTACCCAAAAGTTCATTCCCCAGGGAAGGGCTATTGCAGGATAGGTATTACCGGTTGATAACTCATAAGTAGACTGGCTGCCAATCAAAGGATTGACGTAATCTACCGGAGAGGAGATATCACTGCTGGCTGCAGATACAAAAAAAGGATTCGACACCCACTGCAAAAACACAGTGAAAATAACTGCTAATAATTTCTTATTTCTCATAATATATAATTAAATCTATAACGGTTTCTGTTTTATTAAAAAGGGATAACCCCTTTGCTAATACAAATAATAAGAACAAATTACTTATATCAACATTCACTTTTTTGTAAATTACTTATTTCAGATCGACCGATACAGAATAGGGTCTGTCTTTTATTGATGTTCCCCATGACTTATTAGGTTTATTTCCCATTTTATACTGGATAGTGCCTCCGTTCATCAGCTCCTTGTAGGTAAGCCATGTACGTGTAAACTTCTCACCATTCAGACTGGCCGACTGGATATAACGGTTTTTAAGTGAATTGCCATCAGATACAATAGTCAGTGTTTTTCCGTTCTCCAGATGAACTGTCATCTTAGGAAATACCGGTGAGCTAACCACGTACTGATCGGTACCCGGACATACAGAATACAAGCCTAATGCACTGATAACATACCAGGAAGAGGTTTGTCCCTGATCTTCGTCTCCAGGATATCCATCGGGTGTTGAGTTGTAGAGCTTTTGCATTACTTCTCGTGCCCAATACTGAGTTTTCCATGGAGAACCGGCATAGTTATACAGATATATCATGTGCTGGATAGGCTGATTTCCATGTGCATACTGTCCCATGTTGATCATTTCCATTTCGGCCATTTCGTGAATAACCCTTCCATATGTTCCCACTTTGAAAGTATTAGGAACAGAGAAAACAGAATCGAGCTTAGCTACAAAGTTATGATCTCCTCCCATCAGGTTAATCAATCCCTGCACATCATGAAAAACCGACCAGTGATAATGCCATGCACATCCTTCCGTATAAGGCCCTCCCCATTCCGAAGGATCAAAATTAGGAACCCACTTCCCATCTTTTTGTTTACCTCTCATGAAGCGGGTACCAGGATCATACACATTTTTATAGTTGTAAATTTGTCGTTTGAAGATATCCTCATAATGACTGTTACCAGATAGGCGTGCTACTTGCATGGCACAAAAATCATCATAACAGAACTCCAAAGTCTTTGCTACCGATTCAGCATATCCCGGATAAGGAACATAACCCAGCTTGAAGTAATCTTGCCAGCCATCACGCCCGTTTGACGGTCCGAATGTTCCTTTATTGGTTGCTTCGTGATACATTGCTTCCAGCGCCTTATCCGCATCAAACGTTCTGACTCCTTTCACATAGGCATCGGCCAACAGGGAAACAGCATGGTTTCCTACCATTCCGCAACTGTGTCCCGGAAATGACCAGGATGGTAACCATCCGCTCTGATCGTAAGCATCAACCAACAACTTTACATATCGTCCGTGCATCTCGGGGTGCAAGAAAATATTTAAAGGGAACTGTGCACGGAAAGTATCCCAAAATCCATTATCGGTATACATGTATCCTTCGTGCAGCTTACCATCATAAGGGCTATAATAAATAGGATTATTGTTAGCATCGTATTCATAAAACTTTCTTGGGAAAAGCATAGAACGGAAGAAACAGGAATAGAATGTAGCCTTTTCTTCGGGAGTGCCACCCTCTACTTCGATTTTTCCTAATTGCTTGTTCCAAGCATCCTGAGCTTTTGATTTTGCATCTTCCAGTGTGTTCAGACCGGCCAGCTCTTTCTGGAAGCTAAGCTCTGCCTGTTCGATACTGATAAAGGAAGAGATAACCTTTGCTTCTACCTTTTCACCAGGGCTAAACTGAATATAAGATCCGACATAGTCGTCAAAGGCTTCTTTACTATCTTTTGATATTTCACCTTTGTCGTTCTTCCAGGTTCCATAAGCCTTGAACGGTTTGTTGAATTTTACCACAAAATAGTTGGTAAAGCCTTGAGGTACGGAATGATTGGCATTTTTGCAATATCCTACTATTTTCTGTTCTTCGGGATAGATTCGTACCATACTTCCACCACTATTTCCATCAAGCACCACATAGGCGTCTTTTTCCTGAGGAAAACTGAACCTGAAGTATACACCTCTTTCCGTTGGAGACATCTCTGTTGTAAGGTTATTATCGAATGTAACCTTATAGTAATGCGGTTTGGCAATTTCATTTTTATGGTCAAACCGTAATGCCCTCTGGTATTGGTCGACTACCAGTTT
>Ga0316601_100001714_pt1 | contig 10919 bp, 9 predicted proteins | sample OWC_soil_day5_no_FD_207663 | JGI IMG/M metagenome (GOLD analysis project Ga0316601, IMG submission 207663) | Wetland soil microbial communities from Old Woman Creek delta, Ohio, United States - OWC_soil_day5_noCT | ecosystem: Environmental > Terrestrial > Soil > Wetlands | place: USA: Ohio...
TGGGCGTGGCGACCTGCGAGCGTGCCTGGCGGCCGGGCAGGTAGCTGCAGGGGTAGGGCGCCGTCGCATAGAACTGCAACGAACGCAGCGGCAATTCCTTGGGGTGCGTCACGCGGCCTCGGTCGATGTCCTGCTGGGGTGCTCAAGTCGCCGCCGGGCCGCCCCAAGGCGACTTGCCCCCCGAGGGGGCAGGCTGGGCGCAGCCCGGGCCTGGGGGCGGTCAGAGCGCAAGCAGATCCCAGGCCGATTCATCATAGGACCATTCCCGCGGCGACGGCGCGTCCAGGGTCTGCGCGAGGTGGGCCTCGAAGCGCTCGCGCCGCATCTCGCGTCCGCCCAGCGACGCCAGGTGGCCGGTATTCTGCTGGCAGTCGATGAGCGGGATGCCACGTGCACGGCAGGCGGCCACGAGGCCGGCGAGCGCGATCTTGGAGGCGTCGGTGCGGTGCGCGAACATCGATTCGCCGAAGCACATGCGCCCGATGGCCACGAAATAGAGGCCGCCGACCAGTTCACCGTCGATCCAGGTCTCGGCGCTGTGCACGGCACCGTCCTCGTGCCAGTCGACGTAGGCCTCGAGCAGCGAGGGCACGATCCAGGTGCCTTCCTGCCCCCGCCGCGGCGTCTGCGCGCACGCCTCGATGACACGCCGGAAGCGGCAGTCGAAGCGCAACTCGCAGCCGGCGCTGCGCCGGAAGCGCCGCAGCGTCTTGCGCAGGCTGTGCGAGAGCCGGAATTCGGCCACCGGGAGCACCATGCGCGGGTCGGGGCTCCACCACAGCACCGGCTGGCCGGGGCCGTACCAGGGAAAGATGCCGTGCCGGTAGGCCTCCTCCAGCCGCTCGGGCGTGACGCGGCCGCCGGCGGCCACGAGGCCCGGGGCATCGCTGTCCGCGCCCAGCGCCAGACGCGCCGGCGGCAGCGCGGTGTGGTCGTCGATCCAGGTCAGCATGGGGGGCGAGGGCATCTCCTTGGCCGGTGCGCCGCTGCGCTCACGGCGGCCCGAGTTGCAGCCAGAGGAAGCTGTATTCGAGCGCCATCATCTGCGCCCGCTGCGCATTGTCGGCGGCGCCGCCGTGGCCGCCCTCGATATTCTCCCAGTACAGCGCGTCGTGGCCCTGCTCGCGCATCCGGGCCGCCATCTTGCGCGCGTGGCCGGGGTGCACGCGGTCGTCGCGCGTGCTGGTGGTGAACAGCACGCGCGGCAGGCGGACGCCGGCGGCCCTGGCGGGCACGTTCTGGTAGGGGCTGTATCTGGCCATCACCGCCCAGTCGCCGGCATGCTCCGGATCGCCGTACTCGGCCATCCAGGAAGCGCCCGCCAGCAGGCGGTGGTAGCGCCGCATGTCCAGCAGCGGCACCTGGCAGACGACGGCGTTGAACAGTTCCGGTCGCTGCAGCATCACGGCGGCGACCAGCAGGCCGCCGTTGCTGCCGCCCTGGATGCCCAGGCGCGCCGGCCGCGTGACCTTGCTGGCGATCAGGTCCTCGGCGACGGCGGCAAAATCGTCGTAGCTCTTCTGCTTGCCGGACTTCACTGCGGCCTGGTGCCAGCCGGGCCCGAACTCGCCGCCGCCACGGATATTGGCGAGCACGAAGACACCGCCGCGGCGGCCCCAGGCGCGGCCGATGGCGCCGCTGTAGAACGGCAGCTGCGAGACCTCGAAACCGCCGTAGCCGTAGAGCAGCGTCGGGTTGTCGCCGTCGGCCTTGGCGCCGCGGGGCCAGACGACGAAATAGGGCACGCGCGTGCCGTCGCGCGATCTTGCGAAGCGCTGCTCGACACGCATGCCGGCCGCGTCGAAAAAGGTCGGCCGCGACTTCAGGATTTCGCGTTCGTCGCTGCCGCTGCGGCCGATCTGCAGCGTGTCCGGGCTGAGAAAGTCCGCGGCGTTGAGCAGGTAGGACTCGGCGAGCGGGTCGTCCTTCAGCAGCGGGTCGTGCAGCGTGCTCACGCTCAGCGTACCCGGATGGGGCGTCCGCACGTCGCGGCGTTGCCAGGCGCCGTCGCGCCAGGACCATTCCTCGATGCGGCTGGCCACCTGATCCAGCACCGTCAGGAGCAGCGTGTCGCGGGTGGTCGTATAAGCCGACAGCGAGCGTGTCGGCGTGGGTGTGAACAGCGGCTGCAGCTCGCGCCCGCCTTTCAGGTAGGCGCGGGCGTCGCCCACCAGCAGCGAGCCGCGGGGCCAGGTCCGATCGCCGATGCGCCAGTCGCTGCGCAGCTCGATCAACACCCGCTCGCGCCAGAAGGCGAGCTGGGCATCGTCGGGCTTGTCGATCGCCACCAGGGTGTCGCCGGTGAGCAGGAACTGCCTGCTGTTGTAGAAGTCGACGACGCGGGCCAGCGTGACGCGCTCGTAACCCGGCGTGTCGTCGACCGAGGCATAGGCCATGACGTCGCCCGGCCGGGCCTCGAAAACGGTCACCGCCGTGCTCAGCGGCTGGCCGCGCTTCCAGCGCCTGATGATGCGCGGATAGCCGGCATCGGTGAGCGAACCGGGGCCGAAATCGGTGCCGACGAGGACGGTATCGGCGTCCAGCCAGTCGACGCTGCTCTTGGCCTCGGGCAGGAAGAAGCCGCCGGCGACGAAGGTCTTGTCGACGGTATCGAATTCGCGCACCACGCGCGCGTCGGCGCCGCCGCGCGACAGCGAGACCAGGCAGCGCCGGTAGGCGGGCCCGTGGCAGCTGGCGCCGCCCCAGACCCAGTTCTCGCCTTCGGCCCTGCCGAGGGCGTCGATATCGATGACCGTCTCCCAGGCCGGTTGCGGCTTGCGGTATTCGGCCAGCGTCGTGCGCCGCCACAGGCCGCGCGGGTTGGCGGCGTCGCGCCACAGGTTGTAGAGCCAGCCGCCGCGGCGCGCCACGTACGGAATCTGTTCGCTCGAATCGAGCACCTCGCGGATGCTGCCGCGCAGCGCCTTGAAGCCAGGCTGCGCCTGCAGCAGCGCCTCGCTCTCGGCATTGCGTTCGCGCACCCAGGCCAGGGCGCGCTCGCCCTCGACATCCTCGAGCCAGAGGTAGGGGTCCGGGCGGTCCGGGGCAGCGGCGGGGTTTTCGGGCTCGGACATCGTTTTCGCGGTGAGGGTCAGGCTGGCGGCAAGGACGAGCCAGGTCAGCAGCCGCGTCCGCTTCATGTCTGGGGCAGCATCAGCGGGTGCGGGTGGACTTCGACACTGGTCCGGGCGTCGCCGACCCAGACCTGGCCTTCCTGCACCGTGACCTGCAGGGTCATCGATCGTGCCGCCAGCCGGGCCAGTGCCTGGCTCTGCTCGGCCGGCAACTGCCACACCGCGAGGTTGGACAGCCGCGCCAGCCTGGGTTGCACGCCGGCCCACCAGATCGACGCCGCATGGCTGTAGATATAGAGCGTGACACGTGCGGCGCGGCCGCAGGCCTTGATCAGCCGGCGCTCGTCGGGCTGGCCGACCTCGATCCAGTGCCGCAGTTCGCCGGACAGGCTCTTCTGCCACAGGTCGGGCTCGTCGGCGTCGGCCATGCCGCGCGCCACCTGTAGCGCGCCGCCGTGGTCGTCTGCCGGCACCTGCAGCGCAAAGGCGAGCAGGCGCACCATCAGGCGCTCATCGGTTTCCGAGGGCTGGCGTGCCAGCGTCAGCGCATGGTCGGCGTACAGGCCGCGGTCCATGTCGGCGATCTGCAGGCCGGCCTTGTAGACGGTGGCCTTGATCGCCATCAGGCCGCCCCGCCGAGCGGGTCACCGTTGCGGGCAGCGGTCGCGGCGCGGGCGCGTGCGGGGGCCGGGCGCTGCATCGACGTTCTCCCGCTGGCGGGCAGGGTGACGACTGTGGTGTCGAGCACGTGGTCGCGTCGTTCGATCCCGGGATCGGCGTCGGCGGGCAGGGCGGAGACCGGTGGCATGTGGCGCGCGTGGCAAAGTCACAGACTGTGCCACAGCGGCCGGGGTGGCATCATTCGCGCTTTGCCAGGGCTGCGGCCCCGCGAAGGACACCGATGAAGGTCAGACATCTGCTGAGCGCCGGCCTGTGGCTGGCCGCCATCTCGATGGCCGGTGCGCAGACACCGCCCAAGCCGGCGCCCAAGCCCGCCGCCAAGCCGGCTGCGGGCGCAGCGGCCGTCGAAGGAAGCAAGACACTGTCGCTGGGCGGCGGCAGCGGTGGCGGCGCGCTGCTCACGCGCGACGAGCTTCGGGCCTGCCTGAAGCAGCAGGAGGGGCTGCGCGTGCGGCTCAACGAGATTGAGGCGCAGCGCGCACCGTTGGATGCTGAGAAGCAGGCCATCGCCACCGAGCAGCAGGCGCTGCGGGAGGCAGGCGCACCGATCGACGAGCTGAAATCGCAGGCGGATGCGCTGAGCGCTCGCACGAAGGCCTTCAACGAGCGTGCCGCCGACTTGACCGCGCGCGTGACGGCCTTCAACGAGGCCAACCGCACAGGCCTTCAGGCCGAGCGCCAGCGCCGCGCGCTGGACAAGGAGCGCGAGGAGATCGGCGCCCAGGGCGCGGCGCTCGAGGCCGAGAGGAACCGCCTCGTGAACAGCAACCAGGAGGCGGTGGCCAGCTACAACGCCAGGGCCGCCGCGCTGGACTCGCGGATCAAGGACTGGAACGAGCGCAATGCGCGCTGGAACGAGGCCTCGTCGACGCTCCAGGGCGAACGCGAGAAGTGGGTCTCGTCGTGCGGCGACCGCCGCTATCGCGAGGACGACGAACTCGCCATCAAGCGTGGCCAGTGAGCGAGGGTGACGCGATGACCGACAACCCGCTGCTGCGGCCCTGGGACGCCCCTCACGGCCTGCCGCCGTTCGAGCGGCTGCGCACCGAACATTTCGAACCCGCGCTGCGCGAGGGCATGCGTCGCCACCGCGAGGAGCTGTCGGCGATCGCCGCGCAGGCGGCGCAGCCGGATTTCGACAATACCGTGGCTGCCTTCGACCGTGCCGGTCGCCTGCTGGCGCGCGTGGCCGCGGTCTTCTACAACCTGACCTCTTCGGCCACCAGCCCCGAGCTGCAGGCCGTGCAGCGTGCGATGGCCGGCCCGATGGCGTCGCACCAGAGCGCCGTCTACATGGACGCAGCGCTGTTCGCGCGTCTGGACCTGCTGCACGAGCAGCGCACCGGCCTCACCCTCGCGCCCGAACAGCGCCGCCTGCTCGATCGCATCCACCTCGACTTCGTGCGTGCGGGCGCACGCCTGGACCCGGCGCGTCAGGTGCGCTACGCGCAGGTGATGGAGGAGCTGGCGCGATTGACGACCCGCTTCGCGCAGAACGTGCTGCACGACGAGTCGGCCTGGCAGCTGCCGCTGCGGGGCGGGGCCGACCTCGCCGGCCTGCCCGAGTCCGTGCTTGCCGCGGCTCGCCAGGCGGCGTCCGACCGCGGCCTGGACGGCCATGTGATCACGCTTTCGCGTTCGCTGATCGTGCCCTTCCTGACCTTCTCGCAGCGGCGCGACCTGCGTGAACAGGCCTGGCGTGCCTGGGTGGGCCGCGGCGAGAACGCCGGCGAAACCGACAACCGCGAGCTCGCGCGCGACATCCTGCGCCTGCGCAACGAACAGGCGAGGCTGCACGGCCGCAGCTGCTTTGCCGACCATGCCCTGGCCGATACGATGGCCGGCACGCGCCAGGCCGTGCAGGGCCTGCTGGGGGAAGTCTGGCCGCGCGCCCTGGTGGCTGTCGAACGTGAACGCCAGGCGCTGCTCGAGGTCCAGCGCAGCGCCGGACAGGAGGGCGAGATCGAGCCCTGGGACTGGCGCTTCTGGGCCGAGCAGGTGCGCCGCGACCGCTATGCCATCAACGATGCCGAGGTCAAGCCCTACTTCCGGCTCGAGAATGTGGTCGCCGCCGCATTCGACTGCGCCGGGCGACTGTTCGGGCTGCGCTTCACGCCGCGCAGCGACCTGCCCGTCTACCACCCGGACGTCAGGGCCTACGAAGTGCACGACGCGTCGGATGCCCTGGTCGGCATCTTCCTGCAGGACAACTTCGCGCGCCCGAGCAAGCGCAGCGGCGCCTGGATGAGTTCCTTGCGCTGGCAGTGCCGCAACGGGCCGGCGCAACTGCCGGTGATCCTGAACAACAACAATTTCGCCAAGGGCGCGGCAGGCGAACCGACGCTGCTGAGCCTGGACGATGCCCGCACCCTGTTCCACGAATTCGGCCACGGCCTGCACGGTCTGCTGTCCGACGTGACCTACGAACGCCTGTCTGGCACACAGGTGCTGCGCGATTTCGTCGAACTGCCTTCGCAGATCTTCGAGCACTGGATCACCGAGCCGGAGGTGCTGCAGCGCCACGCGCGGCATTTCCGGACCGGCGAACCGATGCCGCTGTCGCTGGTCGACCGGATGCATGCGGCGCGCCGCTTCAACCAGGGCTACGAGACGGTGCGCTACGCCGCCAGCGCCCTCGTCGACATGGCGGTGCACTCGCTGGAAACCCCCGAGCCACCGGCCGACCTGTGCGCCTTCGAAGCCGGATTGCTGCGCGAGCACGGCCTGCCGCACGGCGTCGGACTGAACCACCGCCTGGTGCACTTCCAGCACCTGTTTGCCGGCAGCAGCTATGCCGCCGGCTACTACGTCTACCTGTGGGCCGAAGTCCTGGACGCCGACGGCTACGACGCCTTCGTCGAGGCGGGCAGTCCGTTCGCGCCTGCGGTGGCGGCGCGGCTGAAGCGTCATATCTACGCCGCGGGCAACAGCGTCGAGCCCGGCGCCGCATATGCCGCCTTCCGTGGCCGGCCGCCGACAGTGCAGCCGCTGCTGAAGAAGCGCGGGCTCGTCGAAGCCGAAGCGGCCTGAGCGGCCCGGCGCCTGCAGCACGCCGCCGCCGTGGGTGACGGCATGCGCGACGGGCCGGGTTCGAGGGATTGGTGCCGAAACCGGGGCCAGCAGCGCCCTTTGGCGGGCGTCGTTCGCGCCTATGCTGGGCACCCTTCAGTGGTCCGGTGACGCATCGATGGACGAATTCCTGATCTGGCTGCTGCCTGCGCTGGGGCTGGCCTTGCTCGCCGGCTGGCGGCTTCTCCTCTGGCGCAGGCAGGCGGCCGCAAGAGCGCAGGCCCTGGCCGACGAGTCCGCTGCGGCCGAACGCGCCGAAGCGCGTCGTCTGGCTGCCGAACACCGGGCCGCCGGCGAGCGCGCAGCCGCAGCCCGCGCCGAGGCGCAGCGGGCTGCCGAGAGCGCAGCCAGGGCAAGGGCCGAGGCCGAGCGGGCGGCCCAGCGTCAGGCCGAGGCCGACCGCGAGGCCGCAGCCCGGCTCGAGCGCGAGCATGCCGCCGCAGCCCGTGAGGAAGCCGCCGCGGCCGAAGCCAGACTCCTGGCCGCGGTTCAAGCCGAGTCCCGACGCGTGGCCGCGGCCCGCGAAGAGGCCGCGCGGTTGGACTCGGCCGCTGCCGAGACCGAGCGCCTGGCGGCCGAGGAAGCCGCGCGAACGCCGCCGGTGCCGCCTGCGGCGCCGCCGGCCAAGAGCGCGGAACAGACCCTGGTCATGGTGGCCGACGATTCGAAGGTCGTTCGCATCAAGACTGGCCGCCTGCTCGCCCAGCATCAGTACCGGGTTTGTTATGCCGCCGACGGGCTGGACGCCGCGCAGCAGTTGCAGGCGAACGTGCCCGACGTGGTGATCACCGACGTCGAGATGCCCGGCATGGACGGTTTCGAGCTGACGCGCCACATCCGTGGCAATCCGGCGACGGCACATGTGCCGGTGATCATGATCACCGCCGCCGACGACCGGCACCAGGAGCAGTCGGAACAGGTCGGCGTGAGCGTGCTGCTGGGCAAGCCCTACCCCGACGAGGCGCTGATCACGCACATCCGCCGCGCCATGGGGCACGACCCGGCCCCAGCTTCGATGGAGAGTTCGGGCGCCGTCCAGGTCGCGTCGATGCAGTGAGCCGGCAGGTCCGCGGCGACGGCGACGCCCAGCCCGACCGCCCCCGGCACGCGATCCGCTTCGGCGACCTGGCAGGCCGGCCACGGCCGGGCGCGCGCCCCCCCCCATGTCTGCAGTCGCTGACGGCAAGGCGCGGCTTGATTTTGCCGTGACGCGGATCTATCGTTCGCGGCCTGTCGAACCTGGTGTCCGGAGCCGAGGCAATGACGGCCTTCCCCGACCCCGCAGCCGTAACGCAGCGACCGTCGTCCCAGTCACATCCTGTCGACCCCAAGGAGAACGACCATGCCCGCATACATCACCCTGGCAAACCTCACTGACCAGGGCGCACGCGCCATCAAGGATTCGCCGGAACGCTTCGAAGCCTTCAAGGCCATGGCCGAAGGCGCCGGGGTGAGCGTCAAGAGCGTCCACTGGACCACCGGTGCCTACGACCTGGTGCTGGTCACCGAGGGATCGGAAGAGGCGCTGATGACCCTGAACCTGAAGATGGCTGCACTGGGCAACGTGCGCACGCAGACCTTGCGCGGATTCTCGATCTCCGAGATGCGCAAGTTCGTCAGCGCCCTGTAATCGTCGGCCGGCGGCGGCCGGCGGTCCACGAACCGGCCCGCTGCCGAGCGACCACCGCAGACACGTTACGCTGGCGGTTTTCACGGCCAGGAAACCCCAGCCATGCCCGACCTCCAGACCGCCCTGCGCGACGGCAACGTCTCGACCGCGACGCTGACCACCGTGCTGTTGAAGATGGGCCTGCGCAATGTCTGGCTGCGCGGCCCGACGCCCCTGCACGCCGACGTGCGGCGCATCGTCGGCCCGGCCTTCACGCTGCGCTTCGTGCCCGCGCGCGAGGACATGGCCACGCCGGCGGCCTGGGCGTCGCCGCGTTCGACGCGCGCCGCCATCGAGGACATGCCCGCCGGCTGCGTGGCCGTGGTCGACGCCATGGGTGTGCGCGACGCCGGCATCTTCGGCGACATCCTGTGCGAGCGCATGGCCCGGCGCGAGGTGGCGGCACTGGTCACCGACGGCGTCGTGCGCGACCTGCAGGGCGTGCTCGACAGCGGCCTGCCCACTTGGGCCGCCGGCACCGCGGCGCCGCCTTCGGTGGCCGGGCTGATCTTCGTCGGCTGGCAGGAACCGGTGGCCTGCGGTGGCGTCGCCGTCTTCCCGGGCGACACCATCGTCGCCGACCGCGACGGTGCCGTCGTCATACCGCAGGCGCTGCTGGCCGAGGTCGTGCCGCAGGCGGTGGAGCAGGAGCGCTTCGAAGCCTGGGTCGTCGGGGAGGTCCGTGCCGGCCGCCCCTTGCCCGGCCTGTATCCGCCCGACGAGGCGACGCGGGCCCGATATGCCGCCTCCCGGCCGCCGGGCTGACGCACACCGACCCAGGTGACGCGTCGCTCGCGCGAACACCTCGGGCAACGCCAGAATTTCCTTCAGATATGTTGCGCTGAGTCAATGGTGTAAACCCTAGGTCGACAAAGAATCTCCGACGAAAAGGCCGCAGGGATTGCGGTCGCGCATGGAGGTGAATATGTCCACCATCGCTTCGGGCCACGCGGCGACACCACGTCCCGCCAGTCCGACCGCCCCCACCAGCTGGCCCTGGCGAGCCTTGCTGCCCGTCGTCGTCACCCTGGCGCTGGCGCTCATGCCGGTGCCGGAGGGGCTGCCGCAGCACGCCTGGTATTTCTTCGCCATCTTTGCCGGCGTCATCGTCGGCCTGATGGTCGAGCCGCTGCCGGGCGGCGCCATCGGCCTCATCGGCGTCACGCTGGTGGCCGTGCTCGCACCCTGGGTGCTGTTCTCGCCGGCCGAACTGGCCAAGGAAGGCTTCAAGCCGGAAACGGCGTCGCTGACCTGGGCCCTGTCCGGCTTTGCCAACAGCACGGTGTGGCTGATCTTCGGCGCCTTCATGTTTGCCCTCGGGTACGAGAAGACGGGGCTGGGGCGGCGCATCGCGCTGCTGCTGGTCAAGGCCATGGGCAAACGAACGCTGACGCTGGGTTATGCGGTAACGATCGCCGACCTGCTGCTGGCGCCGTTCACGCCGTCCAATACGGCGCGCAGCGGCGGCACCATCTACCCGGTGATCCGCAACCTGCCGGCCCTCTACGACTCCAGGCCCAACGACCCGTCGGCGCGGCGCATGGGGTCATACCTGATGTGGGTGGCGATCGCCGCGACCTGCGTCACGAGTTCGATGTTCCTCACCGCGCTGGCGCCCAACCTGCTGGCGCTGGAACTGGTGAAGAAGACCGCCGAGGTCGAGATCTCCTGGGCGCAGTGGTTCCTGGCCTTCCTGCCGGTCGGCGTCGGGCTGCTGGTCCTGATCCCGCTGCTGACCTACTGGATCTACCCGCCGGGCGTGAAGAGCGGCGAAGAGGTGCCGCGCTGGGCCGCCGAGGAACTGAAATCCATGGGCGGCATCACGCGCCGCGAACTGACGCTGGCCGCGCTGGTGCTGCTGGCGCTTGCGCTGTGGATCTTCGGTGGTGAGTTCATCAACGCGACGACGGTGGCGCTGGTGGTGATCTCGCTGATGCTGCTCACCGGCGTCATGAGCTGGGACGACGTGACCTCGAACAAGGCGGCCTGGAATACGCTGGCCTGGTTCGCCACCCTGGTGGCGCTGGCGGGCGGGCTGAGCAAGGTCGGCTTCGTGAAGTGGTTCGCCGACGGCGTGGCCTCGAGCATGGTCGGCTTCACCCCCTTCACCGCGATGATCGTGCTGGTGCTGGTGTTCTATCTGACGCACTACCTGTTCGCGAGCATCACGGCGCACGTCACGGCGCTGCTGCCGGTGATGCTGGCCGTCGGCACCACGATCCCGGGGCTGGACATGGCGCAGTTCGCGCTGCTGCTGTGCCTGACACTGGGCATCATGGGCATGCTCACGCCCTATGCCACGGGGCCGAGCCCGGTCTATTACGGGTCGGGATACCTTCCGGCCAGGGACTACTGGATCCTGGGCGCCGTCTTCGGCCTCATCTTCATCGCGGCCTTCCTGCTCGTCGGGCTGCCCTGGATGGCGC
>Ga0316601_100001715_pt1 | contig 10918 bp, 10 predicted proteins | sample OWC_soil_day5_no_FD_207663 | JGI IMG/M metagenome (GOLD analysis project Ga0316601, IMG submission 207663) | Wetland soil microbial communities from Old Woman Creek delta, Ohio, United States - OWC_soil_day5_noCT | ecosystem: Environmental > Terrestrial > Soil > Wetlands | place: USA: Ohio...
TGCCGCGCGGAAACGTCATCGTGACGTCGGACAGGATGACACGCTGGTCATAGCCGAACGTCACATGGTCGATCGCGACGAGCGCGTCGTGGTTCATCGTCAGTTCTGGGAAGGGTCCGGGCCCGCCCGCGGGCCGCCGCCGCCGCCGGGCCATCAAACGGCCGCGGATTGTCTCACGCCGGGTCCGCCCGCGATCGCACGCACGGACCCGTATTCGGACTAACGCAGCGGCGTAACCGCGCCGTTGGACACAGCCACCTTGTCGCCGGGCCGGAAGGTCGGGCGGGTGTAGACACGCACCGTGCGGTCGATGCCATCGTCAAAGCGAACGCGGACATCCCAGACCGTCCTCACATCCGCCTGGCTGCCCACCGCGCTGCCCGCCATGCCACCGGCCACGCTGCCCGCGGCCGTCGCCACCGTCTGGCCCACGCCGCCACCAATGTTGCTGCCGAGCCAGCCGCCCAGCACCGCGCCGCCGATGGCACCGACGACAGCGCCGGTCTGGCTGGCTTCGGTGGACTCGGAAATCGACTGCACGACTCCCGTGCCGGACACGCCGGCGCCGGGCGTGCTGGCGCAGGCCGCCAGCACAAGCGTCATCAAGAATGCGATCCAGCAATTGCTCCTCATCGACTGCCTACTCCGGAATGGTGTTCAGGTAATACATCGCCGACAGCAGCGGGCCCGGCTTGCCGAGCGGCGCCAGCCAGCGGTCGAAGATCTCCGCGATCGCCCCTGAGCGATAGGTCTGCGAGATCGCCCGATTGACCACCAGCCGGAACGCGGGGTCGCGGCGCATCATCAGGCCGTAGGGCTCGACCGAAAAATCGTCCTGGATCAATGTGTACTTGATGTCGCTGCGGGCGCGAATCACCTGTCCCGCGAGCACGATGCGATCGGCGGCGTAGCCGTCGATGCGTCTTTCGTTGAGCGCCGCCAGTGCCTCGACGTCGTCCTTGACGCTGACGATGCGCGCGTCGATCAGCCGGTCCTTCAGCGCCGTCTTCAGGGCTGTCTCGGTCGTCGTACCCGGCTTCACGCCTACCGTCTTGCCCGCAAGGTCCGACAGCCGCGCGAGCTTCGACTCCGCAAGGGTCAGCACGGCACCGCCGTCGATGAAGATCATGTTGGAAAAGTCGACGCGCTCCTGCCTGCCGAGCGTGATCGTCGTGACGCCGCACTCCAGGTCCACCGCGCCGCTGGTCACCTGGTCAAAGCGGTTGGCCGCCGTCACCGGCACCCACTTGATCGCAATCGGCCCGGCGCCCAACGCACGCTCCACGCCGGTGTGGACCCGCTTGCACAGGTCGACCGAATACCCGGTCGGCTGGCCGTCGGCGCCGGTGAACGAAAACGGCGGTGAGTCCGCGCGGTACCCCAGCGTGATGGTCTTGGCGTCACGGATCTTCTTCAGCGTGCCGGCATCCTGCGCTTGCACGGAAAACGCCACCAGCAGGGCGCCCAGCGCGCCCAGTGTCTTCAACACCTTCAACATCACGATATTCCTGTTCGAATTGTTGTTGCCCGCCAGTCGGAGGCCCCGGAGGCAGGCGCGAAGCCTACCAGCGAACGTGAGAGGGTCAGGGCGCTGCGCGCCGTCGCTCGCGCCGGACCAGACCAAGGGCGCGCAGCTCCGGGTCGTCGTCACCGATCAGGTCAAACGCCTCGAGCACCAGCGCAGGAATGGCGCGCGCCCTTCCGGAATCGAGATCCACGAAAGTCCACAGCGTTTCGCCGCGCGCCAGCAGCTTGCGGTCGCGGAGGACCGCGTAGCGCCTGAGGCAGTCGCGCTCGCTCCAACGCGTGATCCACGTATAGACGTCGAGCGACTCGTCCGCCAGGGCCGGACGCAGGTATTCGATGAAGTGCGTGGACGCCACCCAGGCGGTGCGGTCGGCAAAGTAGCGTTCCATCGGCCAGCCCTGGGCTGCCGAGTGTTCGACCGCGATCTCTTCCATCCAGCGCAGGTACTCGCGGTTGTTGACGTGGCCGACGGCGTCGATCGACGCGGGAGTGACGACCAGCGAGTTGTGAAAGATGCGTGGCACGCCGGCGAGCTTAACGCTTCACGCCACGCACCCGCGGCGATGCGCGGTTCGCTTCTTCGCTGGACCAAGGCCCGGGTTTCCCACGCAACCTGAGCTCAGTGGCATCGCGATTACTTACGGACCTGCAGTGAATACAGATAATCGGTCAGCGCGAGCACGCGAACGCGGACGAACTGTTCTGAGTCGTACGCCGTCCCGCGGTAGTAGTTCGCGGCCTTTTCCGTATAGGTCGTGCCCCAGATCGGCATGTTGCGGGGACCATGGCCTTTCAGCGCGGTGCGGCCGTCGATGATCTCGACCATGCGGTCGCTCGGGAACACACCGTTGTTGCGCTGCTGGATCGTCGACAGGTCGGGGATCGGTAACTTCAGGTACTGCGCGAAGTAGCCGTCACCCTTGCCGCCGGTGCCATGACAGGCAACGCAGTTCGACTCGTACTCCTGCTTGCCCATTTCGCTGCGGGCCTCTGCCCAGGCCGTGCCCGCGAACGCGAAACCCACCGCGACGCCGGCCAATATCGTTGCAATCGTGGAACGCCTCATCTTGAACCTCCGCTGACAACCACTGCGAGCGCCGCATTGCCTTTGCAGCAACCCCATGATTTCAAACTAGCCGTGACTTATCCGTCTGAGTTGATGTCTCTCAAGAGCCGCCCAGCGCTCCGCGGCGCCCCTAAATTGCGCGCCGCGACTCGCGTCCAGGGAGCCTGCCGGGATCGGCAAATCGACCGTCTCAACCGTCCACCGGCTGGGGGTCAAATGGGGCGTCGCAGGACTGGGCCGATCAGGCCCAGTCCGGCCAGCAGCAGCAACACCGGGTCAAGCGGCGCGCCGCCGCGCGCCACGGTGCATCCGCCCCCGCCTGCTTCGTTCGTTGCCGAAACCGGCGCCGATGCTGCCGGCGGCGTCGTTGTCGGCGGTGTCGCAGGCGGTGTCGTCGGTGGCGTCGTGGGCGGCGGCGTCACCACCGGAGGAAGCGACGACAGCGGTGTCGTTATGGTCAACGAGATGGACACCGAGTTGTCGGCCGCGTCGGCGTCCGGCTCGTCGCTGGTCACAGCCGCGTTGATGACGTAGCCGCGCTCAACGGCGCCGGTCACCGTCAGCAGGAGCACCTGATTCTGGCTTGCAGCGAGACGGGGCAGCGTGCAGCTGAACGTGGCCCCGCTGATCGCACATGCACTCGGATCGCCCATGCCGACCGGTTTCAGGCCGTCGGGCAGGGTCCCGGTCATCAGCACTTTGCTGGCCTCCCCGGTGCCGCGGTTCAGCACCGTCAGTGGCACGGTGAGATTGCTGTAGGCCGGGAACGAAGCGCTGGATCCGGAGAGCTTGAGGTCCGGCAACTGCATCAGGCTCGCGCTCGCGAACACCGCATCCTTCGTGTTTGGATCGCCGATCGTCTGCTCGCCCATCCACAGCACCATCGTGGATGTGCCATCCGGCGTCGGGCGCAGTTGGGCCTCGGACTGACCCGCCGCCATCACCGAAACAGGAACGAACGGCTCGAACTTTGCGCCTTGGTCGGTCGAGCGCGACACATAGACCCGCCCCGCCTTGCCGACGAGCTCGTTGCTCTCCGTCGCGTAAGACGCGATGAGCACATTGGGATCCTGCAGGTCACCCGGATCTGGTGAACCCGTCAACGGGTTCACGATGGTTCCCGGTGTTGGCACCATGCGAGGCTCGACCACCGTGAACGCAGGAGACTCCACTCGCGAGAGGTTAAGCGAAGGACTCCAGCTCCCGGTCTCACCGCTCCTGGTCGAACGCGTGAAAAGGAGGTTGTAGTTCGCGGTGGGCACCGCCGTCTTCTCCGGATTGGCCGCGTCCATGTTGGGCGTCAGGTCGTAGGCGAGCCCGATGAAACTGCCGCGCACAATGGCGCGATGGGCATTGGCATTGCCCCCAAACCGCGCCACGTCTGTCATGTTCTGCGGCGTATCGGCCAGAATGTCGCTGGCCAGGAACCCGGTCGATCCCGGCCGTGCACCGGCGTCAACCAGTCCACGGCGGACGATGATGTCGGATGGCGCTGCCGGTGTGACGAACGGCGTTTCGCGCCACAGCACCACCGCGCGCAGGGGCGAGGTTCCCGCCATTGCCGCGCCCTGCAGGAAGAAGCGCACGCGACGCGAGTTCTTGGTGACGTCGCTGATGATCGTTCCGGGCGAATTCGCATCGTGTGTCGTATACGGGAACGAGTGGTAGACAATGCATTTGCCCGTACTGCCACCTGGACACGCCGTTTCTTCATACGCCAGCACCGCTGTCGTTCCGCTGATCTGAAGGTTCGGGCGCGAAGCCCCGGGCTCGCCGGTCCCCAGCGTGTTGTTATCACTGAGCTGGGCAATGTTGGCACGCAGCGTCACCCCATTGGGATTGGGCGCATGCGTGTACCAGATGTTGGTTCCTCCGGAGACGTGCGATCCCATGCCGCCATCGCCGCGCCCTTCGCCTTCTCCGGGTCGCAGGCCGGCAGGGTCCTCCTGCCACGCCATTGCGAACGCGTTACCAGTCGAACTGCCGGCGATCAGTTCATTGATCGCATCGCGCTCACCATTGGTGAGCTGATGCACGTCCCACGCGTCCAGCGTCGGGTCGGTCGTCGTTGCCACCCAGACACAGTGATAGGGCCGGTCGGGCGTGCCGTCTTCGTCGAAATCACCGACGCCCTGGTCTGGGTTGATGTAGCTGCCGGCGTTGTTCGAGGCGGCGGGGTTCTGCGGACAGTAGGCACTGTTCCACGTGATCACGACTGCCGGGCCGCTTGTCACCGGCGGCGCGAAGATCGTCGGTTTCTCGTTGTCGACGACAAAGCTCAGGCCGCCCTTGGTCGTGATGGTCTGTCCGCCCGTGCGCGCGTTCGCCGCGTCCCTGGAAAGCAGTATCGGCACGGACCAGGTCACTCCCTCGTCAAACGAGTAGCGCGCAAAAACGTCCTCCTGCCCCACCGGCCCATCGGCGTAGGTGAACAGCCAGGCCTTCCTGAAGGTGCTGCCATGCAGATACGCCAGGCGTACGACCTTGGCCTTCTCGGTCGGCGTCAGCGTGCGACTCACATTGACTTCCGCGCCGAACCGCAGAGCAGTCGCTGCATAGACTGCAACGGCGACTGCGCACAATGAAACCGCAAACCCAACCCTGAATCTGCCGGTCATGATGATCCCTCGATGATCTGTTCTGTGCACAGGCGTTTCATAGGTGTCTTCAAGCCCGCATGAGACGATCTCGTCATGTCAGCTGACTCCGAACAGCGCACCCTGGCCAGCACCCTGCGCGACGCGTTCGGCGCAGCGCGGCCGGCCCCAGGCTGGTGGTCCTGGCTGCGCGATCCGCACTTCCTGATTGCCGTGCTGGCCGGGGTGCCGGTCTGGTTCGCGATCGGCCTGACCGCTCGCGACTACATGCAAGTGACGTTCACCACCGCCGCCCTTATTTCTTTCCTCGTGATTCAGCCAATCGTCGAGGAGTTCGCGTTCCGCGGAGCGCTCCAAGGGCTTCTGCTCCAGCGCGGCGCGTCGCGCCGCATCGGTCCGATCTCGTTTGCCAATCTGGCCACGACCGCCGCCTTCGTGGCATTGCACTTCACGGCCCAACCTCCGGTCTGGGCACTCGCCGTCGTCGCGCCCTCGCTGGTGTTTGGTCACCTGCGTGAACGCTTCGCCAGCGTGTTGCCAGCAATCGCCCTGCATTCGATCTATAACGCGGGCTTTGCCGTGACTGCGTGGTACGCGGTGCGCTGAGCAAGTTGACGTGCGACGAACGCTGCAGACTTTGCGGACTTGCTGGCCTGTCTGAAATAAAGCAGCCCCGCCCAACTGCCGCTGGACGGGGTCTGAAAGGTAGCGGCCTTCGAGAGCCCGGCGCACAACCGGGAGGAGGAGGAATCCGGTTGTGCTGCCCGTGCCCATCGTCACCACCTGTGACAATGCTCAATTCACCGTGATCTCGACCCACGTGCTGAGGCCGTCAGTCGACAGCATCGCGCCGGCGTCGGATTTGTTCACCATCTTGATGTGGTTCGGGACATCCACCGTACCTAGCTTGGCCGTCGGATCGAGACTGAATGTGATCCGGTACTTGCCGGTCTTCTCGCCAGTCACCTGGGTCATGTAGAAGTTCTTGCCATAGACGACCAGACCGCCCTGGTTCAGCTCGGCGGCATATGCCGTGTCGTTGGTCCTTCCGCCACCCTCGACGGTCGTGCCAAACCCTTCGTACACCGCCTTGTCGTAGAGGACCCCTGCAATGCTGCCGTCCGCCGCGAGCTTCTCGACCTTCAGCCGTGCGTTGATCGCAAAGACGTTCCGGGTCGCCGAGGCATAGGTCGATCTGTCCGTACCCTGCAGTTCATTGATGCCCGATCCCGACAGCAGCGCCATCTTGTAGGCCGTCATCGAGTCGGTGACACCGGCGATCGTCGCGTCCTGCTTCAGGATTGTTTCGATGCGGACCATCGATTGCGCGGTATAGGACTTGCTCAGCAGCGCGTCGCCCCAGTCGACGATCACTTCCATCGTCGGGCTGGTATTGACACGCCACTCGGCCTGCCACGTACTCGCACTGGCCTGCGGGTAATACGTGATGCCACCTATTGAGACTGCCGTGCTGCTGTCGAAGAACGGGAACGTTGTCAGCGTCTCGGTCGACAGCGGCCGCAGTCCGGTGTTGAAGTCGAACGTCGGCAACGTGGCAAACGGACCGACACCCGGCCAGGTTCCGCTGATCTTCAGTCCGCTCAGGCCGTAGCCATCCGCGAAGATGGTCGGGAAGGACAGGTTGTTGCCGAAGCCCTCGTCGCCTCCTTCATCGCCGCCGCCGCCGCCACCCGATCTGCCGGACTGGACTGCAGCCTCGCCAGAAGGCGCGCTCTCGACATCCGTAAACCCTTGCACGAATGCCGTGACCACGTAGTAGTAGTAGGTGGCCGTTGTGAGGTTCGTCGTGTCGATGAATGGAGCAGTCACGTTGGCAAACTTGGTGACCTTGGTGGGATCGTTCAGGTACGTCGCCACGCCAGGCTGCAGCCCTCTGTAGAGGTTGTAGCCGACCGCCGAAGGGTAGGTGACATCAAACCACTGCACTGCGATCTCAAGCGCATCCTTCGCCGCGACTGCGCTTACGGTCGCCGGTGCCGGCGGTGCCGGTGGCAGCGGCCGCGCTGATTTCTCGGCTGACGGGGCACTTTCAACTCCCATCACAATGGCAGTGACCACGTAGTAGTACGTGTCGCCGTTAACCAGTCCGGTGTGCGTATAGCTCGTGGCAGTGATCAGCGGACTATCAATCTTCGTAACGCCGCTCCCTCCCGGCACTACACCGGCAGTCTTCGACCAGTACACGTTGTAGGACGACGCCGACTGAACCGGCGACCATGAGAGCTGGACCTTCGTGTCACCACGCGTGGCTGCCAGGTTCATCGGTGCCCCGAATGACGCGGGCATCGGCGTCGCAGAGACTTCCGTTGACGCCACGCTCTCGCCACCCGAATTGACCGCGCTAACGAGGTAGTAGTACCTGTCACCGTTCGTCAACCCCACGTGTGAATAACTGAGCACCGTGAGACCGCCGATCTTGGTGACCCCGGCACTGCCCGGGACCACGGGCGATGCTTTCGACCAGTACACGTTGTAGGAGGCCGCGCCCGATACCGCGGTCCACGCCAGCGTGACGACCGTGTCGCCTGACGTCGCGTTCACCGTTGCTGGCGCCGCCGGAACTGGAACAGGCGGAACTGGGGTTGCGCCGATCACCGACGACAATTCGCTTTCGCCGGCGCTGTTACGCGCCGTCACGGCGTAGTAAAGAAGCTTGCCGTTGGTCAGACCCGTGTGCTTGTACGGTGAAACAGCCCCATTGATCACAGTCGCGCTCTGCTTCGTCAGCGGAGCGACATCCGACCAGTAGAGGTTGTACGAGGTCGCACCGGCCACCGCCGACCACTGCACGGTGTTCAGCGTGTCGCCCGGCTCGACTGACACAGTCGTCGGGATTGCCGGGACCGCCACTACCGGCGTTATTGGAGTCGGCGTGGTTACGGTGTCATCCGACCCGCATCCCGCCATGACGCCGCATACCACTGCAGCTGTGATTACCCTGATCCAACTTTTCATATTGACTCCCCTGACTCGCTTGGAACTTTCCCCGCCGCCCGTATGCAATCAATCTGCGGAACCGTGTCATTCATCCTCTGGCGAAGCATCGAAACTGCAACGTTCACCGGCCTGAGCCACCACCGCCACCGGGCCCCCCCCCCCCCCCACCGCCCCCGCCGCCTCCGCCGCCGGCACCACCACCCCCGGCACCGCCACCGCCCGCGCCACCGGCACCTGCGCCACCAGCGCCCGCACCGCTACCCGCGCCGGGTCCCGCGCCGGGCCCCGGACCCGCCTGGCTCTGAGACTGCGTCTGAGAACGCGCCTGCTCGCGCGTGTGCTGTTGCGTCTGCTGCTGGGTTTGTTGACGTGCAGTTGGTTGTGACGGTTGCTGCACCTGCTGGCGCGTCTGCTCGCGCGTTTGCTGCTGTGTCTGCTGTTGTGTCTGCTGCTGTGTCTGCTGTTGTGTCTGCTGTTGTGTCTGCTGTTGTGCTTGCTGATGGGCCGGTTGCTGTGTCTGTTGCTGTACCTGCTCGCGCGCCTGCTGCTGCGTCTGCTGTTGCGTCTGCTGCGCTGGTTGACGGGCCGGTGGCTGAGTCTGTTGCTGTACCTGCTCGCGCGTCTGCTGCTGCGTCTGCTGCTGCGTCTGCTGCGTAGTTTGCGCAAGCCCCACACTCGTCGTCATTGCAACGGCGGCCGCAAGGATCGTCATTCCGTACTTGCTGCGATTCATCCTTACCTCCACGCTCCGGTCGCCGGAGCAAACCCATTCATCGAATCGGACTGCACTCTCGATCCCTTGCAGCCCCTCATTTCCCGCCACCCTCGACGGCAGCCGGGAGAGCCCACTGGACCGAGCCACCACCCCCTCTTGATCCTGACAAGGTGACGCCCCGTTCCTTGGCACGTGCCTGCATGCGTGCCCGATGTTCACTGCGGACCTGGCAAAGCTCCTGTTCGGTCGTCGCAGCGCGCAGGCGGTCGCGATACTGGCCGCGCTCGCGCTCGGTCATCAGCTGGTAGCCGTAGATATCGCCGTCGTGCTCACGGCTGGAGGCCCCAGGGCGGACCTCCTGTTCCTGCTGTACCGCCGATTGCGTCGGCGAAACGGAACGTTCGTTTGTCTGAGCCACGGCAACGGCACCAAGCGACAGCAGACTGAGAGTCATTCCCACCACACCAATCGTTGATCTCGACCTCATCACCGCGAGCCTCCGGTGCGATGATCAAAACAAACCCACATGCACTAACCCTAGGGCGCCGGTCTGAAGCGAACCTGAAGAAAGCGAAGAGCCCTCAATGCGGCTGTTGCTCGTTGAAGACGACGTCACTCTCGGTGACGCAGTACGCGCGTACCTCCGATCGCAGGGCCACGTCGTCGATTGGTTGACCGACATCAAAGGCGCCCGGGTGGCCGCGGCCGGAAAGTTCGACGCGATCCTGCTCGATTGGCACCTGCCGGACGGTTCCGGTGTCGAATGGCTTCGTGAGGTGCGTGCCGGTAACGAGCACCGTCAGACTCCCGTGCTGATGCTCACGGCGCGGGACGCGCTGATGGATCGCGTCGAAGGGCTGGACGCCGGTGCCGACGATTACCTGGTGAAGCCATTTCAGTTGGCCGAGCTCGCAGCCAGGATCCGGGCGACGTCGAGACGTGTGGCCGGCCAGGCGAGTTCGACGCTTGACCACGGACGGATCAGTCTCGATCCCACCGCCCGCAGCGCGACGGCTGAGGGCTCGCCGGTCGACCTGACGGCCACGGAGTACGCATTGCTCGAAGCGCTGATGCGACGCGCCGGACGGATCGTCTCGCGGCCAATGCTTGAGGAGCTGATCTATGGCTTCGAAGGTGACGTCGCGAGCAACACGGTCGAGGTCCACATCTCCAGCCTGCGGCGCAAGCTTGGCCGCGACATCATCGATACCGTCCGCGGCATGGGCTATCGGCTGAAGGCCTGAAGACGATGCAGCAAGGCGTTGGTCGTCCGATACCGTCGATCCGCACACGTTTGCTGTGGCGCACGCTGGCCACCGTGCTGATCGGTACGACGATCGGCGCAGTGGCTGCTGGGATCACAGTCAGCGTCGTTGTCCGCGACGTGATGGAGTCGGCGCTCGAGGAGACCGCCCAGGCGCTGGTCGTGATTGCCGAACATCAGGGCGACGTCGCAGCGCTCTCGCAGGGCCGAGCAATGCCCGCCGCCGCTCATGACGAAGCAATCAACTGGCAGTTACGTCACCCGAGTGGACGGCTGATCGCCCGGTCGCACCGCGCACCGGACACGCCGTGGCCTGCCGTGCCGCTGGTAGAAGGGCACACGAAGACGGCGGAAGTCGCTGTCTATTCCATCGCGGGCCGTGACGTGTGGTTGCAGGTGGCTCAACCGCTGGCCGAGTTCCAGCGTGCGCAGATGACCGCAGCCTTTGCCGCTGGAGGCACGGTTTTCGCACTGGGCGTGATTGCCGCTGCAATCCTTGGCTGGATGATTCGATGGGAGCTCCGACCTATCGCAGAATTCGCGCGCACGATCGAGGCCATCGGCCCCGACACGACCGCACTGACCGAGCCAACACTGCTCCGCCGCGAACTGGTTCCGTCGTACCGCGCCCTGAGTGCATTGGTTCAACGACTACAGGAAAAGCTGCGCAGCGAGCGCGCCTTTGCCGCACATGCCGCGCATTCGTTGCGTACCCCTTTGGCCGGACTGACGGCGCAGCTCGAAGTGGCCTGCGTGACACCGTCCGCGGAGTTGCCCGCTCGACTTTCCAT
>Ga0316601_100001717_pt1 | contig 10914 bp, 15 predicted proteins | sample OWC_soil_day5_no_FD_207663 | JGI IMG/M metagenome (GOLD analysis project Ga0316601, IMG submission 207663) | Wetland soil microbial communities from Old Woman Creek delta, Ohio, United States - OWC_soil_day5_noCT | ecosystem: Environmental > Terrestrial > Soil > Wetlands | place: USA: Ohio...
AAAACAAATGTTTCACCTGCTCTTCTGTTATCTTAGCAGCTTGACTTCTGTTTTCTTGTTCTTTTAGGGTAACTTCTATTTTAGTTTTCCTACCTTTTAAGTCATCCATCTTCGTTTTAAACTCCTCATGAGCAAATCCTTGCATAATTGCGCTTACAATATTATTAATCTGCTTATCAATGTCTTCTATCTCCTTTAACCTTGCCTCTGTAGATGCTTTTTCCTTTCTAGCTTGTTCTTCTATATGCCGATTTATTTTTTCAACAAGTATTGGAATCGCCTTATCATTTAAAATATTTTTCTCTAATTCTGATAATACAAACTCCTCAATGTATTCCTTACGTATTTCCTTATTATCACAATCCCTTTTCTGCAATCTGCTACCACATCTATACGAAACATACATCGGCTTATTATTTGGCTTTCTCCTGTTGCCTTGCATAGCTGAACCACATTCGCCGCAGAATATTAGTCCTGATAGTAAGTACGATTCCTTTGCCTTGTTTGCTCCCGGGGTTTTCTTTCTTGCTATCATCATTTCTCTTGCCTTTTGAAAAATTTCCTTAGAAACTATAGCAGGCATTCCGCCATCTATTCTTATTACATCACAGTCATCCTTAAATGAATGACTGTTTCTTTTACCAAAAGCATCTTTTTTTGAACTCCTATTAAACACATAAACACCAGAGTATTTTTCATTGTCCAATATACCATAGATGCTATTCTTTCCAAATGTGTTACCTGATTTTGTTTTGTAGCCTCTTTCATTAAGATAATCTATTATTTGAGGATAGCTATATCCATTGATATACATATAAAATATTTTTCTAACTATTTCTGCCTCAGCATCATTAACAACATACTTTTTTTCTGTATCAACATCATACCCTAAAGGTGGTTGTCCACCTGTATGCCTACATTGATAAGCTGTTTCTTTCATTCCCTTCATAACTTCTCTTGCAAGATTTGCTGAATAGTATTGTGCCATTCCCTCAATTACAGACTCTAGTATTAATGATTCTGGACTTCCATCTAAATTCTCCACAATACTAATGAGTTTAATGCCATTAGCCTTTAGTTTACGTTTATAGATTGCTGAGTCATATTTATCCCTAGAAAATCTATCTAATTTATGCACTATTACAGCATCAAATAATCCTAAAGCACTATCCTTTATCATTTGCTGAAATTCTGGCCTTTTATCTGATGTTGCAGATTTAGCTCTATCAGCATAAATTTTAATAATTCTTATATTGTTCTTTTTAGCATACTCCTCTCCAGCTCTAATCTGAGCATCTATTGATTCATCTCTCTGATTATCTGAGGAATATCTTACATAAAGTACAGCCCTAATCTGATCTCTTACATGTTCCCAATTCTTCGGGGCAACTATTACTTGATTTATTAAATCATCCCAATTCTTTGGCACAACAATCATCTCCTTTTTTAATCAAATAAATTTGAGCTAAAAATTCAGCAGCTTCATCATAAAATTTAACGTTAATCTCTTCAGCTATTTTTTCTAATTTGATTGTTTCACAAGGATCATAAATTCTTTTATATAAATTTTTTCTACTTATTATAGATTTAATTAATTGCATCTTCACTTCCTCCTATTGTTTTACAATTACAAATTAATAATATATATTTACACTTTCTTTCATTACGTAGTTTCGCTTATCTGAGCTTTTGTTCTATTATTGAATTGGGAACTCGGTATTTTCCCGAATTCCCGTAGTATTATTGTTATTCTTCTTGTACTACCAAATCATATTTATATATTCCTACAGATTCTAATTTTTCTTTTAGTTCTTCTCTTATTATTTCTAAATCCTCAACCAATCTCTCTATTGTATCTGCAACAGATGTTATTGGTATTTCAACATACACCTCTATAATGTTATCTCCTTTTTTTATATCAGTAACCTCCCATAATAATACACTTGTTACTTTAGCAACAATTTCTTTAAAGCTAAATTCTGCGGTATTAATATTAATCTTTAATTTATTTATCTTTATCATTTCCTCTTTACTACTCATTGCTTTTGTTATATCTATACAAGCTAAAGTTAACATTACGCAACTACCTCCTTTTTACCTTCTTCAATACTAATCCAATATGCAACATGATTTAAATAAAAATCAAATATTATATCAAATTCGTATATACCAGCTCTATTTAACGCTTCTTCAAGACTTTTGCTGTAACCATTTATAAGATCTTTCAAATATGCTATACTGTTTACATACTCATTTTGGTACTTGTGCAACTCTAATTGAACATATGAACCTTTATGGTGTATGTTCTCTATTTCAAACTTCTTTTCTAACATTGATATCTTTTTCATATAATCTAAAGACTTAATAGGTATATTAACTTTCCAAGCCTCGAATACTAACCCAATCCATTTTTCATCGAAATCTCTTACAATATTTAAATATACTCTATTTTTCACTTTTTCCATTTATCTACAACTCCCTTATCCTTTATTTATTTTTTTCTTTCTATTTCGTGATTCACGGGATTTTTCACATCAGACTTCACATCATATAAACTGACAAAAGCTGGATTCTTCATTGCATTTTAGTTAATTTCCCGTTTTCCCGTTATTTTTTAGAAAAATATATACAATAGATTAGTTCAATACTACCTCTCTATTAATATTTTTATAATTTCCTTTATATCTATAACGTGAAACGTGAAATTCATTAACTTTCTTTATCTTACAAGGCATTGTGATTTCACATTCATATTTTCTTCATGTGGAATTTCACGTTTCACAGCTTACATCCATTTAAGCAGCATCTAAGGAAATTTTATCTTTATCAACCTTCAATACATACACACTAACTTGTGATGCATTCTGAATGAGCTTTCTTTTCCTTGTATGCCTATCTTTTTCTGTATCTAGAATCCCTTTTTCTTTCCAACTTTTTAGTATCATCTTTGGATCTTCAAAGCCACCATCCTTCATGAGTTTATTGAACACCTCCCTAATGATACAAATTTCATTAAAGGATTCGTTTTCTAGAATATTAATTTTTCCCCAGGTATCAATAGCTTTATTATTTATACCTTTGTCATTTGCAGGCTCTACTTCATCTGAACTTATGAACTTTTTAAAATTTATAGTAACCTGCTCCATAATGTACTCCAGCGCGTTGTCCTCAATATTTCTTCCCTCAGCAGATTCCTTCTCATGCTCCATCAAAAAACTAAATATTCCATCAGTATCTAAAGATAGATTTAATATTTCCTTAGCTAAACTAGCAGTGTACATTAATACAGCATACTTCCATGATCTCCTTGATACAAACCTATCATTCACCCCACAGTTCATCATTTTGGAAATCACTTCTTCTCTCACAGACTTTAATTCTGTGCATATTGTTTCTGCATCCATTTGCTTTAGCAGATTTTCTACAAACTCTATTCCCGCATATCCATAGTTATGTAATATACCCTCCTTTAACGCATCGGCACTTTCCCCATCCTTAGTCCAAATAACGTTAGAAAAATCAATTATACGCATTTTAGCACCTGTATTTTTTTTAGCCTTTTCTAACAAACGAAACTCTCCATTAGATATGATTGTGGTATTCCATGTGCCTGTGTCTTTCTTTATAGACTCCTTATCAAGTCTTTGTTTGTCCTTACCACCTGATAACCTGTATACAGCTTGAGTAAAGTCTATGGAGTCACTCATTGATATTTCATCAAGCAACACAGCAAGACCATGGTTGCTAATAATATTAGAAAACACAGCATTTTCTGTAGAGTTCCAGGTAGTAGCTAACCCATTTCTTATTTTTAGATTTGGATTCCCCCAAGGTGAGATTGCCAACATTGATGAAATTGTTTTACCACTTGTGCTATCACCCGAAATGTGAATAAACATTGTATCTAGCTCAATTATATTTCCTACAATTCCTATAATGGCAGATGATAGCCCCACTACTAACATAGTTTCTAACGGTACATTGCCTATTACATACTCATTGACACACTTTATCCATTTCTCATAGCTCCCTTTAGGTTCTATGTCCAATTTTCCTATATAGTTAGAATTTATATTTATTCCCTTATAAAGCTTAAATATATCTTTTCCACAATAATTGGAATATCCAATAGAAGAATGTACCAACTCCTCAGAAGAAGTTTTTTCTTTCTCTTGCAGATAGCTTATAATAGCCTCTGCCGTTCTTTCCGTTACATCCAAGCCATTTCTTTGATATTTTATAAGCTCACTTTTCTTTAAGCATAGATGTCTTGGAATTTCTATTTTATAGGGCTTTCCCTTAAAGTAGTATTCGATAAGTAAGGAGTACTCGTCATTATCAATATCTTTATTTGTTGAGAGCACCTTAATTTCCTCACCTAACTTAATACGATTACCCTTTGAAACTAAATATAGATAGTTATCCTTACAATAAATCAAATTATTTCTAAAAAAAATAGTATCTTTTATTCCTTTCCCCATTTCGTTTTCTTCTAATTCAACTGCTGGTGCATCCATTTTTGTTCCTCCTTTTTTTGATATTAGTCTCATATTTCTATTCATTAATTCCCCTGTAATTTGAGATATTATATCGAATATTGCATTCGTTATCATAGTAATAAGTAACAATGGCATGAAGTGATTTCCCTACAAAATCCCTTACATTTAATTCATCTCCCTCATACTCTGTAAATACCTCTCCTGCTAAACTTGCAAGTTCGTTAGCAATACCATTATTGACGAAGTAGTCTTTTTCAATAAATAGCCCTGCCTTTATTTTAAATGTTAGAGTAAATTTTTTAGCTCCTTCATATATCCCATAGTACTCTTTAACCTTGCAATTAGTTATGGCTACTATATGCTCACCTACTTCAATTTCTGGCTCTGGAAGCTCCCTAGAGTATAGCTCGTCAAAACTCAGTTTGTATTTTTTTGCAAATAACTCCTTTGGAATTTTCATATTCTCCCCCCCATTTTTGATACTATGTTTATAATTCTAAGACGATATCTGCAGCTATCATCTTTTCTTGTTTAGCCTGGTCACCTTGGCTATGACACTATTATTGAATATTTTAAAAAAACATTTTAGGAGGGAAAATGAAATATATTTTTTCCCCCCATAAAACAAAAAATCCAAACAAGGTTTATTCCTTGTCTGGATTACGTGATTTAATACTATCTTTTATTTCCTTCATTACTTCTTCAGTTATTTCTTCTTCAATTCTCTCTTTAACTTTTGGTTCCTCTGTCAATTCTTCATTCAATATCTTTAAGGATTTTTTCAGTACTGCTACGGGCTCTTCAAGTCTTTTGATTGGTCCACTAGTATCTTCTATATTTACATCTAATTCAAAAAATTCATCTTCTGTATCTTCATAATCTGTCTCCACATCTCTTAGTTCATTAAATATGTCAGCCAATCTATTCCATGTTTTAGTTGTATTAGTTATCATTTGTTCATAAAAAAGTATAAGCAACTCCGCATCCTTATCTGTCAACCATATTCTCCTATGAATATTAATCAATTTCTCATACTTTATCTTATTTAAAATATCATCGACATTCTTAAACGAAGCTAGCTTCTTGTTGCTTTCTATAGATTTCTTGTCATTTATCTTTTCTTTATCAACTTTTATATTATTTATACTCTTTTCTATCATTTTAGTAATTCTATCATATACTTCTTTACTGGATTTTCTACTATAATATTCAGTAACTCTGTACAAAGATGCTAATTGTTTTTCTGCTTCCTCTCCTTTAAAGTTCCTACAAATAAATTCTTTACCTTTATTAATTATATCTTCAATTTCTTTAAATTCTTTAATATCTGCTTTTTCACCGTTTCTAAATTTCTTATAGTATGGACTAGTATATTCTCTTATAAGAAATTTTATAATATCTTTGTCTTCTATAGGTATTTGAAATTCACCATTTACTTTATATTTTATATCAGGATTAACTCCTTGATTTTCTAATATTTCCTTAAAGTAGTCTGTTTTCCCTTTTCTGTAATTTGTAAACTTGTTTTCCCATTCCTCTCTTCGTGGGTCTTCTCTGTTTAATTTCACATAATCAGGATATGGAAGCCCCTCTTCCAATGCCATTTCTTTTGCTATCTGATAAAAAGAAACATATTCTTTACCCAATATCAGCACCTCCATTACGGATATTATACTATACTTATAACCGCATTTATAGCAATACTTATCAATACTAAAGGTCCTCTAATTTTTGCTTGCTTTTGTTTTATTGAAATTTATAAAAAAATGAAGCCTCTTAATGAGGTTCATTTTCTAGTGCTTATATAGACATCTCCCTTAACTTTCTATACTTTTTCATTATTTATTACATCAATAGCATCTTTTTCTACTAATGTAACTATTAATGTTAATATTGTACCTACTGTTTTAATTACTTTTATTAGTTTCATTAATATACCTCCTTTATGTTTCTTTATTATTTCTTGCCCTCCCCTTGTTTTAAGAAATATAAAAGCCTTAACTCCCGCACTATAGGTAATTAAGGCTTATTATTCTATAATATAATTCTTAAGATTTTGTGGAACTAATTCCATTGGTATAATTAGTGATATAGCATAGTCATTATTACATAGGATAAGTGCATTTGCATACACTTTACCATCGTTGCATATTATTTTATCAACATATTCAGCAATAACTACTTCACAGTCAATATATGCAATTTCTTTAATTTTTTCAAAATCCTCTTTCTTTTCTACAATTATTACATACCCTCCAGCATCTTTAAATTTATCTCTTTCGGCCCCATACTCTAAATCTAGTATCTCTAGTATGTTTTCAATGACCTCCTTAACTTCCCTTGGCATAAAACCACAAAATTCTTTTTCTCTTAAACTACAGATTTCCACCATAATAATTACCTCCCATATAAATTTAAAACTCATTTTGAGTAATATAGAAAATGAAAAAATTACTCCATCAATAGATACTATAAAGATATTGCTGAAGCTTTAAACTACACCTTTTTCATATTTTATTGAGAATACCTAAATTAGTTCATTTATCAATGCTATTGAAGACACAGATTTTCTTCCATTAATTGAATTACTTAAACATTTTAAAGACTGGATCATAGAAGATAAGCAAGAGTTACTTTATTATTTAAAAGCAAGGAAATTTATGTGGAATACCAATTTTTTTGTGTAAAGCTTTCCATAACTCTTATTATTTTAGGTATGTATAAATATAACTATATGCATCCTTAACTGGAATAAGCTTTATTGCATAGTTTGCATAATCTAATGAAACTGAAAATAAGGTTTCTCTATCATAGCCAGTGCCGTTACAGTATTTTTCTACCCTCTGAAAGTTTGAAAGAATCTCAAACTGGAGGTAATTTAGTTCCTTCTGTAGTTTTCCCATGTCAATTTTTGAACTTGAATATAACTCTGTTAGAAGGTTCGTTGGATTCCATTGATTGCATAACCTTCCGTCATACCAATCAATTCTCATTGTTCCAAGCCTTTTTTCTTCATCAATTTTAAATGTCATGTTTTTCACCAAATCCTTATTCATTATAATTCCTCCATATTTTAATATTCTTCTGATAACATCATTACACTTTGCTGTGAGTCATCAATAACATAGATTTTAGTATTAATAGGTTTGTCTACTGATATTAAATAGTGCTTCTTGTATAATGGCTCTTCCTGTGAGTGTATAACTTCTTGATTAAAGGTATTACCATTACCTATTTTTCTAAGCTCAAATACTTGTAAATAGTCTATATAAAAATCTTTTTTTAGTTTTAGTATATCTATAAAATTCCATAATGTTATTTGAACAGCTTCATCAACTTCATTATTTATTCCTCTCGTAAAATACCTATGATTATCAAACATACCTTTAATCCCTCCTACAAAACTCCTCTTTCTTTTAGACTACAATATCTTTCATCACCAATTATTATGTGGTCTATAACTTCAATACCAATTATGCTTCCACATTCTTTTAACCTATTAGTAATATTGATATCCTCGTTAGATGGGGCTGAATCCCCTGATGGGTGATTATGAAATAATATTATTGAAGCTGCATTGCTTAGTATTGCAGCCTTGAAAACTTCTCGAGGATGTACAATAGAACCATTGAGACTCCCTACAGAAACAACATTTAATGCAGGGGTTGATTTTTAGTATCTAAGCAACATACTAAAAGCTGCTCTCTATCAGCATCATCTAAAAACTTTTCACCAAATTCTACAGCATCAGAAGGACTACTTATCTTCCTAATATCATAGAGCATGGTTGCTTCCCTAACCATTTTAATAGAAACTATATTTATTCTTTTGGCAGGAACATTGTTATTTTCTGCTATTATCATTTCACTTTAACAACCATTTATTTTACCAACGCAATAAATACTCTTTGTCATCTTAATACCTTCCTTCTGTATTTTATTTTGATTTTAATATTTCACCTAAACCTTTTATAAACTCCTTTGAAAATACTTCTGCTTCTTTTGATTCTTTAATTAACTGTAATAACTCCTGTTCTGTAACATCTAGCGAACGTGGAATGTATCTTTGCTCCGATGTTATAGTATCCTTATATAAGCTAAACCTTACTTCCTCCCTGTTTTTATCTTTAATAAATATCTTTTCAATACAATAGGTATACGCTTCATCCACTACCTTTCCTTGACTCAATATCTTACAGTATTTAGTTTCTTTTATTATTTTTCTAGTCATATAAACCTCCTATGTTTTTGGGAATAATAAAAGCCTTAATCACCGTACTATTGGTAATTAAGGCTTGTTATTCTATGATATAATTTTTAAGATTTTGTGGAGTTAACTCCATTGGAATTATTAAAGATATAGCATAATCATCATTGCATAACACCAAAGAATTAGTATAAACTTTACCACCACTACACTTAATTATATCTACATACTCAGGAATTGCATATATTTCAAGGTCAATATGAATGTCGTCTCTTAACTTTATGATGTCTTCTTTACTTTCTAAAATAAGCACATAGCCTCCACTTTCTTCTAAGTTTCTATCCTCTCCATATTCACTATCCAATATACTAAGAATTTTATTTACTGTTTCAACAACCTGATTTGGCATAGTAATTACTTTATCTAGTTCTTTTTTATATCCTATTTTAATCATTGTTTTCCCTCCTTATTCTTTATTACTTGTTTATAAATTATAAAAGCAAGTATCAGGCAACCATATTTAATAGTGTACTTGATGCCTGTTATACATATGTTATTATTTAATTTATCAATTAATCTATTTTTTAATTTACTTCCAATATTTTACTTACGTTCACCTTATTCTGACTATACCTTCTGTTGTTTCCATTAATACTTCTATCCTGCTTATCCTTCATTCTTTCGATTACTAGATTATCCTGTATTTTCTTAATAATATTATCTGCAGTATCTTCTTTACTAAATTCTATCTCATAGAAATTACAGTCTTCAAAATGAACCTCTATCATAGCATTAGTTTTATTAATTTTATCTATATAAACTATGCACTCCTCATTAAGCATCTCACAAACCAACTTTCGGTATAAACTCTTAATTTCATCTATATTTTCTAAACTTATTGCATTAATTTCATCAATTATCGAATTCATATCTTTCTTATAGGAAATCATCATTCTAACACCTCACTTTTAAATAATCAAAATCCCTACTTAAATAGTAGAACTAAATTAAAATACGTATTAATATTTTTGCATATTTGTCATAATATCTTAATACATTTTTAATAACCAGACTAAACCCAACTATATTTTGTTTTTTTATTTATATTCTCATAGTTTTTATATGAATCTCCTCATATTTTTAAGCTTTTTTATGATATTTAGTATAATAAATCTTTTGTTTGTCTGGTTATTGTAGTATTATTAATATAATATAACCAGACAATTTTTTCTAAGTTCCACTCATATTGGATATAAGAAGGGGGCATTTCCAATGAGTTTAGCATTAAATAAAGTACAACAAGTCTATGATGAAATTCTACTCAATTTTAATGATTCTACCACTTCTTCTAAGAACTTTTTCGAAAGTTCTAAAATAGCAAGATATAGGCGTTTGACCATAGCTAAAGCTACAGAAACTATGCTTAATCTATACCCAGATATACAACCATATATAATCTGGAAGATGATTGAAAAAGCTCACATGATAAACTTCATAAGTAAAATGATACAACTGCCTGAAAAAACACTTAATACTGAAGAATTACTTGATTATATCTTGGATAATAATACTTTAACAATAATGACTAGTTCTGCTCAGAGCTGGAAGCGTGCTTCAGGAGTAGCATGGGAGGAATTTCTTCAGAGAACTCTAAACCTTTCAGATTGTTCTAAAGAAATTAAAATTCTTAATGCACCTGAAATGAAATCACTTTTAAATGGAGAGCCGTTAATAACTTCAGCCGGTATTTTGGCAAAATTGTCATTACCTCCAACAGATATTCAGTATATAAAATTTATAAACAAAGTACTAGATGATAAAAACTTCGATTTGTTTCTTATTTATTACTTTCCTCTGACTCAGGAGTGGAAGCTCTTTGGTCTAATACAGTGTAAAACCTCAATTAGAGATAGACTTAAAATAAACATGAAGTCTAGTCTTGAAGCTATGCAACATCATCTTTGGTCAATTGTAATCGCTATGGATCCTGATGGATTCACCAACAATACAGGTCAGTATAACAGGGCTGCAAAAGATTGTTGGAATGGCTTTTACATCCTTGATAATAATATTTCCAAGGATTCCAGCATTTATCATGGTAACTTACAAGCTATTCAAGACACTATTAAATCTCACTGCTTAGAAGTATTATCTTCTATGCTTCATCAAACAGATAGTATTAATGAACATTGGAGACCATCAATATAGA
>Ga0316601_100001718_pt1 | contig 10908 bp, 10 predicted proteins | sample OWC_soil_day5_no_FD_207663 | JGI IMG/M metagenome (GOLD analysis project Ga0316601, IMG submission 207663) | Wetland soil microbial communities from Old Woman Creek delta, Ohio, United States - OWC_soil_day5_noCT | ecosystem: Environmental > Terrestrial > Soil > Wetlands | place: USA: Ohio...
TTTCATGCCCCAGCTCATTGCTCTCTTGATTAAATCAGAGGCACTAGTCATAGCATCCATTTGACTCATTTGTGTATGCATGTGCAGCTCTACTCTCTTCACAGATGCATTATCCTGTCTCTTAACCTTCTTCCTGCCCTCTGTTTCTACTATAGTATTGGCAATCATCTCAACTTCCCCAGAAAATTGACTTAAGCTTACATTTCCAACAAGCTTAACAGCCTTAGCCTTTTGAAGTTTAGATAATACTTCACCATCTTCACCAGGCTTCAGGAAAGACTTACAGGTCATGGAACTTGAGCCGTCATATAAATCGAAGGAAACTAAGGTTTTTCCACTTCTTAATTCCCTTGCTTCTATATTGGATATTTCACCCTCTATAGCTACTCTGCCCTCATCTGGTGTAATGTCAGTAATTTTTATTACAGTTTCCTTAAATTTAGAGTTTCTTCCTAAGATTAAGAATGGATCGCCTTTTTTGCCATCGGTTTCTCCATTTGCCTCCGGTTTCTTATCCGCAGCTTCCTTAGGCGGTTTAGGAGCATTATTGCTTTGTCCGTTGGTAATTTCCTTTTTAACAACCAGCATTTCCTTAGCAAGTTTTTCCTCTTCCTGCCTTCTTATCTCTTCACTGCTTATATTATCAATGAAATTTATTTTATAATCTGTATCATAGAGGCTTTTTATCACACTACGAATTTTTTTATCGTAATCCATTTTTCTTAAAAAAGCTGACACTGCCGAATTAAAATTAAAGTTTATGGCATTTTCATCTACTTCATATTCACTATTATTCAGTACTGCTTTTAAGGCAGGATATTTATCCCCAACAGAAAATATAATATTTCTAAGTTCCTCTTCTATAGGCTTTTTCTCCGTTCCATCAGCATACTTTACAGTAATTATAGAATCTTCTAAGGCAAATCTTTCTCTTATAAACTTATTAAGGCATTCAAATTCCCTTATTGCAATATATTTATCAGAGCTTATTTTTAGTTCCAGGGTTCTAGTTTTTTTACTTAAAACTACAGCTTCTACAATGGCAGTTTTTATGTCGCCACCTGTCGCATAATCACTAAAAACTTCATTTATTCTTTTCATGACACTATTTAACCATCTCCTAAAGCTTTCAAATACACCACTAATCTTTAGCATAATTTACCATCGAGTATCACCTCGGATACCCTATAGTATACCATGTTTCCAAGTATAAAATAAACCTCTTTAATTTAACTGTATATGTTAATTTATCCTTCTTTAATAAAATTCATTACTGGAAAATCTATTCTTGACATTGTTAGGCCACTGCAATACAACCCTCTTATGTAGCTACATCCGCTTTTACTTTGCTAAAATTCTGCTTTAGCCAATAAGCACCCATTCTTTCAAATCCATGTGTGATCATTGGAACTATAATATTTCCTGATATACTATAAAGAATCCCAACCCAAACTGAAAACCAAACTGATGCAATAATTTCTTGTATTATTTTCCTCGTGATTTTTCTACCACATATGAATTCTTGCACAATAATAAACTGTACCCATATCAGCGAATTCAAAAATATTGCTAGTGTCATTGAACCATAAATGATCATATTAACATTTAAAATCACAAACATATTCTGAACTAATAATCTTTGTGGTATCTCCATTGATGCTCCATTTATGAAATCAACTAATGTAAATGCTTTCTTAGTTCTAGATGTACTGCCTAAATATACAATAATCGAAGTTGGTATCACAGCAATCAGCATAAGCATAATATTATACCAATTACCCAACCTACTTACTTCAAATATGTCTATCTTAGGTTTATTAAAAAACCAAAATACTATAAAAATCAATAAACTCCATAACTGAAAGAAATATGGTCCTATGAACTTGCCTCTGTTAATTTTATTAGTAATCTTATCCGATAATACAGTTAGTCCAAAAATAAGGCTAATTAAAACAGAAATGAAAATATACTTTAAAATTATACTACCTATCATCATTCACTTCCTTTTTTTAATTCTATAATCCAAGAATTGCTTTCGCAATTCCACTTATCATAATTGTAATTACAATACTCTCCTACAATTTCAAAACCACTTTCATAGAATGCATTCAATAATACATCTCTATCATATAATTGTAAACAAATGTCGTATTCAAAGCTTTCGATTGTGCCATTATTATCAATGAATACTGTCTGTGAAATATTATTTCTTTTTGTTATACCATCGTAAGTCACTCCGCCTTCTTTCCAAACACGTGGCCCATCATTTTTGGGAACCCTTGGTTCAAATTTTCTTCTTGGCGCACTCCATGAAGAGTCCGAAGCGGTCCACAATTCAACACCAAGGCCTCCACCCAAACGTAAATGAATGTTAATGTTCTTTAACGCCATTTTTACATCTTTTATCCCATTCAACAAATGCAGATCGCCTGAACCAATAAAGCAAAAATCATAATCTTTTTTTGCTATATCAAAATTGCAAATGTCTGCACAGGAAAATGAAAGAAAATCTAAGTCTCCATATCTCTTTCTTCCCTCATCAATCATTTCTTTAGTATAATCAATAACAGTGACTTGATAACCTTTTTCTGCCATATAAGCACCTGCTTGCCCAAGCGCTCCCATAGCTGACAAAACATTTTTACCATACTTATCACTCATCTTGCACCAAAAATCAAATTCTTCTGAACGATTATAACCATCCCAATCCCATACAACCGCGTGCTTTGAATAACTTGTCCCCATATTTTATCCCCCATAAAATATAAATAATTAATAATTTGTCTGCTTGGCTATCTTTTTAATCCAAGCTGGACGGATTTTCTTTGTTAGGTGAAGTGTTCAATATTAAAATTTAATTTTACCGCATTCTTCTTCCACCCAAATATGTACCGGCACTTTTTCCTTTAATTCAAATCCTAAAGAAAGTGCAAGCTTTTGGGATTCTATTCTGTATGGCCATGTACACCAATCCGGTTCAATTCCACTTTCTAACAACTCATTTATCAAAGTGATTGACGCTTCTTTTGCGCATCCCATTTCCCGATATGCTTCCTCAGTAGCCACATCAATTTCTGCATGCCCCTTGCCTAGCATAAAACCTGAACAAAAACTTATACATTTTGTTCCTTTGAAAATACGACTTACTGGATATTCTTTTTTTGCTCCGTTAGCTTGTTCATATAATAACTTATTCTCCATACCATCTAGAGTTTTCTGCCCAGCTTGCACTTTTTTAAATCGCTCCCTGTTTAAACTAAATACCTTTCTATGATCTTTTAATCCATTATGTCTTGAAAATACTTCATCAAGTACTATATCCCACTTTTCATTAGGAGAAAATATAATTGCTTCTTTTTGTTCTGTTTCAGCTAAATATTGCTTAAAAATAATTTCATCCAACATATCTATAATATTATCTATTTCAGCATTTCCAGCTACAAAGTGAAATGCAAAAGGCGTAAACAGTATTGCAACCTGGGTGTCATTTACTGAATCAACAAATAATTGTCCATCATACTGACCCTCCATAGATGAATATATCACTGGGATATTATGCGTATATCCATTAAACATCGATAAGTACTTGTCCCTAATTTCCACTTTATACATTTTTAACCTCTTTTCTATGTTGTCTTAGGCGTCCTAAACCTAGCCAGACTTGGGTTGATGAATGGATGTGCTTTGGCTGTAATTATTATATTTGTATGTTTAACATCATCCCGTTACCTTCTTTTTCATTGGGACGGGTCCTGAATCCCAATTTTTGATAGAATTCTTCTTTACCTTTTGCCGCCATTAACCCAACTGTAACCCTTGAATTTGGTATACTATTATTTTTAATATAATCAAGTAACTTTTCAATAATCAATTTCCCAATTCCTTTTCTTTGAAATTCTGGCTTGACACAAACATCTTGTATATAAAATATCCTTGCACCATCACCAACTAATCTACCCATGCCAACAACTTCTCCATCTATATTCACAGAAACAGAATATATACTATTTTCAATAGCCTTCTCACTTTGCCTAATATTTGGTCTTCCAAACCCTACTGCTTCCTCCAAATTGCAAAACTGTTCCGCAGTTAATTTGTTTTCTAAAAGAACAATATTGTTCATTCAATTTAAGCCTCCTATTCAAAAAATGTTAATTATCCTTGATTCCCATTGTACAACAATTGTATATAAACAAAATGCATCATAAAACTTTCAAATTGCTGCTCTTTATTTTAATGTCATAGTCACCCTTTTTTAGTAAATATGAAGGGTGATATAGCCCTGTAGGTTCATAATATTCATCGTCAGTATAAATAAATCCAAGATTCTTAAGCAAATTAGCAGATGCTAAATTTTTAGGATTGTGTCCTGCAAAAATAGCATTTACCTTAAGATTTGCAAATGCATATTCAATAACCGCTGAACATGCTTCCTTTGCAAATCCTTTTCCCCAAAACTTATCTTTCAAATGTATTCCTAATTCAAGAATATTGTTTTCAGAATCATATGGTCGTAACCCACAGCACCCTATATTCTGGTTGTCACCTATGTAGTAAATAGGCCAATATTGAATATTGTGATTTTTAAATGTTTCTATTTCCTTTTTTAGCCTTTGCTCTATTTGTTCATTTGACATAATACCCTCTGATGCAATATACCTAGTTACTTCTGAGTTACCCCAAAGTAATAAAGCATCAAGAATATCTTCTTCACTCCACACAGAAAATCCTAATCTCTTTGTTTTTATAAAAAACTCCTTCATAATATACTCTCCTGTTAACCAATCACATGTTATACTCATTTTATTCACCATTTTCTGGTATATATTCACCTGTTACCTCAATTATGTTTCCGTCTGGGTCAGTAAGTTGAAAATAATAGTATGGGCTTACATTACAAACATACTTTATATCAGTTATGTTATTTGAAATATTCAATTCCTTTACTCGCTTAAATTCTCTTCGCAAATCCTCATCCCAAAAATTCAACACTGTTTTTCGAGAATTTGGTAAGTTCGATATTTGCACCAAATCATCAAAATATTCATCAAACTTCCCTTTATGTATAACTTTATCAGGATTTTGAGTATCATAGTAGGCGTTCATAATTGATATACATTGTCCATCAAAATTAAACATAGCAAATCTATCCATATTCTTTTTTGAAACTGGCATTTCAAGCAATTTTTCATAAAATTCAATAGATTTTACATAATTTTTAACTATTAAATAAATACTTCCTAAGTGCATCTTTTCCTCCATAAATCATATATAATTTGTACTATAAATTACTATTTGTCTGTGTATTATATAAATAATCTTCACTTCACATTTAATTACATTTGCGACTCAAATTAAAAATATTATGTATTAAGTTTACTGTAGATTATGCTTATAATGCGGTGTATTCGGCACTCATACACAACCATTCGATGATGTAATCAAACCTCTCTTTTGTCAGTCCATGTCCACCATTATATCTCTTATGACATAATTTATTATCAACCCCATATTTTGCATATGATGGACGAGCTTGTTCAACAATAAAGTCTGCATCCCTCGAGTATTTGTCTTCATCCGCAGAGACAAGCAATAACGGTCTTGGAGCAATACAGTGTACTAAATCAAATATATCATAGCTTTTGTTGAAACACGGAATCACGCTTGCCAGTTCAATACCTACATCATTTAGCATTCTGTTCCCATAGGTGCATGCGCTTCCACTTGCACAGCTAAAACAAATTCGTTCATCTAATGCAGACAGGAATAGCACGGTATTTCCACCATAAGAATGCCCCAGTGTGCCAATTTTTTTATTATCAGTAAAAGTAAGTTCAGACAGTAAAGTTACTCCGTTCATAGCGTCAAGCAGTACTTTTTTCATCAGATTTTCACCCTTTAAGATACGGTAACACATTTCATTTAAATGTTGAAAAAAATCCTCATCCCCTGGTAGCGGTACTATCCCCTGCGCATTTTTCCGTCTCTCTTCAAAGCATATAGAGTCAGGTGCTAAAACAACAAATCCCTTTCTCGCTAATTCTGGTCCAAAAGCCTGCAAGGGATTACCAGCTAATCCGCATACCTCACTTTTCCCTAAATGACGCTCGCTGTTATGCTGGTGATTTATTAGTATTGCAGGATTATTATTAAGAACTTCGGGAATTAAAAGAAAGGCAATGACTGTATCTCCACTGGAGTTATACTCAATAAGCTGTCTCTCATACCCAGCTTCTTTTATGGATTCTATTATCCTGTATTCGATTGAAGCTGGTATATCATCAGCTTTAATGCCAATAATTTCAGAAATCCCTGACTTCAAGTCCATCGTCTAAACCTCCACTAATATAAATAATCTGTAGTTCGCATTTTTATACAATTGCATCCCTAAAAAACAAACAAAAAACCTTTAAGCTATCACTTTGTTATCCTAAAATTGCATCTAACGTCTCGCACTCAAGACGTTCCTGAACCTAGCCAGACCTGGCTTGGTGAAGGAATGTGCTTTGGCTTCTACAGAGGCTTGACCCTAATTTAGCCAAAGCGAACTTGAATGTTTTGTTAGATGTAGTTTTAGCCACTACACTTTAAGCTGATTCTACTCTTTTAACTTTAAATTTAATTCGCATTATAAGAAGATTCCGAACTTAATAGCAATCATTTTACCTCATAATGGAGTTCAACAAATTGATTGAATTTCCTTATATTCCTTAATTTCAGTTCCATTTCAAAATCATTTTTCTTGAATAACGCTATTCCATTACCTATTAGTGTAGGTGCGATAGTAATAATAAACTCGTCAACTAACCTTTCTTTAATAAAAGAGTGAAGCAAATTACCACCGCCAACAAGCCATATTTTACCGCCATCCATTCTCTTGATTTTATTTGTAAATTCCACTACATCTTGATTTATAAATTCTACATTTTCATTCTTAGCACTTTCTGATTTAGAAAATACGTAACACTTTTTATTCTTATAGGGGAAATTACCTTTCTCTTTTTCAATAATCCAGTCATAGGTTCTTCTACCAATTAAAATAGTGTCAACAGTGTCGTAGAATTCAGAATATCCATTATCTCCTTCACCTGCAATTTTAAACAACCATTCCAAGGAGTCATCTTGTGTTGCTATGTAACCATCTAAACTTGTTGCTATATATAAAACTAAATTTCTTTTGTTAGACATATATAAACCTCCATCTTAATAAAATTTTATCTCATTTCATAATATAATTTGTGAACCATATTCTACAATTGCGTCTCTTAAAAAAAACAAAAAACTTTTAAGCTGTCACTCTGTTAATCTACAAATTAGAATTATATTACTGTTGCTACTTAAAATGCATCCATTTGATATTTGATAATACCATTATAAGGTATTTGTAAACATTTTACTATAATCATTATATCTAAAACACAGGTAAAAAATCATTTATGCATTTCCTGAAGATATGCAGAGTTATGCTGTAAATACTCTGTTAATTTACAGTGTTAATTATTGTAATATTGAATTATAGAAAAAACATAATAAATTGTTTAAGAAAAAGGAGTGTATTAAAATGAAAAGTAAATTATTTAAAAGTATGGTTTCAGCTTGTCTTTCCCTAATGCTAATATCATCAGCAACAACAGTTAATGCTGCTACAGTGAAAAAGGATAGCTACCTAGAAAAGAAAGGCATAACTATTAAATACTTTGGACATTCAAGCTTTGGAATAAGCGATAGAGAAGGCATGAAAATCGTTACAGACCCATATGATCCAATGTTGGGATACACTTTCCCAAGCATTTCAACGAAAGTACTTACTGTAAGTCATGACCATTTTGACCATAATAACATAGCTGCTCTTCAAAGCTACGGACAACTAATCAATACTACTGGCAATTTTACAAATGGAAATATTAAAATAAATGGAATTGCTTCCTGGCACGATCCTGAACAAGGTGCTCTAAGAGGACCAAACACAATATACACCTATGAAATAAACAAAATTAAAGTTTGTCACCTTGGAGACTTAGGACATGAGCTTTCAGAGGAACAAATCAATAGCATTGGAAATGTTGATGTATTGATGATACCTGTTGGAGGATTCTTTACAATAAACTCAGAGGAAGCTATTAAAGTAATCAACAGCTTAAATCCTAAGGTTGTTATACCAATGCACTATACTACTGATGCTTCAAGACCACTATTTGGAGATTATTTGGCTCCAATAGATGATTTCACTTCAAAGATTCAAACTGAGGGATGGAATGTAGAAAAAGCTTCCAGCCTAACACTTACTAAGCAAATGCTTAACACTATGAAAACTAAAAAGGTATTTGTTTTAAATTATAATTAATATAAATAAAAAATGAGCGGGAAGTCAAACTCCCCGCTCATTTTCTTTAGATATTATTCCCCACCTAGCCCACAATTTTTCATCAATATTCTGTAAGGTGCTTTCGTAAATCAGTCCATATAACATTATATCTAAAGCACAGGTGAAAAATCATTTATCCATTTCCTGAAGATATGCAGAGTTATGCTGTAAATACTCTGTTAATTTACAGTGTTAATTATTGTAATATTGAATTATAGAAAAAACATAATAAATTGTTTAAGAAAAAGGAGTGTATTAAAATGAAAAGTAAATTATTTAAAAGTATGGTTTCAGCTTGTCTTTCCCTAATGCTAATATCATCAGCAACAACAGTTAATGCTGCTACAGTGAAAAAGGATAGCTACCTAGAAAAGAAAGGCATAACTATTAAATACTTTGGACATTCAAGCTTTGGAATAAGCGATAGAGAAGGCATGAAAATCGTTACAGACCCATATGATCCAATGTTGGGATACACTTTCCCAAGCATTTCAACGAAAGTACTTACTGTAAGTCATGACCATTTTGACCATAATAACATAGCTGCTCTTCAAAGCTACGGACAACTAATCAATACTACTGGCAGTTTTACAAATGGAAATATTAAAATAAATGGAATTGCTTCCTGGCATGATCCTGAACAAGGAGCTCTAAGAGGACCAAACACCATATATACCTACGAAATAAACAAGATGAAGGTTTGTCACCTTGGAGACTTGGGACATGAGCTTTCAGAAGAACAGATCACTAGCATTGGAAATGTTGATGTATTGATGATACCTGTTGGAGGGTTCTTTACAATAAATTCAGAGGAAGCAATTAAAGTAATCAACAGCTTAAACCCTAAGGTTGTTATACCAATGCACTATACTACTGATGCTTCAAGACCACTATTTGGAGATTATTTGGCTCCAATAGATGATTTCACTTCAAAGATTCAAGCTGAGGGATGGAATGTAGAAAAAGCTTCCAGCCTAACGCTTACAAAGCAAATGCTTAACACTATGAAAACTAAAAAGGTATTTGTTTTAAACTATAATTAACATCCTCCAAAATGAGCGGGAAGTCAAACTCCCCGCTCATTTTCTTTGGAATTTTAAATTTTACATTTATAGTTAACGCTTGTCGATTGTGTCATCTCTTCATTCATTGCAAACATATGGATATTATAGTAAAATATACATCATAATTTTAAAATAAAAGGGGGGGAATTATTTAGTAAGGGGGACGTATTTAACACTCTTATTAAACTGAATTATGAAAGATGTATTTAAGGATATACCTGGCTCAAAAGATTGGAAGAAAATAGATTTAGTTGATAAAGGCTGGTCAGGAGATAAAAAGTACCATATCATAACGGAGGATAACCATCAATTATTGCTAAGAGTTGCTGATATTTCAGCATATGAATGGAAAAAAGAAGAGTTTAAGGTTATGGAACTGATTAATAGCTGTAACATACTAATGTCAAGGCCTATTGACTTCGGTATATGTAATGATAATAAAAATGTCTTTACTTTGCTTACTTGGCTTGAGGGTACTGAGGCTGAAAATCATTTACCTACATTTACTGCTGAAGAACAATATTACCTAGGTTTTAATGCTGGAAAAGCATTACGAGAGCTTCATAACTTCCCTGCACCAGCAAACCTTAAGCCTTGGTCACATCGTTTTAATAATAAAATTGACCAAAAAATAAATAATTATAAAGCCTGTGAATTTAAGATAGAAAAAGATAATAAATTAATTGATTATATTAATGATAATAGATTCCTTTTAGAAAACAGGGAGCAAACATTTCAACATGGTGATTTTCACATAGGAAATATGATTATTACTAAGTCTAATGAAGTTGGGATAATAGATTTTAACAGATATAGCTTTGGTGACCCTTGGGAGGAATTTAACCGAATTGTATGGTGCGCTCAAAATAGCGCTCATTTTGCTTCTGGTCGTATCAATGGTTATTTTCAAGGAGAGGTTCCTGAAAAGTTTTTTAGATTAATGGCTTTATATATAGCAAACAATACCTTGTCCTCTGTACCTTGGGCAGTTGATTTTGGAGAAAAAGAAGTTAAAACCATGCTGAACCAAGCTAAAGATATTATGGATTGGTATAGTGACTTTACTTCTTACATCCCAAAGTGGTACATTCCCCATCTTTGAAAATTTATTGGCATAAGCTTACTTAAAATCTCAATAAAAAGTTGCTGAGGAATAATAAATAACCGTAACAATGAAGACAAATAAAAATATGTAATGGACATTGGACTAAGCTTAGGAGTTCTTGCTTTGCGTTTTAAAATTGCCGTGGCTTTCACAGGACGTGAAAGCAACCGATGTGAGCCAGGATGGCGGATCCGAGGTGGTAGGCAATTTTAAATAAGCAAAACTTAGAACTTCTTAGCGAAAGTCCACTAGGCCATATAACAGTTTTAGTTGGCTGAACGGTGGTTATTTATTATTCTTTACCTATACCTTTTTGAGATTGGAAGTATAGCTATTCCTTTTTATTTCTTTTTCTTAAGCACCTTTAACCTAAA
>Ga0316601_100001719_pt1 | contig 10904 bp, 7 predicted proteins | sample OWC_soil_day5_no_FD_207663 | JGI IMG/M metagenome (GOLD analysis project Ga0316601, IMG submission 207663) | Wetland soil microbial communities from Old Woman Creek delta, Ohio, United States - OWC_soil_day5_noCT | ecosystem: Environmental > Terrestrial > Soil > Wetlands | place: USA: Ohio...
GTGCGCCGACGCTCGCCCGTGATTTTTCCTGTCGCGAAACGCACTGGAAACAAAACGTGGGCTATCGATCCTTCATGAAGAAGGTCGAGGCGATCATCAAGCCCTTCAAGCTCGACGAAGTCAAAGAGCGCCTCGCCGAGATTGGCGTGCACGGCATGACGGTCACCGAGGTGAAAGGGTTCGGCCGAACCGGTGGCAAGAAGGAGGTCTATCGAGGCTCCGCCTACGTCGTGGACTTCGTGCCGAAGGTGAAGATCGAGATCATCGTTCCCAACGACAACGTGCAGCAGGTGGTGAACGTCATCACCGAAGCCGCGCGCACGGGAAAGATCGGTGACGGAAAGATCTTCGTCACGCCCGTCGACGAAGTGATTCGCATCCGAACCGGCGAGACCGGCGAGGACGCCATCTGAGCGTGGAGGAGACCAACGTGACGCCCAACGAGCTGAAGGACTACATCAAGAAGCACAACATCAAGATGATCGACGCGAAGTTCGTCGACTTCTTGGGGCAGTGGAAGCACCTCACGTATCCGATCGATCGCATCGACGAAGGCATCGAGGAAGGCTTCGGGTTCGACGGCTCCTCGATCGCGGGTTGGCGCGCGATCAACTCGTCCGACATGCTGATGAAGCCGGATCCGGCGACGGCGATCCTCGATCCGTTCCTGACGACGCCGACGCTCTCGATCTTGTGCGACGTGATCGATCCGATCACGCACGAGTCGTACTCGCGCGATCCGCGCTCGCTCGCCAAGCGAGCGGTGAGCTACCTCAAGTCGACCGGCATCGCGGACACGGCATACTTCGGCCCAGAGGCCGAGTTCTTCATCTTCGACTCGATCCAGTACTCCGAAGATCCGAACCACTCGTTCTTCAACGTCGACTCCGACGAGGCGGGCTGGAACAACAAGCGCGCCGAGCAGGCGGGCAACAAGGGCTTCAAGCCGCCGACGAAGGGCGGCTACTGCGTCGCGGGCCCGACCGATCAGCTCACGGATCTACGCACGCAGATGGTGATGACGATGCAGGCCGTCGGCATCGTCATCGAGACGCACCACCACGAGGTCGCCTCGGCGGGGCAGTGCGAGATCGACATGAAGTACGAGACGCTGGTCAAGATGGCGGACCAGGTCCTCTGGTACAAGCACGTCGTCAAGAACGTCGCGCGCGCCGCGGGCAAGACGGCGACGTTCATGCCGAAGCCGCTGTTCGGTGACAACGGCTCGGGCATGCACACGCACCAGTCGCTGTGGAAAGCGGGCAAGCCGCTGTTCGCAGGCGACGGCTACGCGGGCATGAGCGACATGGCGCTCTACTACATCGGCGGCCTGCTCAAGCACGCCGGTGCGATCTGCGCGTTCGCGAACCCGACGACGAACAGCTACCGCCGGCTGGTCCCGGGCTACGAGGCGCCGGTCAACCTGGCGTACTCGGCGCGCAACCGCTCGGCGTCGATCCGCATCCCGATGTACTCGAGCTCCCCGAAGGCCAAGCGCCTCGAGCTCCGGTCGCCCGACCCGTCATGCAACCCGTACCTGGCGTTCGCGGCGATGATGATGGCCGGCCTCGATGGTATCGAGAACCGAATCCACCCCGGCGACCCCCTCGACAAGGACATCTACTCGCTGTCCCCCGAGGAGCTGGCGGAAGTCCCGACGGTGCCGGGATCGCTCGATGCGAGCCTCGACGCCCTGCATAAGGACCGAGCCTTCTTGATGAAGGGAGATGTGTTCTCCAACGATCTGATCGACGCCTGGATCGCCTACAAGCGCGAGAACGAGGCGGATCACGTTCGGCTGCGTCCCGTGCCAGCCGAGTTCCAGCTGTACTACGACTGCTGAGTCACACGACCGGCCCGCGCTTGTAACTCGGCGCGCTCCCTGGCAGAATCACTGTATTCAGGTCCGCGTGAAGCCTCACGTGTCCCTGGGGGACGTCCGCCGAGTACTTGCGTGGAATTCAGCAAGCCTGCCAACAAGCGACGTGCGCGCGCAGGTGCGACGTACTCGGCATTGGTCGGGCTCGCAGCCGGCAAGGCGCTGCCCGCGCGTCTGCGGCCGCTGGCGTATCGCGCGTTTGCACGCGCCGTCGGGGCAAACCTCGACGAGTGCGAGCTCGATCTCTGCGAGTACGAATCGCTCGGCGACTTCTTCACGCGTGGGCTCCGCGAAGGCGCGCGCACGATCGACTCGGATCTGCGATCGATCGTCTCGCCGTGTGACGGCGTCGTCGCGGCGCTCGGTACTGCGACGGAAGGCGCGCTGGTTCAGGCGAAGGGCAAGAACTACCGGCTCGCAGACCTCGTTGCCGACGACGATCTTGCCGCGCTGCTCGAAGATGGCGCGTACACGACGATCTATCTGTCGCCCCGCGACTACCACCGCGTGCACGCACCCGTCGATGCGCGCATCGAGAGCTACGACTACCTGCCGGGTTACTTGTGGCCGGTAAATCCACGGTTGGCGAATCGGCGTGACGGGCTCCTCGCGCGGAACGAGCGCGTGGTGATTCGTCTGAATTCGCCGCAGGTCGGTCGCGTCGCTGTGGTCATGGTCGGAGCTGCCGGCGTCGGCAACATCCGACTCACGAGAGGTCCTGATAGCGCGGAGCTGCGCGCGGCAGGCGAGCGCCATCGCGTCGAGCTCGACCTGACCGTGAAGCGCGGCGACGAGCTCGGGGCGTTCCGCTTGGGCTCGACGGTCGTGATGGTGTTCGAGCCAAACCGCGCCGAGCTGGCCGGTGAAGTCGGGCAGGCGGTGCAGTTCGGTCAACGGATCGGCAGGACCGTGTCGGGAGGTCGTGCGTGAGTAAACGCGACGACGAATCCCAACCCGACATGGAAGTCGGTATGACGACGGCCGAGCGCCGTCGGCGGCGTCGACGCGGCGGCGGGTTGCGCGTGCCCTCGGATAACGTACCGCGCCGCACGAACCCGCCGGTCGTCGCCCCGGTGCCCGAGGATCCGTCGCTCGCGATGTCGATCGCCTACAGCTTCACCAGCGAAGCGTCCGAGCCGGTACCGCGCGTGACGGTCGAGACGCCGGTGCCGAAGTTCGCCGATCCGGTCGCACCCGATTCGATGCAGACGGTGATCGATCCGCCGAGCGCGCCCGTCGAGAGCGCCGACTTCGAGATGAAGACGCGCGAGATGTCGGCGGTCGATCTCGCGGCGCTCGGTCTCGAAGACAGCAATGGCTCGGCGGGCTCCTCGGGGCGGTTCCGGCGCGCCGAACGTCCCGAAGAGTTCGATGTCGACATGGCCGGCCTCGACGCGAACACGATCGACGAAGAAGCCGAAGCGCCGAGGCGCGATCGCAAAGAGCGCCTCAAGACGGTCGCGCTCAGCGACGAAGACCTCGAAGAAGTGCGCGAGAACCTGCGCAAGGATACGACGCAGGTTCCGAGCCTGCGCGCGCAGACGCAACCGTCGGCGCCGCCGCCCGCACAGGTCGCCAAGCCAAGCGAGGCCGGGCCGGCGCCGATGCAAGGCCCCTCGCCGAAGAAGCCGATCGACAAGTCGACGGGCCCGACGGAAGCACTGTCGGCGAGCGACATCGAGCTGATGCGCCCGGAGTCCGACGGCGAGCCGCTGTCGGTTCCGGAGATCGACATCAACGAGCTCGCCGATCGCGCGGAGAGCTCGGGCGAGTTCGAGGTCGACGTCGACGAAGACGCGGACGCCGACATCGAGGCCGCGCCGGAGCCGACCGCCGCAGCGGTCGCCGTCGCGCCACCCGCGACCGCGCGCACGAAGACCGCGTCGGCGCCTCCACCCGTCGCACCGGCGGCGGCGTCGACGAATCCCGGCGTGCCGCCACCGCCCCCGAAGGACGCGCATCCGCACGCGCCGCCGCCGCCACCGCCCGTCGCCCACAAAGCGCCGCCCGCGCCACCGCCGAAACCGGTCGAGAAGAAACCGGCGCCGAAACCGGACGCCGCGCTCGAGAAGACCCCGAAGGGCAAGCCGTGGTTCGTCGATCTGTTCGACGAGGATTACCTGCGCACGCTGCCGTTCCTCACGCCGCAAGCGACGCAACACGAAGCCGAGTTCGTGATCGACGCGATGGGCCTCTCTCCGGGCGCCCAAGTGCTCGACGTCGGTTGCGGCTACGGCCGTCACGCGATGGAGCTCGCCGCGCGTGGGTTCCACGTCGTCGGGCTCGATCTCTCGACGCCGCTCCTCGTGCGCGGCGGTGAAGAAGCGCACCGCCGCGGTCTGCAGATCAACTTCGTGCGCGGTGACATGCGCGAGCTCGACTTCGAAGCGCAGTTCGACGGCGCGTACTGTCTGTTCTCGACGTTCGGCTACTTCGACGACGAGACGAACAAGAAGACGATCGCGAACATCGCGCGAGCGCTGAAGCCGGGTGGCCGGCTGATGATCGAGATTCTCAACCGCGACTACGTGATCGCCGACTTGCCGACGCGCGTGTGGTGGGAGGGTGAGGGTTGTGTCGTCCTCGAAGAGGTCGAGCTCAACTACTTCTCCTCACGTATCCAAGTGAATCGCTCGGTCGTCTTCGACGATGGCCGCCAGCTCGAGCAAGAGATCTCCGTGCGGGCCTACTCGTTGCACGAGGTCGGCAAGCTGATGCATGCCGCAGGGTTCCGGGTCCTCGAGGTCTCCGGCGGGTACCACACGCGCGGCAGATTTTTCGGCAACCAATCCCGGCACATCATTGTCCTAGCAGAGCGCAAGGACCCCTCGGGTTCTTGATTCGCTCCGCGTTTGTCGCGGATTCAGCGCGCGGCTCCGAGAATTGCCCAATCGTTACGAAGTGTAACGGTTTGGTCAGGACGGAATAAGCGCGCCTGTTCGGGAGTCTTTGTTTCCAACCGGGATGCCAAAACATTTGGCTCGCTCGGGCGTCTTTACTGAGAGCGTCGGCCCGTCCGCGCGTTGAAGAGGTAGCTCGATGGCAGCCATCGTCACCAAGTTGGGTTCGCAGGGCTTTGGGCGTGCTTCTTCGAAGCAAGCCGATCGCCGGGGTCGTGTCGCACGTGTCTCGGCCAAGGCGGCAGGTCGCCCCAAGAAACAGCGCGCAGCCGACGAAGATCCGGAGATCGACATCGAAGCCGTCGCGGGTGACGACGACGGCGAAGTCGAAGTCGAGAAGCCTGCACGCGCCGACGGCGGCACGTACCTCTCGATGTACTTCCGCGACATGGCCGTGCTCGACGTGCTCCGTCCCGAGGAGGAGTTCACCTCGGCGCGCGAGATCGAGGCGCTCGAGATCATGCTCTGGGAAGCGGTGCTGTCCTACCCACCGGCCGTCGAGCACATCCTCGCGTCGGTCGAGATCGCGATCCAGACGCTGCCGACGGAGGCGAAGACGCTGCGCAAGGCAGCGATCGACTCGCCGAATGCGAAGTCGTGGTCGTCGACGGTCGCGCGTGCGGCGCGCAAGCTGCGCTCGTCCGATGTCGATCACCTGTTCATCGACGCGGCCTTGTTGACCATCGATCGGATCGCGGTAGGTATCGGCGTGCGCGGCAACGCCGTCGGTGGCCTGGGTCGCGAGCGTGCGCGCACGGAGTGGCTGCGGCGCGTGGAGTCGGCGAACCGCGCCGCGGCGGAGGCGCGCAACGACTTCGTGAAGGCGAACCTGCGCCTCGTGGTCTCGATCGCGCGCCGCTTCAACCACGGCCGGATGGCGCTCGCCGACCTGATCCAGGAAGGCAACATCGGCCTGATGAAGGCCGTCGAGCGCTACGACTATCGCCGGGGCTTCCGGTTCTCGACGTACGCGTCGTGGTGGATCCGGCATGCGATCAGCCGCGCGCTCGCGGACAAGGGGCGCGAGGTCCGGCTGCCCGTGCACATGATCGATGCGCAGCACCGCCTGACGAAGGCGCGCCGCCAGCTCACCGGTCAGCTCGGCCGCAACCCGACGAGCGAGGAGCTCGCCACCGCGACGCAGATGCCGCTCGACAAGATCGAGAAGATGCGGAGCTGGCTGCTCGAGAGCTCGGTGTCGATCGACAAGCCCGTCGGCGACGACGAGGGCCGTGTCCTCGGCGAGGTCCTCGAGGACCCCGACCGCGAGGAGGTCTCCCCGACGAGCGACCTCGAGTGGGAGGCCCTGACGACGGAAGTCCGAGATCTTCTGCGCGAGCTGCGCCCGATCGAGGCCGACATCCTTCGCCAGCGGTTCGGCCTGGAGACCGAGCAGGAGCTGACCCTCAAGGAAATCGGTGACAAGTACAACCTGTCGCGCGAGCGCATCCGCCAGCTCCAAGAGCAGGCGCTGGCCAAGATGCGCCGCGCCCTGGCTCGCCGCGATCTGATGTAAGCGCCCGACGACGATCATCAGCGACCGGCGACGAGCATTCGTGACGAGCATTGGCGCTCGGCCGTGGTTTTCGGTACCTTTCGGTCATGCTCGCTCGCGCACTGCCGATCGTCGCCACGCTGGGCCTTTTCGTCGGCTGTGGCGAGACCGATCGCAAGCTCAAGGTGACCGGCCTCGAGCCGACGAAAGGTGACGTCGAGGGCGGCACCTACGTCGTCATCAAGGGCAATCGCTTCATGAAGGATGGGCCGCGAAACGCGAAGGTCTACTTCGGTTCGCGCCAAGGCTCGGTCGTTCGCTTTCAGAGCGACAGCGAGCTGATCGTGCAGGCGCCCGGCGGCAAGGCCGACGAGTCCGTCGACGTGCTCGTGATCTTCGATCCGGGCGGTCAGCTCAAGATCCCGAACGCCTTCAAGTTCATCGACAAGAGCGACACGGGCCCGACGATCGACGATCTCGCGCCGGGCAAAGACAAGAAGAAGTAGTCGTCCGGTCCGAGCTGATCGGCCCGACGACCTCAGGCCAGGTTCAGGCGGAACAGCTGCTGGCCGAGGAGCACGAACGACTCGTGCCCGATCGCGCGCTCGCCGTTGACCTTGATGAACGTGCCGTTCGAGCTGCCGAGATCCGCGAGATAGACGCGGTTGTCGCGTAGCGAGATGCGCGCGTGCAGGCCCGAGACGTAGCCGTCGTCGGGGAAGTTGATCTCGCCGCGCTCGCGACCGAGCGTGACGCTCTCGCCGAGGAGCGGGAACGCAGCGCCGGTGATGTCGCGACCGATGATCACCGTCAGCTTGCCCCAGTAGCCGGGATTCGGGCTGCCCATGAGCTCCGTGCCGTCGGCGGTCGGCTCGGGCGCGCCGATGAGCTCGAAGCGCAGGAGCTCCTGACCGATGCGAATGATCTGTCCGGACACCAGCTCTTCTTCTTGCGTCATCTTCACGAACACGCCGTTGAGGCTGTCGAGATCGCGGACGACCCCGTTCGGCGGGCGCAGGTCGAGCTGCGCGTGAATCGGTGAGAGGTAGCCGTCGTTCTCGAAGATCGGTCCGAAGCTGCGGCCGAGCTTGTTCTCGCCGGGTCGAAGATCGTGCGTGCCGCCCTCGGTGCCGTCGGGACGGATCAGCGTCATCGACAGCCGCACGCGCTGCGGCTGCGGGCCACCCATCATCGGACCGCCCATGGGACCGCCCATCGGGCCGCCGCCGGGCGGCATCGGCATCGGCGCGGGCGCCGAACCCTCGTCCATGCGGAAGCCACACGTGCCGCAGAACCGGAAGCTCGGCGGGACGTCACTGCCACACGATGGACAACGACGCATGCCACCCGCCGCAGCAGGCGGTGCAAAGCCGGGCGAGAAGCCGGGCACGCCGGGCGGCGGTCCCATCGGCGGCGGCTGCATCGGTGGTCCGCCGAGTGGACCGGCCGGCGGCATGCCACCGCCCATCGGGCCACTGGGGGGGCGTGGCTGCGGCATCGGTCCCGACGGTCCGCGCATCGGACCACCAGGTCCGCCGGTTCCCATCGGACCTGGCATCGGGCCTGGACCCATCGGGCCTGGACCCATCGGGCCTGGACCCATCGGGCCTGGACCCATCGGGCCTGGGCCCATCGGACCTGGACCCATCGGACCCATCGGGCCTGGGCCCATCGGACCTGGTCCCATCGGTGCGCCAGGCCCGCCGGCGCCTGGATCCGCCATCATCGTCTTCATCATCCCCACGTCACCGCTCCCCTTCGGAGCGACCGTCAGCTCTGCCCCGCATCCGAGGCAGAACTTGTAGTGGTCTTGATTCTCTTTACCGCAACGATTGCAGACGGTCATGATGGCTCCCGATCAGACGATTTCGACGCGAAGCAGCTGCTGACCCAAGAACACGTAGTCGCCGTGCTTCAGCACTCGTTCCTTCTCGATGCGAACGAACGTGCCGTTGCGCGACCCTAGATCGGAAACCGATAGCACGCCGCCTGAAATGCGCAGCTCGGCGTGTCGGCCCGAGATGAACGGGTCCTCTGGGAAGTTGATGTCGTTGCCCTCGCGGCCGAGCGTGACGATGTCGCCGGCCGGACGAAACACCCAGCCGACCAGTCCGCCGCGGAGATTCTGGCGAATCTCGAGCGTCGCGGTCCGGTTCATGCTCGCCGAGAAGTAGGTGCCCTCGTGGTCGGGGACGTCCTCGGGTTGCGGTGCGGGCGAGATGGTCAGGACTTGCTCTCCGACGAGCACGCGCGCGCCCGCAGACAGCGGCACCGGCTTGTCCGCGATCCGGACAAACACGCCGTTGAGCGAATCCTCGTCGCGGACGGACAGCTGGCCGTTCGCGTAGATGAAGTTCGCGTGCGTCGGCGACAGGAACGGATCGTCGGGAAACGAGATCGGGCACTCGCCACGGCCCGCGTGGTGATCGCGGCCGGCGAGCGTGAACGACACACCGTCTTCACCGTCGCCGCGGATCAGCGTGAGCTTCGCGCGCGCGGCCTGCATCGCACCGCCGAAGAACAGCGTGCTGCGACCCGGCTTGTTGCCGTGGATCGGCGCCTGCTGCTGCACCGGCTGCGAGCCGCTCGCGCGCGGCCCGACTTTCGTTTCGACATCGAAGGTCTGCGGGATGACGATCCGATTGCCGCAGTTCGGGCAGAACTTCGTGTTCTGCGAGATACGCATCGAGCACTTGCTGCAATCGACCATCCCTTCGCCGGGAGGCGGCTTGCTCTGCTTCCGTGGACGAGGATCCAGTGCGACGGGCGCGCCGCATCGCGTACATTGCGGCACCCCGATCGGGGTCAACGCGCTGCACGCGTCGCAGACAAGACCCACGTCCATCGAGCTGAAATTCTACCCCCTTACGAAACACCCCGTCAAAGAACGGGGGCCTCGCAGATCGGTTGGCGCGACGTGTTTTCGGAGGTCGAGCGAACGGCGCCGGTCAAACCCCGCCGGCTGCCTGCCGGACGACCTTCTCGGGGTCACGCTGCAGCTCGGTCCGCCGGCGCTGGGCGCGTTCGTCCTTCGACGAGGCGAGGCCACGGACGGCCGCGGCGCGTACTTGCGCGATTTCGTCCTTCGAGAGTTGGAGGAGCACGTCGAGACCATGACCGTCGGCCACGACCGACTCCGCGACCGCTTCGCGCACGAAGCTCGAGGCGTCGCCGGCTGCCTTGTGGAGCGCGGCCAGGTCACCGCCGGCGCCGAGCCTGCCCAGGGCCCGCACGGCGACGGGGCGGTCGGCCCACGGGCCGCTCGCCAGCGTCTTGGTCAGCGAGGCGAGCAGGTCCTTCGGCACGCTGCCACGACGCTTCGCGAGGACCGCGATCGCGTTCATCGCCGAGCCGCGGACCTGGTCCATCGGATCGGTCAGCGCCTTGCGAATCGCCGCGTCGGCGCCGGTCACTTTCCCGCCGTCGAGCTTCGCGAGCACCGAGACCGCGAGCGCGCGGACCTTGGGGTCTTCGCTCGCGAGGTGCGCGGTGACGCCGGGGGCGATCGCTTCGCCGACCTTCGCCATCGCGACTGCGAGCTTGCCGTCGACCGCGGCCGACGCGTTGGGCGCGAGTGCGCCGAGCGCGATGTGGTTCGGCGCGCCGTCGAGATCGGCGAGCACGGAGACGACGACGTCGCGGTGCTCGGCGAGGGCTTCGGTCAGACCCTTCGCGATGTCGTCGGCGTGATCGACGACGAGCTTCACTTGGGCGTTCGGTTTCGGCAGCGAGCCGGGCAGGGCGGCGACCGCCGCGATCGGATCGTACTTCCCGCGCGCCAGCGGGTAGTCACCCAGCGCGCCGAGTGGCGCCGGTGACAGGCCGGCGCCGCTGACGCGGCCGATCGCCCACACGAGCTCGTCGGAGGCGCGACCGGCGCGCGCGAAGTACGCGCGGATCAGCGGGCCGAGGGTCTTCGCATCGCCGATCTGACCGAGGCCCCACGCGGCGAGACGCTGCGCTTCGCCGCGGTTATCGACGAGCGCGGTGAGCAGCGCTTGCGTACCCGCCGTGCTCTTGCGTGCACCGATCGCGTACGCGCACGCGGCGCGGGTCGCGTCGGGCTTGCGAGCATCCGTCAGCGACGACACGAGCGCCGGCGCGATCCGCGGGTCGTCGATCTGCGCGAGCCCGAGACACGCGAGCGTCTGCACCGACGGCCGCGTGTCCGCGAGCGCCTTCAGCAGCGCCGGTACGGCACGGCGATCGCCGGAGCGCCCGAGCGTGAAGACGGCGGCTTCGCGCATCGTCAGCTCGGGGTGCTCCATCAGGGGCAGCACGTCGTCGAGGACTTTCGGATCGCCGAGCCGGCCGGCCGCGACCAGCGCGTCGACGCGGACTTCACGGTCGAGCGACTCTTGCAGCGTGCCGATGTGCCGCACGTCCTTCGGCGGCTCTTGCCGCGCCATGTGCACGAGCGGTGCGGCGGCGCCCTTGTTGCCGAGGTGACCGAGCACGGAGACGGCGACGCGCTGTTGCGCGGGCTCCTTCTCGTCGCGCAAGGCTTCGAGCAGCGGCTGCAGGCCGTGACCGCCGACGCGCTTCAGCTCCTCGCGTGCGGCCTTGCGGATCTCGTCGTTGCCGTGACGCTCGCGCTCGACGAGCCGCGGGATGTAGCGCAGGTACAGCT
>Ga0316601_100001720_pt1 | contig 10904 bp, 10 predicted proteins | sample OWC_soil_day5_no_FD_207663 | JGI IMG/M metagenome (GOLD analysis project Ga0316601, IMG submission 207663) | Wetland soil microbial communities from Old Woman Creek delta, Ohio, United States - OWC_soil_day5_noCT | ecosystem: Environmental > Terrestrial > Soil > Wetlands | place: USA: Ohio...
GCGTCAACCGGCTGCCGCTCGGTGCCGCCGCGCTGGCCGGCACCAGCTATCCGCTGGACCGCGACCAGGTCGCGAAGGCGCTCGGCTTCGATGGCCTGTGCCAGAACAGCCTGGACGCCGTGAGCGACCGCGATTTCGCGCTCGAGTTCACTGCCTTCGCCAGCATCTGCATGGTGCACGTTTCGCGGCTGGCCGAGGAGATCGTGCTCTGGATGAGCCAGAACTTCGGCTTTGTCGACCTCGCCGACCGCTACTGCACGGGTAGTTCGATCATGCCGCAGAAGCGCAACCCCGACGTCGCCGAACTGGCGCGCGGCAAGAGCGGGCGCGTCATCGGCCACCTGATGGCGCTGCTGACGCTGATGAAGGGCCAGCCGCTGACCTACAACAAGGACAACCAGGAAGACAAGGAACCGCTGTTCGATACCGTCGACACGCTGACCGACACCTTGCGCATCATGGCCGAGATGGTCGGCGGCACCCGGGACCCGGTCACCGGGGCATGGACGGGCGGCCTGCGCGTCAAGGCCGACGCCATGGAGCGCGCCGCGCTGAAGGGCTATGCCACCGCCACCGACCTCGCCGACTACCTGGTGAAGAAGGGGCTGCCCTTCCGGGACGCCCACGAGGTCGTTGCCCATGCCGTCAAGCTGGCGCTGTCCAGCGACGACGAACTGGGAGCACTGCCGCTGGAGCGCTTGCGCGCCTTCCACCCGGCGATCGAGGCCGATGTCTACGACGTGCTCTCGCTGCACGGCTCGCTGCGCGCGCGCAACCTCGTCGGCGGCACGGCGCCGGCCCAGGTGCAGGCTCAGATCCAGCGCCACCGCGCACGACTGGGCGACTGAGGGCGACTGAGGGCGACTGCGCGAGGCCGCTGAACGCGGCCGGGCCGGCGCACGGTCCGGGGTCGCTCAGCGCGGCGGATCGGGCGGCTGGCCCTTGTCGAAGACGACGCGCCAGATCCCCGGCGCCTCCTGGCGCCAGATCGAATTGAAGCGTGCGATCACCTGGCCGGCCGGGTTGCGCACCGGTCCGGTCGACAGCGCCAGGCTGCCGTCGGCCAGCACCTCGACCTGATCGGGTTCCCAGCTAAAAGGTGCGGTGGGTGCGTCGAAGTAGGACTTCCAGCCGGCAGCCACCGCCGCCTTGCCTCGCAGCACCTGCGCGCCGGCGAAGAATACCGCCTGCTCGGACAGCCAGGACGTGAAGGCGGCGTGGTCGCGCTCGGCCATGCTGCGGGCAAAGCTGCGTTCGGCATCGGCCACCTGGCGCTGCAGGGGGCCGACATCCGGCACCGCGCTCACCCGGCCGGCAGCGGGCACGAGCAGGGCCAGCGCCAGCAGTCGCCGACGAGACAGTCCGGCGCCGGCCCGCCAGCACTCATCGCCCGGCTCAGACATGGTGCGCGGCCGGCTGCGGCGAGGCCGCCTCGTCCGCGAACCAGCTCAGGAGGATGAGCGCCATCGCGCCGCCGATCGGGAACAGCAGCACCGCCAGAGCCACCCAGGCGATCACCGGACGCGTCATGCGCCGCACCGCGACACCCAGGAAGACCCAGTGCAGGCAGATCGCGCAGGCCAGCGTCAGGCCGACGGCCACGACGCGCGGCACCGATGCCACCGTATGCTCGACCAGCGGCGGCAGCAGCAGCACGATGCAGCCCAGGGCCACCAGCAAGCCGGCGGTGGAGGAGGCAAGCGCGCGATGGGAGGACGGCTCGGGCATGGCGACTCCGACAGCGGGATGATCGGCCCACAGTGTAGGACCGCGGCCGCCGGCCGCGCTACCCTGTGCCTCCCGCCACCGCCGCCACCACCTTGCCGCCCCGCCGCTGGATCGCCCACCTGGACATGGACGCCTTCTATGCGTCCGTCGAGTTGCTGCGCTACCCCGACCTGGCGGGGCAAGCCGTGGTCATCGGCGGCGGCCGCCGTCACCAGCCGACGCTGCTGCCGGACGGCACACGCCGCTACGCCACCTTGGCGGGCTACACCGGCCGCGGCGTCGTCACCACCGCCACCTATGCCGCGCGCGACTTCGGCGTGCACTCCGGCATGGGCCTGATGAAGGCCGCCGCGCTGGCACCGCAGGCCGTGCTGCTGCCAGTCGACTTCGACCAATACCGCCACCATTCACGCCTGTTCAAGGCCGCGGTGGCCGAAGTCGCGCCGGTGATCGAGGACCGCGGCATCGACGAGATCTATATCGACCTCACCGAGGTGCCCGGCGCGCAGGACAGCCTGGGCCACGATCCGCACGGCGGCGTGCGCGCGGTGGCGCAGCAGATCCGCAACAACGTGCGCCGCGCCACCGGCCTCACCTGCTCGATCGGCGTCACGCCGAACAAGCTGTTGTCCAAGATCGCCAGCGAGCTCGACAAGCCCGACGGCCTGACCGTGCTCACCGCCGCCGACGTGCCGGCGCGCGTCTGGCCGCTGCCGGTGCGGCGCATCAATGGCATCGGTCCCAAGGCCGCGCTGCAGTTGCAGGCGCTGGGCCTGCGCACCGTCGGCGACATCGCGGCGCGTGATCGCTCCTGGCTCGTGCAGCACTTCGGCCGCAGCTATGGCCGCTGGCTGCACGACACCGCGCACGGCATCGACGACCGGCCGCTGGTGACGCGCAGCGAGCCGGTGTCGATGAGCCGCGAGACGACCTTCGAGCGCAACCTGCATGCCGTGCGCGACCGCGCCGAGCTCACCGCCATCCTGGACGAGCTGGCGCAGCAGGTGGCCACCGACCTGCAGCGCAAGGGCTACGCCGGCCGCACCATCGGCGTCAAGCTGCGCTTCGACGATTTCAGGACCGTGACACGCGACCTCACGCTGCCGCAGCCGGTGGCCGATGCGGCGGCGATCCGCCACGCCGCCGGGCTGTGCCTGAAGCGTGTCGATCTCGGCCGGCGGCTGCGCCTGCTGGGCGTGCGCGCGGCCTCGCTGGTGCGGCTGTAGCCGCCCTGCCCGGTCGCGGCCACGCGGTTACGATCCTCGCCCTTCGGAGACCAACATGCCCGTGATCACCAATATCGAAGACCTGCGCGTGCTGGCGGAACAGCGCGTGCCGCGCATGTTCTACGACTACGCCGATTCGGGCAGCTGGACGGAGAGCACCTACCGCGCCAACGAGGCCGACTTCCGCAAGATCAAGCTGCGGCAGCGCGTCGCGGTGAACATGGAAAACCGCAGCACCGCCGTCACCATGGCCGGGCAGGCGGCGAAGATGCCTGTGGCCATCGCGCCGGTGGGCCTGACCGGCATGCAGCACGCCGACGGCGAGATCCACGCCGCGCGCGCAGCCGAGAAATTCGGCATCCCGTTCACGCTGTCCACGATGAGCATCTGCTCGATCGAGGACATCGCCCAGAACACCAGCGCGCCGTTCTGGTTCCAGCTTTACATGATGCGCGACCGCGACGCGATGGCAACCATGATCGAGCGCGTGCGTGCCGCCAGGTGCAGTGCCCTGGTGCTGACGCTGGACCTGCAGGTCATCGGCCAGCGCCACAAGGACCTGAAGAACGGCCTCACCGCGCCGCCGCGGCCGACGCTGCGCAATATCGTCAATCTGATGACCAAGCCGCGCTGGTGTCTGGGCATGGCCGGCACGCGCCGCCACACCTTCCGCAACCTCGTCGGGCATGTCAAGGGCGTGAGCGACATGAGCTCGCTGGCCGCCTGGACCAACGAGCAGTTCGACCCGCGCCTGTCGTGGGCCGACGTGGCCTGGGTCAAGGAGCGCTGGGGCGGCAAGTTCATCCTCAAGGGAATCATGGACGTGGCAGACGCCAGGCTGGCGGTGGCCAGCGGCGCCGACGCCATCGTCGTCAGCAACCACGGCGGGCGCCAGCTCGACGGCGCGCCCAGCAGCATCGAGGCGCTGCCGGCCATCGTGGCCGCGGTGGGCGACAGCATCGAGGTCTGGATGGACGGCGGCATCCGCAGCGGACAGGACGTGCTCAAGGCCTGGGCCCTCGGCGCGCGCGGCACGATGATCGGCCGCGCCATGGTCTACGGCCTGGGCGCGATGGGCGAAGCCGGCGTGACCAAGGCGCTGCAGATCATCCACAAGGAGCTCGACGTGACGATGGCCTTCTGCGGCCACACCGACATCCGCAAGGTCGATCGCGACATCCTGCTGCCGGGGACGGCGCCCGGCGGCTGATGTCGTTGAGCGGGCCAGGCCGGCGGGCGATCGCTGCGCCGCCGACCGGCGCCCGACGGGGAAGCGCCCGCTACCGCAGCGCCTCCAGATCCCGCTGCACTTCGGCGTGCAGCCAGTTCACGAAGACCTCGGCGGCATCGCGTTGGGTCGCAGCCGACAATTCGACATAGAAAGCGCCCAGATTCGCCACGCACTCGCTGCCGAGGGGTGCGACCAGGGTGCCCTCGCGGAGGTGGCTCGTCAGGTGAGGGAGCTTGCCGATGGCCACGCCGCTGCCCTTGACTGCCGCTTCGATGACCTGGTCGTAGTGCGAGAAGCGCAGCCAGCCGGCGCCCTGGAAGCCGCGCATGCCCATGGCGCCGAGCCACTGCTGCCAGTCGTACCACGGCCGGCCATAAAGCACGGTCTCGAAGTCCAGCAGCACATGCCTGGCGAGATCGTCCCGCGAACGCAGCGGTCGGGCCGGATCGCGGGCGAGCGCCGGCGCACAGACCGGGAACTGCTGGTAGTCGAACAGCTTGTCCTGCGAGGTCGTCCTGGAGCCCACCGGAATGAAGCGCAGCGCGATGTCGATCTGCTCCCTGTCCAGGTCGACCATCTGGTTGCTGGCGACGAATCGCATGTTGATCTCGGGATGCTGCTGCGCGAACCGCGGCAGTCGCGGCACCAGCCAGGTCGACGCCAGGGCGACCGTGGTCGTCACCGACAACGTGCGCCAGGAACCCGCGATGCGCAGCGTGGCGGCGTCGATGAGCCCGAGAGCCTCGTCGACCGCGCGGTAGAGCTCCTGTCCGGCCTGCGTCATTTCCAGGCTGCGGTTGACGCGCAGGAACAGCGGTTGGCCCAGCTGTTCCTCGAGCGTCTTGATCTCGCGGCTGATCGCCGGCTGCGTCACGAACAGTTCCTGCGCAGCGCGGGTGAAGCTCAGGTGACGTGCCGCCGCCCGGAATCCGCGCAGCAGATCGAGCGACAAACGCGGGACACGTCTTCCGTCCATACGTTCAGCTCATGGGTGCGATGACAAAACGTCGTTTGCGGCGCGCGGCGGACTGCACAACCATCGAACGCACATTAGATCACCGTGGCGTCCGCATCGGGTGGCTCGCCGGTGGTCGTTGGAGGACGGCATGGACAGGCACTCGAAACTCCGGCATTGCGCCGGCATCGTCTCGGCAGGAGCCGCTGCGCTGTGGCTGATGGCCACGGGCAGCACCTCGGCACAGACTTCGACCTCACCGCTCAGCGTCGCCATCTTCGCTGAACACTATGTGCTGGAGGGTCGCGCCATCGACGATCTCGACGTTCTCGAGACATCGGTGCGCGACAGGCACCCGCGGACGGTCAGGCTCGACGCCTGCGGCAGCGGCACGGAACGCGCGCAGCGCGCGGCGGCGCATCGATTGCGTCACCTGTACCTCGAACTGCGGGTCCTCGATGCCGGATCGCCAGACTGTCCATCGCCGGGCGCCGCGCATGCCGTGCCGGTCGGCCGGCGCGTCGGCGCGCGCCCTTACGGCATCGACGACGCAGCCGTCGACCAATGGTGGCATCAGCTGATGCCATGAGGTCGGCACGTCGCCGCGATGCCGCCACGCGGCGCCAGCACATCATCGGCGCCGGGCCGCCGCGCGCGCGATGCCACGCAGGATGTGCACCTCCTCCTGGGTCAGCTGCGCGCGGTTGAGCAGTTGCTGCAGCCGCGGCATCAGCTTCCGCGGCGCCGCGGGGTCGAGGAAGTCGATCGCCACCAGCGTGCGCTGCCAGTGCTGCAGCAGGCCGTCGATGGCGGCGGCATCGGCGAGCCCGGCGTCGGGCGTGCGCGGCTCGACGGCGAAGCCGCCGAGCGCCTGGCGCCAGTCGTAGGCGATCAGCTGCACCGCCTGTGCCAGGTTCAGCGAACCATAGGCCGGGTCGGTGGGGATGCTCACGCAGGCGTGGCAGCGGTAGACATCGTCGTTGGCCAGCCCCGTGCGCTCGGGGCCGAAGACGAAGGCCACGCGGTGGGCGGTCGCCGCGAGCGCCGCGAAATGCTCCCGCGGCGCATGCGTCGGCGGGCCGAAGTCGCGCGGTGTCATCGCCGTCGCGATGGCCCACGTGAAGCCCTGCAGCGCGTCGGCGAGCGTCGGCACCACGCGGGCACGCGCCAGGATATCGGCCGCGCCACTGGCGCGCGTCACGGTCTCGGGCATCGTCAGCACCTCGGCATGGCGGGGCGCCACCAGCACCAGGTCGTCGAAACCCATCACCTTCATCGCGCGCGCCGCCGCGCCCACGTTGCCGGCGTGGCTCGGCTGGACCAGCACGAAACGTGTTGCATCGGCCACGGTCGCGGCACGGACGGCGGGGATCGGATCGGGCATCACCGTAAAATCAGGGTTTACCGCAGGCATTGTCGCCGCGCTGCTCTTTACGTCCTTCAACGCCCCCACCCCCACCGCAGGCCGTCCCATGTCGCAAGCGCTCCACCCCATGCTCAATATCGCCATCAAGGCGGCGCGCGCGGCGGGATCGATCATCAACCGCGCCGCACTCGATCTCGAGGTGCTGAAGGTCGGCACCAAGGGGCCCAACGACTACGTCTCCGAAGTGGACCGCGCCGCCGAGCAGGCGATCATCCAGATCCTGCTCGAGGCCTACCCCGGACACGCCATCCTGGCCGAGGAATCGGGCCGCGAACATGGCGCGAAGCACAGCGAATACACCTGGGTCATCGACCCGCTGGACGGCACCACCAACTTCCTGCACGGCTTCCCGGTCTACGCGGTGTCGATCGGCCTCGTCTACCGCGGCCAGGTGCAGCAGGGCGTGGTCTACGATCCGACGCGCAACGACCTGTTCTTCGCCAGCAAGGGCCGCGGCGCCTTCCTCAACGACCGCCGGCTGCGGGTGTCCAAGCGCACGCGCATCACCGACGCGCTGATCGGCACCGGCTTTCCCTTCCGCAAGGGCGACAATTTCAAGCGCTATGTGAAGATGTTCGAGGAGGTGATGCAGCACTGCGCCGGCCTGCGGCGCCCGGGCGCCGCGGCGCTGGACCTGTGCTACGTCGCCGCCGGCTACTACGACGGCTTCTTCGAGACCGGCCTCAACCCCTGGGACCTGGCTGCCGGTTCGCTGATCATCACCGAGGCCGGCGGCCTGATCGGCAACTTCACCGGCGAGGCCGATTACCTCTACCAGCGTGAAGTGGTGGCCGGCAACCCCAAGGTCTACGGGCAGCTGGTGCAGATCCTGGCGCCCTTCACCCGCGTCATCAAGGAAGAACCGGCGCACGCCGGCGCGCCGACGGCGGTCGACGCGACACAGGCCGTCGTCGATGCCCTGGCGGCCACGGAAGCCGCACCGGCGGCCGCCAGAAAGACGCCGGTGCGCATCCGCAAGACGCCGGCACCCAGCACCGACGACGCGCCGATGTGAACCCGGGCCGGGTCAAAGGGTGTGAAGACTTCGTCGCCAGCGGGCCGAAGGACGCACCCGATTTCAGGCGCGTTCCAGCACCAGCGCGATGCCCTGGCCGACGCCGATGCACATCGTGCACAGCGCATAGCGCCCACCGGTGCGGCGCAACTGGTACGCCGCCGTGGTCGCCAGCCGCGCGCCGCTGGCGCCGAGCGGATGGCCGAGGGCGATGGCGCCGCCGTTGGGGTTGACGCGTGGGTCGTCGTCGGCCAGTCCGAGGTCGCGCAGCACCGCCAGGCCCTGGGCGGCGAAGGCCTCGTTGAGTTCGATGACGTCGATCTGCGCCAGGCTCAGCCCGGTGAATTCGAGCACCTTGCGCGTCGCCGGCGCCGGGCCGATGCCCATGATGCGCGGCGCCACGCCGACGGTGGCCATGCCGACGATGCGCGCCAGCGGCTGCAGGCCATGGCGGGCCGCGGCGGCCTCGCTGGCCACCAGCAGCGCGCAGGCGCCGTCGTTGACGCCGCTGGCATTGCCGGCGGTGACGCTGCCGTCCGGGTGCACGATGCCCTTGAGACCGGCCAGCGCCTCGAGCGTGGTCGCGCGCGGGTGCTCGTCACGCGTGACGACGATCGCTTCGCCCCTCTTCTGGGCGATGCTCACCGGCGTGATCTCGGCGTCGAAGATGCCGGCGGCCTGCGCCGCCAGCGCCTTGGTCTGGCTGGCCAGCGCCATGCGATCCTGCGCCGCCCGTTCGATGCCGTATTGCTGTGCCACGTTCTCGGCCGTCTCGGGCATCGAGTCGATGCCGTGCCGGGCCTTCATCAGCGGGTTGACGAAGCGCCAGCCGATGGTCGTGTCGTAGACCGCATTGGCGCGGCTGTAGGCGGTCTCGGCCTTGGGCATGACGAAGGGGGCGCGGCTCATGCTCTCGACGCCACCGGCGATCATCAGCTGCGCCTCGCCGGCCTTGATCGCGCGTGCCGCCGTGCCCAGTGCGTCCAGCCCCGATCCGCACAGGCGATTGACGGTGGCGCCAGGCACCTCGATCGGCAGCCCGGCCAGCAGCGCGGCCATGCGCGCGACGTTGCGGTTGTCCTCGCCGGCCTGGTTGGCGCAGCCGTAGATCACGTCGCCCAGCGCCGCCCAGTCCAGGCCGGGGTGGCGCGCCATCAAGGCCCTGATCGGGATCGCGGCCAGGTCGTCGGTGCGCACGCCGGCCAGCGCCCCGCCGTAGCGGCCGATCGGGGTGCGGATGGCGTCGCAGATGTAGGCGTGGGTCATGTTCGGATTCCTGCGGTCAGTGCGGCGGCGCGGCGCAGCCAGGGGCTGACGCGGTAGCGCTCGCCGCGGTAGTGGGCATCGAGGGTGTCGACGAGCGTGGCGACTTCGCCGGCGCTCCAGGATGCCAGCCATTCGAACGGGCCGGCCGGATAGTTGACGCCGAGTTTCATCGCTGCGTCGGCACCCTCGGGTGTGCAAACGCCCTGCAGCACGGCGTCGGCGGCTTCGTTGATCAGCATCGCCAGCGTGCGAGCCACCACCAGGCCCGGGGCGTCTGCCACGGCCAGCGGCGCATAGCCGAGGGCATGCAACCAGGCCGGCGCCTGCTCGCGCCAGGCTGCGCCGGCGCCCGCGTTGACGGTGTAGGCCAGCGCCTGGCCGGCGGTCGGCGGCAGCACGACCGGCCGGTCGAAGAGCGCGACATCGGCCACGCCGCTTTGCGCGGCCTGTTCGTAGGCCGTCGCGCCGTCGGTCAGCACCAGGCGGGCGCCGTCGACCTGCAGGCCGATCCAGCCGCTGTCGCGATGCCGCGCCGGCCCCCAGCCCTGCGCCGCCAGCGCCTGCGTTGCGGCACGCTCGAGCGCATCGGCGACCGGCCCCGTGCCGTGCACGCTGATCTCGCGCGCCGTCGCCGGCGCCTCGACCACCGGCACCGGCGGTGCCGGCACACCCGCCGGGTAGCTGTAGAAGCCCTGCCCGCTCTTGCGGCCGAGCAGGCCGCCGTCGACCATCTCGCGCTGCAGCAACGACGGCACGTAGCGCTTGTCGTGGAAATTGGCCTGGAAGACCGATTGCGTGACCGCGAAATTGGTGTCGTGGCCGATCAGGTCCATCAGTTCGCACGGCCCCATGCGGAAACCCGCCGCCTTCAGGCAGGCGTCGAGCACCGCCGGCGTCGCCGCCTGCTCCTGCAGCAGCGCCAGCGTCTCGGCATAGAACGGCCGCGCAATGCGGTTGACGATGAAGCCCGGCGTACTGCGCGCGTGCACCGGCACCTTGCCCCAGGCGCGGCCGATGTCGAACACCGCTTCGGCCACCGCACGCTCGGTCTGCAGGCCGCTCACCACCTCCACCAGCTTCATCAGCGGCACCGGGTTGAAGAAGTGCATGCCGACGACGCGGCCGGGGCGCCTCAGGCCGCCGGCGATGGCGGTGACACTGATCGACGAGGTGTTGGTGGCCAGCACCGCATCGTCGGCGACGATACCCTCCAGTTGGCTCAACAGGCCGCGCTTGGCCTCGAGCTGTTCGACGATGGCCTCGACGACCAGCCGCGCATCCGCCGCCGCCTGCAGCGACGCCACCGGCTCGATGCGCCGCAGCGTCGCTCGCGCCGCCTCGGCCGTGATCCTGCCCTTGGCGGCCAGACCGTCGAGCGTTGCCGCCAGCCTGGCCCGGGCCTCGGCCGCGGCGCCTTCCCGGCTGTCGAAGAGCATCACCGCATGGCCGGCCTGTGCCGCCACCTGCGCGATGCCGGCGCCCATGATGCCGGCGCCCACCACGAGCACCGGGGCGTTGGTCAGGGGCTTCATCGCGCCATCCAGTTCGGTGGGCGCTTGCCGAGGAAGGCGGCGAAGCCCTCGCGCGCTTCGTCGCTGCCGCGCACGCGGGCGATGGTCAGTGCCGTGAGTTCGCGCACCTCGGCCGTGACCGGGCCGACCGCGAGCCGGGCGAATAGCTGCTTGATCTCGCGCTGCGCCTGCGGGCCGCCCGCCAGCAGTTCCGCGAGCACGGCATCTGCGGCGGCATCGAGCTGGTCGATGGCCACGACCTGCTGCACGAGCCCGATGGCCAGCGCCTCGGCGGCGGCGACGCGGGCGGTGGTCAGCGCCAGCCGCCGGGCCTGGCGTCTGCCCACCGCATTCGTGAGGTAGGGGCCGATCACCGCCGGCAGGATGCCGAATTTCGCCTCGCTGACCGAGAAGCTCGCATTGTCGGCGGCGATCGCGATGTCGCAGGCGCAGGCCAGGCCGACGCCGCCGCCGAGCGCCGAGCCCTGCACGACGGCCAGCGTCGGCTTGGCCGTGGCCTCGATGCGAGCCAGCATGGCGGCAAAC
>Ga0316601_100001721_pt1 | contig 10904 bp, 9 predicted proteins | sample OWC_soil_day5_no_FD_207663 | JGI IMG/M metagenome (GOLD analysis project Ga0316601, IMG submission 207663) | Wetland soil microbial communities from Old Woman Creek delta, Ohio, United States - OWC_soil_day5_noCT | ecosystem: Environmental > Terrestrial > Soil > Wetlands | place: USA: Ohio...
GGTAACCGAGGGGCTGCTGGTGGCGGCCTGTGCCCTGCGCGGCATTGCGGTGCCGCAGCCGGTGCCCCGCATCACCTACGACGAGGCGATGCGCCGCTTCGGCAGCGATCGGCCAGACATGCGGTTTGGACTCGAGCTGGCCGACGTGTCGGATGTGGCGCGACGCGTCGAGTTCAAGGTCTTCCGCGAGGCCGTGGAACACGGCGGCATCGTCAAGGTCTTGCGCTTGCCCGAGGGCGAGCGTCTGTCGCGCAAAGACCTCGATGGCCTGCCTGAGCTGGTGGCGCCATACGGGGCCAAGGGTGTGGCCTGGGTGCGGTTGACCGAGGCGGGCTGGCAGTCTCCCATCGCCAAGTTCATCGATCCGGCGGACCGGTCGGCGATTGAGCAAGCCTGTGGCGCGGGGACGGGCGATCTGCTCATGTTCGTCGCCGATACGGCCAAAGTGGTCAACGACGCCCTGGCGAACTTGCGGTTGAAGTTGGCCGACCAGCTGGGGATGATTCCCGGGGATCGTTACGCCTTCGTCTGGGTGACGGATTTTCCATTGGTGGAGTATTCGGCTGAGGACAAGCGCTACGTGTCGGTCAATCACCCCTTCACCGCCGCGCACGAGGAGGATTGGGACCGACTCGAGTCGGACCCCTTGAGCGTGCGTGCGCAGGCCTACGATATCGTGCTTAACGGGACCGAGTTGGGCGGCGGCAGCATTCGTATCCACCGACCGGACTTGCAGTCGCGTGCCTTTGCGGTGCTCGGCCTCGATGAAAACGAGGCCCGTGCCAAGTTCGGTTTTCTCCTCGAGGCCCTGTCGTATGGGGCCCCGCCGCACGGCGGGATTGCCTTGGGCCTCGACCGGGTGGCTATGCTCTTGTGCGGCGCGGCCTCCATCCGGGACGTGATCGCCTTTCCGAAGACCCAACGGGCGGTGTGTCTGATGACTGAGGCTCCGAGTCCCGTTGACGCCAAACAGTTGCGCGACCTGGCGTTGAAGCTGAATGTGTAGGGGCGCGCCGATGCCGCAGGTCATGTCGTGTTCTCCTTCTCAGATGCCATCCGCGCGTTGCGGCGCGGCGGTCACATGCTGTCCCCTTGTGGAGGTGGCCTCCTCCGCATGCCCGCCGCGGTCAATGGCGCGCCTGGCGTGGCGCGCAGGAATCATCATTGGGTTGGGAATCCTGATGCTGAGCGGATGCAATGCCTTCCGCCGCGGCCCCAAGCTCGAGGAACCGGTGAGCCTCATCGCGGTCATGCCCATCGAGGCGGAGGAGCGCGCGAGCGCCACGGCGACGCAGACGACGGAATCGCTGCCTGAGGAGGCGCCGCGCCAGGTCACGGCCGAAGTGTATGCCGCCATTACCAACGCTCCGGAGTGGCGCGTCGTTCCGGATCTCACCGTGGCGCGAGCCATTCAGCGCCTCAACCCGGCGGGTGATCTCGCGGCACGCGCACGCGCGGTCGGCAAGGAGGTGAAGGCGGATGCGGTCTTGTTCGGGACCGTTTGGCGCTACATCGAGCGGGAGGGCACCGAGTATGGTGCGCGGCGGCCGGCAGCGGTTGGATTCGCACTACAGCTCATTGCAGTCCAGTCGGGCAAGATTCTCTGGAAGGGCTCGTTCGAGCAGACGCAGCAGCCGCTGTCATCAAATCTTTTCCGCTGGTGGCAGTTCTGGCGTGGCGGCCCCCGCTGGTTCACGGTGCAGGAATTCACGCGCTACGGGGCCGAGCACGTACTGAAGGATCTCGCCGCGCGGCTGGAGTGACCGTACGGAGCGGCTACCGGGCATGACGGCGGCCATCAGCGGCGCCCGATGTGGCGCGCGCGTCAGCCGCCAAACCACGCGGCGTGGAAGTACCGGACGAGCGCGGTCAGTGCGAGGCCGACGACGACCACGGCAGGTGGGAGTTCCTTGAGGCCCTGCAATGTCGTGCTCCCGGTGAAGGGCAGGAATGGCGTGGCAGCCAGAAAGGCGCGCACGTCGGGATTCCCACCGGCCAACACGCGCTGATCCTGGTGCCAGCCGCCCACCAGCGCGAAGACGACGAACCCGCCAAAGAAGACGATGTCGGCGGTGCTGCCGTTCGGGAGCAGGTGCAGCAGGCCGAAGATGGCGAACGCCATAAAGACGGGGTGGCGAGTGATGCGTTGCGCGCCACTCGGCGTCGGTGCGCCCGGAGAGATGCTTGCCGGACTGGGCCGCGCCATTCCGGCGGCGAGCAGGACGAAGGCAATTGCCATGCCGGCGCTGACTAGTCCGATCAGCCAGGCGGACCGGGGCAACGTCCAGAGCCATGGCCCCGCATGTTTGTTGGTGAAGTAGGTCCACACCAGCGGGACGAAAAAGGCCAGCGCCAGGAGCGAGTAAAAAAGGCGGAACGCCCCTTCGCCCAGGCGCGCGATCAGAGCGCCGCGCACCGCCCGGCTGGACAGTGCGAGATGGCTCCCGGCGAATCCGGTCCACAGGATCAGCAGCACGATCGTGACGGCCATTCTACTCCCTCCTTGACGATGGGCGGTCGGCGGTGAAGTTGTCGCGCGGTGGACGTGTCCTCAACTCCCGTAGCGCTGCAGCAACTGGCGTGCGATCACCAGGCGCTGGATCTCATTGGTGCCCTCGCCGATGATCAGCAGCGGCGCGTCCCGGTAGTAGCGCTCGATGGGGAAGGCCGTGGTATAGCCGTAGCCGCCGAGAACGCGCATGGCCTCGATCGCCACCTCAAGGCAGGTCTCGGAGGCGAAGAGCTTCGCCATGCCCGCTTCCAGGTCACACCGCGCTCCCCGGTCCTTCCGCTCCGCCGCTTGATAGGTGAGCAGCCGGGCGGCCTCGATCTTGGTGGCCATGTCCGCCAGTTTGAGCTGGATGGCTTGATGCTCGGCGATCGGCTTGCCGAAGGTCCGCCGGTGGCGGGCGTAGTCGATCGCGTGCGTGAAGGCCGCCGCCGCCACCCCCACTGCGCGCGCCGCGATGTTGATCCGGCCCACTTCGAGCGCACTCATGACCTGCGAAAAGCCGCGCCCTTCCGTGCCGCCGATCAGATTGGTGCTTGGCAGGCGGTAGTCCTCGAAGGTCAGCTCGCACGTATCGATACCCTTGTACCCGAGTTTGTCGATATCGCGGCCGACGCGCGTCCCGGCGCCTTTCTCGCCGACGAACATGCTGATGCCGCGATACGGCGGCTCTGCGTGCAGGTCGGTTTTCGCCGCAATGGCGTACAGAGTGCCATGGCGTGCATTGGTGATGAAGGTCTTACTGCCGTTGAGCACATACCAGTCGCCGTCGCGGACGGCGGTCGTGCGCAGACTTTGCACGTCGCTTCCAGCCTCGGGTTCCGTCAGGCACAACGCGCCGCGATGCTCGCCGCGTGCCATGGCGGGCAGGTAGCGCCGGCGTTGTTCCTCTGTGCCGTGGGTGTACAACAAGTAGGCGAGCAACAGATGCGTGTTCAAGACGCCGCTCAAGCTCATCCAGCCGCGACACAGTTCTTCCACCACCATGGCGTAGGTGGTGCAGTCCAGCCCGAGGCCGCCGTACGCTTCGGGAATCGTGGCTCCGAACAGGCCCAGTTCGCGCAGCCGTCCGACCAGGGCGTGCGGATACTCGTTGCGATGCTCCAATTCACCGGCGACCGGCATGACCTCGCGTTGGACGAAACGCCGGACGGTGGCCAGGATCTGTTCGCGGACGTCATGAGGAGTGGTCACAAATGGCTCCCTGCGAGACTCCGTAAAACACGTTCCGGCGTGCGGATCAATTGCGGCGCAGGGAGGTCCCTCGCCGGTGGCGGGCGGCGTGTTCCGCACCGCGCCACGCGGTGTTCCTTGATCCGTTCGACACCCGCTGTTAGAGGGGGACGCTGATGCGCCTCGTCTACGTGCTTGCGTTGCTCGTGCCGGCGTGGGTTCTGGCGGCACAAGGAGGGCCCGAACCGACACGGAGCACCGAGGTGTTCACCGGCGGCGGCGAGCAGTTGCAGCCGCGCGAGAAGCCGGCACAGCCGGTGACCACCTATTGGCGCGTCCGCCTCTCGCTCCGGATGACCGACATGCAGGCCGGTGCGCACTTGCAGGTGCTGCTGCCGCTGTCCGACGATCATCAGCAGATTCTCGGCCGCTCGATCGAGATGGACGGCTTCACCTACCGCGAAGAACCGGAGCCGCCGAATTTGTGGGGGTATTGGGAACGGAATGGCGCGGCGGTGAAGGGGCTGCAGATCGAGTACGATGTGAACGTCGCACTGACCGACACCGTGCGCACCATCCCGAGCACGGCCCTGGCGGAGCATGCGGCGGCGGACGTTGTGCATCAGTATTTGCAGCCCTCGAGACTGGTTCAGAGTGGTGACCCCGAGTTCCGCCGCCGCGCGCGCGACCTCACCAAGGACGCGCATACGATCGAGCAAGCCACCTGGGCGTTGTTCCAGTACACCGCGGCGTTTGTCCGGACCGGCGCGGGCGCGGCGCAGGAGGACGCGCTGACCGTCTTGCGCAATGGACAGGGCAGCAGTGCCGGCAAGGCGCGGCTACTCACGGCGCTGCTACGCAGTGGCGGGATACCGGCACGCGTGGTCGGCGGTCTGAAGCTCGAGGACAGCAGCAAGAAGCGGGCGACGATCTCGTGGGTGGAGGCCTTCCTGGGAGGGAACTGGGTCCCGCTCGACCCGAGCGGCGGCTACTTCGGCTGGCTGCCGAATCACTACCTGGCGCTGTATCGGGATGATCTGCCGTTGATCGTGCATTCGGCCGGCCTGCCGCTGGAGTACGACTTTTTCGTCCACCGCACGTCCCGGGATGCGATCGCGCGACAGCCGGAGCCCTTGGCGATCGGCGCCGGGCGGGCGGAAACGCGCGTCGGGGCGGAGCGCGTCCGGACCGCGGCGAGTTACGTCGAGCGGGCGGTTGCGTCGGTCGTGGTCATCGCCGATCAAAGCGTTCCCGACGCCGTCAGCGATCGTATGCTGCGCGAGGCGCAGGCGGACCAAATTGATCTGGTCATTCTCCATGCCCGCTTCGAGTCGCGGTACTTTCGGGAACAGTACCTCCAGCGCCTGGTCGACAACAACCTGGCGCTCATCCGTAAAGCGCACGTGCTCCTGGTGGCCACGCATGACGACGCGGGGTTGTACGCCCTCATGACACTGGGGGAGAAAAAACTGCCGCTCGGGGACATGCGAATCGTGATCTCCGGTGGGTTTCCGCGATCGGTCGGTACCGTGCTGGGGGCCGTGCTGTACCGTCTGGTCTCGGCGGGCGAGGTGGTGCTGGTGAACCGGCCGCAGGAGCTCTTGGGGCTGTGGGAGATGGTGCGCGCCAACGTCATCGACGGGGTGCCTATGGTCGAGGAGGCGACCAAGTGGGAGATGGAACCCTTGGTGCTCGACCAGCGCGTCGTGGACGATCTCTCCCCCTGGCGGCGGTGGATTATAGACGCGTGGGGACGGGGGGTGACCGCGCAGGTCCCGCTGCAGGCCCTCACGCTCATTCTCGTGCTGCCGGTGATTGCCGCCATCATCGTGGTGGCGCGCACGGTCGTGGGGGTGGAGACCTTTGGCACCTTTTCGCCGGTGATCGTGTCGCTGGCGTTCCTGACCACCGGTCTCCAGTGGGGCGCCGCGATCTTCGCCGTCATCGTCGGCGTGGGGGCGCTCGTCCGCGCGCTCTTGCAGCACGTACGGCTGCAACTGGTGGCGCGGTTGGGGATTTTGATTGCCGTGGTTGCTGGCGTTATGGCGGCCCTCACGGTGGTGGGTGCTTCGTTCGGCATCGGCGCGCTGATGAACGTCAGCATCTTTCCGATGGTGATCATGTCCAACGTGATCGAGAATTTCTCCAGCTCGCAGGCCGAATTCGGCACGCGGGAGGCCGTTCGCCTGACGATCAACACCCTCGGCCTGGCGGCGGTCTGCTATCTGGCGATCGACGGTACGGGGCTACAATCTTTGCTGCTCGCCTTCCCGGAATTACTGGTCGGGGCCGTCGCCGTCGATATCGCGTTGGGCAAGTGGCGCGGTCTGCGCCTGTTGGAGTACCTGCGGTTCTTCGATCTGACGCGCCGGTCGGACCGATGGGCTCCTTGATTGCGCGGCTGCAGCGGCTGCGGCGCGAAGTGCTGGGCTTGAACCGCCGCAACCAGGAGTGCTTGGCGGTCCTGAATGCGCCGCGCCTGATCGGGCTGGTCGACCACAAGGGGCACACGAAGCAGGTATTGCAGCAACACGGGTTGCCGGTGCCCGAGACGTTCGGGTGCTACACCCGCCAGCGCGAGCTGGTGCTTCTGGCGCGTGAAGTCGATCGTCGCCCAGAGTTCGTCCTCAAGCCGGCGCGCGGCGCCGGCGGAGAAGGTGTCGTGGTGATTGCGGGTCGGGCCGCCGGGCGCCTGCTGAAGGCCAGCGGATCCAGCTTGCGCCCGGCGGATCTGGTGGCGCACGCGGCCGACATCATCGCCGGGGCTTTCTCGCTCAGTCAGGCCCGCGATGAAGCCCTGCTCGAGCACCGCCTGGCGCCGGAGCCGACCCTCGCGGCGTTCAGCCCGGGGGGCATTCCCGATGTCCGCGTCCTCGTCGTCCGCGGGGTGCCACTGATGGCGATGCTGCGGTTGCCGACGCGCAGGTCGGACGGTCGGGCCAACCTTCACGTCGGTGGCATCGGGGTCGGTCTCGCCTTGCCCGAGGGGCGAGCGGTCCATGCTATCTGGCGTGACCGAAGCATCACACGGCATCCGGACACCGAGCAGCCGCTGGCGGGTGTCCGCGTGCCGGCGTGGGACGACATTCTGGCACTTGCGGCGCGCAGTTACGAGGCTATTCCGCTCGGCTACTTCGGCATCGACATCGTCATCGATGCCAAGCTGGGTCCGGCCATCCTCGAACTCAACGCGCGGCCGGGACTCGGCATCCAACTGGCGAACCGATGCGGCCTGCGCTCACTGCTCGATGCGGTCAAAGGGCGAGACCCGGGACGGCTGACCTGGCGCGAACGTGTGGTGCTGGGACTCGAACTGGTCGAGCGCCGCGGTGCGGGGTGAAAGGCGGTCGGAAGACTCGGAGCACAACAGACGGCGAGACAACAGATTCAACTGCCACGTGAACGAAGGCCTGGAGGGTTGCGTCTGTCGTTTCCAAGTCTGTTGTCGGTCGTCTCAGGTGGCGCGTCCTTGACGGCGGAGGCGAATCCCGGTTTGCTGGCGCCATGTCACAGCTGCGGCTGGCACTGCTCTTTTCGCTCGTGTGCGTCACGGCACTGGCCGCTATCGGGCGACGCCCGTACGTCGACGAGTTTCACGGCCGGCTCCGGCAGATGCTGGCCGCGTGTTTGCTGACCGGCATTCTCGCCCTGGCGGTGTTCTTCCCGGTGACGTCGTTCGGCAAGGCGGAGGACATCGATCCGAGCACCATCTGGTTCCCGTCCTTGCTGACGGGCCACGTCATCCTGGCGGGATTCCTCCTCCTCTGGTGGCGGTTGCGCCGCGACGGTGCGTTTGCCGCCTTTCTCCACCTGGCCGGCGGTGGGTGGGGGAGCAAGATTCGGGAAGGGGTATCGACCGGCTGCGTTGGGTGGTTGCTGACGGTGGTGTTCACCGGCCTGGCGGCAGGGCTGTTCGCCCTGGCCCATGGACAGCTCTCGCCATCGAGCGAATTCTCACCGCTGATCGCATGGATGGCGGAATTGCCGCTGCTGAAGCGGTTGACGATCATTGTGGCGGCGATGACCGTCGAGGAGGCGTTCTTCCGTGGCTTCATGCAGCCGCGTGTGGGGTTGCTGGTGTCCAGCGTCCTGTTTACGCTGAGCCACTTCAGCTACGGGATGCCGTTCATGATCGTGGGGGTGTTCACCATATCGCTTATCATCGGTCGCGCCTTCGAACGGACCGGGGATCTGCTGCCGTGCGTCATCGCGCACGGCATCTTTGACGCGGTGCAATTGCTGGTGATCTTGCCGTGGGCGGTGCGTGCGTGGGCACCAGCCGGGGTGTCGTGATCTCGGGCGGAGCGATGCATGCAGCTTTCCGGTGTGGTCGATCCGCGCTTTCAGCGGGTGCGTGAGGCGTTTACCGAGAACTTCGCCAGCCGTGGTGAATTGGGCGCGGCCGTTGCGGTAATCGTCGACGGTCGCACGGTCGTCGATCTGTGGGGCGGTGTGGTCGATCGCGGCACCAGACAACCATGGACTTCAGCGACCCTGGCGCTGATCTTTTCGTGCACGAAGGCGGCAACGGCGCTGTGTGCACACATACTGGCGGCGCGACGGCGGTTGGACCTCGATGCGCCAGTGGCAGCGTATTGGCCGGAATTCGCGGCGGCTGGCAAGGAACGACTCCCGGTCCGAATGCTGCTCAACCATCAGGCGGGTCTTCCCGCGGTTGACGAGGTGCTGCCGGCGGACGCGCTGTTCGACTGGACGCGCGTGACGGCGGCCTTGGCGGCGCAAGCGCCGCACTGGCATCCCGGTAGTGCGCACGGCTACCACGCCATGACGTTCGGCTGGCTGGTGGGCGAGGTCGTGCGGCGGGTGAGCGGCCAGTCGGTGGGGGCGTTCTTTCGCGAGCATGTCGCCGGCCCGCTGGGTCTGGATTTCTGGATCGGTCTGCCAGCGGCTTTTGAACCGCGGGTCGCGACGTTGCGTATGCCCCCTTTGCAGCCCAAGCCGAGCCCGTTGCTGCTGGCTATGCGCGACCGCACGTCGCTCGTCGCCAAAGCCTTCCTGAATCCGCCGGGGCTGACGACACCCGGTCGCATGAACTCACGCGCCGTTCACGCGGCGGAACTGCCGGCGGCCAATGGTATGGCCACGGCGCGCGGGTTGGCCGGCTTGTATGCACCCCTGGCGTGCGGTGGGCGCTGGAAGGGCGTCGAATTGGTTGACACCGAGGCGCTCCGCGCGATGTCGACGGTTGAATCGGATGGCCCCGACAGCATTCTGCTGCTACCAACGCGCTTCAGCGCCGGATTCATGAAGACAATCGACAACCGGCCGGCGGACAGCGTAATCATGGGGCCGAACCCTGCAGCGTTCGGGCACGGCGGCGCAGGCGGTTCCATCGGCATGGCGGACCCGGTCGCACGTGTGGCCATCGGCTACGTGATGAACCAGCTTGGGCCGGGGGTGTTCGTGAACCCGCGCGGCCAAGCGCTGATTGATGCCGTGTACGAGAGTCTGAATTGACGCGGCGGCTGCCTCCGCGGGCGCGTCAAGGCGTGCGTCGCGTCAATGCTGCGGCGGGACGAACGACAGCGGCTGTCCCCGGTCAGACCGCCGCGAGTGGGGGGGCGGCAGCGAAGCGCGTCCCCCACTCGTAGGCGAGATGGATAACTACTTCTTGAGCCCCATCAGGTACGAAACGACAGCGCCCAGATCCTCGTCGGAGAGGTTGGCCTTCGGCATCTTGGAATCCGCCTTCTTGGACTTCGGATCCTTGACGTACTCCTTGATGTACGCCTCACCCTTGGCGCCCACCGCGTCCAGCGGGCCACCGTTCTTCGCCATGGGGCCGCCCACGCCGGCGATGCTGTGGCACATCTTGCACTTCTTCTCAAACACCGCTGCGCCATCCGCTGCCCACGCCACCTGGGACAGTACAACCAAAACCGCAAACCCGCCTAGAATAGTCTTCATCCTCGCATCCTCCTGCGTGCTAAATTGTAAGGCTGAGAGCCGTACCCAACCAAGGCCATTAGCAAACGGGCTCCGCACGATCAAGGAAAGGCCGGCAAGATTGCGCGCTTAGGGGGGCTACGTTATACGGAAGGACCAGGATGCATAGCAGCAGGGAGAGCAAGCGCGGTGCCGTTGCGGTCGTCCGAGCGAAGGGCGCGGCGGGGCGACGGGGCGCGAAAGAACGATGAGGACGACGGAACTGGTCGAGCGAATGCTGGCGGGAAACCGGTTCGCCCTCGCCAAACTCATCACCTTGGTGGAAAACCGGCACCCGGATACGGCGCTAGTCTTGAGCGCCGTGCACCAGCGCTGTGGGCACGCTTACGTCATTGGTATCACGGGACCGCCGGGCGCTGGAAAATCGACCCTGGTCGACCGGCTGGTGGCGGCACTGCGTGCACAGCAACACAGTGTCGGGATCATCGCCGTCGATCCGTCCAGTCCCTTCTCGGGTGGCGCGGTGTTGGGCGACCGGATCCGGATGCAGAGCCATTATCTTGATGATCAGGTGTTCATTCGCAGCCTGAGCACGCGCGGCACACACGGGGGCCTGGCGCGGGCGACCCGCAATGTCGCACAATTGCTCGACGCCTTTGGCAAGGATTTCATTTTGGTCGAAACCGTCGGAGTTGGACAGACGGAACTCGACGTTATGGGCGTCGCCGACACCACCATCGTGGTTCTCGTGCCCGAAGCCGGCGACACCATCCAGACGATGAAGGCGGGCCTGCTGGAGATTGCCGACGCGTTCGTCGTCAACAAGGCAGATCGAGAAGGCGCGCTACGGATCCGGACCGAGCTCGAGATGATGCTGCAACTGCGCCCCGCCACGGGCTGGAAGGTGCCGGTCTTGTTGACCGAAGCCACGACTGGAAAGGGTGTGGCCGAACTGCTCGACGCGGTGCTCCAGCACCGCCAGTTCTCACGCACCAGCGGCGGCAGCGATGCGCATCGCGCCGCGGCACGCCAGGAAGAATTTATCGAGGTGCTGCAGGAGGAGATCAGTCGCCGCCTGGAAGCCAGCTTGGAGAACGGACATTTCACCGGTTTGCTGCAGCAGATCAAGCGCGGCGAAATCGACCCGTACAAGGCGGCGCTGCGGATGATGGCGGACGAGGAGAGCTTGCGGGTGGTTCTGCGGACGGGGCAATAGGCCGGGAACGGATGAGCGCGTCGCGGACATTTGTGATCGGTGACATCCATGGGTGCGTCGATGAGGTGGAGCGCCTGCTCGATTACATCGCGCCCACCC
>Ga0316601_100001722_pt1 | contig 10902 bp, 10 predicted proteins | sample OWC_soil_day5_no_FD_207663 | JGI IMG/M metagenome (GOLD analysis project Ga0316601, IMG submission 207663) | Wetland soil microbial communities from Old Woman Creek delta, Ohio, United States - OWC_soil_day5_noCT | ecosystem: Environmental > Terrestrial > Soil > Wetlands | place: USA: Ohio...
CTGGCAGCGCAACACGCCACCACACTTGCAGCAGCAGGCACTGCGCGAAGAGCGCATCGAGGTCATCCCCAAAGCACTGAGTCCGCCCCTGGGCACGCCAAAGGCCTTCATCAGCTATCGCCGCGGCGACGCGCCGCATCAGGCGATGGACCTGCACCGCGCCGTGGCGGACCGCCTCGGCGATGAGCAGGTCTTCTTCGATCGGCTGGACATCCTTCATGGCGACAACTGGCGCGAGATCGTGCGCGCCCAGCTCACGGCGGGCGATGTCGTGCTGGCCCTGATCGGCCCGCAGTGGCTCGACGAACTGCGCTGCCGCTTGGCCGAACCCGCGGACAATGTGCTTCGCTCCAAGCTCGCCACGGCGCTGGCCATGGGCAGGCGCGTGATCCCGTTGCTCCTCGAAGGTGGCACGATAGCTGCCGGCCGCGACTTGCCGGCTGACCTGGCGTCACTTGCCGGCCGGCAGGCGGCTGTGCTGTCGAGGCAGAGTTTTCAGGCAGGTTGAACTGGATGGCAGCCACCTTGCCGAGGTCGATCAAGATCCCCGCGACGTCGTCGACCGTCTCGCCGGGTTCGATACGTGGGTGGGCCTTGAACAGGTAGGCGACGACAGGCAACCAAGTCGCCTCTGATGTCATGCGACACAGGAGTGGTCATCGGCAGACTACGGTGAACCGCAGCGTATGCTCCACGTCCCCCCACTGTCCACTCCGTCCATGTCGACCACAACCGCCCCGAAGACCACCGCTTTCATGAAAGCCCTCAAACCCAGCGCCGCACTGGCGGTGATCGTTGGCTCCGAACCGCTGCCTCGCACCGAGGTGACCAAGCGGATTTGGGATTACATCAAGGCACACAACCTGCAGAACCCCGCGAACAGGCGCAACATCCTTTGCGATGGCCCCCTGCGAGCGGTGATGGACAAAGACGAGGTGACAATGTTCGAGATGACCGGCTTGGTCAGCAAACACCTGGGGCCAAACTGAGTCTGGCCGCGCTGAGCATCGTCCTTGCCATTGCGCTCCATCCATTCGTTGACACCAGGAGATGACCCGATGACCACCACCTGCAAGATCTGCTCTCCCTTCGTGCCGGGCCTGACCGGCGCCAAGAACGGCCTGCGCAGCGCGCCGGACGATGCCGCCGTGCACGAACGGGTGGACAACACACGGGTCACCGTGCTGCGTGCGCCGGGCCTGGGCCCGCACCGCACGCGTGCAGCATTCGAGATCATGAAGCTGTGGGAAAACGGCCGCAAGCTGCGCTGCAAGTTCATCGACGGCAAGCCCGAGGTGCAGGCCAAGGTGGAGGCCATCGCCAAGGAATGGGAGCAGTTTGCCAACCTCAAGCTGCAGTTCGTGGCCAGCGGCGCGGCCGAGATCCGCATCAGCTTTGCCGAGAAGGGCTTTTCCTGGAGCACGATGGGCACCGATGCGCTGATCGTCGGTGCGCAAGAGGCCACCATGATGTACGGCTGGCTCGATGCCAACACCCCGCTGCGCGAATACCAGCGGGTCGTGCGGCATGAATTTGGGCACGCCATCGGTCTGATCCACGAGCACCAGAACCCGGCCGCGCAGGGCAAGATTCCGTGGGACAAGCCGAAGGTCTACGCGTACTACGCGCAGCAGGGCTGGAGCCAACAGGACACCGACTTCAACATCTTCGATGTCTATGCCGAAGACAGCACCAACCACACGAGCTTCGACCGTGATTCGATCATGCAGTATGCGGTGCCCGACGAGCTGACAGTGGGCAGCTTTGCCATCGGCTGGAACACCGAGCTCTCGACGGTGGACAAGGAGTGGACGAAGAAGCAGTACCCGATGGGTGCACCGGCCGTCACGGAGCTCACCGTGGGCGGCGCGCGAGCCGAGACCGATCTTTCCGCCGGTGGCGAAGTGGACAGCTTTGCCTTCAACATCGCCAACGCTGCCACCTACATCATGACCACCACTGGCAGCACCGACACGGTGATGACGCTGCACGGGCCTAACGATCCCGGCGCCGTGCTCGCCTTTGATGACGACCGCGGCGCCGGCGCCAACGCGCGCATCGTGCGCAAGCTTCTTCCCGGCAATTACTGGCTCACCGTACGCCACAAGCAGCCGACTGGCACCGGCAGCTACACCGTGGGAGTGAAAAAGCGCGCCTGATGTTCAAGGTTGTGGGACACATGCCTGTCGCGCGCGACTGAGCGACGAACTGCCATGTGCAGAGGGCAGATGTCGCACAAGCCTCGAGGGAGGCAACCGCCGCGAACGCCACGGCTGGTGTTCAGGGCGCAGGAGCTATGGCGATTTGGGCCGCAACGTGCCGAATACAGCGGGTATGCAGGCGGCGGCATTGTGCCGTCGTGTGTGGACGGCACCCGGAGCATCGCCCATGAGTCACATGTCGCCGGGCGTGACGGGCGCAATGCATAGCCGTTCGCGAGAGCGCGCGCGAGCCGACCTGGCCGATGGGCTCACGCTCATTGGCCTCGCCTTCATTCGTAGCGCCGGCCCTGCGCCAGCAACTGGTCGGTACCAAGGACGGCATTCAGACCATCGAAGTCGAGCATTTGCGCTTGCCAAGGCGTGGTAGTGCCGTTCTGGCGCAGGCTGGCGTAGTAGCCACCGAGCATGTGCGCGACAGCTCGAGCCGTACCGCCGGGAAAGATGACCATGCGAAAGCCTCGTGCCCCCAGTTCGTCCGCACTCTGCACCGGCGTCTTGCCGCCTTCGACCATGTTGGCCAGCAGCGGCACACGGTGGGCGAAGCGTCGGCAGGCGGCGTCCATCTGCCCGGGCGTGCGCAGCGCCTCAATGAACAGCGCATCGACACCGCAGTCCAGGTAGGCCTCGGCACGGTCGAGCGCGGCCTCCAGGCCCTCGACGGCCAGCGCATCGGTGCGCGCCAGGATCAGCGTGCCCGCGTCGGTGCGCGCATCGAGTGCGGCGCGCAGCTTGCCCTGCATCTCGGCCACCGGCACCACCGCCTTGCCGTCGAGGTGGCCGCAGCGCTTGGGGAAGGTCTGGTCCTCCAGCTGGACCATCGCGGCACCGGCGCGCTCGAAGCCGCGCACCGTGCGCTGCACGTTGAGCGCGTTGCCGAAGCCGGTGTCGGCATCGATGATCACCGGCACGCTCACGCGTTCGGTGATGCGCGCCAGCACGTCTTCGACCTCGCTGAAGGTGGTCAGGCCGATGTCGGAGCGGCCGAGCCGGGTGTAGGCGATGGACGCGCCCGACAGGTACAGCGCCTCGAAGCCGGCCTGCTCGGCGATCAGCGCCGTCAAGGCGTCGTATACGCCGGGGGCGAGCAGGACGCGGGGTTCGGCAAGTCGCCGGCCCAGCGCATGCAGATCGTTCATCGTGGCTCTCCTGCCAGCAGCTGCGCCGCGGTACGCGCCGCAATGAAGCCGCCGGCCACTGCGCTGAGCAGGCCGTTGCCCGACAGGTAGCCCCACACCGCGTTGCCGGAGACGCCGCGTGCGGCTCCGCCTGCCGCCAGCAGGTTGGGTAATGGCGTGCCGTCATCGCGGCGCACGCGGCACTGCGCATCGATGTCCAGCCCACCCTGCGTATGGAACAGCGCGCCGGTGACCTTGATCGCACAGTACTGCGGCTGCAGGCGTGTGCCAGCCAGCGTGGCCGCGAGCGTGTCCGTGTCGCAGCCGATCAACGCGGCCAGCGCGGCGGTGTCGCTGGCTTGCCGCACCGCGCCGGCTTCCTCGGCAGCGACGAAGTCCGGGAATGTGCGGCCCAATTCCAGCAGACGCGCATCGAACAGGTTCCAGGCGAAACCACCCGGCTGCGCCAGCACCTGCACCGAGGCTTCGGAATAACCTGCGGTTTCGTCATGGAAGCGCCGGCCCTCGGCATTGACCTGGACGCCGCCTTCCATCATCAGCGCCCAGGTGATCAGCGCGCCCTGCGGCACCGCCCAGGAGCCGTGGCCCTGGTAACCGCCCAGGTCGGCCAAGGCGGCGCCGAGCTGCCGACCCCAGGCGATGGCGCTGCCGTCGTTGCCGGCATGGCCGGCGAAGACCGCGTTGCGCATCTCGGGCAGCAGCTCGCGCACCATCGCCGCATGGCCGCCGAAGCCGTTGCAGGCCAGCACCAGCACGCGGCACGCCAGGTATTCCATGTGCCCGTCGGGCCTTTGGTAGCCGACGCCGAGCACGCGCTGGTCGGCATCGCAGCACAGCTCGCGCACCAGCGCATCGGCCAATTGCAGCGCGCCGGCGCGCACGGCCGCAGCCTCCAGCGCCGCCACCAGCGCGGTGCCGGTACGCTGCGGCAGCGTGTGCATGCGCCGCACGCTGTGACCAGGGTAGAGAAAGCCGTCGAGCAGCTGGAAGGCCAACCCGTGGCGCTGCTGCAAGGCGTTTATCGCCGGCGCGATGGCTTCGGTGAAGGCTGCTACCAGATGCGGCGCGGCCGTGCCGTGCGCCTTGGCCTGGATGTCCTTTGCGAAGCGTTCGGCGCTGTCGTCGTGCACGCCGGCCGCTTGCTGCACGCCTGTGCCTGCGGCCGGAATGAATCCGGAGGACAGTGCGGTTGAACCCTGTGGCCGCGCATCCCGTTCCAGCAGCACGCAGTCGATGCCGGCATCACGCAGCATCAATGCCGCCGTCAACCCGCAGGCGCCGGAGCCGACGATGGCCACCGGGAGCTCGGTGGTGCCGGGCGGCATGGCTGCCGCGCGGACGATGGAAGGGTTCACGCCGTCGGCCGGTGCAGGTATTCGCCGCGCGGCTTGCCGACGACCTGCCCGTCCTCGAAAACCTTCATGCCGCGCAGGAAGGTCGCATCCACCCGCGCCGACATCTCCAGCCCCTCGAAGGGCGTGTAGCCCTGCGTCGACGGCGAGTCCTTGGCGGCGATGATCCAACTGCGCGCCGGGTCGACCAGCGCGATGTCGGCATCGAAGCCCACAGCCAGGTCACCCTTGCGGTTCAAGCCGAAGCGCTGTGCCGGGTTCCAGGCAGTGATCCGGGCCATGTGGTTGTAGCTCATGCCGCGCTTCGTGCCTTCGCTCACCAGCGCCGGCAGCAGGTATTCGGTGCCGCCGAAGCCGCTCTTGGCCATCCAGATGTTGCCGAAGTAGCGCTTCGGGATCTTGGTCTCGTGGCGGCAGCAGGCATGGTCGGAGCAGACCCAGTCCAGCTCGCCGGCCAGCAGCGCCTGCCACAGGTATTCGACATCCTCGCGTGGGCGGATGGGAGGGTTAACCTTCGCCAGCTCGGCGGCCTTGCTGTTGATGTCGAGCATCAGGTGACCGATGGTCACCTCGCGCCTAAAGTCGATGTGCGGAAAGGTCTCGGCCATCATCAGCGCCGCCTGCACCGCCTTCTTGCTGCTCAGGTGCAGCAGGTTGATGTTGGGCAGCGCGGTCTCGTGGGCCAGGTACGCGGCGATGAACACCGCCAGCCCTTCGGAATGCTGCGGCCGCGATGCGCTGTAGGCCGCCAGGCCGCTGAGCAACTTGTCCTTTTCCACGCGCTTGGTGTAGGCCGTCATGATCTCGGCCGTCTCGCAATGCAGCGACAGCGAGATCTGCGCGGCTGAAGCCGGCAGCAGCTCGCGCGCCTTCTGCACGCCGCGCATGATGAACTCGAAGTGCGCATAGTCGTAGCGCTCGTCCTTGCCGATCATCAGGAACTCGCGCTGCGCATCCGACGCCCCGTGCAGCCCGTGCGAGCCGTAGAACATGAAGATCTTGAAGCTGGCCACGCCATGGCGGCTGATCAGCTCGGGGATCTCGTCGATGTGCGTGGCGTCCATCGGCGCCAGGTGGAAGCCGTAGTCCACATGGAAGCGGCCCTTGCTGAGCTTCAGCACCTCGGGAAAGAACTTGCGGTACGGCCCGCCCTTGTTCAGGTAGTACTGCCCCGTGCGGAAGTAGTTCAGGCTCGAGGTCACGCCTCCCATCGCCGCGGCCTGGCTCTCGCTGACCGCATCTTCGGCAAGCGGCGAGTAGATGCCGCTGTGCATGTGCGCATCGACCACGCCCGGAAAGGCCAGCCGGCCGCGGCCGTCGTAGACCTCCTTGGTGCGCGCCACATCGATGCCCGGCGCCAGCTGGGCCACCTTGCCGCCGGCGATGGCGATGTCGGCGTCGTGCACCGCATTGCCATGCGGCCGCACCACACGCACGTTCTTGATCAGCAGGTCGAATTCGGGTGGGTTCATGGGCTCTCCTTGGAAGTGGTCAAGCATCGCTTCAGTTGCGGCAGCAGGCCGCCCGCCTCGACCAGGTCGAGCAGGAAGCCGGGGATCGGTTCGCAGGCCAGCACGCTGCCGTCGCTGCGTTGCACACGCGCGCCGCGTGCATCGACAGCGATGAGTTCGCCGTCCTCGATGCGCTGCGCCTGCGGGCAGATCAGCAGCAGCAGGCCGACGTTGAAGGCATTGCGGAAATAGAGGCCCGCAAAGGACGGCGCGATCACCGCCGCCACGCCCAGGTGCACCAGCACGCTGGCCGCCTGCTCGCGCGACGAGCCGATGCCGAAGTCGGCGCCGGCGACGATCACGTCGCCGTGCCTTACCTCGCGTGCGAACTCCGGCCGCAGCGCTTCCAGGCAATGCCGCGCCGTGACCTCGAGGCCGTGCTTCATCGTGGCGCCCGGCGCCAGCTGGTCGGTGTCGACTTCGGCCGGCAGACGCCAGGCGCGGCCTGGGTTGACGCCGCTCATGCCAGGAACTCCCGCGCATCGTCGATCACCCCGCGCAGCGCGGACGCGGCCACGGTGTAGGGCGAACCCAGGTACACACGCGCCGTGGCCGCGCCCATGCGGCCCTTGAAGTTGCGCGCGGTGGACGAGATGACGGTGCTGCCTTCGGGAATGCGGCTGCCGTAGCCGGCGCAGGCGCCGCAGGCGCTGGGCAGCAGCGTGGCACCGGCGTCGAGCAGCTGGCGCATCACGCCCTCGGTTTCGGCCTCGGCGGCGTCGCGCATGCTGGCCGGCGCCACCAGCAGCTGCACATGCCCGGCGATGCGGCGCCCGGCCAGCACCCGGGCCGCGGCGCGCAGGTCGTCGAGCTTGGCGCCCGTGCAGGCGCCTATGTAGGCGATGTCGATGCGCGTGGGCTCCAGCGCGTCCACGCCGCACACCTGGGCGGGGCTGTGCGGCAGCGCCACCTGCGGCGCCAGCGTCGACGCATCGAAGTGGTGGCGAATGCCCGGTGCGCCGACGTCGCTGTGCCAGGGCCCGGTCTCGACACCGGGTGCGCCGTGCCGCGCCAGCCAGTCGCGCGTGGTGTCGTCCGGGGCCACCAGACCCACCTGCGCGCCCAGCTCGGCGCTCATGTTGCACAGGGTCATGCGCTCGGCCATCGACAGCGCGGCCACCGCGTCGCCGCAGAACTCCACCGCCTGGTAGCGGCCGCCGTTCATGCCGTGGCGGCCGAGCATGGCCAGCATCATGTCCTTGGCGCTGACGCCTTCGGCCAGGGCGCCGCTCCAGTGCATGAAGATCGTCTCAGGCACCCTCAGCCAGATCTCGCCGGTGACCACCACGCCCAGCATCTCGGTGGCGCCGATGCCGAACATGTAGGCGCCGAAAGCGCCGCCGGTGGGCGAATGCGAATCGCCGCCGACGCAGAACATGCCTGGCTTAAGGTGCCCCTGCTGCGGCAGCACCACGTGGCAGATGCCCATCGAATCGTAGACATGCGGCAGCCGATGCTCGGCCGCCCAGTCGCGCGCGATGTGCACCACGCGGCGCGATTCCTCGTCCGCCTCGGGCACGTAGTGGTCGATGACCAGCACCACCTTGTCCTTGTCCCAGATCTGCGCGCCCAGTTCGGCCAGCATCGGCTGCAGCCGGCGCGGGCCGCTGGAGTCGTGGAACATCGCCAGGTCGACGCGGCAGGTCAGCACTTCGCCCGGCGTCACGTGGCTGCGCCCCGCCGCACGCGCGATCAACTTCTGGGCCAGTGTCGTAGGCGCCATGTTCACAAGCCCAGGTAGGCGCGGCGCAGCTCGTCGCTGGCCAGCAGGTCGGCCGACAAGCCGGCGAAACGCAGGCTGCCGTTTTCCAGCACGTAGGCGCGGTGCGCGACCTCCAGCGACTGCGCGACGTTCTGCTCTACCAGCAGCACGGAAAGGCCTTCGCGGTTGAGCCGGGCGATCAGCGCAAACATCTCCTCCACCAGCAGCGGCGACAGGCCGAGCGAAGGCTCGTCCAGGATCAGCAGCTTGGGCTCGGCCATCAGCCCGCGGCCTATGGCCAGCATCTGCTGCTCGCCGCCGCTGAGCGTGCCGGCCAGCTGCGCTACCCGGTCCTTCAGCCGCGGGAAGATGGCGAAGGCCTTGTCGATGTTGGCCGATCGGCGCTCGCGGGCACGGGTGAAGGAGCCGAGTTCCAGGTTCTCCAGCACCGTCAGGTTGGGGAACACGCGCCGACCCTCGGGCACCTGGATCAGCCCGGAGCGCACCACCTCCTTGTAGTGCGCCCGGGTCAGGTCCACACCGTCGAAGGTCACGCGCCCCGACCAGGCCGGGAACAGCCCGCAGACGGTGTTGTTGAGGGTGGACTTGCCGGCGCCGTTGCTGCCCAGCAGGGCCACCACCTCGCCGGCATCCACATGCAGGTCCACGCCGCGCAGCACCTCGACATGGCCGTAGCCGCCGCGGAGTTGTTCGATGGCCAACAGGTGGGTCATCGACAAGCCTCCGTGCTGTGCACTGCGGCGCGAGCCCCTTCGGGCGGCCGGGCGGGGCTCATGTGACATGCGCCTCGCGCAGGCGCTCCGCCGTGCCCGGGCCCAGATAGGCCTCGATCACCGCTGGATCGCGCGTCACCTCGGCCGGGCTGCCTTCGGCAATTAGCTGGCCCTGCGCCAGCACCCACACATGGGCGGCCAGGTTCATCACCGCCTGCATCACGTGCTCGATCATCAGCACCGTGACGCCGCTGTCGGCAATGCCACGTACCACCGGAATCATCTCGCCGATCTCCTGCGGGTTCAGCCCCGCAAGCACCTCGTCCAGCAGCAGCAGCCGCGCGCGCGTGGCCAGCGCCCGCGCCAGCTCCAGGCGCTTGCGGCCGGCGACGGTCAGATCAGCGGCGGGCTTGTCCAGCTGGCTGGCCAGGCCCACAAGCCCGGCCACGCGCTCGGCTTCGGCCAGCGCAGCGGCGCGGCCGGCAATGTGCAGGTGCGCGCCGACGGCAATGTTCTCGCGCACCGTCTGCAAGGCGAAGGGCTGCACGATCTGGAAGGTGCGCGTCATGCCGGCGCGTGCGTTCAGGTGCGGCGCATGGCCGGTGATGTCGCGGCCGTCGAAGAACACCTGGCCCTGGTCGGGCCGCAGGAAACCTGAGACCAGCGCGAACAGCGTGGTCTTGCCCGCGCCGTTGGGGCCGATCAAGGCGGTGAGCGAACCGCGCGGCACGCGGAAGGACACGTTCTGCACCGCGCGCAGCCCGCCAAAGGCGATCGACAGCTGGCGCAGCTCGAGCAGCGGCTCAGCCACGCCGGCCTCCTTGCCACAGGCTGCGCACCGAGCGGCCGATGCCGGCGATGCCGCGTGGCATGAACATCACGATGACGACCAGCACCAGGCCGTAGATCACCATGTTGATGCCGGGCAGCGCGCCGAACAGGTTGCGCGTCAGGTCGGACAGCACATGCAGCGCCAGCGCGCCCAGCACCGGCCCCCACAGCGTGCCCATGCCGCCGACGATGGCGCCGAGCAGCGCTTCCACCGAGGTGGTCGGACCGAAGGCAATGGCCGGGTCGATGTACTGGAACATCTGCACGTAGATGGCGCCGGCCGCGCCCATGAAGGCCGCCGACAGCACGCAGGCCGACAGCTTGGTGCGCAGCGGGTCGATGCCCAGGGCGCGGGCCGCGTCCTCGTTGTCGCGCACCGCCTGCAACTGCGCGCCGAAGCGCGAATGGCGCAGCCAGGCGGTGACAGCCAACGCCAGCGTCACCACGCCCAGCAGCAGCAGCGCATAACCGCGTGGCGAGCCGAACTGCAGGTTCGACGCCGCCGCGCGCAGCGGCAGCATCAGGCCGACGCCGGCGCCGGTGAAGGGCACCGACAGCGCGAGGATGCGGAACACCTCCGCGAAGGCCAGTGTGATCAGCGCGAAGTACGAACCCTTCAAGCCGTAGCGGAAGGCCAGCGCGCCCACCAGTGCGCCCACCGCTGCCGCAGCGCCCACGGCCAGCCCCAGCGCCGCCCAGGCGTTGATGCCGCCATGCAGCTGCGCCATGGCCTGCACGTAGGCGCCGCTGCCGAAGAACAGCGCATGGCCGAAGGAGAACTGCCCGCCATAGCCGCCCAGCATGTTCCAGGCCTGGGCCAGCAGCGTGGCATACAGCGCCATCATGATGAAGTTCAGTGCCACGCCCGACTCGAACCACAGCGCGGCTGCGGCAACGGCCAGCACGAAGAGCGCGATGGCGACCGCGTCCTTCATGCCCGGTCCCCGAACAGGCCCTGCGGGCGCAGCAGCAGCACGGCGATGAAGATCAGGTAGATGCCCACCTGGCCCAGCGAATCGCCGAGCAGCAGCCCGCCGATGGATTCGACCACGCCGATGAGCAGGCCGCCGAGCAGCGCGCCGCTGAAGCTGCCCATGCCGCCGAGCACGACGATGGTGAAGGCCACCAGCACGAAGCCGGAGCCGACCTGCGGGTTGACGTAGTAGGCCGGCAGCAGGAAGCAGGCCGCCGCACCCAGGCAGGCCAGGCCGATGCCGAAGCTCATCGCATAGACATGCTCGACGTCGATGCCCATCAGCTTGGCGCCCTGCTTCTCCTTGGCCACGGCGCGGATGGCGCGGCCCAGGTCGGTGCGCTTGACGATCCACAGCAGCAGCGCCGCCACCGCCAGCGCGCCGCCGAAGGCGATGAGCTTGGGCAGCGCGATCATGGCCGGCCCCGCACCGAAGGGCGT
>Ga0316601_100001724_pt1 | contig 10901 bp, 7 predicted proteins | sample OWC_soil_day5_no_FD_207663 | JGI IMG/M metagenome (GOLD analysis project Ga0316601, IMG submission 207663) | Wetland soil microbial communities from Old Woman Creek delta, Ohio, United States - OWC_soil_day5_noCT | ecosystem: Environmental > Terrestrial > Soil > Wetlands | place: USA: Ohio...
GACGAGCCGGAGCTGCTCGAGGCGCTTCAGGGCCTCGCGCAGCGCGTTGCGATTCACGCCGAGCTGCTGCGCGAGCTCGCGTTCGGCCGGGAGGCGGTCGCCCGGGGCGAGCTTGCCTTCGAAGATCGTTCCGCAGATCCGCTCGAACACCGCGTCGGGCAGCGAGCGCCGGGTGACGGGGTCGAGCATGGCGCTACGTTGTCACCGATCTGGTCACCTGGTCAACTGGTATTACCAGATCGGAAGCAGCCCGCGCACGGCACGTCTGTAACGTCGAACGCTACAAGGGCTACTCGAGCGGCGGCTCGCGAGTTAGCCGGTGCGAGGACGCGCCGCAATCGGAATGGATGCTTGCGCGATCGCATGACCCGTCGCGCGATGGCGTGAGGCTTGCGCAGAGCGGCTCCATCAAGGAGATCAGCCATGAAGCACTCGAAGTTCTCGATCATCGGTTCGTTGTTGTTCGCGGTCACCGTCGGCAGCGCGGGTTGTGCCGCGCCCGAGCACGATCAGAGCAACGCCTGTAACGAGGTCCTCGCCGCGGCCGCGGCCGACGAGGCAGATGCGATGCCCGACGAGGTTCGCGCGTACCTCGCGGAGCACGGGTGGAGTCACATGCACCTCGACTTCCACGTCGCGCGCATGTGGGACGTGCTCGGCGAAGACACCCAAGCGTGGGCGAAGGAGCAGGGCATCGAGCGCTGGAAGCTGCAGGAAGGCGAGCCGACGACCGGCCTCGAGTTCCTCGCGATGCACCGGCTGATGATCACCGAGCTGCGCGAGAAGTTCCCGCAGCACGCCGCGCTGTTCGCGGGCTGGGAGAAGCCGCCGACCGGGCTCGACGATCCGTCGCTGCCCGCCGGTACCGGTACGTTCCGTCGCGAGATGGTCACGGCGATCGATCGCCTTCAGGATCGGCTCGGCGAGTTCGCCTCGGACGACGACTTCGCGCTCTTCCTCCAGACGAATCGCCGCCCGACGACGTCCGGCCGCTCGCCCGATCGTTCGGCCGGGCTGCACAACTACCTCCACAACCGCTGGCAGAATCCCGCAAGCCCGATCAACGTCGGCGATCCGTCGCTGAACCTCGGCAACCAGGTGTTCTGGAAGATCCACGGGTGGGTCGATGCCCGGTGGACCGCGTACCGTGCGGCGAAGGGGCTCGACGACGCCACCGACGAGGTCTATCGCAAGGCGATGGACGACGCGCAGGTGTGGATGGACGACGTCATGGAACGCAGCGAGCACGCCGGCCACAAGCTGGACGACGGGTGCCAGACGGTTCCCGACGAGGTCCGCACGATCTTCAGCGAGTGATCTCGAGCCTTGATACTCTTGGAGCCGAACATGACCTCCGATCCACGCGACGTCGTCACCCAGTCGGTCGGCGACGGCGCGAGCTTCACGATCGCGCAGTTCCGGCTGCGCGTGCTCGCCGGGCCCGACGCGGGCGCGCAGTTCGAGACCCGCGGCGAGCGAACCGTGATCGGATCGCACGAGTCGGCCGACCTGCGCATCACCGACCCGACCGTCTCGCGGTTCCACTGCGAGATCGTGGTCGGGCCCGCCGGTGTCGTCTTGCGCGATCTCGGAAGTCGCAACGGCACCGTCGTCAATGGCATCTCGATCCTCGCCGCCAACCTGACCTCCGGCTGCGTGGTCACGCTCGGACGCACGCAGGTGCACTTCGAGGCGGGTGACGGCGTGGTGCGACTCGAGACCTCGCCACGCGCGCGGTTCGGCACGATGGTCGGCAGTGCACGCGCGACCGCGGCGCTGTTCGCGTCGCTCGAGCGCGCCGCGGCTTCGGACGCCACGGTGCTCCTGCAAGGCGAGACCGGCACCGGCAAGGATGCCGCGGCGGGCTCGATCCACCAGGAGAGCACGCGGCGCGATGGTCCGTTCGTCGTCGTCGATTGCGGATCGATCCCGCCCAACTTGATCGAGAGCGAGCTGTTCGGCCATCGCCGCGGCGCGTTCACCGGTGCCGTCGCCGATCGCGCGGGCGCGCTCGAGTCCGCGAACGGCGGCACGGTCTTCCTCGACGAGCTCGGCGAGCTGCCGCTCGATCTCCAGCCCAAGCTGCTGCGCGCACTCGAGCGCCGCGAGATCCGGCGCGTCGGCGGTTCCGACTACGTTCCGTTCGACGCCCGCATCATCGCGGCGACGAACCGCAACCTACGCGCGGAGGTCAACGCCGGGAGGTTCCGCGCGGACCTCTACTACCGACTCGCGGTGCTCGACATCACGATCCCACCGCTGCGTGAACGCACCGACGATCTCCCGCTGCTCGTCGATCACGTGCTCGACAACCTCGGGGTGCTCGACGATCCGAAGGTGGCGTGGCTGCGCACGCCCGGGTTCGCGGCGAGCCTCGCGGCGCACCCGTGGCCCGGCAACATCCGCGAGCTTCGCAACTACATCGAGCGGTGCGTCGCGTTCGAGACGCCGCTGCCGATCGCCGCGGTCGAGTCCGCGGATCCGATGGTGCTGCTCGATCCCCACCAGCCGCTGCGCGTGGTCCGCGATCGGTGGACGCGGCTGATGGAGCGTACGTACCTCGAGCGGCTGCTCGAGCTGCACGACAACAACGTCGCGGCCGCCGCGCGCGCGGCCGGCGTCGACCGCGTGCACCTGCACCGACTGCTCGCGCGCTGCGGGCTGCGCTAACGCGCGAGGGCCGCGCGCGCCGCCGTGGCGAGCGGGTCGTCGGGCGAGGCGTTCGCGCGGAGCGCGAGCAAGCGCTCCCAGTAGCCACGCGCCTCGCCGGAGCGACCGAGCGTCGCGGCGGCCTCGGCGGACCACGCCAGGCACGGGCCGATCGTGCCGCCCCACGCCCACGTGAACTCGCGCGGTGCGATCACGCCATCACACGCGGCGAGCACGGCGGCGTGATCGCCCAGCGTGTGCGCGGTGCGCGCGGCGTGGAACGCCTCGAGGATCGCGTAGCGCCCGTCGGCGGCTTGCTCGCGCGCGGAGGCCCACGCCGTGGTCGCGGCGCGCCAGTCGCCCGCCCACTCCGCGAGGTACGCGTTCGCGATCGCGACGACTTCCGGATGGGGGCTGGTTCGAGCGGCCTCGAGGCTGGCGCGGTCGCGCGTCGCACCCGCGAGCATCGTGGCCACCGGGATGACGAACGAGCGCTGGCTCCTGCCGATCTCGTTCCACAGGCGGGTCAGCTGTGCCGGTGCTGCATCGGGGAGCTCGATCGCCGCGAGCGTCACGAACGCGCGCTCGCGCGCGTCGCCGGTAGCGAGGTCGGTCGCGTTGCTCGCCTTCGCGCTCCACGTCGAGATGTCGTCGGTGCGGCCTTGCGCCTTGGCGAGACCGAGCATGTCCTGTGCGAACCCGGCGGCCGGCCACGCGGCCGCGAGATCGAGCGCGAGCTCGAGCTGGCCCGCGAGCAGGTAGATCTGCGCGAGCTCGCGATCGAGCTCGCCGGTGCGATCTTCCGTGCGCCGTAGCAGCACGATCGCGGCGTCGTAGTCGCGGCGGGCCACCAGCGCGCGCGCCTGCCAGCGCGTGGCTTCGAGCGAGCTCGCCTCGAGCCGCGCGAGCGCCCAGCCGAGCCCGTCGTGATCCCCGCGTGCGAGGTAGTACCCGAGGACGTGGTCGAGGCCGAGCCGAAATTTCGTGAAGCGTTCGCCGAGGCGGCGGTAGACCGCGATCGCCTCGGCCTGGCGCCCGCCGTGATACAGCGCTTCGAACAGCCCGTAGTTGATGTCGCGGTGCTCGGGAAACCGCGCCGCGAGCGCGCGGAACTTCGCGATCGATTCGGCCGGCTTGATGTCGTAGAGCAGTTGCAGGCCTTCCATGAAGCCACGCTGCGCGTCGTCGAGGTTTCCGGCGAGCGCGCGCGCCACCGCAGGGCGCGCATCGCGAGACAGCCACCAGTTGAGGGTCGCGCGGTAGTAGTGGACCTCGGCGAGGTCGGGCGCTCTCAGCTCGGCGCTCTGCAAGTGGGTGTCTGCTGTCGCGAGGTCGTGGCGCTCGATCGCCGCGATCGCGAGCTGCAGATCGCGATCGACCTCGAGCTTGCGAGCTTCGTCGGAGACGGCCGGTGTCGCGCGGCCGAGGATCGAGCGCGCGACATCGCCGGCGAGGGCGCGCGTGGTCGCGGCAGCGCGGTCGACGGTCGTCATCCGCTCGAGGCGATCGACGGTCGCGCCCGACGACGACGTGATCTCGACGACGAGGCGCACGCCCGATGGCTCCGCGAACAGCTCGCCGCGCACGAACATCGTCGCGCCGCTCGCCTGCGCTGCCGTCCGCCACGCCTCGGCGGCCGCCGGATCGGCGATGCGATCGACGAGGTCGTAGTAGCCGACGACCTGGAGCCCGGGCAGCTTCTTGAGGCTGGTCGACAAGATGTGCGAGAGCCCCGACGCCGCGAAGTCGAGGCGCGGTTCCTTCGTGTGATCTGCGAACGGCAGGACGGCGATCTTCGGTTTGCCCGCGGCCGCGTGCTCGCCGGTGCCACGTGCGAGCACGAACACCGTGGTGATGGCGGCGAGCGCGAGCGCGGCCGCGAGCCCGATCGCCCAGCCGAGTCGCGGGCGACGCGCGACTTCGCCGGCGAGCGCGTCGGCGAACGCGCGCGCGTCGGGGAATCGCTCCTCCGGGAGCTCGGCGGTCGCGCGTGCGAGCGCGGCCCCGAGCGCGGCGTCGCCCGTCGCGCGTACGACGTCTGCCGCGACGTCGCGCGTGGACGCGGTCTGCGAGTGGAGCTGCACGCCGGTCGCCGCCTCGAACAGCGTCGCGCCGACCGCGTAGAGATCCGCGCGGCGGTCGGCGACGCGGCCGCGAAGCTGCTCGGGCGCCATGTACGCCGGCGTTCCGATCCGGACGCCGCTCGACGTCAGATCGCGGTCGCCGAACGACGCGATGCCGAAGTCGACGAGCTTCACCGCGTTCGTCGTGTCGATCAGGATGTTCGCCGGCTTGACGTCGCGGTGGACGATGTTCGCGGTGTGTGCGGCCGCGAGCGCGTCGAGCAGCGCGAGCCCGATCCGCCGCACCTCGGCGACGGGGAGCTTGCCCTCGCGCTTGAGCCGCGCGCGCAGCGACTCGCCGTGCACGAGCTCCATGACGATGAAGTCGCGTTCGGGATCGACGTCGTGGACGGTGACGACGTTGCGGTGGTGCAGGATCGCCGCCGCCTTCGCCTCGCGAAGGAACCGCACCCGGTACGTCGGGTTGTCCCGCCGGCTGAGCGCGAGCAGCTTCACGGCGACGTCGCGGCCGAGGTTGCGATCGAGGCACTCGACGACGACCCCCATCGCGCCGCGTCCGAGGATCCGCCGCGGCTGGAACCTCGGCGGTAGCTCGATCCCGTCGAGCGTGTCGCGCGTCGCGGTCCCCTTCAGGTCCTCGGTGACGTTCTCGGTACCGTGCTCGCGCGTGACCGCCGTCTCGCTCGGGTCCTGCTGCTGCGGATCGAGCGATTCGGTGGGGTCGCCGGTGCCTTTCCTCACCATCTAAACGCTCCATCCACGGTACCGCCTGCACAGCGCGAGGTCGAGCGCTCGCCGAGCGTCAGTCGAGCGCGAGACCGAGGTGGCTCGCGAAGAAGGCGAGGACGTCGGTGCGCTGCTCGATCTTCTGCGCTTGCGTCGAACCGCCGCCGTGCCCGGACTGGGTCTCGACGCGCAGCACGATCGGCGCGTCGCCGGCCTGCGCGTGCTGCAGCGCCGCCGCGTACTTGTACGAGTGGAGCGGGGCGACGCGGACGTCGTGGTCGCCGGTCACGATCAACGTCGCTGGATACCGCGTGCCGGGCTTCACGTTGTGGAGCGGTGACGTCTTGTGGAGCGCCGCGAACTCGTCGGCGACCTCGATCGAGCCCATGTCGCCCTGCCAGCCCGCGCCCTGACCGAACAGGTGAAAGCGCATGAGGTCGTGGACACCCGTGAGCGGGACCGATGCACCGTAGAGCTCGGGGCGCTGCACGGTCGCCGAGCCGACGAGCAGACCGCCGCCGGAGGCACCGGTGACGCCGAGGTTACGCGGCGAAGTGTAGTGGTTCGCGATCAACCACTCGCCCGCCGCGATGAAGTCGTCGATGCCGGTCTGACGGGTCGCGCGCATCGACGCTCGGTGCCACGCCTCGCCGTACTCGCCGCCGCCGCGGATGTTCACGAGCACGGAGATGCCGCCGCGCTCGAGCCACGCGATCTGCACGGGATCGAAGTAGGGCAGGCTCGAGATGCCCCCGAACCCGTACGCGGTCATCACCGTCGGGCGCGCACCGTCGAGCGCGAGGCCCTTCTTTCCGGTGATGAACATCGGGACCTTGGTGCCGTCCTTGCTCGGAAAGAACACCTGCTTGGTCTCGAAGCCCCTCGCATCGAACGCGACCTTCGGCGAGCGCAACGGCTTGCTGGTGCCGGTCGCGAGGTCGTAGCGGTGGATCGTGCCGGGGGTCGTGAAGTCGGCGAAGTAGTAGTAGACGTCCTTGTCTGTCGGCCCGCCGCGAAAGCCATACGCGCTGCCGAGACCAGGTAGCGCGACATCGCGCAGCTTCTTGCCGCGTAGATCGTACGTCGTGACCGCAGCGTGCGCGTCCACGAGCTTCGTCACGAACAGCTGGCGCCCCGCGACGCTGACGTCTTCGATCGCCTCTGCACCGGCCGGTACGATCGTCTTCCAGCGGTCGCGCGCGGGCGTGCGCACGTCGATCGCGATCACGCGCTTGAGCGGCGCGTCGAGGTTCGTCTTGAAGTAGAAGACCGGCCCGTCGTTGCCGGCGAACACGTAGTCGGCCTCGTACTTGTCGATGAGCGGGATGACCTTTCCACCGCGCTTGCCGAGCTCGAGATACGCGATCTGCTCCTCTCCGCGATCGCCGACCTGCCCGTCGCCGATCGAGATGACGAGATATCGATCGTCGCGCGTCCCCGCGAGCTCGAACTGCCACGTCGGGTGATCCGGACGTTCGTAGACGACGACATCCTTCTCGACGCTCGTCCCGATCTGGTGGAAGTAGACCTTGCAGTCACGATCGGTCGCGGTGAGCTCGCTGCCCGGCGCCGGCGCGGGGAACCGGCTGTAGTAGATGCCGCGTCCATCGGGCGCGAACACGGGCGGGTAGTACTTGACGTACGGCAGCTCGTCGGCGAGGTCCTTGCCGGTGTCGAGATCGCGGATGCGCCACGTCTGCCAGTCACCGCCGCCCTTCGCCACGCCGTACGCGAACAACTTGCCGTTGCTCGTCGCGATCCCGGCGAGCGCGAGGCTGCCGTCTTTCGAGAGCTCGTTTCCGTCGAGGACGGTCGTGGCCGGCGCGTCGGGTGAGCTCGCCGACTCGATGACCGCCTGCCCGGGGCCTCCCGCGTGATGAAACCAGAACGCGCGCTTGCCGCGCCGCTGCGGCAGGCCGTAGCGGTCGTAGCGAAAGAGCTCGGTGATCCGCGCGCGTAGCTTGTCGCGTCCCGGCAGCTTGCTCAGGTGCGCGTCGGCGAGCGTGTTCTGCGCGGCGATCCATTCCCGCGTCTGGCGCGACTCCATCTCCTCGAGCCAGCGATACGGATCGGCGACCTTCACGCCGTGATAGGTGTCGACGACGGTCCCGCGTGGCGCCGCTGGATAGCGACTCGGCGCGGTCGCCGCGGGTGTCGTCGCCGCTGGTGTCGTCTCGATCGTCGGCGTCGTCGGTGTGGTCACCGGCGGTGAAGACGTCGACGAGGCAGAACAACCAATCGCGGCGAGTGCGACGAGATAGCTGCGCATCGCGTGGAGCTTGCCGGCTCGCGCGCGCGGTTGCGAGCGACCATGTCACCGATCTGAGGCGTTTCACGAACGAGCGTCATGATCCTCGGCGCTGCAGTCGGTCCCGTTGCTATCGTCGGTGATCATGACCGACCGTGGCGATCGCTCCGAAACCGTGACGCTCGACGGGCGCCCCACCGCCGTCGATCCCGACGCGCCGAATCAAGGCACCGAGGCGGCGACCACCGGCGAGCGTTACCGCGTGGTCTCGCGCCTCGGCAAAGGCGGCATGGGCGAGGTCATGCTGGTGCGCGACCAGCGGATCGGGCGAGAGGTCGCGCTCAAGCGGATCCGTCGCGCGCAACCGAGCGAGCGCACCCTCCAGCGGTTTCTGCGCGAGGCATCGGTGCAGGGCCGGCTCGAGCATCCGTCGATCGTGCCGCTCTACGATCTCGATCACGACGACAGCGGTCAGCCGTTCTTCACGATGAAGAAGCTGACCGGCACGACGCTCGCCAAGATCCTCCGCGAACGCCCGGACTATTCGTTGCAGCGCCTGCTGCGCGCGTTCGCCGAGGTCTGCCTCGCGATCGAGCTCGCGCACACGCGCGGGATCATCCACCGCGATCTCAAGCCCGACAACATCGTGCTCGGCGACTTCGGCGAGGTGTACGTCCTCGACTGGGGCGTCGTGAAGATCGTCGGCGAGCCCGACCCCGAGCTCGGCGATCTCAGCAGCGATTCGAACGAGGACGTCGAGCGTGCGACCGCGCCCGGTACCGCGGTCGGCACGCCGGGCTTCATGGCGCCCGAGCAAGCGCGCGCGGAGACCGACCTCGATGCGCGCGTCGACGTCTACGCGCTCGGCTGCATCCTGTTCGAGATCCTCGCGGGCGTCCCTCGCCATCCTCCCGGCAAGCCCGGTCTGATGAGCGCGCTGGGCGGCGCCGACGTGCGGCCGAGCGAGCGCGCGCCCGATCGCGCGATCCCACCGGAGCTCGACGAGCTGTGCGTGCAAGCGACCGCGGCCGATCGCGACCGCCGGATCGCGACCGCGCGCGAGCTCGGCGAGCGCGTCCAGCACTACCTCGACGGCGACCGCGACCTCGCGATGCGTCGCCAGCTCGCGCGCGAGCACCTCGCGAGCGCACAGGCGGCGTTCGCGGCCGGCGACGGCGAACAGCAGCGCCAGCTCGCGATGCGCGAGGCGGGGAGCGCACTCGCGCTCGATCCCACGCTCGCCGGCGCTGCGGAGCTCGTCGGCCGACTCATGCTCGAGCCGCCGCGCACGATGCCGCGCGAGGTCGACGAGGCGATCCTCGAGGAGGATGTCCAGACCTTGCGCAGCCACGCCCGCGTCGGCTTCTGGCTGTTCCTCGGCTTCCTCGCGTTCACGCCGCTGCTGTGGTGGATCGCGCCGCGCGGCTCGCCGTACGTGCTCGCGCTGACGCTCATGATCGTCATCAGCCTCGGCCTGTGCTGGTGGGGCGCACGGAGCCGGCCGCTCGGCAAGGAAGGCTTGCTCGCCGTGGCGACGACGATCCTCGTCGCGATCATCGCGCACATGTTCACGCCGTTTCTCGCAGCGCCGGGCATGGGTGCGATGGTGGCGATGGTGATCGTGCTGAGCCCGACGCGATCGCGGATCACGTCGGCGGTCGCGATGGCCGTGCTGCCGTGCCTCGCGGTCCTCGTCCCGTGGATGCTCGAGCGGCTGGGGACGCTCCAGGTGACGACGACGATCGACGAGCGCGGCGTGCTGTTGCGCGCACCGGCGCTCGCCGGCGACGAGGCGAGCACGCTGGTCGTCGGCGTCCTGTACGTGGTCGGCCTGATCGCCGGCGCGGCGATCTTGGCGCACGTGATGCGCGGACGCGAGCGCGCGGCGCGCCACCGGCTCCACCTGCAAGCGTGGCAGCTGCGCCAGCTCGTGCCGCGGTGATCCGCTACTTGCGTCCGCGCTCGTCGAACTGGGCCGCGACGCGCTCGAGCAGATCGGCGATGCGATCGAGCTGGCGCACCTTGGCCATCTCGAGCGCGAGCGCGAACTCCTGCTCCAAGACCGGCTGGTCACCGATCTGGTAGTGCGCGGTCTCGGTCTGCGCGACGAACATCTTGAAGCGGGTGGGAGCCTCGAGCCGGTGGCGCTCGCTCTGGCCGTCCTTCGACGGGCTGATGCCGGAGATCACGAGCTCGACGTCGGCGGGTGGTTGGTCGTTCACGGTTGTCCTCGTGCGCTGACGATATCCCTGGAACGCCCGATGCCGATCGGCGCAGACGACTCACCGATCGGTCTTCCTACATTTTGGGGCGCGCGAATTGGACACCGCGCAGATCCTGCACGAGGATGTGCGTTGGGGGAAAAATCACATGGTCAAGCATCTTGGTTGGGTGTTGGTTCTGACGGCGGCGTGTGGTGATGGCAGCGGATCGGAGATGAAGGCGACGGCGACGTTCGCGGGGATCAACGGGCAGACCGTGACCGGCACCGGCGAGTTCACGCTCGCGGGTGGCAAGGTCACGGCGACGTTCTCCTTCACGGCGGCTCCGGCGGGCGTACACGGCATGCACATCCACGCGAACGCGGCGTGTACCGCCGAGGGCATGGACGCGGGCGCACACTGGGATACGACCGGCGCCGGCGCACCGGGCCACGGCCTGCCACCGGCCGGTCACATCGGCGATCTCGGCAACATCACGATCTCGGCCGCCGGGACCGGCACCCTCACGCACTCGAATGCGGAGTGGACGCTCGGCGACGGCGCGGCGACCGACGTTCTGCCGCACGCGATCATCCTTCACGAGCTCATGGATGATGGCTCGATGCCGTCGTCGGGCGGCCGCTGGGGCTGCGCACTGATCGTGATGCAGAACTAGCGATCAGGTCGCGGGGTAGCGCTTGCGGAGCGCCGCGATCACGCTGGCTCGCTGGTCCGCGGCGAGCCCGAAGCACTCGACGAGGATCGCGAAGATCTCGTCGTCGCTGCCGCTCGTCACGGCGGTGCGTAGCTGCATCGCCTTCGGCAGGAAGCTCGGATCACCGGTGCGCGTCCGGAAGTGCTCGGTCGCCTGTTGCGCCTGATCGGTCGGTAACCCGAGCAGCGTCTCGAGCGCCTGAGTCGCACGCGCGGTATCTGCGCTCATGACCGCGCCTGCGAAGTCGCGAAACGTCACGTCTGCCATCGCGCGAATGT
>Ga0316601_100001727_pt1 | contig 10892 bp, 10 predicted proteins | sample OWC_soil_day5_no_FD_207663 | JGI IMG/M metagenome (GOLD analysis project Ga0316601, IMG submission 207663) | Wetland soil microbial communities from Old Woman Creek delta, Ohio, United States - OWC_soil_day5_noCT | ecosystem: Environmental > Terrestrial > Soil > Wetlands | place: USA: Ohio...
TGTTCGACAACTACGCGATCGTGCAGGGGTGCGACCAGGTGCTGCCGGTGGACGTGTTCGTCCCCGGCTGCCCGCCGCGGCCCGAGGCGCTCCTGTACGGCATCATCTCGCTGCAGCGCAAGATCGACCAACAGCGGGCCTTCGGGTACGCCCGCAGCTAGTCCGGCCGAACCATGGACGCATCCGCCATCCTTGCCGCGCTGGAGCGCATCGTGCCGGGCTCCGGCGCCGACGCGCTCGCCAGCGTCGACCAGCCGACGATCCTCGTGCCGGCCGAGCGGCTGCCGGCGGTGTGCGGCGCGCTGCGCGACGGCCCGGCCCTCCGGTTCACCGCGCTCCTCGACATCGTCGGCGTCGACGCCTGGCCGGGCGAGCCTCGCTTCGAGGTGAACTACAGCCTCGTGGCCGTCGACGTGCCGGCACGGCTGCGGGTCAAGGTGCGCGTCGGCGGCGAGCCGCCGCGCGTGCCGTCGGTGGTCGGCATCTGGCCCTCGGCCGGGTTCCTCGAACGCGAGGTCTGGGACCTGTTCGGGGTCGTCTTCGACGGCCACACGGACCTGCGGCGGCTGCTGACGGCCGAGGACTGGGAAGGGCATCCGCTCCGGAAGGACTATCCCGTGCAGGTGGACACGCCGGTGAGGTTCGAGGCCCCCACGCAGGTCACCGAGGAGCAGTTCAGGGAAACCATGAATCAGGACAGGCGCCTGCGCGGAGAGCGGCGCTGATGTCGCAGGCGCACGCGGACGTCGTGGCCCGGACCCTCGCGGACGCCGCGCGCCTCCACGAGGCGTCGGTGTCGGCGGCCGGGCCCGCCGCCGCGGCGGCCGAGGCGATGGTGTCCGCGATCAGGGGCGGCGGCCGCGTGCTGGCATGCGGCAACGGGGGCAGCGCCTCGGACGCGCAGCATTTCGCGGCCGAGCTGGTCGGGCGTTTCGAGCGCGAGCGCGCCGCGATGGCCGCGATCGCGCTGACGACCGACACGTCCATCCTGACGGCGCTCGCCAACGACTACGATTTCACCCGGGTCTTCGCGCGCCAGGTCGAGGCGCTCGGCAGGGCCGGGGACGTCCTGCTCGGCATCTCGACCAGCGGCGCGTCGGCCAACGTGCTCGCGGCGTTCGGCGCCGCGAAGGCCTGCGGGATGACGACCGTGGCCCTGACGGGGCGGGACGGCGGAGCCGTGGGCGCGGCGGCCGACATCCACGTCAACGTGCCGGCGGCGTCGACGGCCCGGGCGCAGGAGGTGCACCGCACGCTGCTGCATGCCGTGTGCGCCCTGATCGAACGGGAGCTGTATGCCTGAGCTGCGCACCGAAGTGCTGACCGTCAACATGGGGCCCCAGCACCCCAGCACGCACGGCGTCCTGCGGCTGGTGCTCGAGCTGGACGGCGAAACCGTCCTGTCCATCGCGCCGACGATCGGTTACCTGCACACGGGCATCGAGAAGACCGCGGAACAGAAGAAGTGGCAGCAGGTCATCCCGCTCGTCGAGCGGATGGACTATCTGAGCTCGCACTCGAACACGCTCGGGTACGTGCTGGCGGTCGAGACGCTGCTGGGGATCGAGATTCCTGAGCGGGTCACGTGGATCCGCGTGCTCCTCGCGGAGCTGCAGCGCCTCAACAGCCATCTGGTCTGGCTCGGGACCCACGTGATGGACCTCGGCGCCATCACCGTCATGCTCTACACGTTCAACGAGCGCGAGCGCATCCTGAACGTGAACGAGCTCATCGCGGGCTTCCGGATGTTCCCCAGCTACATCCGCGTGGGCGGGCTGCGCGAAGACCTGCCCGCCGGCTTCCACGAGGCCGTGACCGCCATCCTCGACCGGCTGCCGGGCCAGATCGACAAGTGCGAGGACCTGCTGACGAAGAACGAGATCTTCGTCCAGCGGACCCGCGGGGTGGGCACGCTCTCGCGCGCCGACGCCGTCGCGTACGGGCTCGTCGGGCCAATCGCCCGCGGATCGGGCGTCGCGTACGACGTCCGCAAGGCCTTCCCGTACTGCGGCTACGAGACGTTCGACTTCGACGTCCCGATCGGATCCGCCGGCGACGTCTTCGACCGCTACATGGTGCGCGTCGACGAGATGCGCCAGAGCATCCGGATCTGCCGCCAGGCGCTCGGGCGGATCCCGCCGAGCGGCGCGCACGCGGCGAACGATCCGCGCGTGGTGCCGCCGCCGAAGGACAAGGTCTACACGGAGATGGAAGCGCTCATCCAGCACTTCCTGATCTTCTCGCAGGGGTTCACGGTGCCGGCCGGCGAGGCGTACGTGCCGGTCGAGGGCCCGAGGGGCGAGCACGGGTGCCACGTCGTTTCGGACGGCGGTAACCGGCCGGTGCGGGTGAAAATGCGGTCGCCGTCGCTGATGGCCTGCCAGGCGCTCGAGAAGATGGCCAGGGGCGGGCTCCTCGCCGACGTCGTGGCGGTGATCGGATCGAGCGACGTCATCATGGGGGACGTGGACCGGTGACCTTCCACCCGAAGATGCCCTACGACACGGGGCTCCACGCGTCGGCGCGGCAGCTGCCCGACCCGGGCGAGCCGTTCGCGTTCACGCCCGAGCGGCGGGCGCGGCTCGAGGCGATCGCGGCGCACTATCCGCCCGAGCGGCGGCGCTCGGCGCTGCTGCCGGCGCTGTACCTCGTGCAGCACCAGCAGGGCTACGTCAGCGCCCGGGCGATGGCCCACGTCGCCGAGGTGATCGGCGTGACGCCCGCCGAGGTCGAGGACGTCGTGACGTACTACACGATGTTCTACGCGCAGCCGGTCGGCACCTACGTGCTGCAGGTGTGCCGGACGCTGTCGTGCGCGCTGAACGGCGCCGAGCGTGTCACCGACGTGCTGTCGAAGAAGCTGGGCATCAAGCCGGGGGAGACCGATCCGTCCGGCCTGTTCACGCTGATGGAGGTCGAGTGCCTCGGGGCGTGCGACCGCGCGCCCGTCGTGGCGGTGAACGAGCACTGGCACGAACTGGTGACGCCGGAGGCCGCCGAGCGGCTCGTCGACGACCTGCGCGCGAAAGGCCCGGCGGCGCTGAGCGGGTGTCATTTGTGTGTGGAGAAGAAGTAGTCAGTAGACAGTAGCCAGTATTCAGTAGCGTAGAGAGCGCAGCAGGCGAAGACGGGAACCCTCAGGCGGTCGGCAGCGGCGGCTCAGCGGCCTTTCTACTGGCTACTGACTACTGGCTACTGACTACTGATCGACAACTGCGAAGCACATGCTGGAACCAGTACTGACCAAGTTCGTCCGCGAGCCGAACGGCTTCACGCTCGACGTGTCGCTCACGCACGGCGCCTACGAGGGGCTGAAAAGGGCGCTCACGATGGAGCCGGGCCAGGTGATCGAGGCCGTCAAGGCGTCGGGCCTGCGCGGCCGCGGCGGCGCCGGCTTTCCGACCGGGATGAAGTGGGGCTTCGTGCCCAGGGACTCCTCCAGGCCGAAGTACGTGTGCTGCAACGCCGACGAGAGCGAGCCCGGCACGTTCAAGGACCACGTGCTGATGGAGCGCAACCCGCACCTCGTGATCGAGGGCGTGATGATCGCGTGCTACGCCATCGGCGCGAAGACGGGCTACATCTACATCCGCGGCGAGTTCTGGCACGTGGCGGCCGTGCTCGAGCAGGCCATCGCCGAGGCCCGGTCGCGCGGCTACCTGGGCCGGAACATCCTCGGCAGCGGCGTCGACTGCGAGGTCCACGTGCACCGGGGCGCCGGGGCGTACGAGGCGGGCGAGGAGTCGGCGCTGCTCGAGTCGCTGGAGGGGAAGCGCGCCCAGCCCAGGCTCAGGCCGCCGTTCCCCGCGGTCGTCGGGCTGTACGGGTGCCCGACCATCATCAACAACGTCGAGACCCTGGCCAACGTGCCGTTCATCATCCGGAACGGCCCGGAGTGGTTCGCGAGCATCGGGCCCGACAAGAACACCGGGCCGAAGCTCTTCTGCGTCAGCGGCCACGTGAACACGCCCGGCGTGTTCGAGGCGTCGATGCAGACGACGCTGCGCCAGCTCATCTACGACTACGCGGGCGGCATCCGCGGGGGGCGCCAGCTGAAGGCGGTCATCCCCGGCGGATCGTCGACGCCGGTCCTGCTGCCGTCGGCGATCGACGCGCCGGCCAGCTTCGACGGCGTCGCGAAGGCCGGGTCGATGCTGGGCTCCGCGGCCCTGATCGTCATGGACGACACGACCTGCATGGTGTGGGCCGCGGAGAACCTGATCCACTTCTACCGCCACGAGTCGTGCGGCAAGTGCACGCCGTGCCGTGAAGGCGCCGACTGGATGCTGAAGATCCTCCACAAGATCGAGCGCGGCGACGGCGAGATGCGCGACCTCGACCTGCTCGAGAGCGTGGCGCGCAACATCAATGGCAAGACGCTGTGTCCGTTCGGCGAAGCCGAGGTGGCGCCCGTGCTGAGCACGCTCCTGCACTTCCGCCACGAGTACGAGGCGCACGTCCGCGAGCGGCGGTGCCCGCTGCACGCGGCGTGGAGGCGGTGAGCGTGACGGGCCGGGATTCGGGGTTCGGGATTCGGGGCGCGGCCGTCCCACTGGCTACTGGCTACTGACTACTGAGTGCCGATGATACCAACCTACGTCGCGCAGCTCGGCCTGGTCCTCGCCGTCTTCGTGATGCTGCTGCTCTCGGCGGCGGTGATGGTGTACTCCGAGCGCAAGGTGGCCGCGTTCATCCAGCAGCGGTACGGCCCCTACCTGGTCGGGCCGAGGGGCCTGCTCCAGCCCATCGCCGACGTCGTCAAGCTGATGTTCAAGGAGTCGCTGCGGCCCGTCGCCGCCGACAAGGTCATCTTCATCCTCGCGCCGATCCTGTCCGCCACGGCGGCCTTCGCGGCATTCGCGGTCGTTCCCTTCGGCGCGGAGACCACGTTCTTCGGGCTGCTGGAGGCGCCGGTCAAGCTGCAGGTGGCCGACGTCAACGTCGCCGTCCTCGTGGTGTTCGCGATCACCTCGATCAGCGTCTACGGCATCGTGCTGGCCGGCTGGAGCTCGAACAGCAAGTACTCGCTCCTCGGGGCGCTGCGGTCCGCGTCGCAGATGATCAGCTACGAGCTCTCGTACGGCATGGCGCTCGCCTCCGTGCTCGTGCTCGCCGGCTCCCTCTCGCTCACCGACATCGTCAACGCCCAGCAGGGCGCGTGGTTCGGCGTCATCCCGCGCTGGTTCGTGTTCGTCCAGCCGCTCGGCTTCGTCATCTTCATGATTGCCGGGGTGGCGGAGACCAACCGCGCGCCGTTCGACTTCCCGGAGGCCGAGCAGGAGCTCGTCGCCGGCTACCACACCGAGTACAGCAGCACCGCGTTCATGATGTTCTTCCTCGCGGAGTACATCAACATGGTGACGGCGGCGGCGGTGGCGGCCGACCTCTTCCTCGGCGGCTGGCACGGCCCGTTCCTGCCGGAGTCCCTGGGCTGGATCTGGTTCCTGGTGAAGATCGCCGCGATCCTCTTCTTCTACATCTGGATGCGCTGGACGCTGCCGCGGCTGCGGTACGACCAGCTGATGCAGTTCGGATGGAAGGTGCTGCTGCCGCTCGCGGCGCTCAACCTCATCGTCACGGCGGCGGGGGTGATCTACGTTGGCCACTGACGTGCTGCTCTTCTACCTGTTCGGCGCCATCGCCGCCGGCGCCTCGCTCCTGGTGGTGCTGGGCCGCAACCCGATGCACAGCGTGCTGCTGCTCATCGTGTCGTTCGCTGCGCTCGCCGGGCTCTACATCGGCCTCGATGCGCCCTTCGCGGCGGTGGTGCAGATCATCATCTACGCGGGCGCCATCATGGTGCTCTTCCTCTTCGTCGTGATGCTGCTCAACGCGCACCGCGAGGACGACGCGCCGGGCGGCGCGGGGCGCCTCGCGCACGGCCCGCTGCGCCTCGGCGCGGCGGTCGCCGTCCTCCTGGTGGCGGAACTGGCGTGGGCGCTCAGCCGGGCCGCCCGCGGCGGCGAGGCGATGCTCTCGACCGGGCCCGGGGCGGACCCGGCCGCCCTGCAGTCCGTGCGCTCCCTGGGCAACGTGCTCTTCACCGAGTACTCGCTGGCCTTCGAGGTGACGTCGATCCTGATCATCGTCGCCATGGTCGGCGCCGTCGTGCTGGCCAGGCGGGAGGCGTAGCGCGATGGTGCCTCTGGGACACTACCTCATCCTGTCCGCCGTCCTGTTCGCCACGGGGACGATCGGCGTCTTCCTGCGCCGGAACGTGATCACGGTCCTCCTGTCGATCGAGGTGATGCTGAACGCGGTGAACCTCGCGTTCATCGCCTTCGGCCGCACGCAGGGCGCGGTGGACGGCCAGGTCATCATGTTCTTCGTCGTCACCGTCGCCGCGGCGGAAGCGGCTATCGGCCTGGCGCTGGTCATCGCGCTGTTCCGGCACCGCGAGTCGCTCAACCCTGACGTCTTCACGAGCCTGAAGTGGTGAGGGGACCAGTGCTGCTCCTCATTCCGTTGCTGCCGTTCCTCGGGTTCCTCGCCAACCACGCCTTCGGCCGGCGCCTCTCGAAGCCCGCCGCGGGCGGCGTGGCCTGCGCGGCCATGTTCGGCGCCCTCGCGGCCGCGGCCTGGTCGGTCTGGTCGCTGACACGGATGCCGCCCGGCGCGCGGGGCATCGTCCAGCAGGTGATGCCCTGGATGGAGTCGGGCGCGCTGTCGGTGCCGTTCACCCTCCGCCTCGACCCGCTCGGCGCCGTGATGGTGCTGGTCGTGACCTTCGTCGGGTTCCTGATCCACGTCTACTCGACCGCCTACATGCACGACGAGCGCGCCAGCGAGTACGCGCGCTACTTCGCGTACCTGAACCTGTTTGCCGCCTTCATGCTCGTGCTCGTGCTCGGCGCGAGCTTCCCGGTGATGTTCATCGGATGGGAGGGCGTGGGACTCTGCTCCTACCTGCTGATCGGGTTCTGGTTCACGAAGCCGTCGGCGTCGGACGCCGGCAAGAAGGCGTTCGTCGTGAACCGGGTCGGCGATTTCGGGTTCCTGCTCGGCATGTTCGTCGTCTGGAGCCAGTTCGGCAGCCTCGATTTCCAGGAGGTCGCGCGGCGGGCCGGGTCGCTGCCGCCCGAGGCCTCGTTTGGCGCGGTCTCGCTCGCGACGCTGCTGCTGTTCCTGGGCGCCACCGGCAAGTCGGCGCAGATCCCGCTGTATGTCTGGCTGCCCGACGCGATGGAAGGCCCGACGCCGGTGTCGGCCCTCATCCACGCCGCGACGATGGTGACGGCGGGCGTGTACATGATCGGGCGCAACGCCGTGCTGTTCAGCCACGCGCCCGAGACGCTCGCCATCGTGGCCGGCGTCGGCGTCGCCACCGCGCTCATGGCCGGCACGATCGGCCTCGTGCAGAACGACATCAAGCGCGTGCTCGCCTACTCCACGGTCTCGCAACTGGGCCTGATGTTCGTGGCGATGGGCGTGGGCGCCTTCGCGGCGGGCATCTTCCACCTCTACACGCACGCGTTCTTCAAGGCCCTGCTGTTCCTCGGGTCGGGGGCGGTGATTCACGCCCTGGCCGGCGAACAGGACATCCGGCGGATGGGCGGACTGCGGAAGGACCTGCCGGTCACCTACTGGACGTTCCTGGTCGGGTCTCTGGCGATCGCGGGGGTCCCGCTGCTCTCGGGGTTCTTCAGCAAAGATGAGATCCTCTGGAAGAGCTTCTCCGGCGGGCACACGCTCGTCTGGGGCGTGGCGGTGGTGGCGTCGCTCCTCACGGCGGTCTACATGTTCCGCCTCGTCTTCCTGACCTTCCATGGCGAGCGCCGGAACGCCGGGCATGAAGATGGCTCATGGAGCCCCGGGTCTTCAGACCCGGGGGGGCATGGCCACGGCGGCCATCTCCACGACGCGCCGCCGGCGATGGCCATCGTCCTGGTGCTGCTCGCCGTCGGGTCGGTCTTCGCCGGTTACGTGGGCGTGCCCGCCGTGCTGGGCGGCAGCAACCACATCGAGCACTTTTTGGCGCCGAGCTTCGCCGCCCCTGGTCTCGAGACGGGCGGCGAACATGGCGCCAATCTCGCCGAAGCCCGGGCCGAGATGGCAGTTGGAGGCGAGGCGAAGAGCGAAGGCGGACCTGCTGCCGCACCAGAGGGCGAAGGCGGACACGAGCCGAGTGAGTCTGGCGATCACGGGACAGAACTCGGCCTGATGGCCTTCTCGAGCGGCATCGCGCTGGCCGGCATCGGGATCGCGGCCTACTTCTTCCTGCGCAGGAAGGACGCGGCCGATCGCGTGGCCGCGCGCTTCGCCGGCGCCCACCGCGTGCTGCTGAACAAGTACTACGTCGACGAGCTGTACGACGCGGTGATCGTGCAGCCGATCAAGCGGACCTCCGAGCGCGCCCTGTGGAAGGCGTTCGACGCCGGCGTGATCGACGGCGCCGTCAACGGCGCGGGGTCCTTCGTGAACGGCGCCAGCGCAATCCTGCGCCGGCTGCAGACGGGGTCGATGCGGGCCTACGCGCTGTCGGTGTTCGTGGGCGTCGTCCTGATCCTTGGATACTACGTATGGCGGTAGTGCCCATCCTCTCCGCGCTGATCGTCCTGCCGCTCGCGGGGGCGGTGCTGCTCCTGCTCGTCCGTCCCCGCGGCCACGAGCGGGACGCGTTCGTCCAGTGGGCGGCGCTCGGCGTGTCGCTCGCGGAGTTCGCCCTTTCGCTGTGGATGTGGGCCGGGTTCGATCCGTCGCGGCCCGACTTCCAGATGGTGGAGCGCGTCGACTGGATCCCGTCGTTCGGCATCCAGTACGCCGTCGGCGTCGACGGCATCAGCCTGTTCCTCGTCGTGCTCACCGGCTTCCTCACGCCGCTGGCGCTGCTCGGGTCGTGGCGCTCGGTGCACACGAAGGTGCGCGAGTTCTCGTTCTTCATGCTCGCCCTCGAGAGCGCGATGGTCGGCGTCTTCCTGTCCCTGGACATGTTCCTCTTCTACGTGTTCTGGGACGCGATGCTCATCCCGATGTACTTCCTCATCGGGATCTGGGGGTACGAACGGCGCATCTACGCGGCGGTGAAGTTCATCCTGTACACCATGGCCGGCAGCGTGCTGATGCTGGTCGCCATCCTGACGGTCGCGTACCTGCACAGCGCGGCGACCGGGTCGTACAGTTTCAGCTACGAGGCCTGGCTGGACCTCGCGGTGCCGCGCCACACCCAGGTGTGGCTGTTCCTGGCGTTCGCCGTGGCCTTCGCCATCAAGGTGCCGCTGTTCCCGTTCCACACGTGGCTGCCCGACGCCCACGTCGAGGCGCCCACCGCCGGCTCGGTGATCCTGGCCGGCATCCTCCTGAAGATGGGCACGTACGGGCTGCTGCGCTTCGCGTTTCCGCTCTTCCCGGACGCGGCCGCGTACTTCGCGCCGTACCTCGCGATCCTGGCCGTCGTCGGCATCGTCTACGGGGCGCTGGTGGCGATGGTGCAGCCCGACCTGAAGAAGCTGGTGGCCTACTCGAGCGTGAGCCACCTGGGCTTCGTCGTGCTCGGCATCTGCGCGATGAACATCCAGGGCGTGCAGGGCGCCGTCTACCAGATGCTGAACCACGGCATCTCGACCGGCGCGCTCTTCCTCATCGTGGGCATGCTGTCGGACCGGCGGCACACGCGCCTCATCTCCGAGTTCGGCGGCCTGAAGCACGTCGCGCCGAAGCTGGTGGCCGCGTTCTTCGTCGTGACGCTCTCGTCGATCGGCCTGCCCGGCCTGAACGGGTTCGTCGGGGAGTTCCTGATCCTGTTCGGCGCGTTCCGGTGGAGCCCGGTGCTGACGGCAGTGGCGGCCAGCGGCGTCATCCTCTCGGCCGTCTACATGCTCTGGATGTTCCAGCGCGTGAACTACGGCGCGGTGACCAATCCCAAGAACGAGGGCATGCAGGACCTCGACACCCGCGAGAAGTGGGTGCTCTGGCCGGCCATCGCGATGGCGGTGTTCATGGGCGTGGCGCCCTGGGTGTTCCTCAGGCCGATGACGCCGGCGGTGAACCGCATCGTCGCGAGAATGGCCGAGGCCGAGCCGGCAAGAGTGGTGGCCGCCGAAAAGGGGACAGGCCCCGTTTCCGGCGAGTTGGCGGAAAAGGGGCCTGCCCTCTTTTCTTCGAGCAGGTGAGCAGCGTGTCCATCATCGGCCCGGCCCTGAACGGCATCATCCCTGTCATCTGCGTGACGCTGGCCGGCCTGGCCTGCATGCTGGCGGAGGCATTCCGCCAGCGTGGCGAGCGCATGCCCGTCGGCGGCCTCGGCGTCATCGGCCTCGCGGGATCCGCCGCCGCCGTGGTGCTGCTGTGGGGACGCCGGGCCGAGAGCTTCGGCGTGGTCCGGGCCGACGACTTCGGCCTGTTCGTGCAGCTGGTGCTCGCCGGCGTGGGCCTGCTCACCATCGTGTTCTCGCCGAAGGCGATCGACCGCGACCGCCTGCCCGCGGGCGAGTACTACGCCCTCACGCTCTTCGCCATCGCCGGCATGATGCTCATCGCGGTGGCGACCGACCTGCTGGTGATCTTTCTCGCCCTCGAGGTCTTCTCCCTGGCGCTCTACGTGCTGACCGGACTGCGCCGCCACGAGTGCGCGAGCACCGAAGGCGCGTTCAAGTACTTCGTGCTGGGCGGGTTCGCGAGCGCGTTCTTCCTCTACGGCATCGCCTTCACCTACGGGCTCGTCGGCAGCACGCACCTCGACAAGGTCGCGTCCGCCGTCCAGGCCCAGGCGCTCACGGGCAACCCGCTGCTCCTCGTGGCGATGGGCCTCCTGCTGGTGGGGCTGGCGTTCAAGGTGGCCGCCGTGCCGTTCCACATGTGGACGCCCGATGCCTACGAGGCGGCGCCGACCGTCGTGACCGGCTTCATGTCGACGGCCGTCAAGGCCGCCGGGTTCGCGGTCTTCGTGCGCGTGT
>Ga0316601_100001729_pt1 | contig 10889 bp, 7 predicted proteins | sample OWC_soil_day5_no_FD_207663 | JGI IMG/M metagenome (GOLD analysis project Ga0316601, IMG submission 207663) | Wetland soil microbial communities from Old Woman Creek delta, Ohio, United States - OWC_soil_day5_noCT | ecosystem: Environmental > Terrestrial > Soil > Wetlands | place: USA: Ohio...
GCCAAAGTCGTGCAGGTGATACTCGAGACAGATCTTGCGGGTCCCGGTGAAATCCACCACGACGAGGCGCTGCATCACGTTCTGCGCCTCGACGTCGGCGACCTCGTCCCAGCGAATGAACAACGGCGGCCCGCTCGGCGAACGGTGCCAGAGCCCTTCCTCCGTGACCTCGACCGTATTCATCGAATTGCGCACGATCCCGATACTCAAGTACAGGAACCCCCCGAAGACACACAGCGAGGAGATCACCAGAAGCCAACTGACGCCGGCCGGCTCCAGGAACGGAAGCGAGAGCACGATCAGGCAGGCGGCGGCGCAGAACACGACCGCGGACATCGCAAGCCAGCGGACCAGGGGCGGATGGACGAAGCGCCTGGAGTTCCCCGGTGGGCGGGTGGTGACTTCGATCGGCATCGACATCGGCGCCTGAAGGTCCCTCTACACCACCTTGACGCCTTTCCAGAACGCCACGCGTCCACGGATGTTCTCGGCCGCCGACTTCGGCTCGGCGTAGTACCAGACCGCGTCGCGGTTCTCCTGGCCATCCACCCGGAGGGTGTAATAGTTCGCGGTCCCCTTCCACGGGCAGACCGTCGTCGTGCTGCTCGGCACCAGCAGCGCCGCGTCGACGCAAGCCAGCGGAAAATAGTGGTTGCCCTCGACGACCACGGTGTCGTCCGACTCCGCGATGACCGTTCCGTTCCAGACAGCCTTCATGCGGGCCTCCTTTGCTCAGGTCGCGAAGCGGGCGCTGCTGCCGCGACGACCGGGGATCACCTCGAGGCGCGCGCCGATCCTCTCCTTGAGTTCGGGCACGTGCGAGATGATGCCTACCAGACGCCCGCCGGCCTGCAAGTCCTCGAGGGCCCGCATCGCGAGGTCGAGGGCTTCCGGGTCGAGGGTGCCGAAGCCCTCGTCGATGAACATCGTCTCGAGGCGAATGCCTCCGGTGTGGGACTGCACGACGTCGGCCAGGCCGAGGGCCAGCGACAACGAAGCGAGAAAGCTCTCGCCCCCCGACAGAGTGGCCGCGGGCCGTGCGACGCCGGTGTGCGCGTCGAAGACTTCGAGGTCGAGCCCGCCGCCGCGACGGCGGTCCCGCCTTTCGCCGGCGCGCGTCAGTGCGAAGCGGCCCTGGCTCATGCGAATCAGGCGCTCGGTGGCCGCGTCGAGCACATCGTCGAGAAGCGACGCGAGCACGAAGCGCGCGAACGAGATTCCTGCCGGATTGCTGCCGGAGGCGACGGCGGCCACGCGTCCGACCGCCCGATAGCGACGCTCGGCGTCCTCGATGCGCGACGCCGAGTCGCCGAGGGCGGCGAGGGTCCTGCGCGTGGTGGCCAGCGCTTCCTGCACGCGGCTGTGTTCGGCGAGCGCCGTCTCCAGCTCCGCACGCGCGGCGACGGCCCGGGCACGCGCGCCTTCGAGGTCCGGCATCGCCAGTCCCGCGACCAGCGAGGACGTCCGCTCGGCACGGGCGCGCGCCGAGGCCAGGGCTTCGTCGAAGCGGCGCAGTTCGGCTTCGAGCGCATCGATCGCGGCGCCCGAGCGACGAGCCGACCCGAACTCGTCGGACGTTGCGAACCCGGCCTGCGCGAGCGCGTCGTTCCACGCCGAGGCCGCTTCCGCGGCAATCGACGCGGCCTTGCCCAGGTCGACCTCCGTGAGCTTCACGGCACCCTCGGCGGCGCCGAGTTCCGCCGCGGCGGCCGCAGCGGCATCCTTGGCAGCATCGAAGGAAGCGAGCAGCGCGGAGGACCTCTTCGCGGCCTCGGCCAGCCGCGACGCCAGCCCGCCCGGCGCGAGGTCGCCGGGAATCGCGCGCCCGATCTCGACCGCGGCGGCACGGTCGGCGGCGAGCTGCTTCTCCACTTCCACCATGCGGGCCCTGGCGGCATCCCGATCGGTGGTGGCCTCGGCGATCGCCTGGACGTGCTTGCCCCTCTCCTGCTCGAGTTCGAAGATGCGCGCGTGGGCCTTGCCGGCCTCGACCAGATCGGCCTCGGCCCGCGCGAGTGCGGCCGCCGCGTCGGGTAGCGTCCATTGCGCTTGCGTGCCCAGCGAGCCTTCGAGCTGCGAGACCTTGCTGCGCAGCGCGTCTTCCTTCGCCTTCTCCGCCTCGACGTCGCGCCGCCGCGCGTCCACTTCGAATCGCGCCTTGGCGATCGCCGCGCGCGCCGCATCGACATCGGCCTGGGACGGGACTTCGTCGGTCGAGGCCGCGGGCTTCGGATGCTCGGTCGAACCGCATACCGGGCAGGCCTCGCCGTCGCGCAGCTCGCGGGAGAGCAGAGCCGCCTGGCCTTCGGACCAGCGCCTCAGCAGGTCGGACTCGGCTGCCTGCGATCGGGCAACCAGCGTTTCGGCCTCGGACTGGCGTTGTCGCGCGCCGCCCACCTCGACCGACTGTCGAAGCAGGAACGAACGCGTCGTCGCCAGTTCGTCGGCCGCGGCCAGGATCCGGCGTGCCTCGGCGACGGCGCCGCGGCGTCGTTCCAGTTCGGCGACGAGGGGGCGAAGCGGCGCGAGTTCCTTGTCGGCCGCATCGACGCGTCCTTCCGCATAGGAAATGTCGCGGCCGTTGAGGGAAATGGCTCCGACCGCGTCGGCCAGCCGCGTCTCGGCGGCGGCGATGGCGGCCGTGAGCCTCGCCAGTCGCGCAGCGGCATCGCTGGCTGCTTCGAGGCGCCGCCGCAGCGTCTCCGCCTCTTCGCGCTCCGCGGCTCGCGCTTCCTCGACCGCCAGCGCGGCGGCCGTCGCTTCCTTCTTCGCAAGCGCGCGCGACAGTGCCGCGACGGCGCCGGCGTGGCGGCTTTTCTCCCGCTCGTGGGTGGCGCTCGCGTTGGCCTGTCGTTCCGCCAGCGCTTCCAGGCCTTGCGCGCGCCTGGCGGCGGCAAGCTCGTCGCGGCGCCGGGCCCAGGAAGGCGCATCCCTCTCGAGGCGTTCCACGTCGGCGGCGGCGGCCGCATGGTCCTTGAGCAGGGCCGCGGCCTTCTCGGCCTCGGCCAACTCCTTCTCCACCGATCCGGCCTGCGCGCGCAGCACCTGCGTGAGCGCTTCCAGTTCGACGCGGCGCGACTCCTGCTCGGCACCGCGTCCGGCCAGCGCCTCGACGCTCTCGGCATCGCAGCCGCCGAGCAGCGTCTCGATGCGCATGCGTTCGTCGTTCACCTCGCGCTCGAGGGCAGCACCGGCCTTCTTCAGTTCGGCCTCGATGCGGCGGTAGAGTTCCGCACCAAAGAGGGTTTCGAGGATTTCCGCGCGCGACTTCGAGTCGGACACCAGCAGGCGCCGGAACTCGCCCTGGGGGAGCAGCACCACCTGGCGGAACTGGTCCACCATGAAGCCGAGAAGCCGGACCACCTCGGCATCGACGTCGCGTACTTTCGAGGCGCGCAATTCGGCCGTGCCGTCGTCGGCAATCCGTTCGAGGGAGGCCTGGGCCGGGCGCATCGTGACGCCGCCCGGCCTCGCATGCTCGGCCGTGCGCGTCACGCGCCAGTGCGCCGGGCCGAGCGCGAACTCGAGCACGACCTCCGTGACCACCGACGGATCGGCGAAATGGCTGCGCGACTCCTTGCCCTTGCGGTCGGTCCCGGCCGCCTCGCCGAAGAGCGCGAAGCACATCGCATCGAGGATCGAGGTCTTGCCGGCGCCGGTGGGGCCGTGGATCAGGAACAGCGAACGGTCCGCGAGGTCACGGAAGTCGAGCTCGACGGTGTCCGCGTAGGGACCGAAGGCCCGCATCGTCATGCGCAGCGGCCGCACTTCAGGGGTCCTCGGTCGCAGCACGACGCACGGCGGTGAGCGCGTCGGCAAAAGCGCGTGTTTCGTCGTCGCTGGCGGCTTCCCCGGTGACGTCGCGGAAGAACGCGTCGAAAAGCTCGCTCTCGCTGTGACGGCGCAGGTCGACGCGTGCGGCCTCGTCTTCGCCGCGCACCGCGAAGAACTCGTCGCGCTGCACGTGCAGGCAGTTGGGGTACAAGGCCCTCAGCTTGCCCATCGCGTCGATGACGGCGCCGCGATCGGCGAGACGCGCGAGCACGTAGTCGTCCCGCGACGTGTCCGCAGCCGACGCGCGCTGAAGTTCGTCGAGGGTGCCCTCGAGGATGCGCACGTCGCGCCTGGCCGCCAGCGCGACCTCCTCGATCGTGCAGGAACCGGCCGCGTCGATCTCGACGACGGACACGCTCTTGCGTTGGGTGGCCTCGTCGAACGAGTACTTGAGCAGGGATCCGCTGTAGCGAACCGCGTTGCGGCCGATGCGCTGGGGCCGGTGAAGGTGGCCGAGGGCGGCGTACGCGAAACCGTCGAAGCAGTCGGCGGCAACCAGCGCCGCGTTTCCCATCACCAGCGGACGCTCCGACTCGCTGGTCGAGCCTCCCGAGACGAAGGCGTGCGAGACCGCGATGCGGCGGCGCGGCGACGGGGAGTCTTTCTTCCTTCCGGGCTTGCCCGGCCCGCCCGGCTGCTCCGGACCGGCGGCTGCGGCCGTCGCCGACGCGAGGTCCGCGCGCAACGCCGCGTCGTGGTTCACGATCGTCGCGTCGCCGGTGCGTGCGGCCGTCGCGGCCGGTTCCGCGAAGGGAACCGCGACGACGTCGATGGGGCCGAAGGCGTCCCCCAAGGTCACCACGCGCGGCTGGGTGCCGGCCAGGTGCAGGCCCCGCTCCGTCAGCAGCCGCGACCCGAAGCCCAGCCTCTCCCCGCTGTCGTGGTTGCCGGCGATCACGACCACCGGGATCCCGGCGCCGACGACGAGGCGGGTCAGCGTGTCATCGAGGAGGCGGACCGCATCGGTAGGAGGCGAGGAGCGATCGTAGACGTCGCCGGCGAGCAGCACCGCGTCGACCGCGGCCTCCGAGGCGAGTGCGACCAGCTGGTCGAGCGCGTGGGCCTGGTCCTCGAGCAGCGAGACCCCGAAAAAACTTCGACCGAGGTGCCAGTCGGAGGTATGGAGAAGCCGCACCCGCCCGCTTTTATCGACGCCCGGCGGGCGGGCAAGCCGGACGAACGGGCCGACGCTCGAGCGTCGTCGCGGGGTCCGATCTCCACCGGAGGCGAATGGGCCGGGGAGAGATTCCCGTTGCGGGCGTGATGACAAGCAAGTGATCGGTGCTACATCGACTCCACAAGGGTTGAAGAACCGGCGCGCCAGTGCGCCAACTCGAAGGAGGGCCAATGGCCAAGAAGCAAACCAAGAAACGGACGGCGACCAGGAAGACCAAACGGGCGACCAGGAAGACCAAACGGGTAACGAGCCCGGCAGGGGCCGTGACGCGAGTCCGGGCGGCCGTGTCACGCGAGGCGAAGGGTGCTTATCGCGAGATCGAGTTGGGTGTGAAGCATCTCGAGAAGTCGATCACCGAGATCCAGAAGGGCCTGATGCGCGCGGAGAAGAAGATCGAGCGCGACGCGCGCGCCAAGGTCAGCCAGTTGCGCAAGGACGCGCGCACCCAGCTCGGGACCCTCAAGTCCACCCAGCGCGAGGTCGGCGGTGTCATGAAGAAGCTGGCCGCCTCCGCGGACGATTCCTGGGCGGATGTGAAGCATAGCGCCGACGTCATCCTGAGGGACGCCCGCAAGACGGCCAACGCGATGGTCAAGAGCTTGCGCAAGGCCATCGGCGCCTAGAGCCCCGTTCGCACGGCGGCGCAACAGGCGCCCTGCGACTGAAACATCGCGACCGGAGCAGCGGCAGGCCTGCCGCTGCTCCGGTCGTGGCATCAGCGCGCGGGCGCTGTCTGGCCGGCCGGCTTCGGCACGAGGCGGTCCAGGAAGAACAGGAAGTCTCCCGGCTTTGCGTGGAGATGGCACGAGTAGCAGTCGTGCGGTGACGAGTCGGTCACGAACGTCTCCATGAGCGGGTTGAGCAGGTCGTTCGGGACCGCGTGGAGGCCGGCGCCGGTCTTCCCGACCCATTGCACGCCGAGCAATTCGTAGTTCGCGAGGGTCCTGAACAGCGGGGTTTGTGCGCCCTCGAGCATCGCGCGGACTTCGTCGTTGAGCGCTCGAGTGTCCGCTGCGGGCCGGAAGGGCCGGCAGATACGCGTCACGCATCCTTTTCCCCCGCACTCGTTGCAGTTCTGCATTCCTGCCGGCGACCGACCGTCGCAGCCGGTGGTATCGAACAACGGCGATGGGCCGTCGAGTGCCCCGCGATGCACGAACGTGCTCCAGTTCCAGCTCGGGTTCGTCCCCGTCTTGTGCGCGATGTGCATCGCCACCAGGCCGAGAAGGCACACCTCCCCGTCGCACTGCGGCCGACAGTCCTCGCGACCGGGCTCGGGCGCCGCAGACTTCGTGCCGGTTGCCGTCGCCTTCGTGGCCGTTGCGTCCGCGCAACTCGAATCGCGCATGTCGTCGAGTTCGTGCCGTCGTTCCACCTCGGCGATGTCGGCACGCGCGAGCAGGAAATCGTCCTGCCGATCGCAGTTGGTGAGTTGCTTCCAGGCGAACTTGACGGCGATCGGTCCCTCGTAGTTTCCGGGGGCCTTGAGGAGCCCGAGGCCGAAAGTGGGCCAGAGCTGCCCGAGGGGAAAGCTGATCCTCTCCTTCGGCGGCTCCCCTCGATACAGCGACTCGCGCAGGATGTAGTCGTGGAGGAATCGATTGATCCTCACGTCGTAGAACACCAGCAATCCGTTGCGGTCGTAGAGGAGATGGCCGTCGGGCTGCTTGGCGGCGGCGCCGAGGTTGCCGAGGCCGCTCCCGAGCGACCCGCCGGTGGCGCTCAGCATCGCGACCTTGCCGCCGTCGAGAAAGGCGTTGCAGATCCGCGATGTCCCGTCGACCGAGGGATTGATGCCCCAGGGGATCGGCAGCGCCGCGGCGCCGCGCATCACCTCGTCGCGGCGACGCCACCCCGCCCACGCCGGGCAGACGCCCATGCCCCCCATGGTGACGGGATCCAGCCGCGTCTGCCCGTCGTCGTCGTCGACGGGCCAGTTCACTCCGAGGAACTCCTGCCACGCCATGATCTCGAGCTGTCGCCGCTGGGGCGGGCTGAGCAGGTCGGGGGCCGCGTCGGCAGGCGCCGGGCCGAGCGCATTCAGGTTCTCGAAGAAGAGCTTGTCGAGGTCGCCCGGCAGGCTGCCCGGAGTTCCGCCGGCCGGCCACGGCGCGAAGTAACCGGGAGTCTCGACTTCCGGGTTGGGGAAATGCGGAAAGGACGGATTGTCGAAGGGCGTCGGCCTCAGGGTGCACGACGTCGCCGCGCGCGTCGTCGCGTCGGCACCGGCTGCCTTCTGGCAGTCGGCGGCGGCGAACTTCGTCGCCACCGGGCCGCCTACGGGAGGTCCCGTGGCAGGTTGGACCTCGCAGACCGTCGTCCCGGGAGAATCCACCAAGACGCGCCACGCCGCTGCCGTGGTCGCCGGGAGAAGCTGGAACCGACGCTCCGCCGCCCCGCCGATCGAAACCTGGACCGTGCTGTACTCGCCGAGCTTCGACAGCAGCGGATCGCTCGCGGGCACGCACACCACCGCCGGGTTCGCCGACGCGACGGAGGTGCACGGCGTCTTCCACTCGATGCGCAGGCGATCCTTCTGCCCCTGCTCTTCGACGGCCGCTGCCCCGCTGAACGTGAACAGGATCGGCAGGACACCGGCGATCGCGATCCGAAAAGCGCGCATCAGCGGCCACCCGCCCCTGCCAGGGCGCCGAGCAGGAACGGCAGCGGTCGCACCGCGAGATAGAGCTTCAACTCGAACCCGCCGCGGTCGAGCACCACCTTCTGGTCGATCCATCGATGCACGATGCACGACCAGCCGCCGGGCGTCCGTATGCCGGGCTCGGTTTCCGTCCACGCCATTCCTGCCTCCCGGACGCGGTCGGTCGCTTCCTGCGACAAGGTTCGCGCCGCGAGCCCGGCGAAGACGTCGAGGTTGAAGCGCCCGCCATCGTTCGTTCTCGGAAACGCGATCCCCAGTCGTGGAAGGACGAGACCCTTCTCGATCGAAAGATCCAGGTGCACGAAGGCGTCGTCCGGCTCTCGCCAATCGAGCAGGCTTTGCAGCCCGGCGCGATCACCGTCCCAGCCGATGCGGGCCAGGTAGTCCGGTGCGCTTCGCAAGGGAACCCGCTCGTAGAGTTTCGTCGCGCTGCCGATGCGCGCGCACATGAGCGAGAGATGGATCGCGCGTCCCTCGGCAGGAAGGGCCCGGATGCAGCGAACCACGGCGGATCCGGTCGCTTCGTCGACGGCCGCAAGGCTGGCCACGGTGGTCGCCATCGCTTCGCACGCCGGATTGGCGGCCCGCCAACGGTTCCTCGCCAGGTAGCCCGGTTCGAGGCAGACGCAGACGCTTGGCGACCCCGCGGCCTGCTCGCTCCCCGCGTCGTCGAACTCCAGCCAGATGAGCGGCGAGTTGCCGTGAAGCGCGTTGCCGTCCGTGCGCCGGGCGAGTTGCACCGCCGCGGCCAGCGACCATCCGTCGCGGGGCCCGCTTTCGATCTCGGGAGTGGACGCGGGCTGCGGATCCGCCGTGGACAGGAAGCACGCGAGCAGGTCTGTCCGGTCGTCGCCGGGATCGGCTCGGCACTCGATGTAGGCCGCAATCGCGTCGTCGCCGAGCCCGCTGCCCGCCTTCAGGACCCGGCCGCGGGCGGCCGGCGACGCAAGCACGGGATCGATGTCGGGGACAACGGCCGCAAGCGCTTCGGCGAGCATCATGACCGTCGTTCCGATCGAGCCGGCCTTACCAGAGGATGTTCGGGTTCGCGGCGCTGTTCTTCACGTCGCTGCCGACCAGCGCCATCCACTGGTCGATCAGCGCGTTTCGTTGCGCCGTATCGGTCGCGCCGAGTTGCTCGTTGATGTCGCGGATGGAGGCCTGCTGATGCGGATCGGTGATGCCGAAAGCATCGAAGCAGTCCGAGTACTTCCCGTTGAGCCAGAGCTCCCGGTAGTACGGGGTGTAGGCCAGGTTATAGGTGAGCGAGAGCATTCCGGACGGAGGTTTGGTCATGGGGGATCTCCTGTTCGAACGGGTTGCCTGCGGCCCGCCCAGGCTTCACGCGGCAGCCGCGGCCGGCTTCGACGTTTGAACACGGCCGCCGACCTCACTCAACGGGACCGGAAGACCTGTAACGAAGCTCACCATCGCCCCGCGACCTTGCCGGTGGCCGCGGCAAGCAGCATAGGCGCTGGGTGAGGCGGCTGCTAGAGTGGCCGTCACACTTGCCGGCGGACAGGCCCGATGTCGGATACCGATTTCTACCACTGGAGCGAAGTTCCCGCCGGCCCTCTCGGCCTCTTCGCTCGCGGCGTCCGTTCCACGGACGGGACGCCGGTGGTTGCCCGCAGCCTGCCGGACGCGCCTCGTTCCGACGCGCAGTCGCGGCTGCTGGCCGATGCCGAGTGGTCGATCCACCTCGGCCCGCAAATCGCGATCCAGCCCCTCCAGGTTCCGGCCGGAGAGGAATACCCGCGACTCATCCTCGCGCCCGGGAACTTCCTGCCGCTCAGCACGAGGACGACCCCGCGCCTGCCGGTGATCGACGCCGTGAGGCTCGGCCGCGCGACTGCCGTGGCGCTGGCCCGCCTGCACGCGAAGGGATTCGTGCACGGCGCCCTGTGCCCCCAGAGCCTGTGGGTCGACGGCGACTTCGGCGATGCACGCCTGGCGGCCCTCGATCTCTGCTTCACCGATGCCGGGCCCCTGCAACGTCAGCCCCAGCCCTCGCAGCGACACGACCTGCGTTACCTGGCACCCGAGCTCTCCACTCCGGGCAGCCCCGCCGACCGGCGTGCCGATCTCTACGCCCTCGGCGTGATCCTCCACGAAGCCCTCGCGGGTCGCGTTCCTTTCGACTCCGTCGATTCGGTCGCGCTTCACCACGCGCACTCGGCCGTCGAGCCCGAGCCTCTCGACCGACTGCGCAGCGACGTTCCGCACGCGCTTTCCCGGTTGGTGGCCACGTTGCTCGCGAAGGAACCGGCGGATCGCTACCAGAGCGCGTCGGGACTGCGGCGCGACCTCGAACGCATGCTCGCCGCGTGGAATGACCGCGACGCCTCCGCCACCGACCTCGCTGCGCAAAGTCTTCGCGACACGCCCGCCCGACCCTCCGCACTGTGCGGACGCGAACGCGAGATCGAGGCCGTGCGTGAGATCTTCGCCGCGCGCAGTCGCGGTGTGTTCGGCCTCGTGACCGGCACCTCCGGGAGCGGCAAATCCACCCTGCTCGATCGGGTTACCGACACTCTCACGGAGGATTGGCTGGTCGGGCGTGGTGCTTGCGACCAACTTGGCCAGGAACCATTCGCGGCCCTGCGCGCGCCGCTCGAGTCCATCCTTTCGGGAATCGAGGCGTCCGGCGAGAGTTCACGCGCGCGATTCGCGGAGGCGGTGAGCGCCACGCTGGCCGGCTCGGGATCGGTTCTTCGCCATATTCTGCCCGGCATCGAGCGTTACGTGGAGGCCTCCTCTCCCGGTCCGCGCCTGTCGGCCCAGGCCGGGGAACGCCGTCTCCACGCCGCGTTCCACGCCCTGCTTGCTGCGCTGGCCTCCCTCGGAAGACCGGTGGCCATCGTGCTCGACGACGTGCAGTGGGCCGATGCGGCCACCCTGGCCGTGCTGCGCTCGATGGCCCTCTCGTCCACTCCGCCTCCGATCACGCTCGTGCTCCTGTGCCGTGCAGAGGAAATCGACACGAATCCGGAACTGGCCGACGCGATTCGGACGATCGGCGCCCATCCGTCACTGGCCGTGAAGCTGGAGATCCGTCCGCTCGGCCGCCGCGAGGTCCGAGCCCTCATCGCCCACTGCCTCGATGCGGAAGAAGAGGAGATCGCGCCGCTTGCGGCGACCATCCACGAACACAGCCAGGGCAACCCGCTCTTTGCCGTCGAGGAACTTTGCGAACTCTCGCGCAACGGCACGCTC
>Ga0316601_100001730_pt1 | contig 10885 bp, 10 predicted proteins | sample OWC_soil_day5_no_FD_207663 | JGI IMG/M metagenome (GOLD analysis project Ga0316601, IMG submission 207663) | Wetland soil microbial communities from Old Woman Creek delta, Ohio, United States - OWC_soil_day5_noCT | ecosystem: Environmental > Terrestrial > Soil > Wetlands | place: USA: Ohio...
GTCGAGCCGAACGTCACCATCAGGCCCGCGGCATGCCACGTGGTGCCCGAGGTCAGGCGGTCGCGCTCGAGCAGCACGACGTCCTTCCAGCCCATGTGGGCCAGGTGGTACGCGACGGAGCAGCCGATGATGCCACCGCCGACGATGACGACGCGTGCGCGCTGGGGAAGTTGCGGCGGGGTGCCGAGCATGGCCCGCCAGGATAGCCGGTCTGCCGCGAGGATGCGGCAGCGCGCCGGCTAGCCGAGGCCTTTCACTTCAGCTTCGAGATGCACTGACCGGCGTCGAGCATCGCCGCCATCAGCGCCTTGGTGGTGGCCTCGTCGGGCTGCTTGTCGCCCATGTCCTTGGCCATCTGCTCCATGGCGTCGTCGAGCTGCTTGTTGACCTTGTCGCCGCACGCCTTGTCTTTGCAGGCGCAGGCCTCGTCCTTGAGCTTGGTGATCTTGTCGACGCCAGCCCCTTTGCCGCAAGCAGCAACGAACGACAGCGACAGCGCGAGCGCGAGATACTTCTTCATGGTGGGACCTGGTTAGTTGGTGAGGTCGTTCTTGAACGACGAGTTGACGAGGACGAGGGTGAGCAGCGGGTAGATCGCGAACAGGATCGCCCCGAGACCGGCGCCGGCGGTGGCGATGCCGATCGCCGTGCTGGACAGCGAGACCAGCGCGTAGAGGGTGCCGAAGCTGCGGCCGAGCACCTTCTTCTGCTTGAGGTAGCCGACGCCCGAGCAGATCAGCAAGAACGCCGCCACGCCGGTCATCAGGACCATGACCCACGCGACGGTCATGCTCGGACCGTCGTACTTCTCGCCGGATGCCTCCGCTGCCTTGATGCCCTCGCGGATCAGCGCGAGACCGCCGAATGCGAGGAGCGTGAAGATCGCTCCGATGCCGCCGAACACGAAATTGAGAACTGCCATTGCGGTCAATCCGCCGGGACGCTTGCCTAGTGCCATTGGGAACTCCTTGGTTTGGACGGGGCGACCTTGTGCAACCGGCCGGCCAGCCTCAAGCCGGCGATCCCTGGCGGCGGCTGGACCCGGTGGACCCAGATCTCGAGGGCTTGGTGGGTGCGCATGGACCCGCGCACCCTCCGGTGCAGCTCGACGCAGCTGGTGCGAGCCGCGAGTGCACCTGGTGCAGTGCGGCCGGTCGTCGCTACGCCTGCGTTCCGGATCGGAGTACTGAGTGCGCCTCGCCCGGCGGGGAGTCCTAGCGGCCGACGATCTTGGCGATCGTATCGCGCGTGACCGGGTGGTAGAGCGACCTCGCCTGTTCGAAGGTCTGCCTGGCGAGCGCGCGCCACGGCTCGCCCCGCGCGACCATCGCTTCGTAGATCGGCGTCACCATCCGGCGGCGGCCGACGCGGAGCAGGAACCCCTCGACGGCGGGGGCCAGCTCGCGGGCGTCGGCCCGGACCACCAGCGGGAGCCAGTACATCGCGATCTCGGCGTTGGTCGCCGCGGCCAGGAGGCCGTCGCGATCGATCGCGAGCAGGCGTTCGCGCGTGAGGTCTGCCGGCAGGGCGCGCAGGAAGATCACCCAGTCGAGCGTCTGCCACCGGGTGGTCGACAAGGCCGCGCCGGTCGTCGCGTAGGAGGTGGCGAGCGACTCGAGCTCGGTCGCGCGGGCCGAGACCGCGGGGGAAACGCCTCCGGGCAGTCCGCGATCGTGGATCCAGCTCGCGAGCGTGACGGCGGACATCGCGCCGGACGTCGCGCCGGCGTGAGGGGCCAGCAGGTCGGCGGTGGCCTCGGCCTCGAACGCGTCGGTATCGGTGGGCTGCAAGGCGCGACGCGCGAACCGCCGGCGCAGGAAGTCATCGAACGTCGTGCGGCCGACGGCCTGCTCGAGCGTGCGGAGCAGCAGCGCACCTTTCTCGTAGGCAGCGTCCGAGGGCACGTCGTCGGGATCGCGATCGGCGGCGATCTCGAGCGCGAGCCGGGTATCGGGCCCGGGATCGGTGCCGAACGCCTCGACGAGATCCTTGCGCCCGAGGTACCAGAGCTGGTCGGCGTGCGCCGCGCCCCGGAGCTCCTCCATGATCCGGCGCTCGACGTAGGTGGTGAAGCCCTCGTTGAGCCAGAAGTCGCTCCAGGTCGAGTTGGTGACGAGGTTGCCGGACCACGAGTGCGCGAGCTCGTGGGCGATCAGCGAGACGAGCGCGCGATCGCCGGTGATCACCGTCGGCGTCAGGAACGTGAGCCGCGGGTTCTCCATGCCGCCGTACGGGAAGCTCGGAGGCAGCACGAGCATGTCGTAGCGGCCCCAGCGATACGGGCCGTAGAGCCGCTCGGCCGTGGCCATCATCGTCTCGACCTCGGTGAACTCGCGCGCCGCGCCGTCGACCACCGACGGCTCCGCGTACACGCCGCTGCGCGGACCGATCGCGCGAAACGCGAAGTCACCGACGGCGAGTGCCATCAGGTACGACGGGATCGGCTGATCCATCTTGAACCGCCAGATCCCATCGACCGGCGGGCGCTGCGGGTTCTCGGCGCTCATCACCGCCCACAGGCCGTCCGGCACGTGGACCGTCGCCTCGTAGGTGAACCGGACGCCGGGCGTGTCCTGCAGCGGGATCCACGTGCGCGCGTGGATCGCCTGCGACTGCGTGAACAGCATGGGCTTGCGCTTGCCCGACGTTCCCGACGGCTCGACCCACAGCAGCGCGCCAGCCTCGGGGCCGGTGCGATACGCGATCTCGACGCAGGGTTCGGCGGCGAGCGCGATCGTGAGCGCCTGACCGAGGATCGGTTGTGGCGGCGCGAGGTCCCAGTGGAGCGGCCGCTTCGTCGTGCACTCGGTGACCGAGTCGATCGCGAGCCCACCAACGTCGAGCACGAGATCGGCGCGCGGATCGTGGCGTGCGAGCGACAGCTGGGTCCTGCCGTGGAGGACGTGGTGCTCGAAGTCGACGGTGAGATCGAGCGCGACGTGGCGGACCGCGATGCGCTCGGGCGCCGCGAACGAGTGCGGATCGTGCTTCAGCGATGGCGAAGCAGGTGCGAGCGAAGGAGCCGTGCCCGTCGGCGACCGGCACGCGCAGGGAAGCAGCGCCGCAAGGGCAAGCGCTCGCCGGGACAGGACTCGCATCTGGACGAGGTATAGCGCGATCGGTCACGGAGCCAGCGCCGCGACCGCCTGATCGCACGCGACGGCGAGCTGGTTGGCCTCGGGCGTCCGCGCCCGGCGGAACGCTTCGGCGGCCTTGCGATAGGCGAGCTTCGAGGTGGCCGGATCGGTGCCACGCATCGCGCTGTCCTCCCACAGCACGCCGAGGTTGAAGTGCGCCTCCGGGCGAGCGGGATCGAGCGCGATCGCCTCGGCGTAGCGAGCCTCGGCATCCGCGTGCCGCGCCATCCTGCGGGCGGCGATCCCGCGCGCGACGAGCACGTCGTAGCTCCGTGTGGTCACCCGCGCGAGCTCCGCGCTCGCCTCGTCGGGGCGCCGGAGCATGAGGTAGGTGAGGCCAAGGTCCTGGTGTGCCTCCTCGAGGTCTGGCACCGCGGCGGCCGCACGCTGGAACGCGTCGAGCGCCACGCCGGGATCGATCACCCCGCGCGCGAGGTCGACGTAAGGCGAGCCATCATCGAGCAGCCGAGCCCGGCGCAAGAAGTACGGTGCAAGGCCGTGGTGCTTCGGATCCGCAGACGCGTATCCGAGCAGCGCGAGCACCACGAGCGGCGCCGGATGGTCCGTCACGGCGGCCGCATTCGAGGCCTGAGATCGCACGTCGTCCTCGAGTGCTCGGCGGTTCGGATCCCGCGCGGTCATCGCAGCCAGCTCGCGCAGCCCCGCGGACGCGAGGTTCACCCGGGCCGCGAACAGCTTGCCGTCGGCGGCGAGCGCGGCCCGCCACAGCTGCTTGGCGGCCTGCCAGCTCCCCGCGCGCCATGCAAGCTCACCGAGGTTGGAGGTCGCCGCCGGATGCGCGGGTTGCAGCTCCAGCACGCGCTCGTACGCGCGCTTGGCCTCGGCCACCATCCCGCAGCGCGCGAACACGAGGCCGAGCAGGTAGCGCGCGTCCACCTGCGCCTGCCGGTTGTCGAGCGCGGTGAGCTGCGCGACGAGCGTTCCGCAGATCGGCTTCGCGATCGGTGCGCCGCGTGGGTCGAGCTTGCCGAGCGCCTCGGCAAGCGGCCTCGGCCACGCCTTCCCAGCGGGCACGGCGGGCTCGGTGAGGATCGGCAGCGCGGGCGCCGGCGCGGCCTGGAGCTCGCGGGTGCGCGCGAACGGGCTCGGGGCCAGCCGGACGCGCTCGCGTTCGCACAACCTCGAAGCCGCGTCGACGATGCCTCGCTCGCTCGACCGAATGAGGCAGAGGTCATAGGCATCGATCGCGCGCTTCATCAGCGGCTTGGCGACCGCGGTCATCTGGGCGCAGAACGCCGCGATCTTGTCCGAGGCGAACTCGCCGGTGCGGAGGGCCTTCGGGATCTCGGCGCCGGACAGATCCTCGCTCATGGCCTGCGAGATCATGCCCAGCCGCCCGAGCGCGGCCACCATGGGCGGGCCGAGCTTCGTCGCGACCACCGCCGAGTACTTCGTCGTGGCGAGCGCGCCGAGCTGTTGCTTGCGCGTCAGATACGCGTTGAACCGCTCGAGGCTCGCCTGCCTCACCTGCTTGCGATCCGGGGTGAAGTCGAGGCCGGTCGGGAACCGCACGGCGAGGTAGGTCTCGAGCTCCTGATCGGCCTGGTGGAGCAGCGCCGTCGCGAGCGCGCGCTGCGTGGTCGCGTTTGCGGGGGTGGGCGTTGCGGTCACGACCGCGGTGAACGCGGCCGCCGCCTGCTTGACGAGCCCCGGAGCGCGCGGCACCACCGTGTACGACGCTGCGGCCGGCGACCCGCAGTGCGAAGCGGGGCGCGCCCGCGTGGCCGCGGGGCGGACGCGCTCGAGCCTCACGCACAGCCCGTCGATCAGCGGGACCGGACACGACCGCTGCCAGAGCGCCGTGCCGAGCCTGGCGTACGCGTCGACGGTGTCCTCGGGGCTGCCCGTGGTCCCATGGAGGCGGAGGTAGTCGCGCAGGTGCTTGACGAGCGCGTCGCCGCCCTGGCGCTCGTAGATCGGCGACAGGCTCGACGTCGCGGCCGCGGCCTCGTGCGGCCTCGTGCGGCCGAACTGCACCTGCAGCTTGCGGACAAGGGCGATCTGCTTGGCCTCGTCCCCGAGCGCCGCGCGCAGCTCGATCGCCTCGGCGAGCGCGTCGAACGCATGGGGCGCGGCGCTCCACCGGCTCGCGTAGTCCTCGAGCCGATCGGCGGCCTTGTCGAGCAAGCCAACCCGCGCGTAGATCCGGGCGACTTGCCAGGTCGCGGTCGCCGCGTGGGGCGACTGCGGCCATCGGGTGCGCAGCTGGTCGTAGAGCTGGACCGCGACGTTGACGTTCTTGGTGTCCTCGAAGCAGGCGGCGCCGCCCGCGATCAGCTCGTCGCCATCGGCGGCGTCCGGATCTGCGTTGTAGAGATCGAGGTACGCCTGGCCGCACGCCAGCAGCTTCGCGGGGTCGTGGCTTGCCTTGCCCTCGCTCGCGAGCCGCTCGGCGTCCCCGCGGGTGACGTCGGCCGCCGCGGGGCCGGCCGCGAGCATCGTGAGGACCAGGATGAGGAGGCGTCGCATCGCCAGAAGACACCGCCCAGCCGATCCGGTTTCGTCGGGCCGTGCGGTTTTGACCGCCGGTTCGCCGGACGCTTGTATCGATCGTCGTTCCGTGAGAACGAGACCGGATGAGTGATCATCCCACTGACTTCGTCGGCTCGATCGAGGACGCGATCACCTCATCGGTCCAGGCGAAGATCCCCGATGCCGTGGTCCAGGTCTCCGGCGGCGGCGGTCACTACCGGATCGATGTCGTCTCGACGGTGTTCGCCGGCAAGAGCATGCTCGACAACCAGCGCCTGGTGCTCGGGTCGATCAAGCACCTGATCAACGGCAACAGCCCGCCGGTCCACGCGGTCGATTCGCTGACCACGCGCACGCCGTGACGCGGAGCGAAGCCGAGGAGTCGCCGTGCCACGACGCGCGGTGAGCCCGCGACGATCCCGATCAAAGGATCATCGCGAGGCTCGATTCGAGTCGGCTCTGCCGGGTCAGGGACAAGGCCGTGGCAAGGAAATCGAGTACCTGACGAGAACCCAAGAGGTCCTCGTCAGACGAATCACGGCGTGGACCGGACTCGAGGAACGGACTAGGACTCTTTGGCGCCCTCGTTCTTGAGCGTCGTCACTTCGTTGCGCACGGCCTGCGCGAAGGTCTTGAGCTCCTGCATCGCGTTGCGAACACGGGTGCCGGCGGCCTTGTTGCCGTCCTTGAAGAACTTCTCGAAATCCGCCGCCATCCCGGCGACGAGAGCCTGAAGCTCGGCATAGCGAGCGACAGGAGCCGTCGCAACATCGGAATCGTTCTGGTCGGTCATTTGTGTGGTCTCCATCAGGGGCGACAACATGCCCCACAGCTCTGACATCCGCACGCGCTGAGATACTTAACATCGAGACCCGCTTGGTTTCGACATGTTGGGCGCTCGAACTTGATAGGGTCGTGCACTCTCGGCCGATCACAGAACGTTAATCACCACATTGGTCCGGCCAATGTTGGGGGCCCCGCGCATGATTCCACCCGATCCTCCCGATCCCCACGACCTCTCCAGCGATCGGGAGGCCGTGTGGCTGCGCGATGTGTTCCGGCCCGACGAGCCCAACCTGACCGTGCGTGCCGTGTTCGTCGGCATGGCCGTCGGCGCGGTCATGTGCCTGTCGAACCTCTACGTGTTCTTCAAGACCGGCTGGAGCCTGGGCGTCACGCTCACCGCCTGCATCCTCGCGTTCGCGGCGTTCCAGGCGCTGCATGCGGCGCGGATCACGAAGCGGCCGCTCGGCGTGCTCGAGAACAACGCGCTGACCACCGTGGCTTCGGGCGCCGGCTACATGACGGCCGGCGGCAACATGGCCGCGTTCGGCGCGCTGCTCATGGTGCTCACGCCACCGATGCTGATGGCGGACCGGTCGATGTGGACCGATCTCGCCGCGGCGTTTCCGGACTCGGTGCGGCCGTTGCCGATCGACAAGCTCAACGACCTCATCTGGCGCGCCCTCGAGTCGGGCTTCCTGCTGTCCCGCGAGCCCAAGCCCGCCCCCGCGACCCTCCCGATGATCCTGTGGTTCGCGGTGATCGCCGCCATGGGCGTGTTCGTCGCCATCCCGATCAAGCGCCAGCTCATCAACCGGGAGGCGCTCGCGTTCCCGACCGGCACCGCGACCGCCGAGACGATCCGTTCGATCCACCATGCCGGCGGCGGCGGCACGACCAAGATCAGAGCGCTCGCGTTCGCCGCGTTGCTCGCGGCCGCCGTGAAGTGGCTCGTCAGCGCCTGGAAGATCATCCCCGACGAATTCTCGGTGCTGCCGATCCAGATGGGAGGTCACGCGCTGAAGAGCTGGACGCTGTCGTTCAAGACCGAGCTCGTGCTGGTGGCCGCGGGTGCGCTGATGAGCTTTCGCACCGGGTGGTCGCTGCTGATCGGAGGGCTGGCCACCTATGGCCTGCTCGCGCCATGGCTGGTCCACGAGGGCTACGTGACCACCGTGAGCTACAAGGCGATCGTCCAGTGGACGCTGTGGCCAGGTGCCTCGATCCTGGTCAGCGCGGGCCTCGTGTCGTTCGCGCTCGACTACAAGTCGCTCGCACGCTCGTTCTCGGGGCTGACGAAGATGTTCGGCGGGTCGCGCCGCGGCGGCGAGCAAGGCATCGATGCAGTCGAGGCGCCGGAGTGGTGGTTCCCGGTCGGGTTCTTGTTGCTCGCCCCGATCGCGATCGTCCTGCTGGCCACGCTGTTCGGCATCCCGTTCTGGGCCGGCATCATCGCCGTGTTTCTCGCGATCCTCATGGGGTTCGTGGCGGCGCGAGTGACCGGCGAGACCGACATCACGCCCACCAAGGCGCTCGGCCCGGTCACCCAGATCACGTTCGGCGCGCTCACGCCCGGGAACCTGACCGGCAACATCATGTCGGCCAACGTCACCGGCGGCATCGGCCTCCACGCGGCGGATCTGCTGACCACCCTCAAGACCGGCTGGCTCCTCGGTGCCCGCTCGAGGCACCAGGTCTATGCGCAGCTGTTCGGCGTGGTGGCTGGCGCGATCTTCATCGTGCCCGCGTTCACCATCCTCATCCCCGACCCGGCGATGCTCGGCAACCCGGAGTGGCCGGCGCCGTCGTGCGTGGTGTGGGAGGGCGTGTCCCGCGCGTTCTCGAACGGCATCGGCGCGCTCGACGACTCGATCAAGGTCGCGATGGTGATCGGGCTCGTGATCGGCACCACCCTCACGCTGCTCGAGAAGCTCGCGCCCAAGCGCATCACCACCTATGTTCCGTCCGCGAACGGCCTCGGCATCGCGATGGTCATCCCGGGCGGCAACTCGATCGCGATGTTCGTGGGCTCGCTCGTCGCCGAGATCCTCCGCCGCAAGCAGCGGGATGGCCTGGTCGTCCCGGTGGCCTCGGGACTCATCGCAGGCGAAAGCCTCATGGGCATCGTGATCGCCCTGCTCGTCGGCGCCGGCATCCTCGCGAAGTGAGGCGCACCCGTTGCGCGAGCCCTCCCGGCGCTGCACGATGGGAGCGTGTCCGAGACCCCGTTCGCGCTCGTCGGTGGCGCCGAGCGCGTGCGCGCCCTGGTCGAGCGGTTCTACGACGCCATGACCTTGCACGCGCCCGCGCTCGCGGCGCTCCATCCCTGTGACCCACCCGGCCAGGTCTCGCGCACCTCGCGCGATCGGTTCGCGCTGTTCTTGATCGGCTGGCTCGGCGGGCCGCAGGACTACATCGCGCAGCACGGTCACCCCCGGCTGCGGATGCGCCATGGCCGCGTCGCGGTCGACCTCGCGATGCGCGATGCCTGGCTGCGGTGCATGACGATCGCGATGGATGCCGAGGCGATCACCGGCGACGTCCGCAGCTACCTCGACTCCCGGTTCGCCGAGGTCGCGGACTTCCTGCGCAACACCGACGGCTGACCGGAACGCAGCGCACCGCCCGACCGCCCCATCCCGCTTTGATGGCCTGTCGTCGCATCAACGACCGCCTCGCCGCTGCATCGCACGCCGACGGCGCAGGGCTGCCAGCGCGGCGAAAAGCCCGAGCGAGCGAGGATCGCTCGTCGCGGCGCAGCCCCCGGAGCGCGGTCGCGGAGCGTCTGCCGGGTTGGCGATTGTTGCGGTCACGCGTGGATCGCTGGCCAAGCTCGGCAGTGTCGAGGCTTCGGCGATCGTTCGACGGAGTGGAGCGACTTCGCCGGGCTTCAGCAAGCGTGTCGCGCACGAGCGGATCTCGATATCGCCGTTCGGTCCCCGCTGACCGAACACCCGGAAGTGCGTTCCGAGCTCCAGAGAAAGCTGCCTGCACGGGCCCTCTCCGTTGGTGAGCCAGACCTCGCTCGGGACGGTTCCTTTGAGCACGGCCTCCACCGCGAATCGCACCCGGAACACGGCGCCGTCACCGAACTGGACCAGCACCACTCCGACGCCGCGCTCCGATGGCAGCACGATCGTCTGGTCGTCCAGTGCGTATCGACCGGCGGCGAGGCCACAGAACGAGTAGCGACCGTCGTACGGGATTGTTTGCTGTTGCGGCTTCAGGGGCTCATCCTTCGAGTCGCGCCGCAACAAGAAGCCAGTCGGCATGGTCGAGCACCGATCAGGATCCCAGGTCTGGATCTCGATGCAGCCTCTGCGTGCTGCCGGCACGGGTGGTGGCGCGCAGGTCCCGAGGTCGCGCTCGATGCCCCAGCCATCGATGACAATGTCGCTATCCTCGAGGAGCTCGGAATCGGGCACGCGGTCGTTGCACGGCATGCACGCGTCCGCTGATCGCGCATCGAGCAGGAAGGCGCTGGCGAGCACCACGATCCATCCCGCCTGCTTCGACGTGCACGTCATCGGGGGCTCGTCGGCGATCCGGTCGATGCATGACGGCAGGATGTGAGACGAGGGGAACCAGACGCCGCCGAACCAGCATGCACGCGTCGCCGCTTCACGCGCTCGAGCGCGGCCGCGATGTCCATCGCCCCGGCCAGCAGCACCAGGCAATCGATGCCGCAGCTCACCCCCACGCTCGCAAGACACCGACCCCGTGCGGCGGTTGCGCCGCGCGCGCGTGCACGGCGGACATCTGGAGCGCGCTCACCACTGCCAGTCCGGCAACCGGAGTCGATCGCGAGTGCGCGCAACGCGGCGACATCACACGCATGGCGCCAGGCACACGCCGTGCTCTTCGAGCCGACGCATGAAGCCCCTCCTGCTCTTGTCTCTGCTCGCCGGCGCGCTCGCGCTCGGAACGACCGCGTCCGCCGATCCCGTGGTCGCGACCGCCAACCAGCTCGCCGGCACGCACGACCTGCGCAGCCTCGAGCGCGCCGAGACATCCGCGTTCGCCGCCTTGCAGGCCGCGGGCGCCCAGGTCGCCGCGACGCGCGCGCGCTGGGATGCCGCGGTGGCAGGCGGTCATCCGGTGCCGGCCGGCGTGTGGGCCCGTCGCCACGCAGGCGCGATGCAGCTCCGCAAGGCCGCGCTCGCGCGCTGGCAAGCCGCGGCCGCACGGGTCGACGAACGGCGGTTCGCGGCACGATGACCCCGAAACGCCGACAGGCCCCGGTGACACCGGAGCCTGCCTCGATTCGCGTCGAGCCGAGCTCAGTAGCTCGCGATGATCGACATCCCGGCGTACGCGGCGTACCCGCGCACCATCACGTAGTAGTCCCCCGCCGTCGTGTTGCTCGCGGTGCAGGTCTCGGTGTTGCCGTTGAGGTACGGCCGGCACAGGTACGAGCTCGTCGTGGGGCGGCTGCCGAACTTCGTGTAGAGATCGGCATCGCCGGTGCCGCC
>Ga0316601_100001731_pt1 | contig 10884 bp, 7 predicted proteins | sample OWC_soil_day5_no_FD_207663 | JGI IMG/M metagenome (GOLD analysis project Ga0316601, IMG submission 207663) | Wetland soil microbial communities from Old Woman Creek delta, Ohio, United States - OWC_soil_day5_noCT | ecosystem: Environmental > Terrestrial > Soil > Wetlands | place: USA: Ohio...
ATCCCCTAATGCTTTCCTTCGCTTCTCCGGCTGAGAATGCTGCTTGTGCGGAATTCTCCACGGGCAAAATTTTGTTACCGCTCATCCGAAGGCCTCCTTACCCTGCAAAACAAATAAAAATAGCGCGAACTTCACCATGCAGATAAATTTCCGAGGAACATTCCTCAAGCTTGCCGTACCTATCGGTCCTGTTGACAGGTAATTAATTCAGCGGATCAATTCTTTTTTTTGAAAGACCCTTGGTGAGCAATGTTTTATACGAGAGCGGAAATCCTGTCAAGGGAAAACACCCTACATCTAGCATTTTCATAAATAATATACCACAATATATAGTAGTTTGTATATGCCTTTGCTTCTGCCGTGCCAGAAACCATGGTGCCTGCATCCGGTGCCGAATTGCGTTTGTTGCGTGGCTGTCATGGACGTAAATTTTGTCAAGAAAAGGGTTGTTTGTGCCGGCAATGGGATAAACAACGCAGATGTTTCCTCCATTATGTGCACTTTTTTGGTTGCGCCCGAGAGGCAGAATCGTCGATCATGTGTTATCGCCACAAGCATGCTATGGGACACTACCTTGTATTCGACATCGAAACCCGAGTTGACAAGGATCTGGTCAAGCAGGTTTATGATCCTGAGGATGCGCTTACTCTTGAACAGGCCTATGACAAGGCTCGCGATGCGATTCTGGTGCAAAGCGCACAGAAGAGCGATTTCTTTCCCATCCCCTTCCATATTCCCATTTCAATTGCCACTTTGCAGGCCGATGAAAACTATGCGATCCATTCTCTCGGCTGTTTTGGGGCTGACAGGTTTTCGGAATTGGAGTTGGTTACACGGTTCTGGCAAGTTTTTGAAAATTCCCAGGTTCTGGTTTCCTTCAACGGACGGGGTTTTGATCTGCCGGTGCTGGAAACGCGCGCCCTGAAGTACGGACTCTCGTTGCCAAAATATTTTGGTTCGCCGCAGTCCCGCTATAGCTTCCGGAGCAGCCGGTATAGCGATGCCTATCACATCGACTTGTACGATTTTCTTTCCAACTATGGGGCTGTGTATCGTCGCGGTTCACTGGACATCCTGGCGAAGATCATCGGACTTCCTGGAAAGTACACCATCGCCGGTGAGGATGTGGAATACCTGTTTCGCCAGGGGCGGTTGAAGGAGATCAATCAGTACTGCATGACGGATGTTCTGCAGACCTACCTTCTATTTCTTCGTGTAGAGCTCTTGCGGGGAAAAATCACTCCTTCAGGATATGGGGATGCGATAAATGCAGCTCGTGAGAATCTCTCAAAACGAGGCGCCGGCGCCGCTGCCGATAACTTTCTTCTCGAGTTCCTGCAACGCTGGCAATCCTGACCGGAATTTCATTTGCCGTTAACGAGATGACTCCGCAATACCTTCATCGCGCGCGGCAAGCTGGCTTTTGGCACTAGAAGGTGATCGAAACTGAACGATGATATCGGAATCGCGCTGAGCTTGGCGCCTGCCATAGCCGCTGCCATGGCCGTATAGCCACCGGCCTTGCGCACCATATCCTTATCAAGCGCAACGATTTTCATTGGAAGCGACTGTTGGTATTTCGGAAAGATATTTTTCATGACCAGCCATTTCCGCCGAGTGACCACCAGAGTGATTTCATCCGGCTGGCGAATGAAGACAGCAAAACGTGTGGTTGCCCGCCGGTACCATTCGGACGGGATCTCCTTGGTGTGTGACGGCAAGTGAATCACATAGTAGTCCTCGGGGAAAATTGTCAACTTGGCCCGGTTTGCCGGTTTCTTTGCATTTTCGGATCGCGAAGGCATTTATCCTCCTCTCAGGTTGATGAGCAGATTTTTACCTCCCCCGTTTAAACTTACATGAAAAGGCCGATTTTAGGGATACAGGGTCCTTTATGGCTGAAAAAGCGAGAACGGATCTTGCTGTTCATTCCCCGGCAGCCATAATAGTCCATCTTATCCCTATTGCCGTTTTAAATTCCACGGCAAAACTTAACCCTAACTTCTGACCGCGGAGACGTTGGATGGGCAGATGCAGCGGAGATTGAATTGTCCATCTCTGTGCGCTCAGCGCCTCTGTGGTGCGCTTTTTTAGTTTGGCTGTTTAAACTGGATCAGCGCTTATGGGTGCCAGCCGGACAGCGGGTATTTTTTTTCTCCCGCTTCGATGCGAACCGGGATCGTGTTTTCGGCTGGAGGGATAGGGCAGCTGTAGCTTTTGCCATACGCGCAATAAGGGCTGTATGCGCGGTTGAAATCGAGGTCATACTCCCCGGAGGTGTTCTCAATCAAATCAATATAACGGCCTGCTTCATAGGTTTCTTTTCCGTTGGTGGCGTCTCGAAAGGGAACGAACAGGTATGGCCCTCCTGCGTTTTCCGGGACATCTTCGACTCTATATGCCTGCAACTGATACGTTTCACTCCCGATTTTGAATTCAAAATAACCATATTTGAGGGCGCTGTGAATTTCTCCCGTGTTGGTGCTCAGTCGAATGCGCTCGGGTCTGGGGTGTCGATTCAGTCTGGCTCGAAATCTGAAGGCAGGATCAACGTCAAAATAAGCGAGGCCGGCGAAGCGCTCACGGTCCTCTTCGGGAATGGGAGAATTACGCCCCGATTTAAACTCGATATCCTTCTCATGTCTCTCGCTCACCAGGCTGTCTGGAAAATCGGCTGTTTTGTTTCCAGAGCCAGTGGAACAGCCGGAGGCAAAAAGCAAAGGGACAATAATGAGCGCCCGGGCAAAAATCACGACCTTGCCGGTCCTGGTTATCATCAGATCACCTCGTAATTTCGCGGAATCATTAAATCATCTTGCCCATGTTTGTGCTGAAATACGGGATTTTTGCATGAAGCGGCTCAGAAATGTTCCCCTTTTGTTGCCAGGCGGGCTCGTGCGGATTTGGCGCGAGTTTTTTGACCAAACCTCCAGCGCAGACAAACCCAGGCGCCAAGGAAGGCATTTATGATGACGTCACGCGTTCCCGTTTGGGAACGATAGTGGTGAATCGGGATGTTGAAGTTGTTGTCGATTTTGAACCCCAGCCGGGCAGTCAGAACCGCAATCTCCTGCGCGCAGGAATAGCGATAACCCACATAATAGTCGAGCAGGCTTGGCAGTACCTTCATGCGCATGACCCGGAATCCCGATTCCACATCTGAGTAGCGGAATCCGCTCCACAGGCTTCCCCAGAGGGTCATCAGTCTATTCCCCAGCCGTTTGTAGTATGGGTAAAGCGAAAAATCGCGATTCGTCAAAGCAACATCCAGGCCTTTCCGGTCAACGTATTCGCATAAGGCGCTTATTTCGCCGGCATCGTGCTGCCCGTCAGCATCCAGAGTCAGGAGGAAATCGTCGGGATCCAATTCCCGGTTCATCAGTTTCAGCGCAAGGTACAGAAACCCCTCTCGCAAAGCAGCTGACATTCCGCTATTCTCCTCCAATTTCAACACCTCTGCGCTCGCATGGTCACGGGTCCATGCCATTGCCAGAGCCGGGGAGTTATCGCTGGAACCATCATCCACAAGAACGATCTGATCGACCATCGGCGCCAGGGAATCGAGCACCCTCAGCAGTGTCCCCTCCTCGTTATAGACAGGCATGAGAGCAATTTTCTTCATTCAAACTTGACCTGATATAGGACCACGTTATTTTGTGAAAAGAGGGGAACCAGGCGGCGTTCCAAGAAGGCTTTGTCCAGAAAAACATACGCCCCCGGACGGATTGTGACTCCGGAAACCGGAGTGCTTACACTGTTATAGTTCAGCAATACGTGTGTGATATGAAGCTGACGAAGCCTCTCCATTACACCTTCCTCGGAAGCCTGCAAAAGCACGGAATCTCCGTCGACCGTGAACGAATAGAGAGCCGGCACCTCGGAATAAAATACAGCCCCCTCTCCCAGCAAGTATACAAGATCGTTGCTTTTGAGGTTCTTGTTGATGTAATTGAAGACGTAAATGGAAGGCACGTCGCGCTGCAGAAATTGCTCTCTCGTCTGGCGGCCTGCGAGATAGGGAAAAGGGGAGACGAAGCTGTGCCAATAGGTCCAATCGCGGACCAGCTTGGAATAAACCGGGGGAAATGCCATGCAGGATCCGGCAACAATAATCAGCAAACCGCCGTAATATGCGAGCCGCCGGATCAGCGCCGCATTTGTAGTTTTTCCGCCTTCCATCAGACTTGCGGGTCCAGTTCCAAGCAATCCGGCGGTAGTCAGGATCGCCAGGAGGGGGAGCAAGGGAAGCAGATACCGAATCTCGTGGGCGGTTGCCGCCCAGAAGCCAAAATATATCAAAGCGCAAAACAAGCCATTCCGCACCTGCGGCATTTTGTAGCGCAGCAAAGCAAGAAGAGTCCCAATAAAAAAGACCGCTCCCAGAGTGCCGCGAAAGGATGCCGGTTGAAAAAAGGCTGCCCAAGGCAGCTTCAATAGGGCTGTCAGGGAAAAGCCTTCCCGCAAATTCACATAAACATCACGGGCAGCGGCGTTCATCGTTGGCGGAAACAGAGGGCTTTGGAAAATGCTGTTGGCGACTGGAAACACCGGGTTTCCCGTGTAGATATAAGTGCGCAGAAGCCAGGGGAGGTAGATGAGGAATGCAACCGCCGAGTACCTGAGCACGAGCATCAAAGCGTGCCTGTTTTCTTGCAGGCGCGCTTTCACATCCTGCCGCCAGATGACTGCCAGCAAAGGCAAAATCCAAAAACCTGCGTGATACTTGCAGCCAAGCGCGAAGCCAAGTGAGATGGCTGACAGCCAAAAGAAAGCTGAATTTTCGCGGCGGACCCACTCGAGGAGGGAAAGAACTGCAATCCCCGAAAAAATGGTCAGAGGAAGATCGACCATGGTTGTGGTGGCCTCATATAAGGCTACCGGACAACTCCAGAAGAGCACACTGGCGGCGACAGCATGCACAGTGCCCCACCACCGGCGTGCAAACCAATATAGGATACCTCCCCCTAAGAGGTAGCAGAGCGCGTTGAAGAGTTTTGCCAGGGTTGCGCCCGAAAAAAGGAAAGCGGTGATGTACGACATCAGGGGCAGGCTGGGCATCAGGCTGCTCCAGTTGTTGCGTGCAAACCCAGCCCGATGAGCTATAGCGGAATCACGGGCATAGGGCAGGTGCACGTTCAGAGCATCCCAAGACAACTCGGGGGCAAAAGCAGACGCGAAAATCAATGAAAAATAGATCAGTGCAATCACCGCTAGAACTGAGATGACGACCAATTGCCCGGCACTCCTGCGCGGATTCTCACTCTCACTTTTGCGTGGAAAGATATAGCGATCCAGCCGCAGTACCGCATAAAAAACTATTCCTGAAATCACAAGCAATGATCTGTAGAGAAGACCCATTACGCCCAGAAACAGAACCCAAAGCGCCCATGTCCCCATGCCAAGGGTAATGGACAGCGAAGTGGCGTTGCAAAGACCCTTTTCAGCCCATCTGTCCAAAATCCAGCGTCCAAGCGGCGCCCACAAAATGAGAGCAAAAGCTGTGCACCAAGCGATGTTCTTCAACGCGTCGGTCCAATCCATGCTCAAAATCCGGCGAAAAGTTCTTTATGCCATTAGTCCCGCAGGCAAAACCCGGATCATCTTAATCCCAGAGGGTGCAATAAAGTGCATAATTTATTGTCAACGGTGACATGATGTGGAAATCCGAACCGGAATTTCCAAAAAACAAGATATTTATGAAAAAAAAAGCAACCTTTTCTTGCCGGCGCCGTCTATAAAAGTACCCATTCAACAACCTCCTTTAGAAGGCGGCGGAAACGGAATTAAGGCCGTTTCTGCCGCTTAAAATTTTGGGATACCAAAAAGGACATATTGGCAGGAAGGGTACCTTCTTGTCTGGATCATTGCATGCCCTTGGGCATTTGGCGCATGCAACTTCTTTTTGTTCATGGCACTGCATAATCCCCGAATGAGAAACTCCTGCATGTTTTGACTCCAATCGCTTTCCAGCAGCTGCGCATATGCGATCCGGAAGCGTGCATAAGAGCTGAGGGCACAGTAATGAATGCCTTGTGAACCATTTCAACTGTTAAACTTTGTTAATAAATTAACAATCACTTTTTTCACCTGCCCAAAATTCACGCTCTTCCAAGGTCTGAGCGCTTGAACATTCCTGGCGAAATTTTCGTCTTATCTATTAGTCCACAAGAGTGCTAAGATTAAATGTCAAAAGGTATTGACTGTCTGGGCAAGAGGGAGCATATCATGAAAAGCATTAGGAATTTGGCGCTGGTGCTGGCCTTTGCAACTGCAATTGCGTTGCCCGCCGAAGCACAAGGTCACCGGACTAACGAAGGAAATGGCAACCATGGTTCCAGTGGAGCCGGAAGCGCCAGCTCTGCATCTTCTCCTGCTTCCCATTCAAGCGCTTCACCTGGCTATAGCACCACATCTGCCGGATCAGGGAATTATAATTTTCGAGGCACATCCCATGGTTTTTCTCCGGATGCTTCCAATCAGAGCGGATACGCTATCCCTAGCACCCAATACAGTTCATTTACCAGCTCAAACATATATTGGAACTGGCAGCAGTTCTTTTCCCGGCTGCAAAATGACTATTACCTCAATCCGGCATACGGCCGCAGGTTCCTGGTCAACAGGGAGCCGTTGCTGACTCCCTCGCTTCTCCGAATTGCGGTTAGGAAACCCTTGCGATTAAGCTCAACGCTGATGGCCAAACTGGATGGCCTGGATGCAATGCTTCTGAAGATACAGGGCGGTGAACGCATTGATAAGGAGCAGATTACCCTCAAGATCCGGGAGATTCGCAAAATTGCCAGGCAAATAGCAGGCTCCAGCGATTGGAATTTAATTGATCAACGCAAAGATAAAGACATTTTGAGAGGGAGGCAGCTAGGAGGTTTTTCGCTGGACGATAGCGCCCAATTACGCAAAATTGCCTTAGACCTTCATACCCAGCTGCAAAACTGGTACAACTCCTCAAGCACTAACACCATCTCAGCTGCAAGTCTGGCGCAACCCTCGATTGAATCCCTTACCAAGGGAATCGAGAAGATCAGCAAAGCTATGGAAAAGACTATAAAACACATGTAGCTAAGTTAATTCCAAAGCTCCATTCTGCCGATTCAAACTACAGGTCCATGAGTTGATTTGAGGGTTGGAAGGACCTTCCTTCCGGCTTGAACTCCATAGCCTATGCTTCGTGTGCCAGGCAGACATGGTGTGCCGGAATGTCCAACCCCGTCGTATGTGCGACCTGAGTTGTGCTTTTCCCGTTGCCCCATTTTGCGCCTGGGAATGGGATCAAGCTTCAGGCAGGCTGTCTTGGCTTGCAGGATAAGACAGAAGGCTTTTTGCACCAATTGGATGGACACCATAGTCTGGAATTGGCAAAATTCCCGATTCAGATATTCTGCTTATGGATTAGAATGAATTTTGTGGAAACGGTTAGGACGCGTTTAATTCACTTTGTTATTTTCTGAATGATTGGGAGCGATCCATGCCTCACCCTCGGGACTACCCTATACAGCTACGCGAAGAAGCCCAACGTGAATTGGCTCCTCGCATAGACGCCTTAAAAGAGAACTTGCGTTCGTTCCAACAAAACCTCGCCGAATCTCTAAGCCAATTAGAAGAAAAGGCGCGCGACATAGGCACATTTGAAATGGCTGCTGCCGAAGGCATCCTGGCCGAAGCGGTCGATCAGATCACCCGGCAGAAGGATGAGGAAATGTCTTTGTTGGCCAATTTCATTGTTGAAATTCAACAAAAGGAAACGCAGGAAGAAATACTGAGCCTGTATTTGGAAGCAGCGCATCGCTACTCCCCCCGAATCGTGCTCTTTGTTGTCCGAGGGCCAAATTTGACAGGCTGGTCTTCCAGGGGATTTTCAGAGAATACTGCCCACCGGGTCCATTCCAGCTCATTGGCTCGGGATGAAAGCCCGGCTCTTAAGGGCGCGCTGGAATGCGGCAGCAAGGTATCGGTCACCGATGTTGCGGCAGAAATGGCGCTCTCGAGGCTGCTCGATGAGGAAGCCGGCAGCCCATGGCATGTTTTCCCGATGAAAGCCATGGAACACCCTGTGGCTGTGCTGTTGGCATCCGGCACGCAGGAAAAGAGTTGCAGTGTTGACCTGCTTATGGCAATTACGGCAGCTACCCAACTTTGCATCGAAAACATCGCCCTGAAAATCTTGCGGGAGATTGAAGCGCAACCTGCGGCGGAGAAGCCTGTTCCGGCAGTCCCTGTTACCGAGGCATTGGAGCCTGAAGAGGTGCAGCCTTCGCAAGCGGTGGCCGAGGAGATCGCCGAACATGCGGAAGTGGAAGCTCCCACTGAGCCCATGTCAACGCAGGCGGAGACTGCCGAGAGCGAGATTCCAGCTGTTTCAACCGAGGCTGTTCCGGAACCGGAGCCGGTCCAGTCAGTAACCTCGGATCTTGTTGCCGCCGGCCAGGAAGAAGTTCCGCCCCAGGCGGATGAAACGGTACCGCAGGCTCCAGAGGCTCCAGAGGTCCAGATCATTTCTGCAGGAGGCGAAACGGCGCCGGGCAATCTGACGGACGCAATCGTCATGGCGCTTGCTGTGCCGGTTTCGGAGACTGTCTCTGCTCAACCTGCCAGCCCGGAAAAAGCGCAGCAGTTATCGGAAGAGGAAAAGAACCATGCGGACGCAAAGCGTTTCGCTCGCTTGCTGGTTTCAGAAATTAAACTATACAATGAACGGCGGGTTCTGGATGGGAGACGGAACAGGGATATTTATGTCCGCTTGAAGAAGGATATCGACAGAAGCCGAGAGATGTACTCCCAGCGAATCGCCCCGTCGGTGGCTCGAAAAGTGGATTACTTTCACGATGAAGTCCTGAGGATTCTCGGAGATAACGATCCTTCAACGCTTGGCAGCGACTATCCGGGTCCCGAAATTGCGAGCTGACATAATGACGATTAGCCGCTAACTTTTAATTGGACCGCTCGCAATCCATGAAGTTTATACCTCTATTGGTTCCTTTTTTCATCTTTGGCGCCGCTTGTCTCAACATTCATGCAGCGTCCGCCTCCAAAACCGGCGCCAATGCCGCTCAACTCCCGCAGGCGCTGAGTTCGATTGCGCGCCCATATCCGGTTCTGGTAGACAAGGCACTTAAAGCGCTCAAACATGGGGTGGAACTGGAAGAAAATGGCAGCCACGAATCTGCACTGGCCGCGCTTTCGGACGAAGCCATTGCCAAGAACACCATTCTCCAGGACTACTTTCTGCTCTATAGGGGCCGCGCCAGCCTGCTGTCCAACCGCATTGCCGAATCCATCAATGCATTTCAAGCTTTAGAAGCACGCCATGCCGATTCTCCCTTACTCACGGAAGCCATCAAGGGTGAGGCTGTTGCCAGGCTAAAAGCGGGGGATCCGCAATCCGCCTCGGCGCTTTTGGCGAATCCATTGTTGCAGGAAGATGCTGAGGCCCTATACCATCGGGGAGAAGCATTTGAGAGTGCTGGTGATTATGGGAAAGCGCTTGAATATTATTTGAGAGTCTACACTGTCTTTGCTGATTCGGGATTTGCATCGAAAGCGCGAAAGCGAATTCTGGCCCGATCTCCCGGCGCACTGACAGGCTCCAAGAGTTACCCCGCGTCCTTGTCCAGGGCGGACTATCTTCTGCGGGCAAAAAAGTACCGGGAAGCCCGCACTCTCTTGCTCAGTCTCGCCAAAACCGCTGCGCCGGACAAACTGAGCGGTGAGAGGAGGCGGCTGCTCCTTGCAGAAGCGGAATTCCGGTTGGGCAAGGTGTCTTCCTCACTTGCTTATCTGAAAAACATTACGAACACCGATCCGGAGTTGCACGCGCATGCCCTCTATTTGATGGGGATTTGCCATCGGAATCTGGGGGCTGAAGCTGCACTTTTAAAGGCGCGCGATGAGGCACTGCAACTGCACCCTGAATCGGCATTCGCTGAGCAGCTTCTTTACTCAGTAGCAACCTACTTTGAGGCCAAGGAGCGCCTATTGCCGGCGCAGGAAGCCTATCGGGAAATCTTGAAACATTTTCCCCGCGGCAGCTACGCAGAACAATCTCTTTCGAGGATCGCAGTTTTTTCTTTTGCTCAAAAAGATTATGAAGCCTCTCTTTCAGAATTCCTGCGATTTCTTGCCGACTACAAGGACAACCGGTCAGCTGAATCCACAATATATTGGATTGCCAGGTGCTACGAAAAGCTGGGAGACAGTGCGCATGCGCTCTATCTCTACCGCCGCGCACAAGCGCTGTTAAACAACAGCTATTACGGACAGCGAGCGCTTGAAGCAGAAACGGCACTGCGCAGCATGGCGGAGGCACCGAATCAGACTTACACAGGGGCAGATTTTAACCGGGTTTCACAGGCCGTGGATGCGCTCGCAGTTGCTGAGTCCTCCATCGCTGAACCCTTAGGCCAGGCGGCCAAAGCCATTGAACGGGCGTGTCAACTGCTGGCGGCAGGTCTGCCGGATCTTGCCGTTTCTGAGTTGCAATGGGGTCTTAAAAATTCCCCTGGAAACAAGGCAATCAGCTATGTGATGGCTTATGCATATCAGGCCAAAGGTGACAGAGTGGGAAGCATCACGGCCCTGCGCCGCGCTTTCCCAGATTACGCCAACTATTTACCGGGCTCGCTGCCGCGGGAGGTGTGGGATTTGCTGTTCCCGAAGCTCTATGAAGACATCATCACCTCTCGGGCAGCCAAAAACAGCCTTGATCCTAATTTGATTTATGCCCTCATCCGGCAGGAATCAGCTTTTGATGAAACAGCTCTTTCGCCGTCCAACGCGCGCGGATTGATGCAAATACTTCCGGGGACCGGACGCATGATCGCAAGAAAGGCAGGTGTTGCTCGCTACAATACAAAAATGCTGTATCGAGCCGAC
>Ga0316601_100001733_pt1 | contig 10883 bp, 11 predicted proteins | sample OWC_soil_day5_no_FD_207663 | JGI IMG/M metagenome (GOLD analysis project Ga0316601, IMG submission 207663) | Wetland soil microbial communities from Old Woman Creek delta, Ohio, United States - OWC_soil_day5_noCT | ecosystem: Environmental > Terrestrial > Soil > Wetlands | place: USA: Ohio...
ACCTCGGCGTTCGCATGATCGGGGCTCGGCCGATCGAACCCCATCCAGTACTGGTAGCCGGCGCGCCCGCCCGACGAGCAGATGTTGGTGTGCGAGTTGTGTCCGTCGACGCCCCACGCCGCGAGCACGCGTTCGGTGAACCCGTCCTCGCCAGGTCGGCCGACGTGGTACATCACGTCGTTCGGACGCCCTTCGGTGAGCGCCGTGCGGATCCGCGAGGCGATGTCCTCCAGTGCCTCGTCCCACGAGATGCGCGCCCAGCCGTGGCCGCCGCGCGGGCCGGTCCGCTTCATCGGGTACAGCACGCGGTCCGGGTCGTCGATCTGGTTCAGCGTGGCCGGGCCCTTCGCGCAGTTGCGGCCCCGCGAGCCGGGGTGCTCGGGGTTGCCTTCCAGCTTGCGCACCTGGCCGGTGTCCCGATCGATGTACGCGAGCAGGCCGCAGGCCGACTCGCAGTTGAAACAGGTGGTGGGCACGAGCATGTAGCGGCGCTCGACGCGGGCGGGCCAGGCCTGCGAGTCCAGTTCCACCCAGTCGTCCCATCGTTCTTGCGGCGGGAAGGCGGCGAGTGTGGTGCGACTGGGGCCCTGGTAGAACGTCTCGCCCCGTGCGGTAGTGGAGGTCCGATCGGCGGGAACGCGCTTCTTGTTCATCATCGGTACCCTCACGCCAGCGGGACGGACTGGCCGGACTGCACGTAGGCATGCTCGTAGGCCAGCAGGCCGGCAAGCGCCGGCACGGCCGCCGCGGCGCCGATCCACGGGGCGAGCACGCCGGCAGCCATCAGGACGACGCCGCTCCAGAACACCGGCGCGTAGCGTCCGGCTACCATCGTGCGCGCCGCGAGGGCCGCGTGGGCGGTCGGGTGAGCGAGGGTGGTCTCCCCGGCGACCAGCAGGAGGTGAACCAGAGCGGCGCCCGCCGTCGCGGCCGCCAGCGGAGCCGACGCTCCCGGGTCGACCCATGGCGCGGCGACCAGCAGAAGGGCCGAGCCCGCCATCACGGCCTGCACCAGGAGCTGCGGAACGAGCAGCGGGTTCTGCCAGAGGTCACGCGCCCTGGCTTGGGCCAGCAGGTAGGCGGTGTAGATCGCGGTTAACCCGGCCAGCACGGCCCCGGGCCACAGCAGCAGGCGCGCGACGCCGGCGCCGGCCGCCAGGCTGCTGCCGGCAAAGTGGAGCGCCAGCACCAGCCCGAAGAGCGAGATGATGACGCCGCCGCGGGCGAGCCAGCTGTTCCACCGCGGGCGCGTGGCGAGCAGCGTCACGCGCTCGGGGTGGTCGAGGTCCGCGATGAGGACGAGCCCGGTCGCCGCGAGAAACGCGCCGGCCATGATCGGCGTCGCCCATCGCCAGAGCGCGCTCTCTTCGGCCAGGATGCCGAGGAGAATCAGCATCGCCGGCACGAGGTACGCGCCGGCCGCGATGCCTTTCGTCCAGGTGTACAGGCTTACACGCCAGTCCCACGGCATGCGGTGCGGCACATCGTACGCGAGCACTGCGGGCGCGGCCCCATTGGCGGGGCCTGGAGCACCGGGCGGCAACTGGTGCGGCACCGAGCCCTGCTCGCTCCACATGAGCTGGCCGCCCGCGGGGGGCTGCGCCGCCAGCGGGTCCAGCGTCGCCTGGTGCGCACCCCGGTAGAACAGCTTCGGCCGGGTCCCCTTCTCGGGCCGCCTCACGGTGGTCGGCGTGCGGGCGACGAGGTGGGCCACGCCCGACGCCGCGTCGTTCAGATCCCCGACGAGGATGGCCTCCGACGGGCAGACCACGACGCAGGCGGGCTCGAGCCCCATGTCGATCCGGTGTGCGCAGAAGTTGCACTTCTCGGCCGAGTGGTCGGCCGGATTGATGAAGATCGCGTCGTAGGGACACGCGGCGATGCAGGCCTTGCAGCCGATGCACACCACCTTGTCGAAATCGACGATGCCGTCGGCGCGCTGGTGCATGGCGCCGGTGGGGCAGATGTGCGCGCACGGCGGCTGCTCGCACTGGTTGCACCGCGTCACCTGGAACGCGCGGCGTGCCTGCGGGAAGGTGCCCACGTCGACGTATTTCACGTAGGTGCGGTTCACCGAGAGCGGCACCCGGTTCTCAGACTTGCACGCCGTGCTGCACGCATGACACCCGATGCAGCGCACATGGTCGATGACTTTCCCCCACCGTGCCGGCGGGACTCCCGGCGCGGCCGCCACGCCCTCAGCCATCGGTCCGCTCGAGGAGGTGGATGTAGAGATCGCGGCCGGTCTCGTCCTTCACCTGGCGCTGTTCCTTGAGCACGGCCCGCTTGTTCGTCTTCACCCAGCCCTGGAAGTCGGTCACCGACCCGGGGTCGGTCGCCGTGATCTCGAGCTGGTCGCCCGGAGCCATGGCATCGATCTCCTTCTTCGCCTTCACGATCGGCATCGGGCACTTGAGGCCCCGCGCGTCGAGGTGCTTCACAGCCATGCCACTCCTCCTAGCCCTGCGCCGCCCGCTTCGCGGAGGCGGCGCACTCGTTTCTGCCGAGCTCCCACTCGGTGATCTGCTCGAGGGGCGCCGAGCTGACGCCCAGGTTGACCTTGATGATCTCCGCGTACGACGGCGGCGGGTCCTTGACCGCTGCCCGCACCGACTCGATGAACGCGTCGGCCGTGCGGAACTGCAGTTCGGGCACGGTGGCGCGGATCGTCCCCAACCGTCCCGATACCACGCCGTCCGCGCCGATTTCTTGCACGCCGGCATAGTGCGCCGGCAGCACGAGCACATCGTCGCCCAACGATGACAGCCGTTCGGTCAGCGTGGTGAACAGCGTCCGCCCCCACTCGACGACGTGGCCGCCGAGGTCGGGACGGCCGACGCTGCCCACGAACACCGTGTCGCCGGTCATCAGGTAGCGGCCGCCGACCAGGTACGACGTCGAGCCCGGCGTGTGGCCCGGCGTCCGCATCACGCGCACCTCGATCGTGACACCCGAGGCGCCGCCGATCGCGAGGACCTGGCCGTCCTGGAGGGGCGTCACCGGCTGGCGGAGCTCGAACCCCTCGCCGGCCGAGACCGAGTAGGGCACGCCGAGCGTTTCCGCCAGCGCCGGCCCGCCGCTCACGTGGTCCGCGTGAATGTGGGTGTCGAGCACGTGGACCACCCGCAATCCGTGCGCGGCGGCGAACGCCGCGAACCAGTCGGTGTTCTTCATGGGGTCGACGACCACCGCTTCGCCGTTCGCCCCGACGACGTAGGACAGGCAGCCCTTTCCACGGCGGTTGATCTGCCAGATGATGAACCGCTCCGCCTCGGAGGCCTCGAGGGGCACGGCGACCGGCTCGAGGTACTCGCCGTACGCCACCATGCCGCCCCGGACGTTGCGCGCGGGCACGCCCGCGTCCACCAGCATGGCGGCCACCATCTCGGACGAGCCGCCCTGCGCGCAGAGCACGACGATGTCGCGCCCGCCTGGCACTCTGGCCACCGATCCCGCCTCGTCCTCGATGAAATCGAAGTACGGCACGTAGACGGTCTCGATCGGACGCTTGGCCTCGACCTTCCAGGCCTTCACCTCGTCCTCGTTACGGACGTCGAGCAGCAGCAGCGGGTCGCCGCGGTCGGCGGCCTGCAGCAGTTCGCCGACATCGAGGGTCGGGACCGCCACTGTGCCGGAATCGTGGTCTGACATGGCCGCCTCCGGTTCGGACACGGCGCGGCGCGGCGGCGCCGCGGCTCAGATGAACAGGGTGACGCGTGACTGCGAGGCGTCGGCCATGTAGGCCGCCACGCCGCCATACTCCAGGCCGTCGATGAGCTCTTCCTTGCTGACGCCCATCACGTCCATCGACATCGTGCAGGCCATCAGCTTCACGCCCAACTCGCGGGCGAGGTCCATCAGTTCCTCGAGGCTGGCGATGTTCTTCTCCTTCATCATCGACCGCATCATCGCCGCGCCGATGCCGAAGAAGTTCATCTGCGACGTGCCGAGGCCGAGCGAACTCGACGGCGTCATCATGCTGAACATGGATTCCTTGAGGTTCTTCTTCCCGCCTCCGGCCCCCGGCTTCTTCAGGACCGAGAGGCCCCAGAAGGTGAAGAACATCGAGACTTCGAGGCCGGCCGCTGCCGCGCCGGTGGCCAGCACGAAGCCGGCCAGCGCCTTGTCGAGATCCCCGCTGAAGACGATGATGGCGCACTGGTGGCCGACGGTGCGCTCGCGGAGGTCGTCGAGCTGTTGCTGGAGCGCCGCGCGGATCGGGGCAACCTGCCGCGACACTTCCGCAGCGATGGCCTCGCTCAACGGCGGGTTCGGGACGTCGTGCGCGCTGCTCATGGGGCCTCCCCGCGGGCCATCGCCCGCCGGCCGCCGATCGTCTCCGGGCGGCGCGACGAGTATAAGCCAGGCGGGGGCCGCAGGCCCGGCATTTCCTGCGTCAGGCCATCAGCAGCGGGTGCTCCAGGAAGCGCCGCAGCGTCTGGAGGAACCGGGCCCCGGACGCGCCGTCCGCGACGCGGTGGTCCACCGAGAGCGTGGCCTTCATCCGCCAGCCGACGGCGAGGGCGCCGTCGACCACCACCGGGACCTGCCGCACCGCGCCGACGGCCAGGATTGCGGCCTCGGGCGGGTTGATGATGGCCGAGAACTCCTCGATGCCCATCATGCCGAGGTTGGAAATCGAGAACGTCGCGCCGGTGTACTCGTTGGGCTGGAGCTTCTTCGCCCGGGCCCGCTCGGCCAGGCTGCGGGCTTCCTCGGAGATCTCCTCGAGCGGCTTGAGGTCGGCGTCGCGCAGCACCGGCGTGATCAGGCCGTCCTCCAGCGCCACCGCCATCCCGATGTGCACGCGCGAGTAGAGCTTGACGTGATCGCCGGCGAACGACGCGTTGATGTCCGGGTGCTGCCGGAGCGCGAGCGCCGCCGCCTTGACGATGATGTCGTTGATGCTGATCGTCGACTTCTGGTCCCGAAGCGCGCGGTAGGCGTCCCACACGCGGTCCATCGCGATGTCGACAGTGAGGTAGAAGTGGGGAACCGGACCCTTGCTCTGCACCAACCGCTTGGCGATCGTGCGGCGCACCGGCGAGAGTTCGACCTCCTGGCTCTCCGGCCCGGCCTCGCGGGCGGCCACCAGCGAGAGCGACCGGGCGCGCTGCGGGGACGCGGCCGCGCGGCCAGGGGCGGCCGCCGGAGCCTGGGCGAGCGCAGCCTCGATGTCGCGCTTGATCACCCGGCCCTGCGGGCCCGTGCCCTGGAGGCTGCCGAGATCGAGGCCGGCCTCGGCCGCCATCCGGAGCGCCAGGGGAGAGGCCTTCACGCTGCGGCCGGTCGCCGCCGGCGGGGCCGCGGCCGCCTGCGGCGGCCTGGGTGCGGCAGGCGCCGGGGGCGCCGGTGACGGCGCAGCCGACGGGGCCGGAGCGCCCGGCGCCGGCAGGAGGGCCGTGTAGTCCTCGCCCGCTGCGCCGATGACGGCAATCAGATCGCCGACCTTCACGAACTGGCCTTCGGCCGTGATGAGCTTCAGGATGGTCCCGTTCGTGTAGGCCTCCATCTCGACGGTGGCCTTGTCGGTCTCGACCTCCGCGAGGGCCTGTCCGGTCTCGATCGGGTCGCCTTCCTTCTTCAGCCACCGCAGGATGCGGCCCTCTTCCATCGTGTCGCTCAACTTCGGCATCACTACTCTGGAAGCCATGCTCTGGTCCTTGTCAGTAGCCGTCAGTGGTCAGTAGTCAGTAGTCAGTAGCCAGTAGACAGTAGACGAGAAACCGGCTCTCGCCTATCTTCTTGCCCCTAGCCCATAGCCCCTAGCCCCTAGCCCCTAATCCCCAATCCCCAATCCCTAGTCCAGGTACAGCACTTCCCGCACCGCCGCGACGATGCGCGCGGGGGAGGGCATCACCATGTGCTCCAGGTTCTTCGCGTACGGCATCGGCACGTCGAGGCCGGTCACGCGCGCAATCGGCGCATCGAGATCGCCGAAGGCCGCCTGCTGCACCTGGAAGGCGATCTGGGCGCCGACCCCGGCGACCGGCCACCCCTCTTCGACGATGACGCAGCGGTTCGTCTTGCGCACCGACTCGATAATGGGCGCGTCATCGAGCGGCCTGAGCGTCCGAGGATCGATGACCTCGCACGAAATGCCGTCGGCCGCCAGCGTCTCGGCGGCCTTGAGCGCGACGGTCACCATCTTCGACCAGGCGACGATGGTGACGTCCTTCCCCTCGCGTTTGACGTCCGTGACGCCGATCGGAAGGGTGTACTCCTCCTCGGGGACCTCGCCCTTGGAGCCGTAGAGCGTTTCACCCTCCATGAAGATCACGGGGTCGTCGTCGCGGATGGCGCTCTTCAGCAGGCCCTTCGCGTCGTAGGGCGTCGCGGGCGCCACCACCTTGAGGCCGGGCACGCTCGCGTACCACGCCTCGAGCGACTGCGAGTGCTGCGCGGCCAACTGGTGTGCCGCGCCGCCGGGCCCGCGGAAGACGATGGGGATCTTGAACTGGCCGCCGGACATGTAGAGCATCTTCGCGGCGCCGTTCACGATCTGGTCGATCGCCACCAGCGAGAAGTTCCACGTCATCATCTCGATGATCGGCCGCAAGCCAGCCATCGCGGCACCCACGCCGACGCCGGCGAAGCCCTCCTCGGTGATGGGCGTGTCGACGATGCGCTGCGGGCCGAACTCCTGGAGCAGGCCTTTGCTCACCTTGTAGGCGCCCTGGTACACGCCCACTTCCTCGCCCATGAGGAAGACGTGGGGATCGCGGCGCAGCTCTTCGCGCAGCGCCTGGTTGAGTGCGTCGCGGTAGGTGATGATCGCCATGGCGTTACTGCTCGCTCCGGGTGTACTGGCCGTAGGGCTGCGCGTAGACGTCCTGGTAGAGCTCGTCGGCGGACGGCTCGGGGCTGGCCTCGGCGAACTGCACGGCCTGCTCGGTCACCGCCCGCGCCTTCCGATCCATCTCTTCGAGCATCGCCTGGTCGGCCAGGCCGGCGCCCTTCAGGTACTCGAAGTACTGCTTGATGGGATCCTGCTGCTTCTGGCCTTCCACCTCTTCCTTCGTGCGGTAGTGGCCGTGCACGGGGTCCGACATCGAGTGGCCCATGAACCGGTAGCACCGCGCCTCGATGAGCGAGGGCAGGTTCTCGCGGCGCGCCAGGTCCACGGCGCGGCCGATCACCTCGCGGACCGCCAGCACGTCCATGCCGTCCACCGTCTCGCTCGCCATGTCGTAGGCACAGGCGCGCTGCGCCACGTCGTAGATCGCCGACGAACGCTCGATGGCGGTCCCCATCCCGAACCGGTTGTTCTCGACGATGTAGATGACGGGCAGCTTCCAGAGCGCCGCCATGTTCAGCGATTCGTGGAAGGCGCCGATGTTGACGGCCGCCTCGCCAAAGAAGCACAGCGTGACGTAGTCCTTCTGCTGGTACTTCGCCGCAAATGCGGTGCCGGTGGCCAGGGGAATGTGGCCGCCCACGATCCCGTGACCGCCGAGCATTCCCTTGTCGCGGTCGAACAGGTGCATCGAGCCGCCCTTGCCGCGCGAGACGCCGTCGCGCCGGCCGAACAGCTCGGCCATCACCCGGCCCGGGTCGCAGCCCTTGACGAGCGCGTGTACGTGCTCGCGGTAGGCCGTGATGATCAGGTCGTCCGGGCGCAGCGTCGAGAGCGCCCCGATCGCCACCGCCTCCTGGCCGATGTACAGGTGGCAGAAGCCGCCAATCTTCTGCAGGGCATACATCTCGGCGCACTTCTCTTCGTAGCGCCGTCCCAGCAGCATCTGGTAGAGCATGTCGACCAGCTGGGCCTTCGGCGTGGCGGCCAGCTGCCGGCCGACGTGGTCAGGAATCGCGGGTGTGCTCATGGTTCGTGTGTCTGGCGCCTTCTTCGAACGCGCTGGTTTGCTCGTGGGCATGGTAGGAGCTTCTCACCAGGGGGCCGCACTCGACGTGGCCGAACCCCATGTTGACCGCCGTGATGCGCAGCATCTCGAACTCGTCCGGGTGGTAGTACCGGGCGACGGGGAGATGCGATGCGGACGGGCTGAGATACTGGCCGATGGTAATGATGCCGACGCCCACCGCCTGCAGATCCGCCAGCGTCTCGACCACCTCGTGCCATTCCTCGCCGAGGCCCACCATGATGCCCGACTTGGTCGGGATGCCGGGTGCGTAGCTGCGCGCGCGCCGCAGCAGGTCGAGCGTGCGCGGGTAGCGGCCGCCCGGGCGGGCCATCCGGTAGAGGCGCGGCACCGTCTCGGTATTGTGGTTCAGCACGTCGGGCCCCGCGTCGAGGACCGCCCGCAACGGCGCCTCGTGCCCCTGGAAGTCGGGGATGAGGACCTCGATCCGGCACGACGGCCTGACCGCCCGGATGCGTCGTATGGTCTCCGCGAAGATGAACGCCCCGCCGTCCTCAAGGTCGTCGCGGTCGACCGAGGTGATCACCACGTAGCGGAGCTCCATCGAGCGCACCGCCTCGGCCACCCGCGCCGGCTCTTCGCGGTCGAGCCGGGCCGGCCGGCCGTGTTGGACGGCGCAGAACCCGCACGCCCGCGTGCAGATGTCGCCCAGGATCATGAACGTGGCCGTGCCGTGGTGCCAGCACTCACCGATATTCGGGCAGTGCGCTTCCTCGCAGACCGTGTGCAGACCCTGCTCGCGCATCAGGCCCTTCAGCCGCACGTAGGCGGGGGAGCCCGGCGCCCGGACCTTCAGCCACTCGGGCTTCGGGGCGCGCGTGCGCACGAACTGGACCGGAACGGCGGTGCTCATCGTCTGGCGTGTCGCCTCTGGCAGCGTCAAACCCCGATCATAGCATCAAGCCCGCTGCACCGTCGTCGCCGGCGTGGCCGCGATATACTGCGGCGCGGCCCGGGACGCGGCCCGGGTCTTTCCGCGAGGTGCACAGATGGCGCTATCGGGTCTGTCGGTCACGTGGGTCGGTCATGGGACGTTCGTGCTCCAATCGCCGGGTGGGCGGACGATCGTGGTGGATCCCTGGCTCGAAGGCAATCCGTCCTGCCCTCCGGATTTCGCGCCGATCGAGCGCGCGGACCTGATCCTCGTCACCCATGGCCACTTCGACCACGTGAACGACGTGGTGCCCCTGGCGAAGCGGACCGGCGCGACGGTGGTCGGCATCTTCGAGCTCTGCCAATGGCTTGCCGGGAAGGGCGTCGAGAAGACCGCCGGCATGAACAAGGGCGGTTCCCAGGAGTTGTTCGGCATCCGCGTCACGATGGTCGACGCCAGGCACAGCTCCAGCTTTGCCGACGACGGCGTGACGACCTATCTGGGTGAGGCCGCCGGGTACGTGCTGCGGTTCGAGAACGGCCTCACGGTGTATTTCGCCGGCGACACGTCGCTGTTCGGCGACATGCGGCTGATCCACGATCTCTACAGACCGACGGTCGCGTTTCTGCCCATCGGCGACCTGTTCACGATGGACCCCGAGGCGGCCGCGAAGGCGTGCGAGTTCCTCGGCGTCAGGACCGTGATCCCGATGCACTACGGAACGTTCCCCGTGCTGACGGGCAGGCCGGAGAGATTGCGGGAGTTGGTCGCCCCGATCGGGGTCGAGGTCGTGGAGCTCCAGCCGGGCGGTACCGCCTGACGACGCGAACGTCTGAGGACACCCTCGGGGACTGTCCCCCATCTGGGGCGTGCCGGGACCTGCCCCCGCTTGACACCTGACGGCGATGGCGATAGTTTGAGAGAGCGAAACTGGCTTCCACAATACGGAAGCATCTACGCCGATGAAATCCATCGATTCCCAAGGCGCCGGAACGGCCAGCACGTCCATCGAGAAGGCGCTGGAGGTGTGTGAAGCGCTGAGCCTGTCGCCGGCGGGCGTGGCCCTGACCGACGTGGCCCGGGCGGTGAACCTGCCCAGGCCGTCGGTGCACCGGCTGCTGGCCATCCTCAAGCGCCGAGGCTACGTCCGGCAGGACGAAGAGACGCAGCGCTACGGCCTGACGCTCAAGATGCTCGACCTCAGCTTCAGGCTCCTGGGCCGGTCGGAGATGAAGCTGCACGCGTACCCGGTGCTCCGGGAGTACGTCTTGCGCGGCCGCCCGCGGAGTTTCGTGGCGGTGCCGGCGGCGGGGGAAGTGACCTACATCTGGGCGGCCGGTCCCGACGAGGCGGCGATGCGGACGGCCTACGGCAAACAGATGCCGGCGCACTGCGCCGACTACTTCGACGGTGCGACGCAGGGAAGCCGCCGGCTCAGCTGTCTGCGGCTCGCCCGCGCGGGCGACGTTGGCGCGAGCGCGTCGCTCGTCGTGCGGCTGGGATCGCCGTCGGCGGATGGCGGCCAGCGATTGTTCTGTACGTGCGCGCCGGTGTATGACTACACGGGGCGCGAAGTGGCGCGCGTGGGCGTCTTCGGGCACGGCCCGGACGACAGCCCGATCCTGACGGAGCACAACCGCGAGGCGTGGGATCTGGGGCGTCGGGTGTCGACGAGGCTCGGACACCTGCCGACGGCGTCGGCGGACCTGCACTGACGCGGGCGCGCCCCCGGCGCCCGCGGACGCGTGACGGAGGAGGACGAAGGTGGCCTACATCATCTGTGAACCGTGTGTCGGGACGAAGGACACGGCCTGCGTGGACGTGTGCCCGGTCGACTGCATCCACCCGCGGAAGGACGAGCCGGAGTTCGCCGCGTCCGAACTGCTCTACATCCACCCCGACGAGTGCATCGACTGCGGCGCGTGCGTGCCCGCGTGCCCGGTCGAGGCCATCTTCGTGCTCGACGAAGTGCCGGAGAAGTGGAAGGGCTTCATCGCGAAGAACGCCGAGTACTATCAGAAGTAGGGTGAGCTGCCGCCCCCGCAGCGAGGATACGCCATGGGTGTGATTGACCACCGGTTCGCCGACAACATCATCACGACGAATCTCGATACGGTGCTGGCGTG
>Ga0316601_100001734_pt1 | contig 10882 bp, 8 predicted proteins | sample OWC_soil_day5_no_FD_207663 | JGI IMG/M metagenome (GOLD analysis project Ga0316601, IMG submission 207663) | Wetland soil microbial communities from Old Woman Creek delta, Ohio, United States - OWC_soil_day5_noCT | ecosystem: Environmental > Terrestrial > Soil > Wetlands | place: USA: Ohio...
CGCGATGGGCAGGCCCTTGGCGGGCACGGCGTAGTGCGCGTCCACCAGGCCCGAGTAGTCGAAGTCGTATGGCACCGTGTACCGCACGCCCTTCGCGCTGTCGAGCATGATGACGTTGTGCAGCGCGAGGATCGAGTAGTCGCTGTTCCCGATCATGTACTGGAACATCGACATGAACATGAGCTGCGGCTGGTCGACGTACCGGAACATCTGCCGCGGCACCGGGAGCTCGCGCGACTCGATGCGTGCCGCCATGTCGTCGACGTCCTCGAAGAGGATGCCGAGCTTGGTGTAGGGTTCTTTGCCGCCGCCCGTCTCGGCATACGTCACCCTCGCGAGCCGCGTGCGCAGCGACCGCGGCGTCAGCGCATTGTGCAGGCGCGTGGCCAGGTAGTCCTTGAGGGTGTACTGCTGGTAGATCCCGTCGCCCTGGCAGTGCGTGCCGAGCTTGACCTTGCCGTGCCCCTCGAAAATGGTGCCTTTCGTCTTGTCCTTGGGCAGTTCGAGGCGCAGCGGGGCGAAGCCGCACATCCGGGGATCGCGGCGCACGTGCCCGCGCGTGCGGAGTTCGATTGGAAACGGCGTCCCGGCGACGCCGTCCTTCACAATCGCCATCGTCCCCGGGTAGAGCTTCTTGCTGTCGACCTTCCGGTCGCGCTGCACGGTCTTCCAGTCCGCGGTGAGCACGATCTCGACGGGTTCCTCGCCCTGGAACAACGGCAGCGCCTCGGCCTCGAGTCGGTTCTTCTCGAGCGTCTTGGCATCCGGCGGCCAGGTTTTCGGGGTCTTGGGCTTCGGCTGACCGGCGGCCGCAGCGGGCGCCTGCCCGGTGCTGGGGGCCTGCGCCGACAGGTCGCCGCCGGCGAGCACGGTGGCCAGGAAGACAGCCAGGGACATCCCGGTGAGCAGTCGGGTCAGCATCGCATCTCCTCCGTGCCGCGGGGTGGAGCGGCCGCGTGTCCGCCGCCTGGCGTCGGCTACATCCCCGCGATGGGCTTGCAGTCGGTCACGAACACCTTCTTGACCTTGTCGGGCCTGCTGATGAGCTCGAAGAACTCGTTCAGGTACTTCTCGGCATCCCTCCGCTGGCCGTCGGCGAGGCCGTACTGCGTGAGCGTGGCGGGCAGCGCCAGCAACTCCGCCTGCTTCTCCCGGAACGGCTTGAGCGCCTCGTCGATCTCGGCTTCCGACTTGCACGGGCCCCGGTACATGCGATCGCGCACCGACGGCAAGTTGAGCGCCTTCGCCGGGACCGCGTAGTGGGCACCGACGAGCCCAGCGTAATCGAAATCGAACGGCACAGTATAGCGGACGCCCCTGACATCGTCGAGCATGATCACGTTGTGCAGGAGGGCGATCGAGTAGTCGGTGTTGCCGATCATGTACTGGAAGAGCGACATGAACAGCAACTGCTGCTGCTCGACGTACTGGAACGTCTGGCGCGGCACCGAGAGTTCGCGGGTCTCCACGCGCGCGGCCATGTCGTCGACGTCCTCCAGGAGGATGCCGAGCTTCGTGTAGGGCTCCTTGCCGCCCGCGGTCTCGGCGTAGGTCACCCTGGCCAGCCGCACGCGCAGCGACCGCGGCGTCAGCGCGTTGTGCAGGCGGTTGGCGAGGTAGTCCTTGAGCGTGTATTGCTGATAGATGCCGTCGCCCTGGCAGTGCGTGTTGAGCTTGATCTTGCCATGCCCTTCAAAGACGGTGCCTTTCGTCCTGTTCTTGGGCAGTTCGAGGCGCAGTGGCGCAAACGAGCACGTGCGCGGGTTGCGGCGCACGTGTCCGCGCGTGCGAAGTTCGAGGGGGATCGGGTCGCCGCTCTTGCCATCCGTCACGATGGCGAGCGTTCCCGGGAAAAGCGTCTCGCTGTCGACGTCCCGGTCGCGCTGCACGGCCTTCCAGTCCGCGGTGAGGATGAACTCGACGGGCGCCTCGCCCTGGAACAGCGGCAACGTCTCGGCCTCGAGCCGGCGCTTCTCGAGCGCCTTGGCGTCCGGAGGCCACACCTTGGGGGTCTTGGGCTTCTTCTGCCCGGCGGCGGCGGCAGGCGCCTGGCCGGTCTGCGGGGCCTGCGCCGCTGTCGGGGCGCCGGCGAACAGGGCCGCGACGACGCCCGCCGCGGCCGTCGCCGAGAGGAATCGGGCCAGCATCACGTTACTCCCCAGCATGGGGGCACCGCGGGCGCGGGCGCCCCCGACTCCCGGCGGTCAGGACTCGGGCGCGGCCGCCGGCTCCGCGTTCAACGGCGCGTAGTCGAGGGCGCCGAGCCCGATACGGTACTTCGACACGGGGCTCGGCGTCAGATTGAACGTTTCCACCAGTTCCTTGAACAGCACGGGCACGTGGACGCGGTACTTCAGCTCGACGATGCAGTGTCCCTCGATGAGCGGGAACCCGACGTTCGGGATGAAGGCGCGGTCGGGCATCGGCAGCACCCGCAGGTTCGTGTCGATCGTCATCCGCATCGTCCCTGTCGGCGACGTGCCGACGCGGGCCGTGCGGTCGTAGGACATCTGGATGAGCGGGTTCAGGCGCCGGAGCAGCACGCGGCGGTGGAACCAGTAGCCGGGCCAGTCCCGCGCGGGCTCGGACGCCTCCAGGTTGTCCATTTCCCCGAGCGGGACCGTCGTGCGGCGCTTCGCCAGCAGGCGGCTCGTCCGGAACTTGCGCTCGAGGAACACGATGTCGGCCTCGCCGTAACGGCGGATGCGGAACTTGCTGCGGCCGTACGAGCCGCGCCGGTGGTAGACGTCGAACGCCGGCGTCTCGAAGTAGAGGCTGGTGGTCGTGTAATGGTCGCCGTGCGGCCCCGACCCGAAGTGGTCCGGGGCGAGGCGCGCGCGGGCCCACTCGCGCAGCGCGGGCGCCTGGCGCTCGTCGATGAGGAACTTCAGCTCCCGGGCCCAGTCGCGTGTTTCGCGGGAACTGCACGAGCCGCCCATCGCCCGGCGCCCTCTTACTCCTCCGCCATGGAGCTGCGCTCCACGCGGACGCTCTGCACGCCTTCGATCTTGTTCAACGCCCGCACCAGCTGCTCGGGCGTGCCCGGCTCGCGCAGCTTCGCCTCGTAGGCCACGTCGATCGACACCCCGTGCTTGGTGGTCTCGATCGATTCCATGCGGCGGTGCGAGAAGTAGACGTCCAGCGTGCTGCCGAGCAGGCTCTCGGCGTCCTGCCCGAGGCCGATGCGGATCTTGACCAGGAGCGGCAGGTGGCCGGTGATGTAGTCGCCGGTCGCCGGCGGCTTCATGGCGATGGCCACGACCGCCACCAGCGTCAGGCCGATCATCGCCACCCACGGCGCGCTGGCGCCGACGGCCATCCCCACGACGACCGACAGGATGACGAACGCCGTGTCCTGGGTGTCGCGGACGACGGTCCGGAAGCGGACGATCGCGAGCGCGCCCACCAGGCTGAACGCCCGCGCCACGTTGTCGCCGATCACCTGCGTGACCATCGCGATGAGGATGCTCAGCAGCACCAGCGTGGGCGGAAACGTCGGCGTGATGTCGATCTCGTGCCGGGACCGCCGGTACACGAACGCCACCAGCCCCCCGAACACGGCCGCCACGCAGAGGCGGAACAGGACCTCGGTCGCCGTGATCTGCGCGCCGTTTACGAACGGCCCCTTGAACGCTTCGAGCATGGAATGCCTGCCATCTTACTGCAACCACCGCCCGGCCGAGTCGGAGGGGCCTACCCGCCGGCCGAGGCTTTCACGAACATGACGCGGTCGCCGTCGGCGACCGGCGTGCGCATCCCCCGGCGGTGGCTCGCCAGGACGCCGTTCACCGACACCGCCGCCATCCGTGTTAGACGTTCGAACTCCACCGCCCGTTCGCCGAAGCGCTCCCGCGTGAGCCGCACGATGTCGGCCACCGTGGCGGCACCCTCCACCTCGATCCGCCCCGTCCCGAGGGCTTTGCCCATCTCGTACGTCAGTTCGACCGTGATGCCCATGGGCACCTCCGCCGTCAGACGCGCACCCGCAGCCGTCTCAGCGTCCGGGCGGTCGGTACGCCGTTCGCGTCCCACCCGCGCAGGGCGTAGTAGCGCGGCAGCAGGGCCGGGAGCGGGTGGCCTGCCGTCATGCCAGGGAACGTCGGCTCGTCGAGGATCCGATCGGGCAGCGTGTCGTCGGCGCCCGTGAAGCCCTCGCGCAGGTTGTACATCCGCTCGAGGTTGAAGATGCGCGCGCCGATCTCCTGCAGGCGCCCGGCCGTGAACCGCTCGCCGGTGATGTAGGTGAGCCACTTCTCGAACCACAGCACCGGCAGCACCCTCGCCCCGAAGGCCAGACGCAGCAGCGGGCCGCTGTGCTCGAACGCCGCCGCGACCACGCGGTGGGCCATCGAGTCGGGCCGCATCCCGTGGACGAAGCGCGGCATCATCCCGTAGGTCGTGAAGATGCACAGCACCATCGAGTTGATCGCGCACGCGAGGTTCTGCATCACCACCGGCAGGTCCGCCTTCAGCCGGAGGCTGTGCGGGTTGATCGTGAGGGGCCCGGTCGACTCCATGTACATGCTGGCGCCCTGCACGTGACAGCCCCCGCGGTTCGACGTGGCGTACTCCACCCCCTGCGCGTAGGAGCCGCGCGGATCGTAGGCCGACATCTCCAGGCCCTTGACGTGCATCGCGAACGCCCCGCCGCCGTATTTGTCGCTCATCCGCTTCACGCCGCCGGCCAGGTCGCCGCCGATGCCGCGCCGGTACGCGATGTCCTTCACCAGGTCCGCCACGCCCGCCGGGTCGCCGAACCGCACGCCGGCGTCGAGGATGCCCCGCTCCTGCAGCTCCATCGCGAAGCCGATCACCACGCCCAGGCTGATCGTGTCCATCCCCAGGTCGTCGGCCAGGTGGTTCCACTCGGTCACGTGCGCGAGATTCGGGATGTCCAGGTTCGTGCCGAGCATCGCCACCGTCTCGTACTCGGGCCCCTTCACGCGGCCCCGGCCGGGAATCGTCACGTCGCGCCCGCAGGTGACCGGACAGTGGATGCAACTCGATTTCACGCCGGTGAGCGCGTGGTCGGCCATGAACTCGCCCGACACGTTCAGCGCGTCCGGATGGTGGCCGCGCTGGAAATTGCGCGTCGGCAGGATGTTCCGCGGGTTGGTCGTGCTGACGATGCCGGCGGTGCCGACCTGCTTGAGGCGCTCGCCGAGCACCGGGTGGCGCCGGAAGGCGGCGCCGAGCCACTTCGTGTAGGCCTTGAACGCCGCCTCGTCGTCCATCTCGAGCTTGCGAGAGCCGCCGGCGGTGATCGCCTTGAGGCGCTTGGACCCCATCACCGCCCCGACGCCGGTGCGCGCCGCCATCCGCTCGTTCGAGGCGATACCGGCGAAGAGCACCAGGTGCTCCCCCGCCGGTCCGATCACGGCGTGATGCTTCTTGCGCCCCAGGATCTCCTGCGTCTCGTGCGTGCCTTTGCCCCAGAGGTCCGACGCGTCGATGAACGCCACGTGGCCGGCGTCGCCGTCGATCTCGAGGCGGACAGGCGCCGCCGACTGGTTGCGGACCACGAGCACATCCACGCCCGCGCGCTTCAGCCCGTACGCGAACGACCCGCCGCACGCCGCGTTGCCGATGCCGCCGGTGAGCGGGCTCTTGCAGACCACCGCGAAGCGGTTCGACTGCGGCGCCACCGAACCGTTGAGCGGCCCCGTGGCGAAGATGAGCGGGTTGGCGGGCCCGAGCGGGTCGATGCCCGCCGGGGTCAGGTCGTACAGCAGGCGCGTGGCGTAGCCCTTGCCGCCCAGGTAGAGGCGGGCCGTCTCCTCGTCGAGCGGCCCGAAGGCAAAGGTCCGCGCGGCAAGATCCACGTCGAGCACGCGTCCGGCGTAGCCTCGGATCATCGGCCTCCGTTCCGGCGGGACACCCTCTCCATTGTCGCAGATTCCTGCTACACTGCGGCCCAATCGCCAGGCCCCCGTCCCGGCATCCCGTCAAGGAGACTTCAGATGGCACCCCATGATGAGTTCGGTTTCACCCGGCGCGGTTTCTTCCAGGGCGTCATCGGCACGGCCGTGGCGGCCACGCTCGCCCCGCGGCGGGCGGCGGCGGACACGGGCCGCGCCAAGGTCGTGCGCGTCGAATCACCTGAGGTCTGGAAGGGCGACGCGCGCCGCCCGGAGGTGGTGGCGGCCATGATCAGCGCCGGCATGCTGTCGTTCACCGGCGAGAAGAAGGCCGATGCTGCCTGGCGGCAGTTCGTGAAGCCCGGCATGCGCGTCGGCTTCAAGCTGAACCTGCTCGGCCGGCCGCTGGTCATCACCGCGCGCGAGGTGACCGACGCAGCCGTCCTGGGCGCGTTGTCGGCGGGCGTCAAGCCGGGCGACATCACGGTGTGGGATCGCAAGCCCGAGCACTTCGGCCCGAATTCGTACGAGGCCGGCACCGGGAAACACGGCGAGCGCATCAAGATGGGCTCGAACTGGCACGACTCGGTGTTCGCCGAGACCAGCGGCGGCCCCGCGCCCATCGAGCGCATCGTCGTCGACGAGACCGACGTGACCATCAACCTGCCGGTCATCAAGGACCACGGCGGGGCGGGCGTCACCGGCGCGCTCAAGAACGTCGCGTTCGGGTGCTACCGCAATCACCGGCAGGCCCACGGCGGCAATTGCGATCCGTACATCACGGAGACCTACGAGCACTTCATCAAGACGACGAAGGTCCCGCTCATCATCCTCGACGCCACCGAGGGCTGCTTCGACGGCGGGCCGGCCCCGCAGAACTCGCAGACGGTGTGGCGCGAGAACGCCATCTACATCGCCACCGACCCGGTGGCGCTCGACGTCGTGCTGAGGGACGCCATCAACGCGAAGCGGCGGGCGGTCGGGCTGCCCGAGAAACTGCGCCAGTGCCGCCACATCGACACGGCGGCGGCGAAGGGCCTCGGCGTCGGCGATCCCGCGCGCATCGACCTCGTCACCGTGAAGGTGTAGGAGTCACAAGCCATGATCGGTGTTCGACTCACGGCGGCCGTGCTGTGCCTGGGCACGGCGCTCGCCGCGCAGGCCCCCGCCCCGCGCGACCTGCGCCGCACCGCGCTGACGACGGCATCACCGTCGAACGAGATCGTCCGCCTCGACATCGACGGCGACCGCAGGCCCGACATCGTCGAGCGCTGGTGGAACGGCAAGCGGGTGCGGTGGCTGGACGAGAACGGCGACCTGTCGCCCACCGACACCCGCGGCGACCAGGTGGCCGACGTCATGCAGGTCGACGTGAACGGCGACGGCTGGTACGACGGCGTGACCGACCAGAGCATCAAGTGGGCCGACAACGACGGCGACGGCCGCCCCGACGCGCAGGCCTGGTCCACGCAGCCGCCCACCTGGAGCGAGGGCAAGTGGAGCACCAGCGAGTCGCACTGGATGCTCTTCCTCGACGTCGAGAAGGACGGCGTGCTGGGCTGGCAGGACTGGCAGACGTTCAACTTCGGCAACTCCAACTGGGACTACACCGGCACCCACGACTGGCTGCCCGACTACAACGGCGACGCGCTGTTCCTGAAGATCCACCGCCCGCCCCAGGCCCTGCCCGACCCGCGCCTGAACTGGGAGAACCCGTTCGCCTTCTACGACACCGACGCCGACGGCCTCACCGAGATGGGCATGCGCTGGCTCGACCCGCAGCAGCCCGTCGTCAAGGGCCTGGCGCCGCTCTCGGGCGTGCTCAACGAGGCGTTCCTCACCATCGATCTCGACAACGACTCGGGCAAGGGCAACGAGATCGACTACGACGTGTCGCTGCGCGGCGCGGGCGGACCGGGCGTGCCGTACCAGTCGATGGTCACGAAGTACCCGGCGCTGCGCGGCAATCCGAAATTCGACGCCTGCTTCCAGTGGGGCAACTGGCGGCAGATCGACGAGCTCAAGTACATGCCCCACGACAGAAGCTACGACGCGTTCTTCACCGCCGGCTGGGCGACCACCTACATGGTCTTCGACGAGGACGATGACGACCACCGGTGGGAGCGGGTGGAGATGTACTACCCGATGCACGGCTTCGGCGGGCCCGAGGACATCGACATCTGGTCGGTGAAGAAGTGGCGCGACGGCGCCTCCGGCAACTACGCGCGCCTCTACATGGCCGAGGGGAACGAGAAGCCCGGCCTCGGCGGCCACCCGCAGGCCGACTCGCTGGGCGACCGGGGCGAGTTCGATCGCGACAATTCCGGCGGAGGGAAGCTGTACGTCGGCGTGTTCGATCGCAAGCTGCATCTCGCCGGCGCCGAGTGGGGCGCGTGGGCGGTCGACAAGAACGCCGAGTTCCACGGGGGCTGGAAGACCCCGTCGCTGAAGCCGCTCGCCAAGAAGGTGGAAGAGGTCGTCAAATACACCGACACCGACGGCAACGGCTTCCTCGACACAGTCGAGTTCGACTACGACGGCGACCGCACGTTCGACTTCCGCGTGTCGCTCGCCGATTACCGCACGCCGGGCGGGCCGGCCCCGGACCAGGCGCCGCTCATCGACACGAGGGCGGCCGGCTGGCAGGGCCTGCACGAGGCCTACACGAAGATCGCCAACCAGTCCTGGCTGGAGGCGCTCGCCGTCTACCGCGCGGCATGGAAGCGCGGCCTCACGACGCCCGAGATGGACAGGCTGGCCAACGCCGGGTCGGTCGCCGAGCGCCACGCGAACGCGTACTGGATCAAGGAGAAGGCCTTCCGCGAGATCCGGTCGCGGCTCCGGGCGGCGCGCGCATCGGAGCCGTCGCAGGATGCGACCCTCGACGCGCTCGAGAAGGACCTCACGCGGCTGTACTACCTCGGGCGGTTCGACGAGTACGTGCGGAAGATCGCGTCGGTACCAGGGGTGTAAAGACTCGGGACTCGGGGCTGGGGGCTGGGGGCTCGGGACTGTCGAGCGGAGGGTACATCCCATGCGCGTCACAATCTTCGGTTTGCTCGTCATCGCGGTGATGACGCTTGCCGCCACGGGCGCGGCTCCGCAGGGCCAGGCCGCGAAGGCGCCCGCGCTCGCCGCCGACTGGCCGGCGGCGAAACTCGAGGGTGTACTGCTCGCGCGCGACGCCTGGCGCCCCGTGCCGCCGATCGGCGACCGCGACGGCTGGGCGCGCCTGGCGCCCGGGCTCCGGAACCGCATCGTGGCGCGCGGCGAGCGGGCGCTGAAGGACCCGATCCCCGCGCTGCCCGCCACGCTGTTCCTGGATTACACGCGCACCGGCAACCGCGGGCGGTTCGAGAGCGCCATGTTCGCCCGGCGTGACCGCCTGCAGACGCTGGTCATGGCGGAGTGCGTGGACGACAAGGGCCGATTCCTCGACGCGATCGTCGACACGGCCTGGGCGATTACCGAAGAGTCGTCATGGACCGTGCCCGCGCATCAGGGCGCGCAGAAGGCGCCGAACGGCCTCCCCGACACGAACGAGCCCATCGTCGATCTGTTCTCGGCGCAGACCGCACATTCGCTGGCGTGGACGTGGTACCTGCTCGGCGATCGCCTCGACAAGGTGTCGCCGCTCGTGCGGCCGCGAATCGCGCGCGAGATCGAGCGCCGGGTGCTCGCGCCGTACGAGGCGCGGGAGGACTGGGGGTGGATGGGGTTCGGCAGGCGCGCAGGCCGGCCCAACAACTGGAACCCGTGGATCAACTCCAACGTGCTGGCCGCCGCCCTGTTCATCGAGCCCGGCGCCGCGAGGCGGGCACGGCTTACGCACAAGATCCTGCGCAGCCTCGATGCGTTCCTCGGCCCGTATCCGGATGACGGGAGCTGCGACGAGGGGCCGGCCTACTGGGGGCGGGCCGGTGCCAGCCTCTTCGAGACGCTCGAGGTGCTGCACTCCGCGTCCGCGGGCCGCGTCGACTACTTCTCGAACCCCGTGGTCGGCAACATCGGCCGCTTCATCTACCGCGTCCGCATCGCCGACAGCTGGTTCGTCGACGTCGGCGACAGCGGGGCCAAGGTGGGTATCGACCGCGGCCTGGTGTTCCGGTACGGCAAGGCCATCGGCGACGCGCGGCTGACCGCCATGGGATCGGCGGGGGCGGCCGAGGAGACGTTCGATCTCGAGGACCGTTCAATCGGGCGCACGCTGTTCTCGGTCGTCGGAGCCGACGCGCTGCTGGCCGCGAGCGGCGCGGCCCCGCCGCTGCCCCGAGACGTCTGGCTGCCGCACGAGGACATGCAGTTGATGGCCGCGCGCGATCGTGAAGGCTCGACCGAGGGTTATTACGTCGCCGCGTGGGGATCCCACAACGCGCAGAGCCACAACCACAACGACGTCGGCAACGCCATCGTGTTCGTGGAGGGCGCGCCGGTGCTAGTGGATGCCGGGCGCCCTACGTACACCGCGCAGACGTTCAGCAGCAAGCGGTACGACATCTGGGCGATGCAATCGGGTTACCACAATCTCCCGACGATCAATGGCCGGATGCAGAAGGACGGCCGCGCGTTCGCGGCGAAGAACGTCGTGTACCAGGCGAGCGAGCGCTCGGCTGCGCTGATGATGGACATTGCGCCGGCCTATCCGGCGGAGGCCGGCGTCAGGGAATGGACCCGGGTCGCGCAACTCGAGCGCGGCCGGCAGGTCGTGCTGTCGGACGCGTTCGTACTCGATGCACCCTCGCGCGACCTGTCGATGAACCTGATGACGCCGTGCGAGGTCGCCGAGACCGAGCCGGGCACGCTGCGGCTCGGCTGCGGAAGGATCGGCGGCAGGCCGGACCTCGTCGTGTTCGCCCGGTTCAACGCGGGCGTTCAGCAGGCCCGTGTCGAACGCATCGATCTCGACGACAGGTCGCTGACCTCATCGTGGGGCGACCACTTGAACCGCATTGTCCTGACACCGCGCGAGGCCGTGCAGCAGGGCACGTGGAAGGTGACGATCGCGAAGTAGTGTCGGGATTGGG
>Ga0316601_100001735_pt1 | contig 10880 bp, 9 predicted proteins | sample OWC_soil_day5_no_FD_207663 | JGI IMG/M metagenome (GOLD analysis project Ga0316601, IMG submission 207663) | Wetland soil microbial communities from Old Woman Creek delta, Ohio, United States - OWC_soil_day5_noCT | ecosystem: Environmental > Terrestrial > Soil > Wetlands | place: USA: Ohio...
GACGTAGAGCAGTAGTACCGCCGAATACACCCAGAAGAGCCCTTTCTTGAGCCAGAGAAGTGCGTTGAGTTCCCGATCGCCCAGGGTCTTGTAACCCCGGTGCTTGAAGAAGTCATGGTATTCCCTCGACTTCCTGACGGGCAGGTCGAAGAACAGAATCGGTCTACCGATTCCCTCCCAAACTCTTCGATGCCTTGCGCGTAGGCGCGAGAAGATCAATACGTGAACTGCCGCAGCCATCGCCATGGAGCTCACGAGCAGCGTCACAAGCACTTCTTCAAGCCTCATCGTCGCTTCTCCGCTGGCTGTCCTGGAGCTAGATGCAGTTCATGCTCTTGTCGTTCGCGCATTCTCCGAGAGGGTCGTAAAGGTCACCGCTCAGATCTGGTACGGGTATCGCGACACTCCAACACCCGAACATCCCCACCCCGCCGCCCGCGCTGACTGCGGTCTCGGAGTGGCCTCTGGATCCTGCAGTGATGTCCTCATGACCGCCCCACAATCTCCCTCCAGAGGCAGAGAACGTGAAGTCGCCTGGCTGACTTCCGCCGCCGCTTCTGTGCTCCCTCTAACTGCGACTCCAAGACCAAACCCGTAACCCAAGGAGAGTTGAAGGTCGCCAGTTGCGAGGCCCAGGGAGAAGCTGCCGCCGATTGAAGATAGGCCTCCAGCAATTGCGACGGAGATGTTGGGACCCATTGCAGACTGGGGCTTGCTCATCGCCCGCAGCAGATCCTGCGTCCACGGATCACCCTAAAGTCGAGCCGTCGGCCACGAGGAGTCGGCCGGGCGTCAGGCGGAGGCGAAGATCTCGAGCGCGCGGGGTCCGAGGTGGTCGAGCAGCGCGTCGCGGCGGATCTTGAGGGTGGGGGTGAGCAGCGCCTCGTACTCCTGGGGGGCGCCGGGGATCACCAGCAGCCGTTTCGGCTTCTCGAACTCCGAGAAGGCGGCGAGCGCGGCGGCGACGCGCGGCAGCAGGGCGGCCGCGGCGTCCTGTCCCGCGGCGGCGAGCCGCTCGAGCTCGGCGCGCTCGACGAACACGGCGGCGGCGACGAACGGCCGCCCTTCGCCGAACAGCACGGCGCCCAGGAACGGCGGCGTCGCGGCGATCGCCCGCTCGATCGGCTCGGGCGAGAGCTTCTTGCCGGTCGACAGCATGAGGACGTTCTTCGATCGCCCCTCGATCCAGAGCCGGCCCTGCTCGTCCTGGCGCCCCAGGTCGCCGGTGCGGAAGTAGCCGTCCTCGGTCCAGGCGTCGCGCGCGTCCTCCGGCTCGAGGAAGCCGGAGAGCAGGAGCGGCCCGCGCAGGAGCAGCTCGCCGTCCCCGGCGAAGCGCACCTCGTGGTCGGGCGAGACATAGCCGGCGCAGCCCTCGACGCGCGGGCCGGCGAGCAGGTTGCTGGAGATCATCCCCGCGGTCTCGCTCATGCCGTAGAGCTCGATCACCGGGAGGCCGAGCGACTCGAAGAAGCGGAACAGCGGCGGCGGCGCCGGCGCGCCGCCCACGTAGAGACCGCGCACGCGCCCGCCCAGCCGCGCGCGCACCGCGCGGCCGACCACGCGGTCGGCGAGCAGCGTGCCGAGCCGGTCGCGCCAGCGCCGCGAACCGCCCAGCCGGCGTCGAGCGGCCGCGGCAAGGCTGCCGGCGAGCAGCGCGGCGACCGGCGCCGGCATCGCCGCCAAGCGCTGCTCGACCCCCGCCCGGATGCGCTCGTAGACGAACGGCACCGAGAACAGGTAGGTGGGCCCGAGCGCGAAGCCGAGCTCGAAATCCTCGCGGCGCGTCACCATCAGCAGCTCGTGCCCCTGGGCGAGCGCGAGCGCGACCTGGGCGTGGCCGGCGACGTGCCCGTAGGGGAGGAAGTGGAGCCCGACGTCCGCCGAGCCCAGGCCGACGGTGCCCTGCGCGTATTCGACCGCGCGCACCATCGCGCGCTGCGGCAGGCGAACCCCTTTGGGACGGCCGGTCGTGCCGCTCGTGAACAGGAGCAGGAAGGGGTCCTCCCCCGCGACGCCGGCTGCGAGCGCCGCGACCTCGCCCGGGTCGAGCCCGGGCGCGCCGGGGCCGAGCGCGTCGCGTGCGGTGGTCGAGGCGAGGCCGGCGGGCAGCGCCGCCGCCTCGATCGGCTCGAGCGAGAGCAGCGCCGCGAGGCCCGCCGCCACGAGCTCGGGCGCCGCCGCCTGGAGCTTGGCCCACTGCGCCGGGCCCGAGACGAAGATCGCGCGCGGCGCGACGCGCCGTGCGATCGCCGCGGCGGGCTCGGCGGCGAGGCTCGAGAACAGCGCCGCCGGCTCGGCGCGCAGCAGCTGGGCGCCGAGCGCGACCATCTGCCATTCGGGCGAATTCTCGGCCAGGAGCAGGACGCGCTCGCCCGCGGCGACGCCCGCGGCGCGCAGGAACGCCGCGGCGCGCCCGGCGCCGGCCGCGAAACCGGCGAAGGTGACCACGCGCGGCGCCACGGCCTCGCCCCCGGCGCCGGGCGGAGCGACGAGCCGGTAGAAGGGGCGCTCCGGCACGCGGCGCGCGGTGGCGACCATCAGGCTCGGCAGCGTGCGCTCCTCGAAGCGCACGGGCGCCAGGCGCGGCCGATCCTCCCGGGCAAGCATCGGCCGCCGCTATCTCGCCGGCGCCGCCGCGTTGGCGCGCAGCGGCTTCGCGTCGCTCACCGGAACGTGGCAGGCGAGGCAGTCGCGGCGCGCGCCGGCGAGCTCCGCGCCGACCCGCTCCGGGGCGTTGCGCAGGTCGGTGCGGTGGCTGGCGGGCAGGGGCGGCGCGTCGCCCTCGTCCCCCTCGTCGCCTTCCGCCGCGTGGCAGTCGAGGCAGGCGTGGCTGGAGCGGGTCAGGGGCAGGAAGTCGCCGATGCCGTGCGGGATCCGGGGCGGCGCCCCCGGATACGCGCGCGGCAGGCGCTCGTTGTCCCCCGGATCGGAGTCGTTCCACCGGAAGCCGCGCGGCTCCGGCACCTGGAAGACGCTGCCCGGATAGAGCGAGAGATCGCCGTCGGAGATCGCGGCGCCATGCGCGGCGGTCTCGCCGGCCCGGCCCCCGGTTTCGCGCTTCTCGGGGTCGTCGGCGCCGGCGGCGGCGGTCGCCAGGACCGCGGCGGCGATCAGCACGGAGGTTCTCTTCATGTCGATGGCCTTCCCTTCCGCCTCAGGCGCGCGAGACGCGCACCGCGCACTTCTTGAAGTCGATCTCCTTGGAGATCGGGCAGGTGGCGTCGAGCGTGACCTTGTTGATGAACACCGACTCGTCGAACCAGGGCACGTAGACCGTGCCGCGCGGCGGGCGGTTGCGCCCGGCCAGCTCGACGCGCGCGGTGATCCGTCCGCGCCGCGACTCGATCGCGGCGAGCGCGCCCTGGGCGAGGCCGCGCGCCTCGGCGTCCTTCGGGTGCATGAACAGCTGCGCCTCCGGCATCGCGGCGTGGAGCTCGGGCACGCGCCGGGTCATGGTGCCGGAGTGCCAGTGCTCGAGCACGCGCCCGGTCGAGAGCCAGAGGTCGTAGAGCGCGTCCGGGCTCTCGGCGGGGGCCGCGTAGGGCCGGAAGAAGATCTTCGCCTTGCCGCCGATCGCCACCGGCGCGCCGGCGCCGGGTCCGGCGAGGTCGCCCATCGGCAGCTTCTTGCCCGCCTTGCCGTAGAAATCGAAGCCGGTCCCCTTCGCGACGTACGGGTCGTAGCGCTCGTTGAAGCGCCAGGGCGTCTCGCGGCCGTCCACCACCGGCCAGCGCAGGCCGCGCACGTCGTCGCCGAAGTAGACGTCGAACGGCGCCAGGTCGTGGCCGTGGCCGCGGCCGAAGCCGGCGTACTCCTCGAACAGCGCCTTCTCCGGGAACCAGTCGAGGCCGGAGGCGGCGACCGTGGCGTTGGCGTGGCCCCGCGCCACCGGGTCCGGCCACTTCACGGCGCGGTGGGCGGGGGTCGCGAAGAGCACCTCGTAGAGCGTCGTGTCCGGCCCATAGCCGAGCGCCGAGGCCGCCGCGAGCACGTCCGGGAGGGCGCCGTCGGGAAAGCCCTCGGCCTTCAGGCCGGGCACCTTCTGCTCGCCCCACACGTCCCGCAGCCGGAAGCGCTTCGAGAACTCCAGCATCTGCCAGACGTCGGTGCGCGCCTCGCCCGGCGCATCGACCTGCTGGCGCCACATCTGGGTGCGCCGCTCCGAGTTGCCGTAGGCGCCCCACTTCTCGAAGATCATCGCGGAGGGAAGGATCAGGTCCGCGACCTTGGCGGAGAGCGTCGGATAGACGTCCGAGACGACCACGAAGCAGTCCTTCTCGCGCGCCGCGTGGAGCCAGTGGTTGGCGTTGGCGGTGGACTGGAACGGGTTGGTGACCTGGATCCAGAGCCAGGCGAGCGAGCCGTCCTCGAGGTCGCGCATCATCTTGGTGATGTGGCTGCCGACCTTCGGATTGAGCGTAGCGGCGGGCAGCCGCCAGTGCCGTTCGGCGATCGCGCGGTGCTCGGCGTTGTCCACCACCATGTCGGCGGGAAGCCGGTGCGAGAAGGTGCCGACCTCGCGCGCCGTGCCGCAGGCCGAGGGCTGCCCGGTGAGCGAGAAGGCGCCGTTGCCCGGCTGCGCCTGCTTGCCGGTGAGCAGGTGGACCATGTAGGCCTGCTCGTTGACCCAGGTGCCGCGCGAGTGCTGGTTGAAGCCCATCGTCCAGTAGCTCACCACCTTGCGCCCGCGCTCGGCGTAGAGGTCGGCGAGCTGGACGAGCTTGGCGCGGAACGCCTCGTGTCCCTCGTCGGGATCGCCGTGGGCGAGCTCGGCGACGAAGTCGAGGGTGTAGGGCTGGAGCGCCCGGGTGAACTCCTCGAAGGAGATCAGCCAGTGCCGGCCGGGGTCCGCGGCCGAGGCCTGGCGCACGCGGTGCTCCACGTGGGGGTCGAGCCCGGCGAGCACCGCCTCGGCGCGCGTCAGCACCACCTCGCGCTCGCGCGCCTGCGTGTCCTTCTCGGCGGCATAGGCGAACTCGTCGCCCGCGCGCAGGCCGAAGCCGATGTCGGTCGGCCCGGCCGCGAAGGCGCAGTGGCGCTCGACGAAGCCGCGGTCGACCGCGCCGCGCGCCACGATCTCGCGCGCGAGGTAGTTCCAGATCGCCAGATCGGTGCCCGGCCGGAACACGAGCTCGAGGTCGGCCATCTCCGAGGAGCGATTGTGGAAGGTGGTCAGGTTGACGATCCGGCAGCGCTCGGCGCGCGCGCGTCGGTCGAGGATGCGCGCCCAGAGCATCGGGTGCATCTCGGCCATGTTGGCGCCCCACAGCACCACCGTGTCGGTCTCCTCGATGTCGTCGTAGCAGCCGGCGGGCTCGTCGATGCCGAAGGTCTGCATGAAGGCGGCGACCGCCGAGGCCATGCAGTGGCGCGCGTTGGGATCGAGGTTGTTCGAGCGCCAGCCCGCCTTGACCAGCTTGGCGGCGCAGTAGCCCTCCTGGATCGTGTACTGGCCGGAGCCCATGACGCCGACCCCGGTCGGCCCCAGCGCCGCGTGCGCCCGGCGCCACTGGCGCTCCATCTCGTCGAAGGCGAGCTGCCAGGAGACCGGCACGAAGTCGCCGCGCTTGTCGAAGCGGCCGTCCTTCATGCGCAGCAGGGGCGTGGTCAGCCGGTCCTCGCCGTAGAGGATCTCGGCGTTGGCGTAGCCCTTGATGCACAGCAGCCCGCGGTTGACCGGGCTCGCCGCGTCGCCGCGCACCGCGACCACGCGCCCGTCGCGGGTCGCGATCTGGATGCCGCAGCCGACGCCGCAGAAACGGCAGACTCCCTTGTCCCAGCTCCAGCCGCGCTCGGGGTCGGCGACCTCGGCGAGGCTCGCGCCGGGCAGGCCGGCGACGGCGGCGGTGGCGGCCGCCACCGCGGCGCACACGAACTCGCGCCTGGACAGCGAAGGCTCGTTCACGGATCCTCCAGCACGAGGCGCGCGGCGGCGCCGTCGTCGATCAGGTGATAGACGAGGTCCGCGGAGCGCACGGCTCCGAGGCCCTGGATGCGTCGGAAGAGGCGCTCCTGCCCCGCGCGATCGTCGGTCTCGAGGACGACGACGCATCTGCCGTTGCCGGGGTCCCGCTGGTGGAGGGTCACCGCGTCGAGGGCGGCGAGGCTGGCGACGGCCTCGTCGAACCGGCCGGGATCGGCGGTGACGAGAACTCCCGCGTAGTGGCGTGTCGCGCTCATCGGCTCGTCCGCGCCCCCGGGGCCCGCGTCCGCATCCGGTCCCCGGCGGCGGCGCGCCCGGCGTCGAGCGACGCGGCGAACGGCACCGCCATGATAGTCGAGCTCGCCGCGCGCGCGGCCGCCTGGACGGGATGGGGCGGCGCCGTGCTACCTTGCCGGCGATGGCCCTCGCCGTGCTCGAGCTCTTCTGCGGCCTGGGCGGCTGGCGCTACGCGGCGGCCGGGCGCGGCCGCGTCGTCGCCGCCTGGGACGTGGACGAGGCCGCACGCGCCACCTACGAGGCGAACCACGGCGAGCGCCCGCGTGCGCGCGAGCTCGCCACCGTGCCGGTCGAGGAGATCGCCGGGCTGGGCGCCGACACCTGGGTGTTGAGCCCGCCCTGCCAGCCGTTCTGCCGGATGGGCAACCGCCACGGTCTGGCCGACCGGCGCTCGCGCGCCTTCGTCCGCCTGATGGCGGTGTTCGACGCCGCGCCGCCCGACCACCTCGTGCTCGAGAACGTCGAGGGCTTCCTCGGCTCGGACGCCCACGAACTGCTTCGCGAGCGCCTGCGCCGGCACGGCCTCGGCTGGCGCGAGGAGCGGCTCTGCCCGACCCGCTTCGGCATCCCCAACCGGCGGCCGCGCGCCTGGATCGTCGCCTCGCGGCGGCCGCTCGCCGCGCGGACGCCGCCCGCCATCGAGCCCGAGCCGCTGGCGCGCTTCCTCGACGAAACGGAGGACCGGTCGCTCGAGCTCGACCCGGCGCTCGCCGCCCGCCACCTGCCGGGCCTCGACCTCGTCGCCGCCGACGACCGGCGCAGCGCCTGCTTCATCGCCGGCTACGGCCAGCGCCTGGTCGGCAGCGGCTCGTTCCTGCGCACGGCGCGCGGCGTGCGCCGCTTCTCGCCCGCGGAGGTCGCCCGCCTGCTCGGGCTGCCCGGGAGCTTCCGCTTCCCGCCCGGGCTCTCGCTCGAGCGCCGCTACCGGCTGCTCGGCAACTCGCTCTCGATCCCGGTCGCGCGCTGGGTGCTCGACGAGCTCGGCGGCTGAACGTCCGGCCCGGCGCTCGCCGCCTCCCCCGGGGAGCGTCCGCCGCGGGGCGCTACTCCCTGGCCCCGGCTTCGAGCAGGGCCGCGACGATCTCGTCCGGTGCGCCGTTGTAGCGGGCGGTCTGGAGCGGCGTCTCGCCGTTGCTCTGGGCCGCGTTGGGGTCCGCGCCCGCCGCGAGCAGCTGGCGCACGACGGCGAGGTCGCGCGCGCGCGCCGCGGCGTGGAGCGCGGTCGAGTCGGCCTGGTCGCGCGCCTTGACGTCGGCTTCGTGCGCGAGCAGCAGGGCGACGATCTCCGGCGACGCGCCGCCCTCGATGGCGGCGATCAGGGCCGGGGTGCCGAACTCGGAGCGCGCGTCGGCGTCGGCGCCCGCCTCGAGCACCGCCCGGATCAGCTCCGGGTCGCCGTCGGAGATCGCCATCAGGAGGGGCGGGCCGAGCACCGTGGTCGCGTCGATGTCCGCGCCCGCCGCGGCCAGCAGCGGGACGAGGGCGGTCTGCCGGAACTGGACCGCGCTCATCAGCGGCGTACGCCCGTCCTGATTGGCGCGGTTCGGGTCGGCCTTCGCCTCGAGCAGCAGCGGGACGATCTCGAGGTAGCCGTCCTCGACCGCCGCGAGCAGGGCGGTCCTGCCCTCCCGGTCCGCGGCGTTCGGGTCGGCGCCCTTCGACAGCAGATACTTCGTGACCTCGAGCTTGCGCGTGTCCGTCGCGCGCCGCAGCGGCGTGTGGCCGACGCCGTCCACGAAGTCCAGCCGCGCGCCGGCCTCGACCAGGCGGCGGACGATGCCGAGCGCGTCGGTCTGCGCCGCCCAGCCGAGCGCCGAGCGGCCGTTGCAGACTGGGTTGGCGTCGGCGCCCTTGGCGAGCAGGGCGGCGACGGCCTCCTCGTCCGCGTACATCACCGCTTCGCAGAGCGGGTCCATCTCCTGGCCGGCGAGCGGCGTCGACAGCAGGGCGAGCGCGAGCAGACCGGCGCGGCAGGCGTCTCTCATGGCGGCCGTCCCGGGCGGCGCAGGGGACCGCCCGGCCTCCGGCGCGCGAGCCTATCGCCGCCGCGCCCCGCGCGGCGCGCGGTATCCTCGCCGGGATGAACGACGAACGCGTCTGCGAGCGGGTCTCCGACGCCGTCGGCGGCACGCCGCTGGTGCGCCTGCGCCGCTCGCTGCCGGGTTTCGGGGGCGAGGTCTTCGCCAAGCTCGAGTTCGTCAACCCGATGGGCAGCGTCAAGGACCGCATCGCGCGCTACATGGTCGAGCGCGCGCTCTCCGACGGCCGGCTGCGCCCCGGCGGCACCGTGATCGAGGCCTCGTCGGGCAACACCGCGATGGGCCTGGCGATGATGGCGATCGAGCACGACCTGCGCTGCGTCATGGTGGTGCGCCGGCAGACCAGCCGCGAGAAGCTCGCGGCGCTCGCCGCGCTCGGCGTCGAGCTCGTGCTGGTCGACGGCGACCTGCCGCCCGAGCACCCCGAGAGCTACAACCGCAAGGCGCGCCGGCTCGCCGCCGAGATCCCCGGCGCCTTCTTCCCCGACCAGCACAACGACCGCGCCAACAACGAGGCGCACTACGCCACCACCGGTCCCGAGCTCTGGCGCCAGATGGCGGGGCGCATCGACTGGTTCGTGGCCGGCATCGGCACCGGCGGCACCGTCTCGGGCGTGGCGCGCTACCTCAAGGAGCAGGACCCGCGCGTTCGCGTGCTGGCGGTCGACATCGAGGGCTCGGTCTTCACCGAGTACTTCCGCACCGGACGCCACGGCGCTCCGCACCGCTACCGGGTCGAGGGCCTGGGCGACGAGGAGATCATCGCCTGCCCCGAGTTCGACCGGATCGACGAGATGCTGCAGGTCTCCGACCGCGAAGCCTTCCGCGCCGCGCGCGACCTGGCGCGCCGCGAGGCGATCTTCGCCGGCGGCTCCTCGGGCGCGGCGCTCTGGGGCGTGCGCCAGCTCGTTGCCCGGCTCGACCGGCCGGCGCGCATCGCCACTCTCTTCCCGGACTCGGGCAACCGCTACCTGTCGACGATCTACGACGACGCCTGGCTCGCCGCCCAGGGACTCGCCGAGCCCGGCGGCTGAGGCCCGCGCGCGGCTCACCGCGCGGCGCGGCCCACCCCAACGGACGGCTTGACAGCGGCGGACCGGGCTCCTACCTTGACGGCGGGGAGGCGGTCTCTCCGCCTCCGGAGTCGGGTGCCATGGAGCCTTCCGGCCTCTCGCGGCGCGAGCTCCTCGATCTCGCCGTGCGCTGCGGCCTGGCGGCGGGCGGTGCCGGCCTCGCGCCGCGCCTGCTCGCGGCGCCGGGTCTGCTCGGGCTCGACGCGCCGGCCGGCCCGGCCTCGAGCGAGCTCGTCCGGCATGCGCCGGTCGCCCGCTACTGGACCTCGAGCGCGGCCGCCGACGCGCTCTGCGCCGCCTGCCACGAGCCGGGAGCGCTCGCCGCCGGCGCGCGCCACGAGCACCGGCCGGCGCGCGTCAAGTGCCTGCTGTGCGCCCACGGCTGCGTCCTCGAGCAGGGCGAGCGCGGCCGCTGTCGCGCGCGCATGAACGTCGGCGGCGAGCTGCGCAGCCTGGTCTACGGCCGGCCGATCGCCGAGCACCTCGACCCGATCGAGAAGAAGCCCTTCTTCCACTTCCTGCCCGGCGCCGAGGCGCTCTCGCTGGGCACCGCCGGCTGCCCGCTGCGCTGCCGCTTCTGCCAGAACTGGGAGATCTCCCAGGCCCGGCCCGAGGACCACGCCGGCCAGGTCCGCTCGCCCGAGCAGGTGGTCGAGCGCGCGCGGCTCCGGCGCGCGCCGGTGGTGGCCTTCACCTACAACGAGCCGACCGTCTTCACCGAGTACCTGACCGACATCGCGCGCGCGGCGCGCCGGGCCGGCCTGCGCTCGGTGCTCGTCTCCTGCGGCTTCATGACCGAGGCGCCGCTGGCCGAGATGATCGAGGTCCTCGACGCGATCAAGATCGACCTCAAGGGCTTCTCGCCGGAGTTCTACCGCGAGGTCTCGGGGGCCGAGCTCGCGCCCGTGCTGCGCTCGATCCGCCAGATCGCGCGCGCCGGCCGCCACCTCGAGATCGTCAACCTGGTGGTGCCGACCCTCAACGACTCCGAGCTCCGGCTGCGCGAGCTGGCGAAGTGGGTCGCGGGCGAGGCCGGTCCGGACGTGCCGCTCCATTTCACCCGCTTCCACCCCGACTACCAGCTGCGCAACCTGCCGCCCACCCCGGTGGCGACGCTCGAGCGCGCGCGGGAGATCGCGCTCGCCGCCGGGCTGCGCTTCGTCTACGTCGGCAACGTGCCCGGCCACCCGGCCAACCACACCTGGTGCCCGCGCTGCGGCGCGCTCTGCGTCGAGCGCAGCGGCTTCCTGACCACGGCGCTGCACCTGCGCGGCGGCGCCTGCGCGGCGTGCGGCGAGAGGCTCCCCGGAGTCTGGGCATGAAGCGCCTCGCGCTGCCGCTCGTGCCGCTCGTCGCCGCGCTGCTCGCGCTGCTGCTCGGCCTGCTCGCCGCGCGCGCCGCCGGCGCCGGGGAGCCCGCGGCGGTCCGGGCGCCGGCCTTCGCCGGCAGCTTCTACCCGGACGACCCGGCGCGCCTGCGCGCCGCGATCGAGGGCTTCCTGGCCGACGCGCGCCCGCCGCGCGGCGAGGCGCCCGTGGCGCTCGTCGC
>Ga0316601_100001740_pt1 | contig 10866 bp, 14 predicted proteins | sample OWC_soil_day5_no_FD_207663 | JGI IMG/M metagenome (GOLD analysis project Ga0316601, IMG submission 207663) | Wetland soil microbial communities from Old Woman Creek delta, Ohio, United States - OWC_soil_day5_noCT | ecosystem: Environmental > Terrestrial > Soil > Wetlands | place: USA: Ohio...
TCTGTTAAATCAATTTTTTGAACAGGTATACATACAAAATTATCATTATCTGGATGAAAAATAACCAACATTAAAAAGACCACATTATAATTATATTTAGTTGTTAAGATATGACTATAAATTGATAATTGTAACCGATAATGATTATAAATTGTATCATCTAAATGATCAAATGGATATTTCATTTTTTTATAATTTTTAGTTTTAATTTCTTTTGAACGTTTCCAATCTAATATCATAAAATTATCAGCATCATCTTTTAATATCGCATCAACACTACCACAACAACTTTGACCTTTTCTAAAATCTTCATCAAAAATAGTCTGTTCGGTACGATAAATTTTAAATGTTTTAAATTTAAGTTGGAAAATATGCCAGAATTGATGAAAATATTGATATTCTATCGTATCATTAACAACATTTAATCCATTTAGATAATTTTCAATACACAAATGCATATGTGTTCCAAGACTTGCCGCATTATCTCGATTTAATTCCCATTCTTGTATAATTTCTTCTTTTGTTTTACCATAATATTTACTATTTTCCCAATTTTTTGACATCATTTTGTCAATAATTTTATCAGCATCAAATTTTTCATAATAAGTTGAAATTAAGGTTGTAACACTAATCGGGTGAATAATTTTACCCGATTGTAAAGTCAAGTTATAACGATGACCATCTTCAAAAAATTCTAAATACTGATCGCGTGGATGTTTATTTATTTCTGATAACATTTAATCATGATAACACATAAATTACAATCACTTTTATTTTTAAAAATTAAATTTAATAATTAGATGCTAAATTGTTATCAAGTAATTCAAAAAAAAATGATTGTCATTAATAAATTTAATTTTTAAAATGGAATCTAACATGAATGAACAATTAAATCTTGCCAAAAAAATTATTGAGAAGCAGCAGGAACTTATTATTTTACAAGTAGAAGAACGAAAAAATAGGATTGAAAAACAAAAAGAGATTATAGAAAACTTTAATAATTTACCATCAGGAGGAGAATTGTATCAAACAACATTGAAAGAAAAAGTTGATATTCATAAATATCGAGTGAAACTATATAATCAATTTATTTTTAAACATGGTATGGAAGCGTTTACAAATTTATTGATTAAAGCACATGATAAGACTGATTATTTACAAAATTTTTATGAGTTTATTGATTTTTGCGATGAGGATGTTAAAACTAAAATTCAAATCGAGTTTAATAAACGCGAATTTGAAATGATGAAGGGTGTTTATATGGATTTTATGCCATTATTAAATCCTGAAAAGGTTGTGACTCATATGGTTTATTTAGATGAAGATTTTGGGAGCGCTTTGGATGAATTAGATTTGTTGTTATAAATAATATTTTAATTTTTTTAATATTTAATCAATTTTAAATTAACGTTTCGTTTTTAACATGTTAATTAAATCATCATCATTTAAATTTTCCTTTTTTTTATATTTCTTTTTAGGTGATTCGTATTCAGATGACATTTCTTCCTCAGATACATATTTAGGTTTTTTATTTTTTGATTTTTTTTTATGTTTAATAGCAATATCATTCTCAGCCAGAGCATCTATAATAGATTCCTGTTCGAGCATTAAATCATCCACTTTCGTAAAATCTCGCTTCATACTCGATACCTTTTTATTCATATCCTTTAATAATTCTTCAGTTTGTATATCTTCATTGGTAAATTTGTTAATTTTATTGGCTAATGAAAATTGATTTTTTTTCATTTCAGCATTTTCTTTTTCTAATTGTTCAATTTTTTTATATAAATATAGAAAACTACCGACTGAAAATATAATATTCGTGCCCGTAATTAACGAAGTCGGTTTTTTTAAGTCGTTCATTTAATTTTATATATATTTATCTTTTTAACTATTCAAAAAACATAATTATTATTGATTAATTTTTTATATTTTTAATAATTAAAACCATGGCTGATATTAATCAAATTATTATACAGGATGAATATGAATCTGATTCTGATTTCTTGATACGTAAAGAATTAACATTAAAAATTGCTCATAATAAACATTATCTATTAAATAATATGATGGCTGTTACTTGTGGAAGAATGATTGTTAATAAAATGAAATTAGGTGTTACCTATGATGCCGATGTTGAAGAAATATTAACGATGATTGGTAATTATATTTAAATAATGGGTTTAATAATATATTTTTTTAATAATTTTTTAATCGATGTATTCATTTTTAATGTCATTGCCTTACCATAATAATAATATATTTGTAATATGTCCAAAATAAAAATATTATATTATAAGATTTGGACAATTTCCTAAGGCACTCACATTTGTCACCTTTATATTATAAAGATTTATAGTATGACAATTTCCCAACTGACTCACATCACTCACATATGTATATCTAAGATTTAAAGTGTGACACTTTCCCAACTGACTCACATCACTAACATTTGTATAAGAAAGATTTAACGTGTGACAATTTCCCAACTGACTTACATCACTCACCTTTGTATAAGAAAGATTTAACGTGTGACAATTTCCCAACTGACTTACATCAGTCACCTTTGTGTATGATAAATCTAAAATATGACAATTTCCTAAGGCACTCACATCGCTTACATATGTATTTTTAAGATTTAAAGTGTGACAATTTCCCAACTGACTCACATCAATGACCTTTGTCCGTCTAAGATTTAAAGTGTGACAATTTCCCAACTGACTCACATCGCTTACATTTGTATAAGAAAGATTTAAAGTATGACACTTTCCTAAGGCACTCACATCAGTCACCTTTGTATTAAATAAATTTAAAGTGTGACACTTTCCCAACTGACTCACATCAATCGCCTTTGTATATGATAGATTTAAAGTATGACAATTTCCTAATGCACTAACATCAAGTACATTTGTACCTGATAAATCTAAAGTGTGACACTTTCCCAACTGACTCACATCAATAACCTTTGTAAAAGATAAATCTAACGAATGACAATTTCCCAACTGACTCAAATCGCTTACATTTGTACCAGCAAGATTTAAAGTGTGACACTTTCCCAATTGACTCACATCAATCACCTTTGTACAAGCAAGATTTAAAGTGTGACACTTTCCTAATGCACTCACATCAGATACATTTGTACCATAAAGATTTATAGTGTGACAATTTTCTAATGCATTCACATCAATTATATTTGTGTTGGATAAATTAACATTTTTAAATTTATAATTTATTATAATATTTTTTAATGTAATTTCTTGATACCATGGTGTATTTCTAATTAATTTGGTATGGAATTTAGAAATCAATTCAAACCCTATAATATTTTTAATATCTAAATAGTAACAAATAGTAATAAATAAATCATCGAATATTAATGGATTCATTTTTTTTTAATAGATTATATTGAAATTAATCAATTTTTAAAATAATACCCCAGGGTATTATTTTAAATTTTATAATTCTTCAAATTCAATAGGTATATTATATTTACTTAAAAATTCTTCCATTGTATAAATTGGTACTCCTAATTTAATAGCTTCATTCATTTTTGGGGTCATATCATCAATTTGTCCACATATCACTGCACTAACATCTTTAGTCACCTTTGAATCAAATTTACCTTGATGATCAATCAAATAATCTTCCAATTCTTCAGGTGTGTCCATGAACCCAGTATGAACAAACTTTTTATTCATAATCAATGGATTACATCCATTTTTATTTAATTCATTAATTCTTGTCACATGATGTGAAATTAAATCGCTAATATCTGATTTTGCAAATCCGTCTAAGTAGGCTCTAAATTCAGGTATTTTTTTGCTTATCATGTCAATTTTCGTAGCACCGAACCCAGGAATTTTGTTATTTTTAAAATAAGTTTTAATCTCTTCTTCACTCAAATCTAATAAATTTGGGATTTGTCTAAATATCAAACTTAATAAGTTTTTACCTAATTTAACATTAAAGACAGACGAAGCAGACATTAATTTAGCAGGTGATATTTGTTTCATAATTTGATGAATACCATTATAATAATTTGTGGCTTTTTTTAATGCGACACCCTTAATCTTCATAAAATCACTAATCGAAGCACCTATAATTGCTTCAGGAGTAGTTAATCCATTTTGATGCATATTTTTTGAAGCCGCTGGACCGAATTGTTTTAATTTAATAGTTTTAAAAAAATGGGTAATTCTTCTAATTTGTACTTCTATATTAGTATCAATATCATCTAATACAATATCAAGACCTTTCCAATGCCATTTATAATTTGTTGGATATATTGGTGTTATGGATGGATTTACAGTGACGTTCTTTAAACTAGGAATAGTTGAACCTGCACGGATAATATCTACCTGGGTTCCAACACCAAGATGCCAATCTTTTACATGATTTGCATTATGAGCAGATGCTCTTGATAATCGAACACCATCAACGTAAACATATTGATAGACTGCTACTGGGAAATAACGTCCATGACGTGTAATGGACCAATCAATATCAATAATTTTTGATGTTCTAATTTGATTCGTTAATTGCATCTTGAATGCCATTGAATAAGTAGGTGATTTTGCATAATTTTCAAATATTTTTTTTCTTGGATAATTCATGGTCAATACAATACCATCTATTAAATAATGACTAGATAACTTTTTTTCTTTATATAAATTCATAATGGTAAATAATAATGGGTCATAAATCACATCATCTTCAACAATAATAAATCCTTTATTTTTTAAAATCATAAGTGATTCCGATGATTTAGGAAGAATGTCCATATCCCAATCGACCAATGTATAAGCAACAAAGTCAATGTCTGATAAGCCATCAGATATGAATCCAGAATTAATTTTACCACTGACAAATGCTCTTGGATTAGCATACTCTGATTTATATTTATTAAATTTTGAAAAGTCAATAACAAATTCGCCTCGTACAACAAATAGTTCACATTGCGTTTCAATTGTTTTTGGTATATTTAAATAAGGTGCTAAATTGGTAATATCACCTCCAATTAAACCATCACCTCGCGTATTTAATTCCGTTAAAACCCCATGAATATAAATTGCCATCCCACTAACACCATCTAATTTAAGTGACCAGTGACAAATATCTAATGCTGATAAATAAGCACTACACTCCTTTGTCCCTGGTTTGATTTTGTCAAGTGAAGGCATGGCATATTTTAAGGTTGTTCTAATGCGATCAATTACAGGAGCACCAATTTTATCATTTTTAATACCTTTCTTTTTTTCTCGTTTTTTAAGAAAATACTCAATGCAATTATATGCGTTATCATCTAAACCACTAGTTTCATAGTTATGATATAAATAAGAAGAAATATCTACCATTCTTCTTAAATCTTCAATCTTTGATAATTTATTATTAATATATTCTTCTGGATCAGCATTAATAATATCTGCATCTGGAATAATTTTAGGAATATCACCATAAGGCGATGAGATTAATTTAATTTTAGGAGATTTAATATATGTAGAAGCCTGATTGGGCTCAGTAATTTTCTTAGGAGGCATTAAGAATCTAATCTGAGATATCCAATTTTAACTCTTAATTTTTCTAATTTTAATCATTATTAAAATTTTTAATATATCATCACTCTAACACCTTTGTCATTATATACCCATATATCACATTTATGGCCATTATATATAAATGCTTTTTGTTTTAATAAATTAACTTCAAGTTTACTTTTCATTGTCCATGTAGATTTTATTTCGATTCCTCTATTTTGAGATGGAATAAATATGTCAATATAATATCTATGAATTTGATATGAAGAGTCTTGCCACCAGATAATAGGTACTTGAATTTTATTTGTTATAATGTCGTTTTCGTTTATATGTTCTATGTATAATAAATGATCTAATCCATGATTTTCATAACCCTGAATATTATCTATTCTACCAGAAGGGAATACATATTTTTTATAATTATGCATACGTTTTGATATTTCTTCATAATATTCTGCATTCTGAAAAGGATATTCGTATCCATATTTTATTAAATTTGTTTTTTTAGATTTTTCTCTGACTAACTCATTTAATAATGCGCAAGTATATCCATATTTTTCTAAATTGGTAATTTTTATTTTGTCTTTAATCTCTTCATTTTGGAATACATAAGTAGTACCATATTTTTCTAAACATGTATTTTTAACTTTTTCTTTAATTTCTTTAATTTGAGATATATTTCCACAACCATAATTTTTTAAATTTTTATAAATATTTATAAAAATTTATTTTAAAAATAATTTCCGAAAAACCGAAAAACAGAAATACCGAAATATAAGTAAAAAAGAGCATGACTACTAAAAAAGTAAATGATACAATGTTATATCGATTAGGAGGGCAATGTATTCCAATTTATACCACTTTATTTTTAATCCTGATGGATAAAGGTTATTTAAATTTAAATGATTACATTGGAAAATTTTTACCTCAAGTATCAAATTGTAATTTAATAACATTAGAAATGCTTGGTGATTCAACGGCTGGATTACCAGATGTCATTAATACATTTACAATGTTAAACGAAAAAAATGTATTTAAAAACTGGACAGATGATGAATTGTTAAATATAGTTTATACTTTAACACCATTATATCCACCTGGTGAACATTATTGTAATTTAAATTTATGTTCAACTAAATAATACATTAATAATTCAAGATAAGTATTGTATTGATTAAATGGTATATCTAATACAACATTAAAACATTCACCATCGTCATCGTAAACTATATAATTTATAAATGCACGATTTTCAAAATATTCAATAAATAATATAGTTTTATAAGATTCATTAATTAGACTTTCATGAAAATTTAATTGTTTATTAATTTTATAATTATATTCAGTTGATAACCATGATAAATCTTGATACATGGCTATTTTTACACTAATGATACATTGATTTTTTAATTTATTTTTTTCCAATAATATATTGATATTATTTTTAATTTTGTAGCATTTCATATATTCTTTAATCCAGTATATATTGATTGGATATAAATTATAATATCGATAATATAATAAAGACACACCATCTTTATGAAATTTTTTAATCCAAAATAACTTATTTGTTAATATTTTATTTGCAAATTTACAAGTTTGTATATATTTTCTAATCATATAAATTGGACAGTATAACATAATATCATAAATAATATCTTCATTTAAATAAATATAATCGGTAATTTGTACATTCATATAATGATTTTTATATCGACACTTATAATTAAGTATATTCATTTTAATTTAATAATAAACGATTGATTGGTTCATTATTTGTTCGATTGCTTTTATTGAGGGCATGGCTTGCGCTAAAAAGATAGTTTCAGATACTGGTATATTAATCATTTTTAAATTGACAATTTGATTCAAATTATAAATTAATTCTTTAAATTTATTGTCATTCATCCATAATGGAAAATCTAAATGATCAACCACATAATTAATTATATTAATAATCATAATTTGTATCATATTAGTCATATATGATATTTCTATTCCATAATCTAATAAATCATCATTAATAAATATATCAATCATCGGTTGAACTTTAGGAATGGTATGATTATTTGACCATTGAATACTCTCATTCACTAAATTTTCCCATCCTTCTTCTAAGCCTTTAAATTTCATAAAACTAACGCCTAAGATTGTAAAATTATTATTATTTTCTAATATAGTCATCACTTCATTAACATCTACATCTTCTTTATAATAATGAATATAATCAGGTATAAAAAAGTTTAAATCATAAAACCAATTTTTTACATCTCTAAAATTTAATGTTAAAATGCCAGTATGAGGATAGGTATAATTGCTATTTTGATAAGTTAAAGTGGAATGAAAATCATGTGGAATCGTCAATCTAATAGACATTTATAATTATAAAAATTTATAATTATAAACATGATTATTATAATAAACTTAATTTTTTTATTGATTATAATTAAATGAATTAAACCCATTAAATGGAATCACATATATATGATATATATGAGAATGTAAATATAGATGATATCATCACACCACCACTAATTATTCCTGAATATAAAGGATTGCCTTTAACTGGTATGTATATTGTATTTTCAGGTGATAAAAAATTAACCAATACTGCTAAATCATTAGGTGCTATTGTTGATGGTTGTATTAAAAAAAGAACAACATTATTAGTGGTTGATCAATTGGGTACCATGAATCATAAAGAAAAAACTTGTATAGAAAAAGGCATTAAAGTGATGTCGTTACAAGATTTTAAAAATTATATAAAATGATTATTTTAAAATTATTTAAATTTTAAAATGAGTGATAAATATTTTTTTGCCTGTGTCGAATATCAGACATATGATGATAGAATAAATAAATGGGAAAAATACACTAGATCGGACGTATTTACATTAGATCATTATCCTACTCGAAAAGAAATTGTTAAACAAATTATATATCAAAATGAATATAGTGTATTATTAAATATACTTAGTTATAATGAATTAACTAAAGACGCCTATGATGCGTATTAATATTTAATAAATATTTTAATTATATAATTAAAATATTATAAATGTTAGATTATGATAAAATTAAAAAAGATTTATTTTTATGCAATCCACATAGTTCAATAGAATTTGAAATTAAATTTGGAGAATATCAGAAATCATTTTCATCCATTAATTATACACAGATGAAACGCTTAAAAGCTAATTTTGACCTATCTGACAAAAGATTAGTCACGTATTATATGAATGATCATAGTCGAAAAATAATTACCACTTTTAAAACCCATGAAGAGGTAAAACTTGAAAATTATAAAACGATCAATTACATCTATGATTATAATTATAATTTACACATGTATATAACACAATCTAATCCTATAAGTAGTGTAAATCACACCATGATGATTGAAAAAACGGAATATCATTTTATAATTTATTTAAAAAATACATATCATCTTATATTATCAGAAATTGTCAAAGATATTACCACCTATGAAGTATCTATAAAATTAAAAATTAATTTATTGGATGATTCATGGATGTCTGAAATTGATCAACTGATTAATAATGTCATTTTAATTTTAAATGGTACAACGATATTATACACCCAAACACAACAAAAACAATTAATAAATGATTGTGAAAATTGTTTTAAATCTAAATTATCAACCATTCTTAATAATCCGGTCCCAATACAATTGGAAAATTTAAAATTTGACGAACCCTATATTATATCCACTAAATCAAAAGGGATACGCACCATGTTAATTATCCATTATACAGGTATGTGGTTAGTGGATGCAAATCATTATCATTTATTAACTAATGAATCGAAAGATTTATCACAAGCCTGGCATTTAACTGTATTTGATGGCGATTTAATCAAACCAATCAATTATAATCAATATGATTTTAATTATCAATATTGGTATTTAGCATTTGATTGTTTATGTTTTAATAAAATAGATTTAAGAAATCAACACTATATTAATCGTATTGATATGGCTAAAACATTTAATAGTTTAGTACCATGGTATTTAGACGATTCATTTTTTAAATTTAGTTTAAAAACGACAAGAGTAGCACAATATACAGATGAAATTATATTACAGGTACAATATATATTAGGATTACAAGAATTAATTAATTATGATCATAATGGTTTGATATTTACTCCTGCCAATAGAGGTTATAACGATGTCATTTATAAGTATACATATCCTTCAAAAACAACCATTGATTTTGCAATTTATAATGGACAAGAATCTGTCAATTTATATGTTTATGATGATAAAACTTTAAAAGATGTACCATTCAATGGAACTCAATTGGCACCATTTGATGAAACGATGTTATTTCAAGAACCATTTCAAAAAAATAAAAAATATATTGCTGAATGTAAATGGAATAAAATTATGGATAAAATGGTATTGGTTAAAATTAGAGATGATAAAGAACGCGCTGATTCTGTCGAATTAGTGTTAGAAAATTGGAAAAATATAAATAATAATCCAATCGATAATGATAATTGTTAAATTTATTTTTATCATTTTAAATGATATAATTAAATGAATTTTATACAAACACCTATAGCAACATTATATTTTGAATCGAGTAACCCATTAAAAATGTATATTATAAAAGAATTTTTAAAAGATGAATATACATTTGAAAATGTTAAATGGATAAATTTAATTCATTTTAAAAAATTTTCATCATTATATGATTAGGATAAAATGTATGTTAAAAATACAGATAATGGTTTATTTTTTATATCCATTTAGATGATTCAGCTTATGGAGAACCGTGTTTTAAAATATATTAAAATTATAAATATTTTTTAAATATTTACAATTCAATTGGTTTATCGATATCAATTCTATCATAAGGATGATGCGGTGGACTATAAATGGTATATAATTTTAATGGTTTATTAGAAATATTAATCACATTGTGTAATTTATTAGGTGGAACAATCATAAAATCGTTTTCGTGTAATTCAAAATACTTACCCTCAATCATTGCTTTACAATGACCAGATTCAATTCTTATAAATTGTGTATTATAGGGATGAACTTCTTTTCCAATTTCAACCCCTGGTTTTATCGACATTAATACTAATTGCTGATAATGGGTCGTATCGATGACTTTTCTAAAATACGTATTTTGATTGGTTAACTCTTCAATGTTACCATATGCACCATTACTAAATTGAGTGTATGCCATTTAAATTAAAAATATTTTAAAAATTGATTAATATAAATAATATTAATTAAAAAAATGAATCCATTGTTATATGATGATTTATTTATCTCTATATGTCAATTTTTACCTATGAA
>Ga0316601_100001742_pt1 | contig 10864 bp, 7 predicted proteins | sample OWC_soil_day5_no_FD_207663 | JGI IMG/M metagenome (GOLD analysis project Ga0316601, IMG submission 207663) | Wetland soil microbial communities from Old Woman Creek delta, Ohio, United States - OWC_soil_day5_noCT | ecosystem: Environmental > Terrestrial > Soil > Wetlands | place: USA: Ohio...
TACAGCGTGGCGATCATGCCCTGCACCGCCAAGAAGTTCGAGGCCGGGCGTGCCGAGATGGGGCGCGACGGCCGGCAGGACATCGACGCGGTGCTGACCACGCGCGAGGTGGCCGAGCTCATCCGGACGTACGGCCTCGATCTCGGGTCGCTGCCGCCGGACGCCGCCGACACGCCGTTCGGCGAGCGCACGTCGGCCGGCAAGCTGTTCGGCGCGTCGGGCGGCGTAGCGGAGGCCGCGCTGCGGACCGCCCATTACCTGCTCACCGGGCAGACGCCGGACGATCTCAGGATCCAGGCCCTGCGCGGTCTCGACGGCATCAAGGAGTTCCGGGCGACCGTGGCGGGCACCGAGATCGGCGTCGCGGCGGCCTCGGGCCTCGGCAACGCCCGCAGGCTGATGGATCAGGTGCGGGCCGGCCGCAAGGACCTGCAGTTCATCGAGGTGATGAGCTGCGCCGGGGGCTGCGTGGCCGGCGGAGGCCAGCCGCGGTCGGCCTCGCCCGACGCCGTGCGCGCCCGGATGCAGGCGCTCTATCTGATCGACCGGGACGCCATCCTGCGCGCGTCGCACGAGAACCCGGCCATCCAGCGGCTCTACGCGGAGTTCCTGGGGAAGCCGCTGTCGCGCAAGAGCCACGAACTCCTGCACACGCACTACGACGCGCGCGAGACGGTGATGTAGATGGACCCGAATCGACGGGATCCGGCCGGTACAATGCTGATGGAGCCAGGGCCCGTCACGCCCGTGGAGCCCGGGTTTTTCACACTCGTCGGGCCCGGGGTCGTTGGACCCCGGGTCGTGGAGGTCGCGTGACGCCACTCGCCCAGGAACCGCTCGTCTCGACCATCGGCGAGCGCTGCCGCGTCTGCTACCAGTGCGTGCGCGAATGCCCGGCCAAGGCGATCCGGATCGCCGACCGCCGCGCGCAGGTGCTCCCCGAGCGGTGCATCGGCTGCGGCGTCTGCTTCAAGGTGTGCACCCAGGACGCCAAGCGCATCCTGTCGGCGGTCGAGGCGGTCGAGGCCCTGCTGGCGGGCCCGACGCCGGTCGCCGCGATCATCGCGCCGAGCTTCCCTGCGGAATTCATCCGGTACGACTACACGCAGGTCGTGGGCGCCCTGCGCGCCCTGGGGTTCGCGTCGGTGCACGAGGTGGCCTTCGGCGCCGAGCTCGTCGCCCAGCAGTACCAGCGCCTCGTCGCGGAGGACGCCGACAGGCTCTGGATCGCCACCACCTGCCCGGCCGTCGTCGGCTATGTCCGCCGGTACCACCCGGACCTGACCGGTTCGCTCGCGCCCGTGGTGTCGCCGATGATCGCGATGGCGCGCCTGCTCCGCGCGCGGCAGGGCGACGGGATCCGCGTGGTCTTCATCGGCCCGTGCATCGCGAAGAAGCGCGAGGCGGTCTCCTCGGATCTGGCGGGTGAGGTCGACGAGGCGCTCACCTTCACCGAGCTCCGCCGGATGCTCACCGCGCGCGGCATCGACCTCGACCTCGTCGCCCCCGGCGACTTCGATCCGCCGCACGCGCGGGGCGGCGGGCTGTTTCCCATCAGCGGCGGCATGCTGCAGGTGGCCGGCATCCAGGAAGACCTCGTGACCGGGCACGTGATGGTCGGCGAGGGCCCGGCCGAGTTCGCGCAGGCGATCAAGGAAGCCGAAACGGGCATCATGGAGACGCGCCTGCTCGAGCTGCTCTTCTGCAAGGGGTGCACGATGGGCCCGGGCATGAGCTCCGACCTGCCGCATTTCGGCCGGCGCGCCCGCGTCAGCCAGTTCGTGCGCGCGCGCATCGCCAGCGTCGACCAGGGCGAGTGGCAGCGGGCGCACGGGCGCTGGGCCGGCCTCGACCTGACGCGCCCGTACTCGCCCTTCGACCTGCGCATGCCGGTGCCGTCGCCCGAGGAGCTGACGCGCCTGCTCGCCGGGATCGGCAAGTCGGACCCGCGCCACGAGCTGAACTGCGGCGCGTGCGGCTACTCGTCCTGCCGCGAGCTGGCGAGCGCGATCTACACGGGCCTCGCCGAGCCGACGATGTGCCTGCCGCACAGCATCGAGCAGCTGCGCAGCACCGTCCGCGAACTCGCCCACTCGAACGAGGAGCTCGCGAGCACGCAGGAAGCGCTCGTCAAGTCGGAGAAGCTCGCGAGCATGGGCCAGCTCGCCGCGGGCATCGCCCACGAGGTCAACAATCCCCTGGGCGTCGTCATCATGTACGCGCACTTCCTCATGGAGCAGATCGGCAATCGCCCCGAGCTGCGGGAGGACCTGACGATGGTCGTCGAGCAGGCCGACCGGTGCAAGAAGATCGTCTCGGGCCTGCTGAACTTCGCGCGCCAGAACAAGGTGGAGCACGGGCGCACCAACTTCGTCGACCTGGTGCAGAAGGCCCTGCGCGGCGTCCCGCCGCCCGTGAACGTCACGCTCGACGTCGTGAACCGGATGGCGGATCCCGCCGTCGAGCTCGACGCCGATCAGCTCACGCAGGTGCTCGTCAACCTCGTCAGCAACGCCTATGCCGCGATGCCCGACGGGGGCGCGCTCGCGGTCACGCTGAGCGACGAGGGGCCCGGCAGCGACCGGTGCTGCCTGGCCGTGGCCGACACCGGCGTCGGCATCCCGGCCGCGCACATCCCGAAGCTCTACGAACCCTTCTTCACGACGAAGAAGGTGGGCCAGGGCACCGGCCTCGGTCTCGCCGTCACCTACGGCATCGTGAAGATGCACCGCGGCGACATCCAGGTGGTTTCGAACGCGGACCCCGCCAAGGGCCCGACAGGCACCACCTTCACCGTCTGCCTGCCCCGCCGCCGCCCCGACGGGGTGGCCGGCAGCCTCCCCGCCGCGACGGCCCCGCTCGACAGCGTGCACTGAACGTGAAGGACCCGGCATCATGACCTCCCAGCCGACCGCCCCGCACATCCTGCTCGTCGATGACGACGAGGACTTCCTCTTCCAGCACAAGATCCAGCTCGAACACGCAGGCTACCGGGTGACAACCGCCGCCACCAGGGAGGAGGCCGAAGCGACCGCCGCCGAGGTGAAACCCGACCTGGCGATCCTGGACCTCATGATGGAGCAGCACGACGACGGGTTCGTGCTCTCGCACCACCTCAAGCGCCTGCTGCCGGGCCTGCCGGTGATCCTGGTGACGGCCGTCACGGCGGAAACGGGCCTCAGCTTCTCACCCACCACCTCGGCGGAGCGCGCGTGGGTGGGAGCCGACGCGCTGCTGGCGAAGCCGATCCGGTTCGAGCAGCTCACGCGCGAGGTGGAGCGGCTGCTCAAAGACAGGGACAAGGGGCAAGGGGCAAGCGGCTAGCCCTTCGCTTCGCCGCTGTCGCGGCTCGCGCAGGGCGAACCCGGCGAGCACAACACGGGTTCGGGATTCGGACAGCGAGGAACGAACGTGGACACGCTGCGGGTACTGGTGGTCGACGATGAGACGGGGATGCGCCTCGCGGTCGCGCGCGTCCTGAGCACGTACACCGTCCGGCCGGACGAGTCCGACGAGCACGCGGTGGGGTTCGCGGTCGAGACGGCCGACACCGGCGAATCCGCCCTCGAGATGATGGCCGGCGCCGCGCCCGACATCCTGCTGCTCGACATGAAGCTGCCGGGGATCTCGGGCCTCGACGTGCTGCGCGAGATCCGCGAGCGCCGGATCGACACGCTGACGGTGATGATCACGGCGTACGCCACCCTCGAGACGGCGATCGAGGCGACCAAGCGGGGCGCGCACGACTTCCTGCCGAAGCCGTTCACGCCCGAGGACCTGCGCGTGGCCATCCGGCGCGTGGTGCGGCACCTCGCGGTCCAGCGCGAGGCGAAGCGCCTGGCCGAGGAGAAGCGGCAGGTCCGGTTCCAGTTCATCTCGGTGCTCGGGCACGAGCTCAAGGCCCCGCTGGCCGCCGTGGAAGGCTACCTGCAGATCATGAAGGACGGGTCGGCGGGCACCGACCCGGCCGTCGTGGCCCGCATCATCGATCGCGCGCTCGTGCGCACCGAGGGCATGCGCAAGCTCATCGTGGACCTGCTCAACATGACCCGGATCGAATCGGGGCAGAAGCGGCGCGACCTGGTGGCCGCGGATCTGCGGGAGGCCGCGGCGGCCGCCATCGAGACCGTGGCGCCCGCGGCGGCGGCCCGCGCCGTCGAGATCCGCCTGGAGGCGCCCGAGCGCGCGCCCCTCGTCGCCGATCGCGGCGAGCTCGACATCATCTTCAACAACCTCGTGAGCAACGCCGTGAAATACAACCGGGATCACGGCCGCGTGACGATCGCGATCGATCGCGCCGACGCCCGGTGGCGCGTGCGCGTGTCGGACACGGGCATCGGCCTCGCGCCCGAGGATGCCCGGCGGCTCTTCCAGGATTTCGTGCGGATCAAGAACGAGCAGACGCGCACCATCCCGGGGACCGGCCTCGGCCTGGCCATCGTGAAGAAGCTGGCCCACCTGTACGGCGGAGATGCGACGGTCGAGAGCGAGCCCGGCGCGGGCAGCACCTTCACGGTCACGCTGAAGGGATAGATCACCACCGGGATTCGGGGCTTCCGCCTTCGCCAAACGGCCGGCCGGCTACGGCGCGACAGGCGGGATTCGGGGTTCGGGACGTCCGCCGTCGCCTTCTGCTACACTCGGCCGCACTGTCGGCGTAAGTGCTGCGCCATCGGAGACCCAGCAGATGACCAGTTCTCAGACTCCCGTCCCGGGCGTACGCGTGCGTGCGGCCGCCGCGTCCCTTCTCCTGTTGATGCTGGCTGGAACGACCGCAGGGCAGCAGCGGCCTGCGTCGCCCGCCGCGCCGGCAGCCCCTGCCGGAACGCGCACCTGGCCCCTCACGCGGCCCGAGGCGACCAACTACACCGAGACGAGCCGCTACGACGAGGTGATCGCGTTCATGAAGGCGATGGCGGCCGCCTCGCCCCGGATCCACCTGACGACGTACGGGTACACCTTCGAAGGACGGCCGCTGCCCCTGGCCGTGGTGGGCGCGCCCGGCGCCACCTCCGAGCAGGTGCTGGCGGCCGGCAAGACCCGCATCTTCATCCAGGGCAACATCCACGCCGGCGAGGTCGAGGGCAAGGAGGCCGCGCTGTGGCTCCTGCGATCGATCGCGAAGGGCGAACGGAACGCCTGGTTCCAGCACGTCGTCCTGCTCGTCAACCCGATCTACAACGCCGACGGCAACGAGCGCGTGAGCGTGCGCAACCGCGGCAGCCAGTTCGGTCCGATCGGCGGCATGGGTCAGCGCGCCAACGCCGAGAACCTCGATCTCAACCGCGACAACACGAAGCTGGAAACCGCCGAGGCGCGGTCGTTGGCCCGGCTGCTCACGCAGTACGACCCCCATATCGCCATCGACCTGCACACGACCAACGGCAGCGATCACGGCTTCTACCTGACCTACGAGACGTCCGGGAGCCCGAACACGTCGCCCGGCATCTCCAGCCTCGTGCGCGGCGACCTGCTGCCGTCGGTGACGAAAGCGGTGAAGGCCAGGCACGGCTGGAGCTACTTCTACTACGGCGGCCCGACTCGATCCGGCGAACGCCTGTGGGCCGGCGACCTGGACCTCTACAAGCCGCGCTACACGCAGACGTACTTCGGCATCCGGAACCGGATTGGCCTCCTCTCGGAGACCTACTCGTACGCGAGCTTCGAGGACCGCATCAAGGCGGACTACTGGTTCCTCGAAGAGATCATCAACTACGCGGCGAGGAACGGCGACGCGATCCGCAAGGCGACCGCGGCGGCCGACGTCGAGACGATCGTCGGCATGCCGCAGGCCGTGCGCGGGCGCCTGGTGAAGGCGAAGGACCCGGTCGAGATCGTCCTGGCCGACGTCGTCGACGAGCGGAACCCCTACGTCCCGGACCGCCCCATGCGACGTCGCGTCGACGGCAGCGAGCGCGTCGAAACGATGCCGCATCTCGGCCTGGTGGAGGCGACCGAGACGAGCATCGCGCCGAGGGCTTACGTCATTTCCGCCGCGCCGGTGGCCGTCGCACCGGCGCCACAGGCCGGCGTGCCGCAGGGACGGCCTCCCGGCATGCCGCCGGGAGCGCCCGGGCCTGGAGGCCGCGGCGGCATGGGCGGCGGTTTCGGCCGTCCCGTGGGCAACCCGACCACCCGCGTGATCGCGAGCGTCGTAGATCGGCTCGAGGCTCACGGGGTCAAGTACTTCAAGATCGCGAAGGAGATGTCCTTCAGCGGCGAACGATTCAGGATCGCCACCTCTGAAACCGCCCAGGCCGAGTACCAGGGCACCCACAAGCTGCGCTCGATCACGGGCTCGTGGGAGGCGATCGAGCAGCCCATCCCGGCCGGGTCGCTGGTCGTCCCCATGGACCAGCCGCTGGCGCGCCTGGCATTCATCCTCTTCGATCCGCGTTCGGACGACGGCTTCATGACGTGGAACATCCTGGACCCGATCCTGGGCGCCTCCCCCGCTCCGGAGTTCTATCCCGTGCTCCGGACGATGGAGACGATCGCGAAGTAGCATGCGTCGATCCGAAGCCCTCGCCGTGTCGGCGCTGGCGCTTGCCAGCATCGCCGCGGCGTGGGCCGTGCCGCGGCCGTTGCCGGCAGCCGTCTCGCTGGCCATCCCTGTGGCCTGGGGGAGTCTCTTTCTCTACGTGCCGTCCCGCGCCGCGGCATGGTGGGCGTGGCGCGAGGTCGTCCGCAAGGCGCCGGAGCCCGAGGATCGCCGGGGGCTCGTCCTCGTGCTGCTCCTCGCCTTCGGCCTGCTCGTCTGGGGCCTCGACTGGGGCCTGACGGACGCGGCCTGGGCCGCCGACGAGTTGCGGCCCGACTGGGTGCGGGACCTGCTGCACCGGGGCCTCGGGGGCGGGTGGTACGACAAGTACCCGTGGCTGCACTACGCGGTGCTGGCCGTCCCGGTGTCGGCCTTCGAACTTGCCGACCGGCTGGGCATCCTGCCCGCGGGAAGCGTGGCGTCGTGGGCGGGTCAGCTCGCCCTCATGCGGGCGGTGTCGGTATTGATGGGCCTCGGCACGCTGGTCGCCGCGTTTCTCTGCGGCGTCGAGATGGTGGGACCGCGCCGCGCGGTGTGGGCCCCGGTGGTGCTGCTGCTGACGCCGCTGTTCGTCTACTACGGCAAGGTGGCGAACCTCGACATGCCCGCGCTCTTCTGGTTCGCCTGGGCCATGGTGGGTTTCCTGCGCATCGTGCGCGGCGGCCGGCTGCGCGACTACGTGTGGCTCGGCATCGCGGCCGCGGGGGCGGGCGCGACCAAGGACCAGGCGTACGCGAGCCTCGCCCTCGTGGCCGTCGCGGCCATCGCGATCACCGTGCAGCAGGCGGACGGTCCGTCCTGGCTGGTGAAGCTCGGCCGCGGGCTGGCGGACCGCCGCGTGTGGGCGGCGGGTGCAGCCTCGGCGCTGGCGTCGATGGTGCTGCACAACGTGGTGTTCAACGCCGCCGGGTTCGTGTCGCACGTCCGCCTGCTCGTCACGCTGGGCGATCTTGCCATCGTGCCGCGGACCGCCGGCGGCTGCCTGGAGCTCACCGGGCTCACGCTGGCGCTGTTCAGGTGGTCGCTCGGCTGGCCGCTCTTCACGCTCGCGGCCGCCGGTGTCGCCGGGGCGCTGGCCCGTCCGGAACGGCGCCCCTGGCTGTGGCTGCTCGCGGTGCCCTGCTCGTTTCATCTGTGCTTCACGTGCGTCACGCTCTACGTCAACGATCGCTACCTCCTCGGCGGCATCTTCGTGCTGGCGCTGTTCGCCGGCGCGGCGTGCGCCGATCTCCTGGGCGCCATCCGGCGGCGGAGGGCCGCCAGGCTCGCGGTCGCGGGCGCGTGCGTCTACGCGCTGCTGTACGCGTCGTCGATCAACGTGATGATGAGCCTTGACGCGCGGCGCGCCGTCAAGGCATGGGTGGCGGCATCCGCCGACGCGCGAATGGTGGTCGGGATGCTCGGCCGGAGCTACATGCCGCGCCTCGAGCCGCCGGCGCGGACGGTGGTCGTGGAACCCAGCATCGACGCAGTCTCGCAGGCGCTGCCCGATCTGCTCGTCGTCAACGCCCGGTTCGCCGAGCGGTTCGAGCAGACCCGCGATCCGAAGGGCCGGACGCTGCTGCGGGCACTCGAGGACGGGTCGCTCGGCTACGACGAAGCGTTTCGGTACCGCGCAGCGATTCCGGCGTGGGCGGTGCTGCAATACGAAGCGCCGTTCCGCGGCCGAGGCGAATCGCCGCTGACCAATCTCGACAAGGTCAATCCCGAGATGGTGGTGTACCGCCGCCGCGCGCAGCCCGCGACGCCAGGCCGGTCAGAGATTCCGCAGCAGGCACCAGAGGAAGGCCGGGGTCTGCCGCACGACTGACAGGCTGGATTCACCGGCCTTGCGGGCGTACTCGTGGGCCGGAACCTGGCGCACGCGGAGGCCCAGCTTCAGCGCGCGCATCACCATCTCCAGCTCGATCGAGTGCTTGTCTTCCGTCAGCGCCAGCGGCCCGACGGCGCTCGCGCGGAGCGCACGAAAACCGTTCTGCGTGTCGGTGAGCGCCTCGCCGAACCGCGTGTTGATCACCTGGGTGAGGAAGTTGTTGCCCCACAGCCGCACGAACATCGTCCAGGTGCCCGCGAACTCGTCGCTGCCCCCGCGCATGCGGCACCCGATGACGAGGTCCGCCTCGCCAGCCTCGATCGGGGCCACGAGCAGCCCGATGTCGGCCGGGTCGTGCGAACCGTCGGCATCCATCGTCACGATGACGTCGCCCGCCGCCGCCGAGAGGCCGCGCCGGATGGCGTCGCCCTTGCCCAGTCCGCCGTCCGGGATGACTGCGACGCCGAGGGCCTTCAGGCGGTCCGGTGAGCCGTCCGTGCTGTGCCCGTCCACGACGATCACTTCATCGCAACAGGACTGGACCGCGGCGGCCAGGGCGACCACGCTGTCGCCTTCGTTGCGGGAGGGGATGATCACCGTCGTGCGCATCGCCACACGATACCCTGAACCGGGGCGCGGCGCCGAGTCCGCCTGCTCACGCACTCATCGGGAGCGTGATCGACCCCGGTGCCGTCGGCGGACAGGAACACCGACCCGCGGGAATGGCGAACGAATCAGTCGGTGAAACGGCGGGCGAAATGTGTCGCGAATGAGACAAGGCTGTGGCAGGATACCAAGAATTGCATTTTTCGGAGGCTTAGTGAGGTCCAGGTACACCGTCATCGGCCTCGTCTCCCTCTTCCTCGCCAGTTCCGCTCTGCTTTCCGCGTGCGGCGGCAGCGCTCCCGCCAGTCCGGCGGCCCCGACACAGCTCGACACGAGCACCAGCCCGAGCAGCGCCGCTCCGGCGGCGGCCTCGGAGATCTTCTCGGACGAGGTGTTCGTCGGCGCCGGCGACATCGCCAGGTGCGGGACGGGTGACGCGGAGGCCACCGCGAAGCTGCTCGACAGGATGCCCGGGACGGTGTTCACGCTCGGCGACAACGTGCAGGACCAGGGCGCCGCCGAGGAGTACGAGAGATGCTTCGAGCCGACGTGGGGCCGGCACCGGTCGAGAATGCTGCCGACCGTCGGCAACCACGATTGGCTGGGCGGGCACGGGCGGCCCTACTTTTCTTACTTCGGCGCCAGCGCCGGCCCGGCGGGGCTGGGGTACTACGCCATGACGCTCGGGGCCTGGCACGTCATCTCGCTGAACAGCGAGATTGCCGCCGGCCCGGGGTCGCCGCAGTTCGAGTGGCTGAAGGCGCAGCTGGCCACGTCGACCGCGGCCTGCACGCTCGCGATGTGGCACCGGCCGCTCTTCACGTCCGGCCCCAATGACCATGCCGCGCACATGCGCGACGCCTGGAGACTGCTCAACCAGCACGGGGCGGAGCTCGTGCTCAGCGGCCACAATCACCAGTACGAGCGCTTCGCCCCGCAGGACGCCGACGGGCGGCCCGACCCGCGCGGCATGCGCCAGTTCGTCGTCGGTACCGGCGGGTACCCGCTGTACGGCCGCAGCCGGGCCGTGGCCAACAGCGAGGCGTTCCATAGCGATGCCTGGGGTGTGCTGAAGCTGACGCTGAAGAGCGCGTCGTACACCTGGGAGTTCGTCCCGGTCGCGGGCCGGAGCTTCGTCGACAGCGGGTCGGGTTCCTGCGTCAGCCGTTAGCGCTCCTGCCTCCAGGTCAGCCCCTGGTGCCTGCCAGCCGCGCCGCCTCCCAGGGCCGGCCAGGACCGATATAATAGACGACGCTCACGACCGTCGACCGCCAGCCGGCTGTCTCCCGCCGGGTTCTCCTCGAACGCCGCGCGGAGCAGCCTCGACTGCCGTGTGAGTGGGGAGTGTGCGGGGGATTCGGTGAGATCCACGCAGAGCGCATTGGCGCTGGTGCTCGCTGCCCACGTGTTCTGCAGCCTTGGGCTCCCCGGATGCGGCGGCAGCCAGGCGCTTGGCCCAACATCGCCAACGGGTTCGGGGTCGGGCCGTGACGGTGCCGGCCCGGTCAGAACGGTTGTGCCTGACGAGGTGATCGTCGGCGCCGGCGACATCGCGCACTGCAGCCAGGGCGACTCGGAGGCCACCGCGAAACTGCTCGACGGGATTCCCGGGACGGTCTTCACGCTCGGCGACAACGTGCAGGACCAGGGCGCCGCCGAAGAGTACCAGAGGTGCTTCGAACCGACGTGGGGCCGGCACCGGTCGAGGATGCTGACAACCGTCGGCAACCACGACTGGTACGGCGGGCACGGGCTGCCCTACTTCTCCTATTTCGGGATCAGCGCCGGTCCGCCGGGGCTGGGCTACTACGGCACGACGATCGGAGCCTGGCGCGTCATCTCGCTCAACAGCGAGAGTGCCGCCGGCCCGGGCTCGGCGCAGTACGACTGGCTGAAGGCTGAAC
>Ga0316601_100001743_pt1 | contig 10864 bp, 11 predicted proteins | sample OWC_soil_day5_no_FD_207663 | JGI IMG/M metagenome (GOLD analysis project Ga0316601, IMG submission 207663) | Wetland soil microbial communities from Old Woman Creek delta, Ohio, United States - OWC_soil_day5_noCT | ecosystem: Environmental > Terrestrial > Soil > Wetlands | place: USA: Ohio...
CCTGATCGGCGCGAACGGGTCCGGCAAGTCGACGCTCCTCAAGATGATCGTGCGAGGCGCGGGGGTCTCGGAGAAGGAGGCCGCGCTGCTCGAGCCCGATCAGGGGCAGGTCACCTGGCGGCGGGATCTCGTGCTCGAGTACGTGGCGCAGGAGCCCCGGCTCGACGAGGCGGCGACGATCCGGACGACGCTGGCCCGGTCGGAGGACGTCTACGACTACGAGATCGAGACGGTCGCGGATGCGCTGCAGCTGCCACCGCTCTCGTCCACGATCGGCAACCTGTCGATCGGCGAGCGCCGGCGCGTCGCGCTCGCGCGGGCGCTGCTCGGCAAGCCTGACATCCTCGCGCTCGACGAGCCGACCAACCACCTCGACGTCCGGACCGTCGAGTGGATCGAGGACCGGCTCGCGCAGTGGCCCGGTGCGCTGATCGTCGTGACCCACGATCGCTCGTTCCTCGACAAGGTCGCGACCCGGATCTGCGAGATGGATCGCGGCAAGCTCCACGGCTACGACGGCGACTACACCGAGTTCCTGCTCAAGCAGGCCGAACGCCTCACGGTCGAGACCGAGCACGAGCGGGTACGAGCCGCGTTCGTGAATCGCGAGATCGACTGGATCCGGAGGGCGCCCCAGGCGCGTGGGGTCAAGGCGAAGGCGCGCGTCGATCGCTACGATGCAGCCGTCGCCTCGCGGCCTGTCGGCGATCAGCTGCTGCCGCGCGAGCTCGAGCTGCGGCTCCCGACCGGCCCGCGGCTCGGCAGCACGATCGTCGAGCTCAAGGATGTCGCCAAGCGCGTCGGCGAGGGGGACACGGCGCGTACGCTGTTCTCCGGCCTCACCCTGGTGATGAAGAAGGGGGATCGGATCGGCATCGTCGGTCGCAACGGGGCCGGCAAGACCACGCTGATCCGGACGATCCTCGGCGAGCTCGCGCCCGACGAGGGCACGGTCGTGGTCGGCCAGAACACGCGCCCCGCGTACCTCGAGCAGAGCCGCCGCGACCTGGTGGCCGAGAACACGGTGGTCGAGGAGGTCGCCGACGGCTACGATCACGTCGAGCTCGAGGACGGTCGGGTCCACGTCAAGTCGTTCCTGAAGACGATGGGATTCCCTGCGACCGTCGTCGACTCCAAGGTCGGCCAGCTGTCGGGCGGTGAGCGCAACCGGGTCCAGCTCGCGAAGCTGCTGCGCCGTGGCGGCAACGTGCTCGTGCTCGACGAGCCGACCAACGATCTCGATCTCGTCACGCTCGGCGCTCTCGAGCATGCGCTGATCGCGTTCCCGGGATGCGCGCTGATCGTCTCGCACGATCGGTGGTTCCTTGACCGCGTCGCGACCGGCATCCTCGCGTTCGACGATCTTCCCAACGGCGAGAGCAACGTGACGTTCTACGAGGGCAGCTACTCGAGCTACCAGGCCAAGCGGCGCCAGCGTGAGCTGGCGCCGAAGCCACCCGCGGGCGGTCCCCCGCGCGCCGCCTCGCCCTCTCGCCCGCCGGTGAGCAAGGCCGCGCGCAAGCTGAGCTTCAAGGAGACCGAGGAGCTCGCCAGCATGGAGGCGCAGATCGAGTGCGCCGAGGTCAGGGTCGCGGGTCTCGAGTCGACCCTGTTCGACCCGAACATCGTGCGCACGCGGGGCTCGGAGATCCCGAAGCTGACCGAGGAGCTCGAGCTCGCGCGCAAGGACGTCGGTCGGCTCTACACGCGCTGGCAGGATCTCGAGAAGCTCGCTGCGACGAGCGCGTGAGCCGATTCAGCCGCGGCCCGGGCCGCACCGGCGATGTGAGATCTCGGCTTGCGGCAGAGGCCCAGACCGGGGTTGATCGTGCGGACCGGTGCCGGGGAGGAGTCGAAGGTGCGGCGAACGATGCTCGTATCGACGATGACCTCGCGCGCAGCAACGCCGGATGTCATAGCGGGACCACGCCGCAACGCCGCCTGCGCTTGTGCGCCGGCGTCGATGCATTGACTTGTGAGCGCTCAGCGATCGAGGTCAGGCGATCGCAGCGATAGGGACGCCGGCAAACCGACGCAGCCAGTAGGTGCCCGGCGGGAACACCGTAGGGAGGCCGGCCAGCCAAGCGACGCGGGCCGCGCGATAGGCAGCGACGAAGCCCTGGTTGCGTTGGAGCGCCTCGATGCGGCGCCACTTGCTGCGAGCTGCGACGCGGGGGCTGAGCGTGCGCCGCGGCTCGTGCGTGGTCGGGCAGTCACTCCATGACTGGCGGAGGATGCGGCGGCGACCGAGAACGCGGCGCCCCGTGCGAGCGCGCAGGGCCGTCTGCTCGGCCTCGATCCTCGCGACCCCGTCGCGAACGGCGCGCAGGATCTCTGCAGGATCTCCGAGCTCCGGCGGAAGCGTCAGGTGGAGCGTGACGTCCAGGGGCATCCGGCCATCGGAACGAAAATAGTGGGTGGGACGGCGAGCGCGCAGCGGGCGACCGTTGAGGAGAGCAGCGAGACCATTGACGCCGGGCCAGTGGTCGACGCGGTCGACGAGGCCATCCTTGACGGGGTTGGCCGCCGCGTAGATGAGCTTGCTGACCACATCGCCGACCCCGACAAGGTGGAGCAGCGAGACCGGTTCGCTCGAGAAGTGGTTCTCCCACCGTCCGCGGAGTGCGTTCTGGCATTTGGCGAGCATCTTGTGAAAATGCGCGACGAACTCGATGACGCGACCGTGACGATCGAAGACGACGGTGTGGTGGTGGTTGGAAAGCGCAGACGGGAGCAGGACGTCGATCTCGAACCGCGCGGCGGCCTCGGCGAGGCAGTAGAGGAAGTTGTTGTTGGTCTCGCGATCGGGCCGGAGCAGGAACTGCCGCTGCGTGCAGCGCCGGGTGATCATGTAGAAGCGAGCGGGAACAACTTCGCGAGGGACCGACATGACGTGCGGTCCCATCCACGAGGCTTGCCAAGAGGTAAGTTCGCGAACATGCCCGCGACGTGACCGGCTCGTGTCCGGTGGTCGGCGGACACGTCCAAGCATCAGACACGGTGTCGGACACATCTCGAAACTCGGGCCGGACGAGCGGATGGGACGCAGATCGCCTGCACGCATCAACGTCGGTGGGGCTCAGCGACGTCGGTGGGGCTCAGCGCTTGCCGACCGGCGGGGCCGGCGTTCTCCTGCGCAACGCCGCGACGGCAACGGTGCGGGCAGTGGCGTTCTACGAGGTCATCGCGGGAACCTGCCCCGATCCAATCGTTCGCTAGAGCGTGAGCTGCGACAGCAGGATGTCGAACACGGTGTCGGTCTCCTTGTCGACGACGACGAGCGTGCCGGCGGCGGCATCGATCGCGAGGCCGTCGATCGAGCGGACACCGAAGCGCGCGAGGTCGTCGAGAGGGACCGACTTGCTGTTCGCGATATCGAACCGCGTCAGCTTCGAACCCTGACCGAGCACGAGGCCGACGTCGGGCATGACGAGCATGCCGGTCGCCGCGACGTCGGGCGCGGTCGAGTACCACTCGATGTCGTTGCCGGTGGCGCGCTCGTAGCCGGCGAGCTGGGCGTACTGGAACACGCCCGCCGCGTCGTACGTGACCGGCTGCGCGTAGAGCTTCTGCGTGGCCGCGTCATAGGCGATGGCGTCGGTGCGCTGGACGAGCGAGACCGGCGTGCCGTCGGGCAGGTAGCAGAAGTGCTGCTGCAGCGTCATGGCCGACGTGTCGAGCAAGAAGCCGTCGCCGATCGCCGTCATCGCGAACAGGTTCGGTCCGAGCGCGACGAGGTCGGTGTACGGGAGCGTGATCGGTGCGGTGGGACCGGGGTCGGGCATGTCTTCCATGCGCACGACCGGCACGCCGACCGCGCCATCGAGGCGATAGAGGCCCAGGAGCTCGTCGAACACGAAGCGCGTGCCATCGGGCGCGATCGCGAGGCCGACCGGCGTGACGTTGTCGGTCCTCTGCATCGCCGCGCGCAGATCGACGCTCGCGAGCGGCGGCTCGGGCCGGACCTCGGCGTCCTCGGCGCAACCCGTGATGGCAACCAGCGCGATGACGATTCCTCGCTTCATGGTCCGAGCCTAGACCCGTTGTCCGGCGGAATCGACGACGGAAAACTGAGAGGGGGTCCGAGTGAGGACACCGCAATGTAGGGCCCCCCGCTCCCCGGAGCCCGCCTCACCCGCTACGGTCCGCAAGCAATGAAGCGCATGGTTCTCACGTTCGTCCTCGGTGCCGTGGTGTTTGCAGCCTGTGGTGGAGACAAGAAGGAGGCGGCCAAGCCCGTCGAGCCCCCCGCCGCCGTCGCCAAGGAGGAGGCGCCGCCCGAGCCGCCGCCGCCGCCCGCCCCCAAGGAGGCGAGCACGACCCTCGAGCCGACGAAGAAGTCGAATTCCAAGGTCACCGGAACGATCACGTTCAAGGAGGTCGAGGGTGGCGTCGAGGTCACCGCGAACGTCGAGAACCTCAAGCCGGGCGACCACGCGTATCACGTGCACGAGACGGGCGACTGTTCGGCCCCGGACGCGACGAGCGCGGGCGGCCACTTCAACCCGGCCGGCCACAAGCACGGCGCGCCGGAGGGCGAAGAGCGCCATGCGGGCGACTTCGGCAACCTGACGGCCGGCAAGGACGGCAAGGCGACCAAGACGTTCGTGATGAAGGGGATCACCCTCGACGACGGCGAGGCATCGATCGTCGGCAAGGCGTTCATCGTTCACGCGAAGAAGGATGACTTCAAGACGCAGCCGACCGGCAACGCCGGCGATCGCGTCGCCTGCGGCGTGATCGCGCTGACGATGTAGATCGTGCAACGTTCGGAGATCCCCTCCCCGACCATGCAGGGATGGGGGGATCTGGCTCGCTCTACTGATCGCGAGGGGGGGCGCTCGTCGCCGACACTCGCGTCGCCGAGGCGTGTGGCTGTCTGTCGCCGCCCGCCGTGCCGGTCGGTGACTACGCCGTCAACCAGCGCGCGGAGCAGATCATCTTCGAGGTCGAGCCCGGCTGGGTCACGGCCCACGTCCTGATCAAGTACGCCGGTGCGCCCGAGAAGTTCGCGTGGATCATCCCGGTCCCCGAGGTTCCCGAGCTCGGCATCTCGCCCGTGTCGGCGTTCGGTCTCCTCGACAAGCTGACCGAGCCCGATGTCGGCGTCACAGCTCCTCGTCGACGTCCTTCTTGAGTCGGGACATCGGAAGGAACGAGATCTTGAGGAGATCGATCCCGAGCAGCCCCCTAGGTCGGACCGCGGAAGTCGACCATCTGCGGGCCGTGGAAGTAGGCCACGCCGATCCGTCCCTGTGTGGCCCGATCGAAGAGGTGCGGCTCGACGTCGTGGACCTCGACCTCGCCGGCCTCGACGAGCAGCGAGAGCTTGCAGTGTCGGTAGCGACGGACAGTCCCGGGAACTGGGGTCTGCGTCTCGTGACGGTCGGAGATCATCGCGAGCACGCGGCGGAGGACTCCAGTGCGCCGGATGCGCCAGACGTGCACCGAATAGGCGAACACGGCGATCATGAGCGCGGTGACCAGGGCTGCCATCAGCGCCCCCTTGTCTCGACGATCCTCGAACTCGTGCCCGACAAACGCCATCACCCACAGCCCTGCGCTCGTCCCCATCGTCAGCAGGAAGGCGATGAACAGGCCGAACCAGCCCATGCGTGGTGGGCTCCACGCCATCGCGGCAGCGAACGCCGGATCCGTTCTCGCCGCCGAAAACCGCATCGCCACCGCTGGATCCATGCACGTCACGCTATCCCAGCAGCGCGCCCCTGACCCTAGGCATCTGCTTGAGCGGCCGTTTCTGGCGGCGCGATGTTTCGTGCGACCGATCGTTCCTCGGCGCCATGCCGGTCATCTATACCCTCACCGCCTTTCGCAACGGCGCGAGCGGCGATGTGCTCGCCATGGAGGGGACCGCGATCCTGGTGTTCGGCGTGCTGACGGTGGTCGGCTTCATCGGCTCGCCGTGGTTTCACGCGGCTGGCATCGCCGGGCACGGTCTGTTCTGGGACGCCTCGCACCACGCGACCCACCTCGTGGTTCCCTCCTCCGCGACCCGCAGCACTTCATCGACCATCGCGCCGTGCTAGCCGATCGCTGCGGCGATGTTGCGGATGATCTCGATCTGTTCATCACGCAAGAGGCCCGCGCGCTCGATCAGCATGATCCCGGCATGGATCTCGCGCGCTCGCGCGAGCTTGGCGAAGTCGTCGACGTTCGATGTCACGCGCACGCGATCCTCTTGGTACGCGCGTTCGAGCAGCTCCTGATCTGGCGCGCCGAGGATGCCGCGATCCCGAAGGTGATACGCGTCGACTCCGTCCGCGATCAGCGCAACCGCAGCCGCTGGCGACAGATTCTCAACGAGTAGAAGCTTCACGGACACGTGGACGCCCGACGCGAGGATAAGCGGTCACGTAGAGCTTCGCGAACTCGACGTCCTGTTCTTCGAGGTAGGGATAGTCCTCGACGATCTCCTTCACTCTACGCCGCTGCTCAGCCGATCAAGTCCCTGGAGATTCCTCCCGACGCGCTCGCCGGGGTCCTTGCAACTCGGTGGAGATAGGAATCGCAAAGACATACGGCGTCTATCGCGTGCTCTCTCGACTCGGGCAAGAGTCATGCACCTATCCATTTCCGTTCTGGTGTGATCGAGACCGAAAGAACCCTGTCCGGGAAGGTGCCGATCTCATCGAGCCGGAGACCGCCGAACGCCGCCGGATGCGACTCCCGGCAACGGCTTCCGTCCGGACCTGGGTGAAGCCACGGGTGCTGTTGTTCGTCGCCGTTGCGGCGTGCTCGCCGTCCCGGGAGCGCCCCACGCCGGGCGCGGATCCCGAGCCCGTGAGCCCCGCGCCCGAACCGATCGCGGTGCTGTTCGAGCGCACGCTTCCAGGCGGAGAGGACCGCGCTCCGCTGTTCGGGCCCGGGGGCAGCATCACCGTTGGACCGCGGCAATGGACGCGCGACGGGCGCTACCGCGGGAGGCACGTGTGGGGCACGATCGGTCAGGTCCGCCCGATCGGTGTGATCGGTACGGTCGATCGTCCGCTGGTCATCGCGATCGGTTGGGGTGGCCTCGACGACGACGTGGTCGGTCCACAGAAGGCGAACGAGTCCGAACACGCGTGGTTGCTCGCGGGCGAGCCGCTCGCCGCAAAGGCAACGCATGCCGCGACCATCGCGCACGAGTTCCTCGAGGACGGCTTCGCGCTGTCGCCGCAGCGCGCCGCGCTCGTCGCGAGTGAAGGCGCGGACATGGTCGTGCGCGCCCTGCCCTCCGGCGCCGTGATCGCGCGCGCGCCGCACGGTGCGGCGAAGAATGACGACGCGCCGGTCGCGTGCTGGGTCGACGACGCGCGCGTGGCGTGGACAGGCAGCGACGCGAACGGCGCGGTGCTGAAGACGCTGACGATCACGACGGGCGCAGTTGCCGTCGCGCGCCTCGCGGCCGCCGCGCCGCTGCACTGCGATCCAGCCGGCGGCGTCGCTGCCATGGAGGCGCCGGACGGTACGGTGACGCTGCTCGACCTCGCGACAGGCGCGAAGCTCTCGACGGCAGCACTCGAACCGACGAAGCCCGACGAGGAACGCGAGGGGCCCGCGATCGCCGTCGGCCAGCGCGGTACGCGCTTCGCGATCGCGTTCCACGACGTGCTGACCGTCTACGCGCGTAGCGGGGAGCTGCTCGCGCCGCTGTACACGCACGCGCTGGTCGCCGGCGCACCGGTGCGAATGGCGTTCTCCCCCGATGGCGAGCGACTCGCGGTCGCCACCACGGCGCTCACCGTGCTCGGTCCCACGATCGACGTCCACGCGGGCGTCGCCCCGCGCCTCGCGTTCGAGCTGCCGCGCGGGTTCACCTCCGTGCCCACGCGGAGCAATGATCAAGAAGCGTGGCGCTGGGCGCAGCTCGGCGGCCCTTCGGGGATGGCCCCGCAGTCTGCGCTGCTCGTCAACGCGATCGAGCAGGAGAACCTGTTCTCCGACGTCACCGCGATCGCGCTCGCGCGCGACGAATTCGTGAACCTGCCCGCGCCCGAGGCCACCGACGAGCAGCTCACCGCGTTCGCGAAGGCGACGATGCCGCAGCTGTTCGAGCAATGGGAGCACGCCCACGTCGGCACCGAACGCGACGACCAGTTCACGCTCCGCGTCGGCAGGACCAAGGGCATGCCGTGGTTCGAGGCGCGCGAGATCTGGCGCGATGGCTGCGAGCCATACGATGGCTACACCCGCGTCGTCGTCGATCACGACGCGGTGTTCGTGATCCGCGCACTCACGTCGCCAGGTTCGTCGATAGACGGCTGGCTCGCGAAGTTCTTCGACCTACCGTTCGGGATGCGTGTGCAGACCGCGCGCCGGCAGGGACCGCGTTCGGGTCCGTGCTAGACGCCACGGATCGGCACCTGCAGGCCACGCGCGTGCGGATGACGACCCCGTGGCCGAGGTCGGTCCCCGTTCGATCTTCGAGCAGCCGCTCGAGCTCGGCCAGCGCGCCGATCGTTTCCGTTTTCGGGGTCCGGCTCGCTGCCATGGTTCCCGCCTCTCGCGCTACTCGATCGGCGTGCCGATGCGTTCCCAGTCGGGCACGCCATCGCGCGACGCCCACCAGATCGCGATGGCGCGACCGCGCAGTCGACCGACTGGCGTCGGATCGTTGTTGCGACTGTCGTTCGCGTTGTTCCGGTTGTCGCCGACGAAGAACAGCGTCCCCTCGGGGACGTTCCACGGCCCGGGCTGACGCGGAGGTCCGCTGCGGAACGTCAGGTAGCTACGCGCACCGGCGTGCTCGCGCACGATCGAGCCCGATCGTTCGATCGCCTCGCCGGCAAGGTAGTCCTCGTCACGGTACGTCGCGCTGGCGGCCACGACTTGGCGCGGGAGGACCTTGCCGTCCACCGCGATTCCGGCCTCGGACTCGGTCACCGTATGCGGACCCGCGGTGATGTAACGGAAGATGTAGTCGCGATCCTCGGCGTTGCGATAGACGAAGATGTCACCCGGCGTGAGTGGTCCAAGCAGCGGCCCCTTCACCGCGAACACGTGATCGCCGATCTGCAACGTGGGCACCATCGACGATGACGGGATCCGGAACGCCTCGATCAGGTGCTCCTTCAACGCAGCCGCCATCTGTTCGTCGGGCTCGTTCGCCGCGTCGAACGCGAGCACGTCGCCGTGGACGTCGAGCTCGATGGACGCGAGGGCTGGGACGGTCGCGCGAAGCTTGTCGACCGCCCTGACCAGCGCGACGCCTGCGGCTCCGATGCCCGGACCGTCGAGCTGAAAGCGCATCGTGCGGCCGAACGATGCGCTCGCCCAGACCGAACGCGCCGGCGGCCCGAAGCGGACCGCGACGCAGCTCGCGGTCGCGCACCGTGCCGCGATCGCGGCGGCGTCCCGCGGCGCCCCACGCTGGACCTTGTAGTCGAGGGCGATGCCACCGGCGCGGTCGCGGATCACGATCCCGACGTTCGCCAGCGCGTCGATGCCAGCGTCACCGATCACGCAGGTCACGGCCGCGACGTCGATCCGTCCGTCGAGCTCGGCCGCAACCCGGAGCGGCTCACCGATGGCGATCCGAACGCGAGCGAGCTCGTCGAGATCGATCTTGCAGTCGGCGAGCGTCTTCCCGGTGAGCCCCGGCAGGACCGCGCTTGCCTGTTCGAGCTGGCTGCGGATCCAGCCCTCGGTGATGGCCACCGTCGCGTACCCACGCGGCTTCGGACCGACCTGCTGTAACAGATGCGGGATCGATCTGGTGGGTTCCGGTTGCGGCGTTGGCGAGCTTGGATGCCCCCCACAGGCCGCGACTACCACGAGAACGAAACGCATGATCGCGACGTACTTACCATGCACTCGACGTCGACCGATGCGTCGCGAACCCGGTAGTAGAGATGAAACCCGGTCTTGCGCAGCAGGATGCGTCTCATACCTTCGAGGCAAGGCGCCGTCGCCCGCGGCGACGCGTCCCGCGGTGACCCGAACCGGGTTGAAGGTGCGCGCCTTCGGCGGCGATGCTTCACGCCAAGGACCGTGTCCGAGATCTGTCCGAGTCAACTCCGGACAGCTGCGCCGCAACCGGCCGCGCGCCAGGTGACACCAACCTCGTTCTGGCCGTCTCCGATCACCGACCTGAGCGGCGATCCGTCGCAGGGTGGTGGCCAATTCTCCCAGGTCTCCGCACCCACGGTGGACAGGTGCAATGCCTCGAACCGGCTGTACTGCTTCGGGACCGGAAAGACCACGGAGCTCGTGCTCCCACCCCCAACGGATCCGATCATGTTCGTCTCCGATCAGCTCTGGTTGCCGACCGGAGGCATCATGTCCGCCGACGCGGTGTGCACGCAGGAAGCGGCCAATGCGCAGCTGCCGGGAACCTATCAGGCGGCGCTCGCCACCGGCACCCAGCCGATCGCGGCACGATTTTTAACCACTCACGACTACGTGCGCGTCGACGGAGTCCGGATCGGAACAGCGCTCACCGCCGCGCGGATCGATACGTTCGTCAACCTGACCGCAGCCGGGAAGGTGGTTGCAGGAGACACCACGGTTTGGACAGGCGGACTTCCAGGAGCTGCCGGCGGCAGCCAGACCTGCAACGACTGGGCTGGCGGGGTTGGCGCCGTCGGCATCATCGGCCAAGCGCGCGCCACCGATGGGACAGCGTTTCGGCTCGAGTCGGGGTCCATGTGCTCCGCTCACCGAATCTACTGTCTCGCCATCTAGGTGTCCGTCGCGGCCCAGCCCGCGGCCCAGACCGGGGTCGATCGTGCGGAAGCTCGATTCGCAGGTACGCGCCCTCGACGCGGAGTTTCACGACTCCGTCTTCCTCGAAGACGCTGCGATCAGCCGCTGTCTCGCGGCAGCAGGCACTCCACCCATCGACGGTGGACCGCCCGCTGAC
>Ga0316601_100001746_pt1 | contig 10857 bp, 9 predicted proteins | sample OWC_soil_day5_no_FD_207663 | JGI IMG/M metagenome (GOLD analysis project Ga0316601, IMG submission 207663) | Wetland soil microbial communities from Old Woman Creek delta, Ohio, United States - OWC_soil_day5_noCT | ecosystem: Environmental > Terrestrial > Soil > Wetlands | place: USA: Ohio...
CCGGGCCCATGATCGAGGTCTTGAGCTCCCATCCGCCGCCGAGCTTGTCGCGCACCAGATCGCGATCCGGCGTCGACGGTGGAGGGAGCCAGGTCGGCGCGGCGAAGAGATCGCGCCACACGCGCGGGCCGACATCGGACTCCTTCCACCGCTGCACGATCGCACCGCCCCCGGTGCGGACGTCCGCCCATCCACCGATCGTGGTCGGCCACCGCACGAGCGCGCGCTGGGTCCCGTGGTCGTCGACACGGAGCACGAGGTTCGGCCGGCGCCCGATCGTCCGAAACACCGGCGCGTCGTCGTACCAGACATCGCCCCGATCGACCTCGGCAGACAGCGCCATGTGGCTCGCGTGATACGCAGGCGGCGGTGGCAGCACGATCGCCGCCTCGACGCCGGTGCGATGGCGATCGAGGAACGCCAGCGTCTCGGCGGGGCCAGTCCACCCGAGCTCGCGCGCCGCTGCCTCCGTGGCGATCGAGATCAGATCGGGTGCGGCGTTCGGCAGCGGCTGCTCGTGTCCACGTGCCGTGCGCATCGCCGCGGGATCGAGCATTCGGCCGAGGATCGGACGCGGCCCGTCGCCCGCGGTCCCGTCCTCGATGAGGCCCGTGGCATCCACGATCCGCTCGCGCAGCACGCGCAGCGCGAAGCGGAAGTCGAGCTCGCGGCTATCGGTGACGAGCGCCTCACGGGTCTCGACATCGAAGCGCTCGTTGGGCATCAGGAAGTTGCGGCGCTGATAGCGCTCGATCGCGGTGCCGACCTTCCAGGTCACGTTCCCGTCGGCCTCGGCCTCGGACAGCAGGCCTTCACACACGAGGTGGCGCTCGGCCGCGACGAGTCCGGCGTGCTCGAGGTCGAGCTTGTGCCACCGGTCATAGGTTGGCTGTTGTCTCGGATCGGCGGCGAGTCCGGCGAGGTCGGGGAGCTTGCGGCTCGCGCGTTCGCGCTCGAGCTGGGCCGCGAGGAAGATCCGGGTCTGGTTATTGGCCTTCACCACACCCTGGTGGTCTTGCCCGAACGGTCGCTCGAGCAGCTTGATCGGCGCCGAGTCGATCTGCGCGTGGCACTTGTGACGCGCCTCGTCGGCGAGACGCTCTCGTACGATCGCCAGGGACGGCAACACGCCGTAGAGCTCGCCGAGGGCGCCGTGGGCGTCGTCGGTCAGCGGCTTTCCGCTGGCATCGTGTTCGGCCGCGATCGCGAGGTAGGTCGCGCGAAACCCGGGGGCGACGCCATCGGGACCGGGCGCGAACAAGCTCGGTGTCCAGGCGTCGCGCAGATCGAGGACCACGGCCGGCAAGTGGACGTCGGACGGGCACACGGTACCGCGATCCGTCCCGGCTTCGACGCGGATCGCCGAGCACGTGACCGGTGCGTGCGAGGCGGTCCTGGCATCGCGGCTCGCGTCCTGCGAGCCGGCGCCACGGGAAGCTTCGTTCACGACTGTCCGGGATCCGGACGAGCACGCCACGGCCGACGCCACAGCGAACAGTGGCCACCTCATCAACTCATGATGCGGCGAGACCCGATTGTGGTCACCAAGTTTCCCCACGTGACAAACCGCATGGAGTGCGCTGCTGTGCGGGCGGGACTACATGCGAGAAAGTCCGACGTGCTCGACTCGTCAGCCGGCGGCGAAGAACCGCACCACCTCGTCGCGCCGCCGCAGCGTGTCCTCGTAGCCCAGCTCGAGCAGGCGGCGCAGATAGATCGGTTCGAACGCGAGGTAGGAGATCAGATCCCAGCCGCGGTCCTCGGTCGCGCCGATGCCCGCCAGCAGGTAGCGCAGGGTGCGAGGGAACTGCGAGTACTGCTTCCCGGCGAGCTGGCCGAGGTCCTCGGACGGCCGCAGGGCGAGCACCGGGATCCTGCGAAGCGGCTGGGTCGCGCCCTGCGCCGGCAAGATCAGCGCCAGCGTGCGGTTGATCCGCTGGACGCGCTCGAGGTCGCTCTCCAGGGAATCGAGGAACACCGCGTTGAGCAGCAGGCCCGCGATGTCGGACAGCGAGGGCATGCTCACCAGCGGCTGCTGGTTGAGGGCGAGGGTCTGGTCGTCGCTCCGGTGGTAGCGGATGCCGATCGCGACGATCCGATCCGCCCCGAGGTGGATCGCCGGTGACAGCGGCGCGGTCATCCGCACGCAGCCATCGCCATAGAACCCATCGCGGAGCCGGACCGGGGGGAAGAACACCGGGATCGCGGACGACGCCAGCACGTGATCGACGGTGATCGGCTCGCGCACGCCGAGCCGGGTCGTTCGCTGCCACCGTGCGATCTCGGGCGCCCCGTCGAAGAAGGTCATCGCGGTCCCGGTCCCGTAGTTGGTCGCGGTCACCGCACAGCCGTGCAAGCTGCCGTCGCGATAGCGGGCCTGGAGCTGGCCGAGCTCGAGGTTGGTCTCGAGCAGCTGCCGCAGCGGCGCCGTGTCGAGCAAGTAGTTGATCCGCGTGCTGCCGATCCGCCCGCCTCCCGCGACATCGCGGATCCACATCCCTCCGGTCTCCGCCAGGCTCCTCGGATCGGTGCGATAGATCGAGTCCGGCTCGAGCGATTCCCACATCTCCCACAGCGCGTGCGACGCCTCGCCAAACTGGTGCGCGCGGGCCGCGATCGCGCAGCCGTTGATCGCACCGGCCGACACCCCGGTGACGATCTGGAACGGAGATCGCTGCCCGAGGATCTCGGCGAGCGCACGGAGCGCCCCGACCTGGTAGGCCGCGCGCGCGCCGCCTCCCGTCAGCACCAGCCCGATCCGGGTCGTCATGACGATGCCGTCAGCCTGCCGGTTGCCACGGCACGGCGATGCGAACCTTGATGTCGGGTCGGATCTTCAGCGTGCCGAGCATCGCGCTGTACGGCTTGATCCCGTAGTCCGGCTGGTGAAGCATCAACTCGGCGACCTGGGTGGTGCCCGCGGCACGCGAGCGGACCTCGATCGGACGGGTCTTGCCATGGAGCGTGAGCTGGCCCTGGTAGACGAAGCCGTCGCCCGTGGGCGTGCGCGTCGGAGCCGGAGCGACGAACCGGATCTCGGGGAACCGCTTCGCATCGAGGACGTCGCCGAGGATCGTCTTCTCGATCTTGCGCTTGTCGCCATCCGACAGCGCGTCGGACGGGCGGCCGTCCTTGACCGCGTGGGCGACGGTCAGCGAGCCGGCGTCGAACTTCGCGTCGAGTGCGAGGTCGGGGGCGACCTCGATCGAGAACCGTCCGACCTGGACCTCGAGATCGTGTGCGAGCGCCGAGAGCGCGCCCTCCTTGAACGTGAAAACGTGGCACTCGGCCTGGCCGGCAGCGAAGGTGGGCATCGTCCTGCGATCCGATAGCACGGCCTGTGCCGGCCGCGGTGGAGTCGGTCAGATCACTCCGGATCCACGCACCCCGCCGGGCCGCGTTATCGTGCACGCACCATGGGCATGCAGACGATCGCGAAGGTGGCCGAGTCGTTCGACGGCATGTTCGAGTGCGGCCACTGCGCGCTCGAGGTGCCCGCGACGGTCTATGCCAGGTCGTCGGGTACGGCCCGTGGGGCCGGTGCGCAGGCCCAGGCGCTCGCGCTCGAGAACGCCGAGATGGATGCGAACGCGCTCGCGTCGCGCACGCTGCAGTTCGTGCGTTGTCCGCGCTGCGGCAAGACGGATCCGACGGGCCCGAGCTATCGGATCCAGGCGACGATCGGCGCCATCGTGCTCGGCGCGATCTCGGCGGTGCTGAGCTATCTGCTCGTCGCGATGCGCACCCGCGGCACCGCCGACGCGGCAGCCGCGAAGTGGGTCGCGATCGGCTTCGGCGTGTTCATGGTGCTGCTGCTGTACTGGAAGTGGGGCCGGCCATGGCGGTCGCCCGACAAGCGCACGGTGTTTCACTAGTACCTCGCCACAGAGGTTTTGATCGGTTGAACCTGGGCCGACCTGCACTTGCACTTCTCACTGATGACGTGCACTTGCACCGCGCCGCGCACTTGCGCACGGCTCAGGTGCAAGTGCAGGTCTTTACTCGCAAGTGCAAGTGGAGGCCGCTGGTGCAACTGCACGTGCAGGTCGCTGCGCGAACTGGTCAGATCCTCTGTGGCGAGGTACTAGCCCAGAGCGCCTGGGCCACTACGTCGGCGGGGGCGAGATCAGCGCGTTGAGACTGGGCGCGCCGGACACCACCTCGATGACGCCAGCACCGCCGCCCCCACCGCCGGCGCCGCCGGTCGCCGGGGTCACGGACTGACCGCTCCGATCGAGCGCGCCACCGCTTCCGCCATCGCCACCCGCGGACGAGCGACCGTTGCCACCATTGGCGCGCGTCGTCGCGAACAGGCCGGGGCTACCCGGGTTGCCCGGCGAGATGCTTCCGGATCCCTCACCGCCGCCACCGCCATTCGCAGCGAGCGTGCCGGTGGTCGCGACGACCGGCGCCTCGAGCAAGATCATGCCGCCGGATCCGCCGCCTCCGCCGCCCGCGTCGCCGAAGAACAGGCCGTGTTGCCTGCCGCCCGCGCCAGCCCCACCTCCCGCCTGGATCCCGGCGCCGGTCTCGATGTCGATCCGGATCGCCGACACCAGATAGACGGCACCGCCGCCGGCGCCGCCGCTCCCGCCGTCATCATGGTCGTCGTTGCCGCCGCGGGCACCGGCACAGCCGCCGAGCACCCCGGATGGGGGGCTCGGCCCACCGCCCATGCCGCCGACGCTCGGCGTGTCGTCGGAGTTGCCGATGCCGCCTGTCCCTCCCGGTCCGCCGAAGCCGCCGCCACCGCCGCCCCCCGCACCGGCGTCGCTATCGCCGCCGACCAGTGCGGCACCGGCACACGTGGAACGCGCCCCGGCGCCATCGGCGCTGACATCGATCAGCGCGCCGCTCGCGGGGCCGCCGGTCGCGAGGACGATCGTGTCGGTCGCGATGATCGCGAACGGGCGCGAGCCGATCGCGCGGAGCGAGGCATCGGACGCCAGCGTGACGCGGGTCGCCACGATCGCTTCGATCTCGCCGGCCGGGGTCGGCAGGGTCAGGCTGGTCACCGCGATGGGCGCGCCGCCGGACGACAGCGTGCCCGTGGTGGTGTCGTAGGTCAGCGCCCCGCTCAGGGTCAGCGGAGTGCCAGGTGGCAACGTGCAGGTGTCGACCTGGTGGGAGAACGAGGTGCAGCCGTCATGCTCGATCGCCGCCGCATCGCCGATCGCCGCGCTGGGATCGAACGAGCACCCCGCGAGCAGGCAGAACAGCGCAAGCCGCATCGACGCGGAGTATGCCGCAGTCATCAGGGTACGAGCACCAGCTTTCCCTTGACCTGCCGGGACTCCAGCCGCTGGAGCGCCGCGCCAGCCTCGCTGAACGGCAACACCGCGTCGATCGCAGGTGCGAGCTTGCCGGATGCCACCCACGCGAAGATCCGCGCGGCGTGCTCGCGGTTGCGCGCTGGCTCGCGCATCGCGAACGATCCCCAGAACACGCCGACGATCTGGCAGCCCTTGAGCAGCACGAGGTTGAGCGGGATCTTCGGGATCTCCCCGGAGGCGAAGCCGATCACCAGGTACCTGCCCTGCCACGCCGTGCCGCGCAGCGCGGCCTCGGCAAGGGAACCGCCGACCGGATCGTAGACGACGTTGACCCCGTTGCCGGACGTCAGCGCCTTGATGCGCTCCTTCAGATCCTCGTGCGAGTAGTCGATGCCCTCGCTCGCGCCGTGGCTGCGACAGAAGGCGAGCTTGTCCGCGGACGAGGCCGCGGCGATCACCCTCGCCCCGAGCAGCGCGCCGAGCTCGACCGCCGCGATGCCGACCCCACCTGCAGCACCGAGCACGAGCAGCGTCTCGCCCACCTGGAGTGCCGCTCGATCGACGAGCGCGTGGTACGTCGTCGCGTAGGTCAGGAGCGTCGCCGCGCCGACCTCGAAGCTGACCGTGTCCGGCAGCTTCGCCACCGCCAGCTCGGGCACGCTGATCAGCTCGGCGAACGCGCCGTACAGCACGGTCGCCGACACGCGATCACCGACCGCGACCGTGGTGACGCCTGCACCCACCGCGCGCACCACCCCGGAGGCTTCCCCACCGGGCGAGAACGGCGGCGTCGGCTTGAACTGATACAGGCCACGAGACAGCAGGACGTCGGGGAAGTTGACGCCGCACGCCTTGACCTCGATCAGGACGTGCCCGGGGCCAACACTGGGTTCGGGCACCTCGTCGACACGCAGGGCCCCGGGACCGGTGAGCTCGTGAACACGGACCGCGCGCATGGCCAGACGTTACACGGCCGCGGCGTAGCTTCCCAGGACTCGAAGCTCGGTCGTGAGCGGCCTCAGCTCTTCGAGCGCCGCGACGAACGGCGCACTCGCGACGTGGCCGAGGACGTCGACGTAGAACCGGTACGTGAACGGCGCCTCGGGGATCGGTCGCGACTCGAGCTTGGTCAGCGACAGGCCGCGCGCGGCGAACCGCAGCAGCACCTCGCCGAGCGCACCGGGGCGATCGGCGAGCGCGAGCACCAGCGACGTCTTGGCCTGCACGCCCTCGGGCACCGGCGCCGGGCGTGGCGAGATCTCGACGAACCGCGTCGCGTTCCCCGACGACGTCTGGATTCCCTGCGCCACGATCGCGAGCCCGTAGGTCTTGGCGGCCGCGCTGCTCGCGATCGCGGCCAGCGTGGGATCACCAGCCGTCGCGACCCGCCGCGCCGACCCCGCCGTGTCGAGCTCGGGCCGAGCGACCAGCCCGGGGTGACGCGCGAAGAACGCCGCGCACTGCGCGAGCGCCTGGGGATGCGACATCACCACGCGCAGCTCGTCGAGCCGCGTCCCGGGGAGCGCGAGCAGGCAGTGCTCGATCGCCGAGATCACCTCGCCGGTGATGTGCAGCGATCCGCTCGTCGCGAGCAGATCGTACGTCTCGTTGATGCTGCCGGCCGTGGTGTTCTCGATCGGCAGCAGCGCGAGATCCGCCGCGCCGTGGATCACCGCATCCGCCGCCGCCCGGAACGAGTCATGGCCCGAGAGCAACGCTCCTCCCTCGCGCCCGGCGTACCGGCGTTGCGCGGCGAGGTGGCTGTAGCTCCCCTCGACCCCCTGGTACGTCACCCGGAGCGGCACGTCGCTGCGATCGCGCACCGCCTGCTCCTGGTGGGCCACCGACATGTCCATCACGACGCGATACATGCGCTCGATCTGGTGCGGATCGACGGCCGCCTCCGCCGCCATCCCCCGCAGTCGACCGATCAAGGCCTCCTCGCGCTCGCGATCGCGAAACGGGCTCGCGCTCGCGAGCTTCGCCTCGGCGACGCCCTCCACGATGCTCAGCCGTCTGGCGATCAGCGCGATGATCTGACGATCCACCTCCTCGATGAGATCGCGAAGCACGACGAGATCCGGGCCTGCCATCCGGCAACTCTACTGCCCCCGCCGGGTCGAGACAGCTGCGATGGCTGCTCGATCGTTGCCGTCGACGATGCGCTCCGCGGACCCGGGCGGTAAGCTGCGATGATGGCCGATCGCGACAAACCCGAGCTGATCTCCGCGCCCCCCGCCGGCGAGCTGCAGGGCGAGCCTCCGGTGGTCGCGCGGCTCGTCGTCGAGATCCGCAGCGATGGATCTCGGACGATCGCGCGTGGCGCCATCGAGGACGTGGCGAGCGGACAGCGCACCACCCTCGAGGCGCGCGGGGATTCGCCGCTCCAGCTCGCGATCGCGCTCGCGCGCGCGCTGACGCAACTACCGCGCCTCGGCGCACGGTCCGCCGTCCGTGGGCTGCTCGGGCGGCGCCGAGATCGCTAGGGCATACAACCTGCACCCGACCTCCTGGCATGCAGGACGCTCGGTGGTCACATCTCAGGCAACTCCTCATCGAGAACGGGTGGGTGTGGCGTGACGAAACGCTGTACGCACCTCACGCAACGATGTGGTTCCAGACCAGCGCCGACAACCCCGACTTCGCCGAGTTCCGCGACCGCATGACCATCGCCGCCGACGCCACCGGCGACAACATCGACCTCGACATCGACCAGGCGGCGCTCCATGCCGACCTCGTCTCGCTGGTCGATGCGCTCGACGCCGTGCTCGAGAATTGACCGACCCGAGGTTAGGGTAGGTTGCCCCCTCATGGCAGCCCGCATCCGCGACCAGGCTCAGATCCGCGCGTCGCTCCGCCGCCATCCCGCCTTGCACGTCTACGAGCTCGGTGACCTCGACGACTTCTTCTGGCCACACACCACGTGGTTTGCGCGTGGTGACGCGATCGCGCTGCTCTACACGCCGCCCGCCTCGTCGGTGCTGATCGCGCTCGCGCCGGACGACGAGTGCGAGGGCCTCGCCCACCTGATCGAGACGATCCTCCCCGAGCTTCCGGCCCGGCTCCACGCGCACGTCAGCCCGTCGCTCGTGGCCACGCTCGCAGGTCGCCACCGCGTGCACGGTCACGGCGCCCATCTCAAGATGGCGCTCGTCGATCCAACCCGGCTGCAACCCCTCGCCCCCGACGTCGACCAGCTCGGGCCCGACGATGCGGTCGAGCTCGGCGCGTTCTACGCGCGCTGCTATCCCGGCAACTGGTTCGACCCGCGCATGCTCGAGACGCGCCAGTACTTCGCGATCCGCGAGGGAAACGAGATGATCGCCGCGGCCGGGATCCACGTCTACTCGGCGAACGAGCGCGTGGCCGCGCTGGGCAACATCGCGACCGCGCCACACCATCGGCGTCGCGGGCTCGCGGCGAAGGTGACGTCGCGCCTGTGCAGGTCGCTGCTGCAGACCGTCGAGCTGATCGGACTCAACGTGAAGGCCGATAACCACGCCGCGATCGCGTGCTACGCACAGCTCGGGTTCGAGCCCGTGGCGACCTACGAAGAGGTCCTGCTCGAGCGCGGGTAGCCGGCGTTACCAGCGGCGGCGCCAGAACAGGTCGATCCCGTCGTGGCCACGGTCCCCGCCGACACCCTCGAGGATCCACTCGCGCGACAGCCGGTACTGAGCCTGGACGTCCTCGGTGTTCTCGTCGGGGCGAGGCTGCGAGCGTCGCTTGCCCGCGACGTAGAGCCTCTGATCGAAGAACCACTTGCCGAGGGTGCACGAGGCGCTCGCGGTGGAGCTGCCGGGTTCGCACTTGATGACATCGAGCTTGAGCTGCTTGGGGAGGACCTTCTTGAGCCGGCTGGACAGCACCGACGAGAGCACGGACGCGCCGGCGCCCGCGGCGGCATCGCGCGCCTGGGTGGTGGACTCCCCCTCGGGGTCGGCACCGGCGAAGAACGCGAACAGCTGGTCGCGGCCGTACTTGCCGCGCGGGTTGGCCTCGAACTCCAGCCGCGGGAAGTCCTCGGCGCTGAGCCGGCCCTGGATGAGCGCGGTCAGCACCAGCGACGGGAACTCGTGGACCAGCCGGACGTCGATCTCGGGATCGATGGTCCCGTCGAAGCTGACCGCCTCGGTGGGCTCGATCCGGTACTGGCGTCCGAACAGGTCGTCGGCCACGCCGTACTCGATGACGATCTTGCCCCGCAGGCCGATGGTGTCGCCGATCGCGATGCTGAGGTCACGGCTGCGGATCGAGCCGCGGACGCCGTACTCCTCGACCTCGACGGGCGTCGGCAGGAGGATCACGCTCGCGTCGAGCCAGGGCCGGACCGGCTCACGCGCGTTGGCGAGGCCGAGCTTGGTGTCGGGGGCCTTGTCGACGTCGTAGATGTCTTCCGGGGCGTCGGCATCGAGCAGATCGCCACCGCTGCGAGGTGGCACGAGGACGCGCGCGTTCTTCACGGTCAACGTGCCGGTCCATTGCTTGCCCGTCCGGCGGAGCTGGGCCTCGACCGTGCCATCGATGAGGGGCTCGATCTCGGAGAGCGGTGCGACCTGGAACAGGACGAGGGTGCCGGTGAAGCTGGACAGATCGTTCGGCAGCTTGGCGTCGAGGCTGACGTTGGCCACCCTGGCCGCGCCGAGCACGCCCTTGGCCTTGACGGTGATGCCGCTATCGAGCAGCGTGACATCGGCGTCGGCCTTGCGGAGCGTGCCGATGATCGGCGCGATCGGGATGTTGCCGTCCCGCAGGTGGAGGTCACCGCGGATGGTGCGGGTGGCCGGATCGAGGCTGTCGATCCGCAGCGCGGCGCGCAGGGTGCCCGAGGCTGCGGCGAGCGCGCCGGGGAGGAACGCGGTGAGCGGAGCGAGGTCGAGGTTCTCGGCGCCGATCCCCGCGACGATGGTCGACAGCCGATCGGGCCTGCCCGTGGCCTTGAGCCGCAGCTTGCCCTGGTTCGACTCCACGGCGGTGACCGACAGCGCGCCGTCGCTGCCGGACCACTTGGCATCGACCTCGAGCTTGGTGAGCGTCGGGATCGTGCGGCCGGCGATCGCGGAGGCGAGGCTCATGTTGCGCGCGGTGAACAAGGCGTGACCGGTCGGCTCGCCGAGCGTGCCGTCCAGCGTCGCGCTGCCTTCGAGCGATCCGGCGACGAAGTCGTGGCGGCCGAGCACCGCGAGGAACGCCGGGGCGTCCTGCATCGGGAGCGCGAGCGTTCCGGTGATCGGCGCGGCCAGGGCGGTGCGCGGCGCGACGATCCATTGCGTGAACGTGACCGGCATCCGCACGCCGGTGAGCTCGAACAGCGGGCGCGGCGCGTTCGCGCTCGCGAGCCCGCCCGCGTCCCCGCAGGCGCCGGGGCGCACGTCCTTGCCGGCGGTGCGCGCGACGCATGCGCTCGCGGTCGTGCCGCTCGCGCTCGTCGTGGCGGTGAGGTGGGCATCGATCGGCCGCGCGAGCGGGCCGCCCTCGACCCCCGTGGCGTTGACGGTCAACGTGGCTTCGGCCGCGGCGCTGCCGAGGTCGAGCTGGAGGTTCGCGTGGCCGCTCATCGGCAACGTGATGCCGAGCCGCGCGA
>Ga0316601_100001750_pt1 | contig 10847 bp, 9 predicted proteins | sample OWC_soil_day5_no_FD_207663 | JGI IMG/M metagenome (GOLD analysis project Ga0316601, IMG submission 207663) | Wetland soil microbial communities from Old Woman Creek delta, Ohio, United States - OWC_soil_day5_noCT | ecosystem: Environmental > Terrestrial > Soil > Wetlands | place: USA: Ohio...
CTCACGGGACGCTGGGCTCCCGTCCGAGTCGAGGCAATACTCATGTACGTCGCCCAGGACAACCGGTTTGGAAATGCGTTCGTCGCCCACGCTGCCATTACGCTTCCTTTCGAGTACTAGCCTCGCCCTGCTCGCCGGCTGCCCGGGCGACGGCGACAGCTGCGGTCCCGAGGGTGCGCCCGCGATGCCGATCACCGCATCGAACGCCGAGGTCACGCTCACCTACGGCAACCTGTCCTCGCTCTCGGGTAACGACTGCCCCGACCCCGCCGCTCCCTCGGGCGTGATCAGCCTCTCGATCGAAGGCACGCAGGTCGGCGGCAGCGGCCTGCTCACGCTCTGCATCCCGCGCCCCGATCTGCTCCCGGACGGCCGCACGCTCGGCACGACCGCCTCGATGGGCCAGCTCCGCGTGATCGACTTCTCGGGCATGGCGAACAACTGCACGTTCGCGCTCGACGGGACGATGCCGCCGACCGGCACCGGCACCGGTACCGGCGTCTGCAAGAACGGCACGGACAAGGCCGGCTTCGCGCTCGAGCTCACCGGCACGGTCAACCTGCGCCGCACGTGCGGTGCGACCGTCGACACCGTCGCGCTCACGCTCGCCGGCAAGGTCGCCGTCACGTCGCGCGACTAGAAGCGGAACGCGCGGACCCAGCGGACGAGCGGATCGAGGATGCCGCGCGCCGTCGCGCGCAGGACCTCGGACTCGCTGACGACGCCGGAGATCGCGGGACTGAACGTGTAGTACGCCTCGACGGCGAGCTCGCCGAGCACGGTCTTGTCGAGCAGCGCGTCGCGGAAGTGGCGGAGCATGTCGACGTCGTTCGCCATCGTCGAGCCGTAGGCGGCCGTCGCGATGAAGCACCACGGGACTTCGCCGGTCGCGCGGTCGGAGGTCTCGAACGTGTAGAACGTGATCGGGCCCTTGTTCGAGCAGTCGTCGATCGCGCGGATGCCGACGGTGTACCGCGTCGCGCCGAGCAGGCCCTTGATCTCGAATTCTTGGAGGTCACCGCCGGGCACGATCTCCATCTCGGGCCGCACTTCGACGCCTTGCTCGAAGTTCGCTTCGGTCAGCTCGCCGGTGAGGTAGCGGATCTCGTAGCGGCCGACCTTGCCGGTCTGATCGTCGTCACCGGGCGCGGTGAACGCGATCTTCACGGACGTCGTCGTGATCGTCGTCGTGCCGACGTCGGCGGGCGCGGCGGGCTTGATCGGGTCGAGCTCGATATGCGACTCGACGCGCAGGCGGTACGGCGTGCCGCCATCGGATTGGATGGCGAGGCGCTCGGCACCGGAGCCTTGGACGCCGGTCGTGATCGTGGCGTCGGGTGCGCGCAGGTTGCCGTCTCGGCCGTCGGGATCGCCGTAGCCTGCGTAGTCGAGCGCGAACGCGACGGTGCGGTTCGCGCCGTCGATCGTGAACGGGACATTCCACACGACCGATGGCTGGCCGCGATACGGCGCGCCGTACTCGCTCCAGGGAATGCCGGTGGGTGACGGGCGCGCGGTCATCGAGTACGTCGTGTTGTGATCGAACTCGCGCGAGACCTCGAACCACAGGATGTAGTTGCCGGGCGGCACGGTGTCGGGTGCGAGCCAGCTGATCTTCGCGGGCACGCCGCTCGGCGGCGTCGCCATCGAGACCGCGTCGAACGGGTTCAGCATCGCGTAGGTGGCGACGGAGGCGTGATCCTCGGTCGCTTTGATGAGGTCGTTGCGCGGCGGGTAGAGGCTCTGCTTCGAGCCGAACACGCCCTTGTCGGTGAAGGCGGCGGTCGCGCACGTGCCGGCGTCCCACATCGCCTCGTTGGGGATGAGCGGGCGGCAGAAGTGGCGCTCGCGCGAGCTCTCCTGGAACGCGTGCGAGAGGTTGTTGTCGTCGCCGTTCTGGAACACGACCTCGTCGAACGCGAGACCGTGGCGGTGTGCCCAGACCGGGAACACGGTGACGCGACGGCCGTACGGCCACAGCGGCCCGCTGTTGAAGTCGAAGCGGCCGGGCCGATTGCCGAGGCCGAACGTGCCGGTCTCCTGCGTGATGAACACGGTGTCGACGAACTTGCCGCTCGGGTCTTCGATCCACGCGACGATCTGCGGTGGCGCGCGGTGCGGCGCCGCGGTCGAGATCTGCGCCGGCATGAAGTCGAGATCGACGATCTTGCAGACGCCTTCTTCCGCGAGCGCCGGGATGGGGAGCAGCACCGGAACGAGCAAGAGGAGGGCGAGCCAACGACGCATCAGAACCTCAGCACCTTGACGGTCTTCACCATCGGATCGAGCACCGCACGCGCGGTGGCACGCAACAGCTCGGACTCGCCGACGACGCCGGCGATCGCCGGGCCGAACGTGTAGTACGCCTCGACGGCGAGCTCGCCGAGCACGGTCGACTGGAGGAACATGTCGCGAAACCGGCGCAGCATCTCGACGTCGTTCGCGAGCGCCGATCCGTACGCGGCCGTCGCGACGAAGCACCAATCGACCTCGCCTTCGATGCGCTCCGGCGTCTCGAACGTGAGGAACGCGACCGGGCCCTTGTTCAGGCAGTCGTCGTACGCGCGGATGCCGACGGTGTATTGGGTACCGTTGAGGAGGCCGTTGATCGGGAACGAGACCGTCTCGCCGCCCTCGCCGATCACGATGTCGGGCTTGATCTCGATGCCGCCCTCGAACGTCGCTTCGTCGAAGTCCTTGCCGACGATGTAGCGGATCTCGTAGCGGCGCACCTTGCCGGTGAAGTCGTCGTCGCCGGGCGCCTTGAACGACAGCGTCGCGGTCGTCGTCGCGACGTCGATGGTCTTTACGTTCCCGGGCGCGGCGGGCTTGATCGGATCGGTCTCGGTGAACGCCTGCACGCGCACGCGATACGGTGTGCCGCTGTCCATCTGCACCGCGAACCGCTCGGCGCCCGAGCCCGCGACGCCGGTCGTGATCGTGCCGTCGGGGGCGCGCACGTTGCCGTCGAGCCCGTCGGGATCGCCGTAGCCGGCGTAGTCGAGCGCGGTCGCGACGGTGCGCGCGGTCTGCGTCAGCGTGAACGGCACCTGATAGACGACCGACGGTTGCCCGCGATACGGCTCGCCGTACTCGCTCCACGGAATGCCCGCCGGCGACGGCCGCGCCGCCGCCGAATACGTCGCGTTGTGATCGAACTCCCGCGAGACCTCGACCCACAGGACGTAGTTGCCGTCGGGCAACGTGTCGGGCGCGATCCAGGTGATCTCGGCAGGCAGATCGTTCGGGGGCGTCGGTTGGCTGACCGCATCGAACGGGTTCAGCATCGCGAAGAGCTCGGTCGACGGGTGATCGGGTGTCCCGCGGACCACGTCGTTGCGCGGCGGGTAGAGGCTCTTCGTCGTCGGCGACAGCCCGCCCTTGTCGGTGAACACGGCCGACGCGCAGGTGCCCGCATCCCACAGGTTCTCCGACCGCATGATCGGGCGGCAGAACCGGTTCTCGCGCGAGCTCTCGTTGAACGGGTGCGAGAGGTTCGAGTCGTCGCCGTTCTGGAACTGGACCTCGTCGAACTGGAGGCCGTGGCGATGGGCCCACACCGGGAACACGGTGATGCGGCGGCCGTACGGCCACCGCGGTCCGCTGTTGAAGTCGAAGCGGCCGGGCCGATTGCCGAGCCCGTACGTGCCGGTCTGCGCCGTGATGAAGACGGTGTCGACGTATTGGCCGTTCGGGTCTTCGATCCACGCGACGATCTGCGACGGCGCCTTCATCGCGGCCGCGGTCGCGAGCTGCTGCGGCATGAAGTCGAGGTCGACGAGCTTGCACACGCCTTCCTCGGCGTACGCGTGCGACGACGCGACCAGCAACGAGAGGAGGACGAAGCGACGCCTCACCACCGGAGCACCTTCACCGTGTCGACGATCGGCGCGAGCACGGCACGCGCGCTCGCGCGGAGCAGCTCGGACTCGCCGACGACGCCCGCGACCGCCGGGCCGAACGTGTAATACGCCTCGACGGCGAGCTCGCCGAGCACCGTCGACTGCAGCATGAAGTCGCGGAACCGGCGCAGCATCTCGACGTCGTTCGCGAGCACCGAGCCGTAGGCGGCCGTCGCGACGAAGCAGGCATCGACCTCCCCCGTCGCGCGCTCCGGCGTGCGGAACGTGACGAACGCGATCTTGCTCGTGTTGCGGCAGTCGTCGAACGCGCGAATCCCGACGGTGTACTCGGTGTCGTAGAGCAGGCCCGTGATCGGGAACTCCTGCAGCGTGCCGGGCTCCGCGATCACGATGTCGGGCTTGAGCTCGATCGCGCTCGCGAAGCCCTCCTCGGTGAGCGTGCTGCCGTAGACGTAGCGAATCTCGTAGCCGCGGACCTTGCCGATCAGGCCGTCATCGCCCGGTGCCGCGAACTCGACGACGGCGGAGGTCGTCGTCAGCGTGTTGACGTCGGGGTTGTTCGGCCGCGCGGGCGCGATGAAGTCGAGCTCGGGGCGCGTCGTGACGCGCACGCGATACGGCGAGCTCGTGTCGTCGACGAGAATGCCGAGCCGCTCGGCGCCGGAGCCCGGCACGCCCGTCGTGATCGTGGCATCCGGCGGGCGCACGTCGCCGTCGAGACCGGCCGGATCGCCGTAGCCGACGTAGTCGAGCACCGTCGCGACCGACAGCTTCGTCGTGATCTGGAACGGCACCTTGTAGAGCACCGACGGCTGGCCGCGATACGGCTCGCCGTACTCGCTCCACGGAATGTTTGTCGGCGGCGGATACGCGGTCGTGCTGTACGTGGCGTTGTGGTCGAACTCGCGCGAGACCTCGACCCACAGGACGTAGTTCCCCGTCGGCAGGTCGTCGGGAATCGGCCACGCGAGGTTCGCGACCGCGCCGCTCGGCGGCGTCGCCATCGACACCGCATCGAACGGGTTCAGCATCGCGTACTGCTCGACCGACGCGTGGTCGGGCATCGACTTCACGACGTCGTTGCGCGGCGGATAGAGGCTCGTGCGCGACGCGTGAAACACGCCCTTGTCGGTGTACACCGTCGACGCGCACGTCGCCGCATCCCAGCCCGCCTCGTTGCTCATCAGCGGCCGGCAGAACTGCAGCTCGCGCGAGCTGTGATTGAACGGGTGCGAGAGGTTCGAGTCTTCGTTGTTCTGGAACACGACCTCTTGCCAGGTCGGCGCGCCCGCGGCCGCGCGGCGATGTGCCCACACCGGAAACACGGTGACGCGGCGGCCGTACGGCCAGCGCGGCCCGCTGTTGAAGTCCCAGCGTCCGGGGCGATTGCCGAGGCCGAACGAGCCGGTCTGCTGCGTGATGAAGATGGTGTCGACGTAGTTGCCGGCCGTGTCTTCGACCCACGCGACGATCTGCGAGGGCGCTCGCATCGGCGCGCCGTTCGAGATCTCGGCCGGCATGAAGTCGATGTCGACCACGTGGCACTGGTTCGCGGCGTCCGCACGCACGGGCATCGCCAACGCGAGCGCCCCGAGCGCGCACGTGGCGCGGCGAACAACGGCCATATCCAACATTATTGCTGGGCTACGTGCGGGAACCAAGACGCAATGTGCTGGTCTGCATGAGTTTCTTACTCACTACGACTGACCCACAGAGGCGGCCGGATCGTGATCTCGCGCGCACTGCCGATGTCAGATGGACGACCTAGCGTCCAGGGCGTGCGATCGCCGCGGGCGGAGACTCTCATCCTCGACATCGAGACCGTTCCGGATGTCGAGCGCTGGCAACGCCCGGAACCGCCGCAGGGGCCCGACGCACCGCCGCCACCGAAGGCGGACGTGTTCCCGCCGATCTGGGCGCACCGGATCATCGTGGTTGGATGTCTCGTGCTCGATCACGGTTACCGGCTCAAGCGCCTCCATGTCATCGGCGACCATGGCAGTGGTTCGGCCGATGAACGCGAGCGCGCCCTCCTCGACGACTTCAGCCGCTTCGTCGGCAAACAGCGCCCGGTCCTCGTCACCTACAACGGCCGCTCGTTCGACCTGCCCGTCATCGCGATGCGTGCGCTCTGCCACGCCGTGCCGCTCGGTTGGTACTACCGCGATCGTGACGTTCGCTCGCGCTATGCCGGCACGGGGCACCTCGACCTCTGCGACTGGCTCGCGGATCACGGCGCGATCCGCGCGGGCAAGCTCGATCAGGTCGCGCGCCTGATCGGGCTACCGGGCAAGGTCGGCGTCGACGGCTCGCAGGTCGAAGGCCTCTACGCGCGAGGCGAGCTCGCCGCGATCCAGCGGTACTGCCTCGCGGACTGCGCGCAGACGGCGCTGTTGTTCCTGCGCTTCCGTCTGCTGCAAGGCGCGATCGGCGTCGCGGATTATCGCGAGGCGGTCGCACAGCTCGTCGATGCACTCGCCGCCGACGGGCGCGTCACCGAGATGCTCGACGGGCTCGATCGCGCGCGCTTGCTCGGTCCCGCACCGCCGCCCGACGCCGACGCCTACGCGTAGCGCACTACTCGGTCAGGTAACGAATCACGCCGGGAAGCTCGCGGCGCAACCGCGCTTCCTTGAGCTTCACCTGGCACACGGCGCGAAGTGCGGCGCCGGCCTCGGAGAACGCCGTGTACTTGACCGCGATGCTTTCGATCACGCAGCGAAAGTTTGCGAAGTCGGTGCTCCCCCACGCGACGACGCACAGGTGGGGCCGCAGCATCGCCGGATCCCGCGAGTCCTCGTCGCGTGGCGATGCCATGCGCTGCAGCGCGCGCACGGACGCTTCGATCGACTTCCTCTCCTCGTAGCCGTCGAACAGCAGCTCGAGCGACATCGTGCGCGCCGCCGAGCCCGTGTATTCGAGATCCACGATGTCGTGCTGGCTCGCCGGGAGCCGGCCGTTGATCTTGTCGAAGTCCTTCCAGCCGGCCTGCTTCGCGAGATCGATCTCCTTGGGGTTGTATTGCGCTCGGACGGTCAACTGGTCGTCGTCGAGGCTGCCGATCGTGAGCTTGGTACGCGCGGGGTCGAACATGGGGTCGCGCCTATCGCCGGCGACCTCGCGCGGTTGCCTACAGGCCTAAGTGCGCGGATATTCTCGCCGTGGGCGACGACCCGATTGCACGACTGCGCGCGGCCCGGCTCCCGGCCGCGTGGTTCGCGCGCGACGTCGAGACGGTCGCACGCGAGCTCGTCGGCTGCGTGCTCGTCCACAAGCGGCGCGCCGGGATCATCGTCGAGACCGAGGCGTATCGCGGGCCCGAGGACCTCGCCAGTCACGCGCGGTTCGGCCCCACCGCGCGCACGAGCGTGATGTTCGGCCGCGGTGGCGTCTCGTACGTCTACCTCTGCTATGGCATCCACGAGATGTTCAACATCGTCACCGGCGAGGAGGGTCAGGGTCAGGCCGTGTTGATCCGCGCCATCGCGCCGTACCTCGGGCTGCCCGAGGATCCGCACGTCGGACGCGGGCCGGGGAAGGTCACCACGGCACTCGGCATCGATCGCTCGCTCGATCGCAAGGATCTAGCGAGCGGGCCGCTGTTCGTCGCGCGCGGGCTCGAGCCGACGGCGATCGCGACCGGGCCACGCGTCGGCGTCGCGTACGCGAAGGCCTGGGCCGAAACGCCGCTCCGGTTTTGGTGGCGCGATCACGCCTCGGTGTCGCGGCCGACCGGCGTCACGCGCGCGACCGAATCGACGACGCGCAAGCGCTGACGATAGAGCTGCTCGCCGAGCTTCTTGCGATCGCGGCTCTTCGCGGGGCGGTAGTGAAAGTGCGAGACCTGGTTGACCGTCGCGAGGGCGTCGATGCGCGGGACCCCGAGCTCGCCGAGCCACTTCTTCACGTCGGCCTCGAGGGCGCGCTCTTCGGCGATCCACACGACCGTCTTGTGCTCGGTCAGGCGCAGCGTCGCCTTGTGCGCGCGCACGTAGACCGAGACCTCGAGGTGACCGTTGCCGAGCACGTCGACGTCGTGATCGTCGAGGAAGCGCAAGATCGCCTTCGCGTTCACGCGCGAGGTCAGCCAGACGTCGGTCTTGCCGGCATCCTCGAAGTGATCGAGCACGCGCACTTCGAGGTTGTCGGCGGTCGGGAGTCGCTCGATCAGCCCGAGGTACAGATCGACGAGGTTCGCGCCCTCGGTCATCGCCTCGAGCACGAGGAGCTTCGCGTCGGCGCGCTCGACGTAGCCGCGCCGTGCGCTCGCCAGGCGAGCCGCGTGGCCGAGCTGCGGCAGCACGCCCGCGGGCCACTGGAAGTCGGGCGTACCCTCGGTGTCGTCGCCGAGGACGGCGATCTGCGGCTTGCGCAGCGACTCGCCGAGCGGCGCGGCCGTCGCGAGGTCGACGCCGATCGCGTACGACTTCGTGTGCGCTTCCGCGGCGGCGACCGCTTCGCCGAGATGCGCGCCCTCGGCGGCGAGGATCTGCGCCGGCGCGTTCGGTCGCGCGACCGCGATGCGATACCAGGAATGGTGTTGGGCGCGCGCCACGCGTGCACCCTACCCCACCGCGCGGCGAATGTGCGGCGCCGCTAGAAATCGCTGCCGATCGCGAAACCTCCCGAGATGGTCGTGAGCTTCGCGTCGATCGAGGGCACCGCGTCGAGCCGGCCGTCGGGGTGGAGTCGGTAGAAGCTGTAGCTCGCGTCGAGCCACAGCGCGCCGGTGACTTTCGGACCGATCTTCAGGAAGAAGAACGGCCACGCGAGGAAGCCGAGCGCGCGGACCTTCCCCTTGAGCTGGATGCCCGCGCCGCCGGCGAGGCCGCGGCCGGCGTAGGTGTCGATCGCCGAGCCATCGTCCATGAAGCCGTAGCGCAGGCCGCCGCGGAGGTACGCCTCGAGGTGGTCGCCGACCAGCGGCTGGATGTACTTGAGGTCGAGGCCGTAGGTCGTGAGCGCCATGTAGCGATCCCAGGTCGGACGATCGTCTTTGATGACGCCTTCCTCGTTCGCGATGTGCGCGCCGAGGTGCGTCTCGAGGGCCCACGGCCCCTGGCGCATGCCGATCGCGATCCGGAAGTGGAACGCGCTCGGCATGTAGTCGCCGAGCTGGCTCTTGACGTCACTGCCGCCGAACGACTCGGTGAAGTAGAAGCCGTCGGCGCGTGCCGAGCCCGCCCCCAACAGGCACGCGAGAACCACCAAGACGCGTCGCATGCAGAGAGCGTAAGCAGCGGCCGTACCGCGACTCCACCAACATCATTCAACGGGTTGAGACGCGCGAGATGCAGCAGGTGCGACGAACCGCGACGTCCGTGCCCTACTTCTGGATCACGACGACGGTGACCTTGCCCTGGATCTGCCCGCCGACCTCTTCGTTCGAGCCGGCGACACCGAACCGCGTGCCGAACGGCGCGTCCTGCGAGAGGAAGATGCCGTTCGCCGACGTCGCCGCGCCGCCGACCGTCGTGCGATCGGCGGACAGGTACTTGACGGTCCCGTTCGTGGTCGTCACGACCTGGCCCGCGAGCGGGTTGAACAACGAATCGACGACGATCCCGATCACGAGGCCGTTCGCCGGGAACTGCGCCAGCGCGAGCGCGGCGAGGATCTGATCGAGCGTCGGCTTCGGGATGTGCACGGCGCGCAGCGTGAGCGCGTCGGTGACCGGCGGGATGTTGTCGTCGACGCACTTCACGGTCGCGGTCGCCTGCGCGGCATCCTCGAGGACCTGCACGCACGCGATGTCGACGAACTGCGGTTCGATCGTGGCGCGCCAGACCGGCCCGAAGTCGGTGATCTCGAGGGTCAGGCGCTGCGTGTCGGCACTGGTGAGGGAGTAGACCGTGTCCGCACCGCGCAGCTTCGGTTCGCCGATGTCGACGCTGAGCCGGCTGCCTTGGTCCACCGAGACCAACACGCCCAGGTTCTCGAGGCTCTCGACCGTCGACGTGAAGTCGACCGTCGAGGTGATGTTGCAGGTCCGCAGCGCCGGCAGGTTCGTGCACCCGAGCGTCACCCGGATCTCTTCGTCGCCCGGGTGGTAGTAGGTGTGGCCGCCCATCGCGGGCGCCGGGTCCTGCGAGACCGGAAAGCCCGCGACCGCGTCGAACACCACCTCGTGCTTCGCACAGTCGAGCTCGCCGGTCTCGGTCGTGACCTCGTCGCGCGGCCAGACCAGCATCTGGACCTCCAGCGTCTCCTTGGGCAGCTCGATCGGGCGGTCTCCGAGATCGACGCTCGAGATCGCGCAGGCGTCCCGGTTGCGGTTCTGCGGCAGCGGCTCGCAGATCGTCAGCAGCGGTGCCGCCGGATCGCCCGGCCGCAGGATGCGGATGCTGATGACGGCGTCACACGGAATCTTCACGTCGGCGCAGTCCGAAGACCCGCAGCTCTGGGACGGGTCGTCGGAGATCGCGTAGACGATGCGCGCATTCGGCGTCTCGCACGCGACGAGCGCGAACACCGCGAGCAGCAGCGCCCTCACCACCGAATCCTTGCCGGTGCGAGATCGTTGTCGACGAGGAAGTCGTCGTCGGTGGCGGCCTTGTAGATGTAGTAACCGCCGATGATCGCGGCGACGACCCCGACCGCGATGCTCACTTGCACCGAGCGACGCTCGATCCAGCGTCGGTTGTCGACGATCGGCTTCGGCTTCGGCTCGTCGGGCTTCGGCTTGTCGACCTGCGGCGCCGGCGGCGCCAGCGGGGCGAGGAGCTCGATCGGCTTTTCGTTCTTGAGCTCGCGCAGCGCGGAGAAGCCCGGCGCTTGCTCGCGCGTCCCCGCATTCCAGGTCTGCACGATCACCTTGCCGTTCGCGATCGACAGCAGCACCGCGTCGCGGACCTCGACGAGATCCGCGAGCACGCGCATCGCCGCGGCGCGCGCGGCCGGGTCGGGGGCATAGCGAAGCGCGGCACGGGCACGGCGCACCTTGAGGCGCTTGCTAGCCGGCACGTCGTCGATCTCGAGCTTCGC
>Ga0316601_100001753_pt1 | contig 10844 bp, 8 predicted proteins | sample OWC_soil_day5_no_FD_207663 | JGI IMG/M metagenome (GOLD analysis project Ga0316601, IMG submission 207663) | Wetland soil microbial communities from Old Woman Creek delta, Ohio, United States - OWC_soil_day5_noCT | ecosystem: Environmental > Terrestrial > Soil > Wetlands | place: USA: Ohio...
GACTCGGCTGTTGTATGCAAAAATTTTTTTGCCGCCATAAAACCTCGGCTCGAAAGAATATCTTCGATGCATAAACGCATGGTCAAATTGCATGAAATCCACATCGCTGTTTTCTTGTTTGATGATATGCGACAGTCCTTCGGTGCATGCCTGCAACCCCCAATTTTGACAAAGGCTTCCGTCGTTGAGAATGAGTATTTTTGCGGCCATATCGATTCCTTCCCAGCGCACGCGCTGTTGGTGCCGTAACGGGCAGTCTCGTTATTCTGTCGCAGGCGCCACGTTGAAGGCAACCATTGGGCGATCTCCACTTATTTACGCTTCGCAAGAAGCGGCCCGTTCCGGGAACGGTTCGGTCTCTACGAAGCCCTTCCGGAAACGCAGTGAGTAAGAGACAGGGCTGGGCAAGACCAACGAGGTTAAACAGGATGCCCCGTGCGGAAACGCCGACCGGGGAAGTTAGTTGTGCCCTGGCGGCTGAGTGAGCCGCTGTTCCCATTCCGCAATATCGCGTTTATGGAAATATTTGTCGAATCGGCCAAGCTTGTCGACATAGTTCTTGTTCAATGTGTTCCTCAGCCCATAGACACGAAGGTCGTGACCAAAATGGTCCGCCATGGTCAGAAGATAATAGTAGACACTTCGTTTCCATTCCCTAGACAGGTCATCAGCTGCGTTCCGGATACAATTTCTATCGTTAAGTAGATGATGAATATGATCTACCATTGTCTTGGTTGACGTGCCATCCGGTGAATGGCACCACTTCCGGAGAAATTGATCCCTGGCTTTCTGAAGGTTCTGAGGAATTGAGGATCCTGCAAGATAATAAGAAACCTTCTCAATCAGTTCGTCGGAAGATCTCGCCAAGTCACTGCCAGAAGCAAATTCTGGAGAAAAATAATACTCGTTGGGATTAAGCTGCATCTCGATTGTCGGCTTGCCAAGAAGCCATGATTCGATAGCTGTTGTGCAGGAGCGATTCAATTCGATATCGGTTGCATTCAGGACATCCCAAATATACTCATGAGCAATGATTCTCACCCTGCCGGCAGAAGAAGATAGATTCTTGCGGATTAGATCCTTATAAAATTGGTGGTCCTCCGTGGGGTGGAGTTTCAGGGCGAAATTGACCTCAGGAAAGTTCCGCACGAGAGTGACGAAAGCATCGAGGAAAAGTTCCCTGGATATGTAATCCCTTTTGGGAACATCACCAAGGTCGCCGTAAACTTCCTCATATACTTTGTCGCGCCCATATTTTTGGGCATTTTTTAAATAGAAGTCATAATTGGACGTATGAAATGATGCTTGAGTGAAATTGGTGGCAAAAGTAACCAATGGAAAGCGAGAATCCAGTTCATACTTTTTAAGGAAAACAGACTTACTTAAAAGAATTGAATTTAATGGTTTTCTATAGAAATCAAAGCGAGGAACACCTGTCACGACTATCTTGTCATCATCCAAGGTCTGATTCTCCCGCAGAATGTCAGCCATTGGCTCGTTCCAAACGAAATGGAGATCCACTCCGCTCAAATCGCAATCCTTCCCCCCCATATGATTTCTCATTACCGACAGTGTCGGCATGCCTTCAGTAGGCAGGATGGCAACACGAATATTTTGTCTTTGAAGATTTTTGGCAAACTCCTGCTTTTTGGGCGGTATCAGGTGATTCATCAATACCAGATCTGGCTTTATGGTTGAAATATAATTTTTCTCAAGATTGTTTCTTACGTAATGAACTTGGTGGCCAAGTTGCTCGAGCAGAAGGCCGGCATAAACATGACCAGCCAGATCCCGCCACTTGTGATCAACTGCTATTAGAATTTTAGCCATTTTAATCATCCTGTCTGGACTTTAAAGTTTCGCGAGCCCGTCAGAAAAACCTGTAGCTGCTCCCCCTAGTCTCATGAACCCTGACTATCGATCAAATTCCTCGATGCATATTGCGCTTTTCTTGCGCCTCGCTGCAGGGCAGAGCGGTGGCGCCGAACGGGTGCGAGTGCTTCGTGCACCGCGCCGGTCAGTCCCTCGCCGCTGCGCTCGACTGCGTCGTGGGAGTCGACCATCACGATTCGAAGCGGCTGTTCACCCGGCGGCATGGCTGCAAAATCGGAGTTCCTTTTATCCTGCACCGTCATTAAAGTATCGCCTCTGTTTCCTGAATCATCTGCTCCCACCGGTTTCGGAAGGCGTCAAACAGAAAGGGGTCGGCCGAAACGACCAGCAATTCGTGGTTGGCGTGAAGCGAACTTTGAGAGAGATTCATGCTGCCGAAAATGACTTCCTGCTGCTGATGTGAATCGATAAGAATGAATTTGTTGTGCATGGGGAGTCCTTGGGGGTGACGGTAACGACGAAAAACAACATGTCCATCCAGCAGATTCTCGATCCGACGAGGTACCCGCCGCTCCGTATCATGGGCGAGAATTTCGATGTGAATCCCGCGTTTCGCAAGACGGAGCAGGCATTGTGCGAAAGACTTGTCGTTCATATGGGAGACCGCCATTTGCAGGAACGTCCCAGCCGGCAGCGTCATGAGCTTTCGGCGGATGACGTCGCGCCGCAGCCTGGGGAAAAGATATACTCGGGAATCCCCTGCCGTATGCACCCTGTTGTTGCGTGGCAGCAGGCGTTCCCATGGACCGTGCAGACCGCCGTGAAGAAAGAGGAGATGGTCACGCAAGGGAATAACGAGCCGGCTATCGGTGATCTCCACCAGATGGTTGTGCCCTCTGTCCTGATCGCCGATTTCCGCTACGATAGACGGATCTTCTGGCGTGTTGCCGGAAGGGTTGAAGGTACCGACAAGTACGTGGGGTTCTGGATGACTGAAATAATAAAGCTTCACATGCAGGCGAGGCCGTTTCCAGAAGAGCAGGTTGTCAGGCCAGAGGTGCCTCAGTGCCCTGCAATCGCCGGCTAGACTGCCGGCATTTTGCAGCATGTCAAGCACGGGAAAATTGGCACGACCAGTGCGAGGCTTCGCCTCGAGAGTCAAGTGGACCGTGACTCCCCGTTTCTTGGCTTGCACAAGCGCATCAGCCAGAGCTTCGTCGCGGAAATAATACGTTGCCCAAAATATCTCGCCACCGGAAGGCACGGCAGAGATGCGGGAATTCAGCAGTTCACGCAATGTACGGGGCTGACAATCAGGTCCGCCGAAAAAGATGCGGAATTGAGCATTGCCTGTTGAAGGGGTGGACATGTTCATAAGAATCTCATCGGTCAGAATAGGTTATATGCCGGTTCTTTTCAACTGTTTTTTGCCTGGCAAGCGGTGTTCTCTTCCCTTGCAGGGGGTTCTCATGTTATACAAAAGGCATATTATCATAAACTTCTTTCCTCAAGAAGTCGAAGGACAATTCTATGCGTCTAATGCTCCACTTTGCCAGGGCCTACCCCCGGCAAACCCTGACAATGCTCCTGGCACAGCTTTTGGCCGGCGTGATGGAGGGGGTCAGCCTTACCGCCCTGTTGCCGATGCTCAACATCGCAGCAAGCGGCAGCACCGGTAAATCCGGCTCCGGAATCGGCAAAACCGTCACATCAGCTCTGCAGTTTATCGGCATTGCACCGACGGTTGCCTCCCTGTTGATTATAGTGGTCGCAGGTGTTCTTCTGAAAAGTGCGCTGGTGCTGCTGGCTGATCGGAAAGTCGGCTACACCGTTGCATGTGTGGCCACGGATCTGCGCCTTTCGCTGCTGCGCGCCGTTCTGGGAACCCGATGGGAGTATTTCCTGGGCCAGCCGATGGGAAGTCTGGCAAATTCGGCGGGCACCGAGGTCATACGCGCCTCGAATGCCTATCTGCATGGAACTCTGGCCATCACCTATATGGTGACGGCGACTGTCTATGCGGCTGTGGCGCTGCTGGTCTCCTGGCAGGTGAGCCTTACCGCTTTTGCAGCCGGCGGCCTGCTGATGGTTTTTCTCAACCGTCTGGTGCAAAAGACGAAAAAGGCCGGCAGGCAGGAGACAACCCTGATGCAGTCCCTGCTCTCCCGCCTCACCGACTGTCTGCAGTCGGTCAAACCGCTCAAAGCCATGGGGCGGGAGAAGTTGGTGGAAAAAATGCTCGAAGCGGATACCATCAAGCTCAACAAGGCTCTGCGCAGGCAGGTCTACAGCAAGGCAGTCCTCAAGAGTATGCAGGAACCGATTCTGATACTGCTGATCGTAACAGGACTCTATGTGTCTCTGGTTCTCTGGAAATATGAACTTCCGACCGTGATGATGCTGGTCTTCCTGGTGGCTCGGCTTTTCGGTGAGCAGGCAAAGCTGCAGCGCAAACTTCAGGAGATGGCCAGCTGCGAAAGCGCGTTCTGGTCACTGCAGAACAAAATCGACGATGCCGCTCGGCAGAAAGAGCCGGATCTTGGCCAAAGGCAGGTGGAGTTGAAAAAAAGCATCTGTTTTGACCGGATCAGCTTCAGCTATGCCGGGGCCTGGGTGCTGAAGAATGTGTCCATGGAGATTCCGGCAGGTTCTTTTGCCGCTGTGATCGGCCCCTCCGGTGCAGGCAAGACCACCCTGGTCGATCTTGTGAGCGGACTGCTGCGCCCTCAGCAGGGAGATGTGCTGATTGACGATGTGCCGATGGGGCAGATGGATGTGAGATTCTGGCGAAGACAGATCGGGTATGTTCCTCAAGATACCGTGCTGCTTCACGATTCGATTCTGGCCAATGTCACTCTGGGTGATCCTGCTTTAGGCGAAACTGAAGCCGAAAAAGCGCTGTTCGCGGCGGGGGCCTGGGATTTTGTCGCAGCCATGCCGGATGGTTTGCACACAATCGTAGGCGAGCGCGGTTCGAAACTTTCGGGCGGCCAGCGCCAGCGCATCGCCATTGCCAGGGCACTTGCCCATCAGCCGGCTCTGCTGATTCTCGACGAGGCAACCAGTGCTCTCGACCCCGATAGCGAAAATGCGATCTGCAGAACGCTCAAGAACCTGCGCGGCAAAATAACCATACTTGCCATCTCCCATCAGCCAGCTCTGGTAACTGTTGCGGACCGGATCTACAGTATCCGGGAGCAAACGGTCTGCATTGATAAGCCTGAGCCTGCACAAGTCTCAGGCGGAGGAAAATAGAAAGGCTTACAATGAAGAGGTATTTCCTTATATTGCTTCAGTTTTTTTGCCTGGCCGTGATCGGCAGTACAGACCCCTGTGTTGCGGCTACGCCTGCTCCGTTTGTCCGGGAAGCAGCTCTGCAACAGATGAACCGGTCCAGAGACAACTCCTCGAAAACAGGAGCAGCCCTTGTACGCAAGGCGAGTGTCGAGTACGAACTTGGACGCAGAAGTAAAATTGCGCGGGAGCGATCGGCTCATTTTCAACAAGCAGAAGAATTCGCTAAACAGGCCATCAAGGCAAATCCACAAGGAGACGAAGGGTACAAATGGATAGCCATTGCCCTTGGGGCGCAGGCGGAAGATGCGAATGTGAAAACACAGATCCAGCTTTCGCGTAGCGTCAAAGAAAATATCGAAAAAGCTCTTACCATTGATCCGAATGACGACATTTCTCTGTTGGTACTGAGCCGTTGGCACTACAAGGTAGCCTCGCTGGCGCCCTGGACTAGGGCAGTGGTCAGGCTGGTCTACGGCGGTTTGCCCCACGCATCGATGGAGAAAGCCGAAGAGCTCTTGTTGCGGGCGATTGCGATTAAGGACCGAATAACACATCGCTACAGCCTGGCAAAGGTCTACCATTTCATGGGGCGTCGCGACGCCGCTTTGCAACAGTTGCGGCTTGCACTGACTCTGCCGGTCACCTTTGCCGAGGAAGCCGATGATCTCGAGAAGGCGCGCAGAAAACTGCATAGCTGGAAATGAGGTTCCCGGTGTTAGGATTAAAAAAGATGAACCGTTTTTCAGAATATGGGAATTTGGTTCGTCTCGAAAATCAGTAGATTGAATGGTCTGCACAATTGCCGGTGACGTGGTATCCGGTGTGCCGGGCATTGTAGTTTAACCCTTGCATCATTTATAAAACCGGAACAGAACATTTATCGGGTTCCATCGACGTCAATAGTCCGGATCTTGTCGAGAATAAGAAACGGTGACCAGACAACAACGATTTCCCTTCTTTCATGCAGCGCCGGAGTGATCAAAGGCTTTTTCCCACCGTAAGCTTCCCTGTCAAATAAACTGCAAAAAATAATTCAGTAAATACTGATATAATATTCCCATGATGATTCCGCAAAGAACACTGGGTAAGACGGCGGTTTCGGTTACCTTTTTGGGCCTCGGCGGTGAAGGGATTCTCCGGACTCACGGAAATGACCGCCGGGCATATGCCCTGATAAACCGGGCTCTCGACCTCGGCATAACCTACTTTGAATCAGCACGGGCCTATGCCGGGAGCGAGGTTTATTACGGCAAGGCTCTTCAGGAACGACGAAAGGATATTTTTCTGAGCAGTAAATCACATGCACGGGACAAAAGTGGGGCCCTATCCCATCTTCACGAGACCCTCAGGAATATGCAGACCGATCACCTCGACCTTTGGCAAGTGCATGATGTCCGTACCGAGCAGGATATCGCGGCGATCTTCGGCAGGGGAGGCGCCATCGAGGCATTCACAGAGGCACGTGACAAAGGACTCGTGCGTTTCATCGGCGTCACCGGCCATCACGATCCGCTCATCATACGGAAATGCATCGAACGGTTCGACTTCGACACTGTGCTTATCCCGGTGAATCCGGGCGAACCGGCCTACAAAAGCTTTCTTGAACACGTAGTCCCCCTGGCGAAGGAGCGGAACATGGGATTAGTCGGAATGAAGGTTTATTTCCGCGGCTTCGCCAGTCAGCTTCCCGGCTATTCCGGCATGGAGCCTTTCTTCCGTTTCGCACTTTCCCACCAGGTAACCACCATCGTCGTCGGTTGTGACGATCTCCGACAATTGGAGGAAAATGTGCGGTTTGCAAGGTCCTTTACACCGATGGAGGCGGAAGAGATTGAACAGCTGGTCCTCAGCGTCGCCCCCTATGCACGACAGCTCATGTACTATAAACCGTAACGAAAGAGCAGGCTGGACCGGATCACAATATTGAATCAATAGTTTTGCAAAAATCGTCATTTCTTGACATTACGCATTACAGCAGTTTACGGCGACACTCGACGCTACGACATGTGTGGCATCAAAACGCGTAAATTCCCGCGCGTTGTGCGGTGAAAAGGAGACACTCCCCATGTACGAGCAATTTAAAGCAATGGCCGAACTGGCGGGCAACACCGAAGTCAATCGATTCGGCTCGAAAGCGGAGGTGCTCAATTTTATCGGGGAGATCTTACTGAAAGAAGATGTCAAGAACGCCCCCGGTTTTTATGCGGTCTGGGCCGAGTCGCCTTTTTTCTCAGGCGTCGACAGAAATGCACTTGCTGTGAAACACTCCGGCTTGAAGTTTCAAGTTACCCGTGAGTTGTCAAAGAACGCCCGGGTCGGTATCACCCAGATGGATTGGGGGGTTGCGGACACCGGGACCCTTGTGCAAGACTCCACTATGGCAGAGCAGCGACTGGCATCCGCGCTGCCTTTGATTCATATTGCCATATTGGGCACCGGGAATATTGTGGAAGATCTGCCATCAGTCATGACGAAAGTGCATCCGTGCAAAAGCCCTTACATAGCCATGATCACGGGTCCGAGCAAGACCGCGGACATCGAGCGCGTACTCGCGATCGGCGTCCATGGGCCTGAGCGCCTTTATATCGTATGTGTCGATGAATTGGAAGGGGCGAGCTGATGAAAAGGAAATTCACGAAATCCATAAACAAAGCCCTGCGGAACCAGAACCTTGCAGGTGTCCTAGATCGGTGGAATTATCCCGCGACCCGTGCCAAGGTATATGAGGGCATCGATTTTGAGGCACTCAGGACGCAGATTGCAGAGATCAAAGGCAGTGCGGCAGGCCGTCTCGAAGAGCTGGCCGAGAAATTCAGGGAAGCTGCGGAAGCTCGCGGCGCCAAGGTTTTTCGCGCGAACAGCCCCAAGGCGGTCAAGGATTATATCGCGAACCTCTGCAAGGAAAAAGGTGTCAAGAAAATCGTAAAATCAAAATCCATGGCGTCTGAAGAGATCCATCTGAACAAGCATCTTGCCAGGTTCGGCATTCAAGCGGACGAAACGGATCTTGGAGAATGGATCATACAACTCGCCCACCAGACGCCTTCCCACATGGTCATGCCGGCGCTCCACCTGACAAGGGAAGAGGTTTCCGACCTTTTCAGCAAAGAGGTCAAGGAGCCACTGTCCAACGACATCCAGCAACTGGTCAAGGTTGCACGCGAGAATCTGCGAGAGAAATTTTTTGATGCCGATCTGGGCATCTCCGGTGCAAACATAGCCATTGCCGAGACCGGGACGCTTGTCATATGCACCAATGAAGGCAATGCCCGTCTCGTTACCACGCTTCCGAAAACCCATGTGGCCATCGTGGGCCTTGAAAAACTCGTCGATAAATACACGGATGCAGCGCCGATCCTGACTGCGTTGCCAAAGAGTGCAACCAGCCAGCTTATTACCAGCTATGTTTCGATGATCACCGGCCCGGCTCAGAACGATGACGGTTCCATGAAAGACCTCCATATCATTCTCATGGACAACAGGCGGACCGCAATGGCAAAGGACCCGAAATTCAAGGAGGCACTCCAGTGCATCCGCTGCGCGTCATGCCTTAATGTCTGCCCGGTCTATCGTCTGGTCGGCGGCCATGTTTTCGGCCATATCTATAGCGGCGGAATCGGCACGATCCTCACCGCCTGGTTTAACGAGCTGAAGACAACAGATGACATTCAGGGGCTCTGCATCGGGTGCGGCAAATGCAGGGAGATCTGTCCCGGCAAGATCGACATCCCGGGGCTGATCCTGGAAATCCGCCGTCGCCTGGCGTCGAAGGAAGGGTTGCCCTTTATCTACAGGAGCGCTTTGTCTGTAATCAACAACCGAAAGGTCTTCCACGCCATGCTGCGGGCCGCTTATATCGCCCAGAAGCCCTTTGAGAAAGACGGGTTCATCCGGCACATGCCCATGTTCCTGTCCGGCCTTTCACAGTACCGGAGTCTGCCGGCGATCGCACCGCTGCCCTTCCGCGATCTGTTCAAGAAGATCAAGCAGCCTCCAAGCAGGACGAAGGTCGCTTTCTTCTCCGGGTGTGCAATTGAGTTCGTATACCCGAGAATTGGTGAGGCCGTGGTGAAAGTCTTGAACAAGGCAGGGATTGAAGTGCTTTTCCCTGATGCACAATCGTGCTGCGGCATTCCCCACTGGGGAGGAGGTGCCTTTGATATGGCTGCGTTGGCTGCAGTCCATAATATCAAACCGCTCCTGGAAAATGACGTGCAATACGTGGTCACGGCCTGCGCTACGTGCGCTACGGCCTTGAAAAAGGAATGGCCGCTTCTGCTGAAAGACAATTCCATGGGCAACCTGGTCCCTGATGCCGAAATAGTGGCAGCGAAGACGATCATGTTCTCGGAGTTGGTGAACAAGTTGATCGAGGAAAAGAAGCTGATTCCGAAGGACGGGCAGAAACTGCAGACGCTTACCTACCATGATTCCTGCCATGCCAGACGGTACGCGGGGATATATAAGGAACCTCGCGCTGCGCTGGCAGCGGCCGGGTATGAATTGAAGGAGATGCACGAGTGCGACACCTGCTGCGGAATGGGTGGGTCCTATACCGTTAAGCAGCCGGAAATCTCGATGCAGATGCTGAAACGTAAACTGGAAAATATTGAGGATACAGGTGCGGAAATCGTATCTGCGGAATGCCCCGGCTGTCTCATCCAGATTGCCGGAGGCCTTGATAAAAGCGGCTCGAAGATCAAGGCGTTGCATCCTGCCGAACTGCTGGAAGGTAAGTTCAAATAATGAATGCTACCCTTCCATTCTGACGATCTCTTCCACCATCACTGCCACCTGCCTCCTGATCTCCGGCACCGCGGTGCATTCCAGTTCTTCCCCACGTCGCAGCGTGCCGACGGTGAACAGATCCGATCGAACGGTACCATCTACCGAGAGCAATTGCCCCGCACCAGTAACCCTCAAACCGAGGCAAAATGCATCAGGCTCTACCAGGCCATCATCCAGGAGTTGGGCAACCAGTGCCGATCCGGTTTTCCGAATATTTGAAAAGAGTCCCGTTCCGTTTACCGCCGCGTCCACATCAATGGTTCTGACCGTATCTGACTGCAACACGAGCCGAACTGCCGAATCGCAGCTGCCCTCCCGTTTCTCAACGGCAGTAACACGGGCATGAATCTGTTCCAGCCGCCCGGTATCCATCAGCCGCATCACCACTTGAATGCTTCTCTGACAGGACCGGTGAAGGTGGGTATTCCAGAAGGTGCGGAGATGTCGTAGAAAGCGCTGTTTTTCCGCCGGTTCGAAACTGCTCCACATCCCTGGAGCATGCATGCGGAGTGAGTCCACCAGGGGCTCCCAGTGAACACCCGACTTCCGTACTTGCTGAAAGGTCCGCAGGGCGCGGCGGAGTTTCGGTCTGGTCGCCGCCAGTTCTGCCGCCCACTCGCGCAGTTCGGCGGGGACGGGAACGAATGGCTCCCGGTGGGATCGGGGGAATTGACCATGGGGGGATATGACCCAGTACCGCCCGGAAAAACCTGATGCTTCCGCATCCAGGATGACGTCCAGCGCGGTGAGCCCTGCTCCCACGATGGCGAGAGTTTCGATGCTGCGGTAGTCGACGGACCTGCACCAGGGTGAACAGAGCAGACCGTTGTCCAACGACGACCTGGGGGGAAGATTGCCGATGGCCAGCACCACTGCCCTTGCGCGGATGGTGCCGCCTGATTTGAGCCGGAGGTGGTACCCATGGG
>Ga0316601_100001754_pt1 | contig 10834 bp, 10 predicted proteins | sample OWC_soil_day5_no_FD_207663 | JGI IMG/M metagenome (GOLD analysis project Ga0316601, IMG submission 207663) | Wetland soil microbial communities from Old Woman Creek delta, Ohio, United States - OWC_soil_day5_noCT | ecosystem: Environmental > Terrestrial > Soil > Wetlands | place: USA: Ohio...
CGCCCTCGGCTGATATGGCGCCGGCTCTTCTTGCCCTGGATGCGCAAGTTGAGATCCATGGAAAGACCGGAACGAGGGTCATCGAACTGGGTCGTTTTTTCCTGGGACCGGGAGCCACCGTTTTGGGCGATGGCGAAATCCTTACACGATTAAAGATTTCTTTGACTCCTAACCGCCAGGGATCTGTGTACTACAAGCTCTCCACGAGGAGAGCCATGGACCTGGCGTTCGTCGGCGTGGCGGTTCTGCTTGAGCTGGGAGGAGATGATGAAATCACTAAGACGCGCATCGCCCTGGGCGCCGTTGCCCCGACACCGATCAGGGTGCCATCCGCCGAGAGCCTTCTGGAGGGCACAAGACTCGGACCTGAGGCGGCCCGGGAAGCTGCAGAACTGGCAGCACAATCCTGCGAACCGATCTCAGATCATCGGGCCAGTGCAGAGTACCGAAGGGAAATGGTCAGAGAACTGTGCCAGCAAGGCTTGCTTGCTGCCTATCGCCAGGCAACCTCTTGTTAGGCTGCTGAAAAAAGCCCATCTGCGGCGTTACCCTCATCCTTCTCCGTGTCTAGCACGGGGCAGGCTTGTTGCAGCGTACCTCTAAGTACGCCTCTAGCCGACTCGCCAACTCGTCGGCGTGGCAAGAAGTCACTCCTTATTCGTCGTGACGCCACTCTCAGGATTGCCTGCCTGGACGGCAGGTGAAAGGCTTGCGGGTCCCCCCGTAAGCGGGATTTCGCAGACTTAACTTGCATCTGGGCGTTTTTGAGCAGCCTCATAAATGTTTATTTCAAATTAACTCCCAATTAGAAGGCGGGTAAAAAGAAATGAAAGAACCGATTGAGCTGAAGGTGAACGGTGAGAACGTAAGAGTGTTCGTGGATGGGAATCAGACTCTCCTGGAGGTTTTGCGTGAGCAACTGGGCCTTACAGGAGTCAAGCGGGGATGTGATCAAGGGGACTGTGGTGCGTGCACTGTATTGTTCGATGGTCAACCGGTCAATTCTTGTTTGACCCTTGTTTCAGAAGCTGCTGGCAGAGAGATCACCACCATTGAAGGGCTGAGCAAAGACGGAAGACTTCACCCTTTGCAGCAGGCCTTTGTCGATTACAACGCCGTTCAGTGCGGATTCTGTACACCTGGCATGATCCTAACAGCGGCGGCCCTACTGAATGAAAACCCCAACCCAACCCCTGGAGAGATTCGCCAATACTTACGGGGGAATCTTTGCCGTTGCACCGGTTACAACCAGATCGTTCACGCAATTCAGGCGGTAGCGACTCGTTCTTCGCGTCAGGAGGAGGGACAAGGAGTTCCCCCTGAAATAAGACGGTTGGAGGCACCCGAAAAGACAACGGGGAACGCTACGTTCGTCGGCGATATGAAACGCCCGAATATGCTTGTTGGCAAGATCCTTCGTAGCCAGACTCCTCACGCTCGCATTAAGAGAATCAAGACCGATAAGGCCTCGTCCGTTCCAGGGGTTGCGGCAGTGATTACCGCTCAGGATTTCCCGGATGTCAGGTGGGGACTGGTCCTTCACGACGAAACGGTGATGGCAAGAGGTAAGATCCGTTACTTCGGAGAGCCCGTGGCAGCCGTAGCCGCCGTTGACGTTGAGACCGCCCAACGAGCACTCGACCTTATCGAGATAGAGGTTGAAGAACTCCCGGGCGTTTTTACCTTTGAGCAAAGTATCGATCCTCAAGCACCCCTCGTCCATGAAAAATTCAAAGAGTACACTTCCAGAATACCCCTGAAAAGGGAGGGAAACATCTGTTTTCAGACGAGAATAAAAAAGGGAGATATCGAAAAGGGTTTTTTGGAAAGCGATGAGGTGTTCGAGGATACCTACACGGTCCCGGTCGTTCACCAAGCTCCTCTGGAACCCAGGGCCACCCTGGCCGAGGTCGACCCCTACGGAAGGCTTCACCTATGGTGCAGCACGGCACGTTCTTTCAATATCCGATCGGGACTGGCCGAGGTCTTGGGCCTTCCCATGTCCAGCATCCGGGTCACAGGGCTGAGAATCGGCGGCGGGTTCGGGGGGAAAGGAGAAATCTCCATCGAGCCGATCGCGGCCATGCTGGCCATGAAGACGAAACGACCGGTCAAGATCGAACTGACCCGCAAGGAGGATTTCCTGTCCGCCACTCCCCGCCACTCGATGGAGATATGGATCAAGACCGGCGCAAAGAGAGACGGTACGCTGGTTGCCATGCAAGCCAAGATTAAAGTGGATACCGGGGCCTATGCCTACTTCGGGCCTAACACGACCTCGAATGCCGTCATTCTCATCACCGGCCCCTACCGCATTCCCAACGTCCTGACTGAAGGGTTCTGTGCCTATACGAATAAGATTTCTTGTGGTCCCTGCAGAGGGCCCGGCGCACCGCAAGTCCACTTCGCTGCAGAGACCCAACTGGATAAGATCGCCCGCAAGCTAGGGATGGACCCTATCGAATTCCGCATGAAGAACGCTTACAAAGCAAATGATTTGACCGCGACCGGACAGGTGTTAATCGAAGGAGGATATCAGGAAGCCCTTGCGCATCTTAAGAAGTACATGGAAGAACATCTCACCGTTCTGCCGGAGATCGATGAAGGAAAGACTTTGGGGGTAGGAGTTGCAGGTGGATTTTGGGGGATGGGAGGTTACGGGTCAAGTGCGACCGTTCGGCTCAATGAGGACGGAACGGTGATTCTCTCTATGGGCGCCGTCGAGATCGGTGCAGGCTCCGACACGGCCATGGCTTTGCTGGTGGCAGAAGAGCTGGGAGTTTCGCTGGAGCGCATCAGGGTGATCAGCGGTGACACGGATGCCTGCCCGTACGACTTTGGGGCGATCGGAAGCCGAACGACTCAGGTGATGGGAGTGGCTGTCCATCAAGCCGTCGACGGAGTGAAGAAGCAGCTTTTGGCATTCGCCGAGCGCCATCTCAAGACCCCGATGGAGTCTCTGGCCTTCGGGGGTGGCAAGATCTATGTCAGTGAACGACCCGATGTTTCGGTTCCAATCGCGAAGGCCGCACATCTCTTAACCTTAGCGAGGGGGCCGGTAGTGGCAACCGGAAGCCACGCCCCCTCAAACCCTCCTTTCAACCCGGAGTGGGTCGAAAATAACGTGGTGCCAAGCAGGCCATTCTATTCCTATGGCGCCCAGGCCGTAGCGGTGCAAGTCGACAGAGTCACGGGAAAGGTGGACGTCTTGAAGGTGGTTGCTTCTCACCATGTTGGCAAAGCCGTATTCAGGCCTGGCATTGAAGGCCAGATTCATGGAGGGGTAGCGATGGGACTAGGGTATGCCTTGAGCGAAGAAGTGGTCTTTTCCGACGGAAGACCGGTGAATGACTCTTTTCTCGACTACCGCCTGCCCACGATGATGGACGTTCCGGAAATCATCCCGGTCATCGTCGAGAAAGAGAATCCTAGGAGTCCGGAGGACATCCGGGGGGTGGGGGAGCCGACGACCATTCCCACTGCGGCGGCCGTGGCCAATGCGGTTTATGACGCCGTTGGAGTCAGAGTCAACCATCTACCTCTGACGCCAGAAAAAGTCTATTGGGCTTTGAAGAGGCTGAAGATGAAGGAATAATCCTCTCCTGCAAAAAGGCCGCTATGAGTCCGGTGAGGAGGGAAGTAAGAAAACGGGAACGACTTTCAGGGGGAGATTACAAAAAAACTGCCGAGAATTCTTTCAATTTCGTCATATTTTCTGGAGAGATACTGGTAAACCTCACTCCGGTCCGATAATGTTTTTCACCCTCGGCCAACTGAGTGTTAATCCAAACCACCTCAACCACCATTTCGATCGTATTCAATCCGGATTCGGATGAGAAATAAAGCTTGACGCTCAGGTTTTGCCCAACCTCCACCTGTTCTGGAAAAAGAATCTGTAATCCACCTTCGCTGGCATCCAGAGAGTGGCCGGTCCGGTTGGCTGGTGAGTTGGCTCGGTAATACTCGATCGGAAGATGCATTGGAAATCTGCGGTATGTTCTTCTTTCAAAATTAGCTATTCCATAACGGGGTTTGACTTCCTTTTGTTCTATTTTCATTAGAAGCCCTTCATAGAATATTGTGACTGTATCAGGTTTTATGGTACATAAGCTACTAAATTTCTTTGGTAGAGTCAACGAAAATTGTTGAAAATTGTTGAAAAAAAATCTATCGAGACAATTTATTGAGACATTTTACCTGTATTATGTCTTGTCTGACCCCTGACTCTTCAGTCACTTTCCATTCCGCCATTGCCCCTAACTCAAGACCCGTCCAGAAACACCAATCACAATTTTTGGAAGGCAGTGACAAAAAAATTACCATTCCTGTAGAATCCACAAATTATCTGTTTTTGAAAAAGCTGTTTAATAACAAATGCTTAGAATAATATTGACGATTTGGAATAGAAATTGCCATTATACTCGCTAAGCATATCAAACCTAACACTAAGAATTATTCATGGATAAAGATAATATAAATATTTTGATCTTTGGCCATAGCACTTTCGGTATCAGACGCCTAAGGATAAGAAAGGAACGCCTTCGAATGGCTGCCTGTCTTTTCGTCTTCCTTCAACTCTCCCTTACGTTCTTCTTTTGCGATTACATCCAGGTCAGAAAGAAAACCTTTTTCCTGAATCAATTACGTCAGGAGTCGCAGATTCAAAAGTCCCATATTCAACTCTTCACAACCCGGGTTGAAGAACTGGAAAAAAACCTCTCCAGATTGAAGGATATTGACCACAGGATCCGAATCATGGCCAATCTGGAAAGAGGTCAGGAGACCCTTCCCTTTATCGGCATGGGCGGCCTTCCCTCTTCTGCGGCTCAGGAAAAACTAAGAGAAGCACGCAACGGAAGTGAACGATAGGCTAGATCAGCACTTCTTCCATCCAGCCCAGTTTGATCAACTGAATGCGTCTCATGTCACTGACCCCGAGGTGATATTTCTTGTCGGCCGCCATGATATGCACGGGGGCGACATCCAGAGCTCGGTCTTCGCCAAAAAAACCGATCCGCTTTGTCTGGAGGAGGTGGGCACCGACTGCGTCTACGGCCACGGGATCGGTTCCAACGATCAGTCCTTTATAGGACCAAACATATCTCCTGTCGAAGAAATGGGCTCCCCTTCCATAGAACTGGGGCGTCAGGGCACTGAGGATATTCACGCGAGTCTTCCCCTTGACGATGGGATAAGTCCAGATCTTGCCAAGGGGCGAGCACCCCTCATCATGATAGGACCACGGGTCAGGGACAAACGAGATATAATTCTTCAGGCACGTTCCGACCCCGGACCAGTGATGTGTCCTCAAGGGGCGTACATTAACAAGCGCAGTAGCATTCAGGAAGACCGGGTTATTCAAAACCCCACGGTCATCGATCCCGATATTCTTCTCCGCCACCCCTGCATTCAGAATCCGACGCTTGATGGCTGCTTCCAATTCCTTCGGGGTCGGCAACCTATGCCATTCATTACTTTTAATTCCCACCACATCCGAACTCTTGAAAAACCTCTTCCAGGCTTCCATGGGTTGATTGGTTTCCAGGAGATTCTTGACGGCCTCGTCCAGCATGGATTGCAGGATTTCCCCCTGCACTTTATCTTGGCGACCTAATACCTCAGCATGACGGATGAGGACCACCTTTGCCGTTGGCTCTGCCCGTACTTCTCCTAGAATTCCCGACTCCACCGTAGCCGCCATCGCCGCTCCAGCCGTCACTCGAAAAAAATCCCTGCGGGTAATTATTTTGTCTTTCATCTCCCTCCAACTCCTTTCCATTCACCCCTCTCTCCTTCCAAGAGGAGCGAGGACTATGTGAAGGGAACCCACACTCAACGTCCCCTTGGCAATTTTTTTTCGGTAGCCTTAAGAAGGGCTTCGGCATCGGCCTCCGTCGGAGCACCAAATACAATAACGACAAATTCACTCCGCTGCCGGGCAAAGGTCCACTTCCGGTCTTCCGTTCTCAGACGATCCCTCCCGCCAGCTTCGGGAAGGTAAGCCTTCATGAAGCTTTGATAAGCATCCCCGGCTTCCTTCAAACTGGCGTATCGAATCAGAAGAAGTTGGGTCTTTTGTTTGTCCTGAAGATATTGAGCGAGCACGGCTTCCGTTTTCCGGTTCAGGTTTAGAATATTCTGGTGGGCGATAAAATACCGCTGGTTCAGAAGAACGTGACTCCTCAGATAGCGAACACTCTTATCGACCAACCCGACGTTTTTCCCTGGGATGAAGCCAACCAGTATTGGCTCCGCACCCGCAGCGGGGATTGAATTGGACACACCCCTTCCCATCGTGAGGATTCCTGATTCAACCTCCGCCCCCTCCCCTTCTGCATAGACGCTGACAAAACACTTTCCCTTCCAGAACCGAAGCAATCCTCCTCCAAACTCCGATCCCTGGCCGATCCCCACGGCTTCATCCTGATGCTCAAAAGAAAAAACCCCATAGGCATCCTCGGAAGAGGCCATCTCGTAAAGCTCAACCATCATGGGAGGTTGGTTCGATTTCTCGAACCGGCGAACCGTGAGACTCTGAAAACCATACGCCAGATAAAGTTCCGCGGCGCCATCGATGTATTTGAATAGGGTTCTGGAATCATAGTTCATCTCCTTCCCGTCCCACCTCCAGCCCCCGGCCTCCGAGGGCAGGGAAATCTCTTGATTCATCTTTCCTTTCTCTTCCCCTTTCATGGATACCGCACCCGTCAATATCCAAACCATGAGAACTAAAAAAGTCCAAATCCGCATGTGAGATTCCTATTAGAATGAGTGCGAGCATCAGTCGATCATCGTCACCCCTCGCCGATTTCTCACCCACTGGACTCCAGTTTCTGGAAAAGGGCGGCCCACTTCCCTTTTCCGGTATGTTGACTGTAAATCATTTCAAGATAATTTCGGTTTCCCAAGATAACACTTGAGGAAGATCGAACCGATTTTATCATTCTCAAAATCGCCCTTGCCTTCAACTCCTCCGAAAGATTTGAGAATCTCTTAGTCACTTCACTAAACATTTTGAAAATTGATTCTTCAGATTTGTTCTCCCCTTCCAATCCCCGGAGGATCCCTTTCTGGGATGCATAAATTTTTGTCAACCCTTCATAGATGTGATTGTCGCTTACTTCTTCATCCTTATAAAACTGATCGACAAAAAAAACCTCCAGAGCCATGACAAATGCAGCCACTTCATCCATCTCAAACACATCTGACGTTTCCGCCTGGAGGTCTGAAGTAACCTTTTTCTCGATCTCACGGCCAAGCTGGTAAGCCTTTCCCTTCTTCAGATATTCACAGGCCCCATCACAGAGAATCTCCTTTTCTCTTTTTGTTCCACAGCAAAGCGAACAGATGCTGGCCTTCAGTCCAGGACAGAACCGGTCCCCTTGACGTTCGCTGCAGGTTGCACATTTTGCCATCGATATTTTCCCTCAATATTTAAACCTCGGAAAAAACACGGTCTCCGCTTATTCGAAATCATACACAGGCGGAAAAAGGATCAATCTATGTCTCATTGTAACACCTTGGCCTTCTCTTGTGAACCACACCCACCACAAGGCTGCCATTTATTCGCGAATGGTACCCATGAATAGGGTTCGAATAGGTCATGGGTTGAATTTGTGCAAGATCATGATTATTAATTTGGTAGGAGGTGTTAAAAATGACAGAACTTTGTGGTACCGCGGCTGAATATTTAGGCTGCAGCAATCTGCCTTATGAGTTGGAATCGGGCGGACAAGAAATCAGGTTTGAAGGCGGACTTCTCAAAGTGGCCGCTCCCGGCACAAGTGAACTGGAGCAAAAGCACATCTATCGTCCGTTCGCATAAGTGTGCTGCAATTCGCCTTTTGAGAGCAAAAACGGTTATTTTTGCGGCATATTTTTATTCGTAATTTTAGTTTGTTTTTTTCCTTCCAATTTCACCCCTATCCTTTGAACTAACCCTATTCGTTCATCACTAGATTTTTATTGACAAAAGAACTCTTTTTAGGTATGGAGAACTCGGGTAGACGGATATTCTCCAACAGATTAATCTTAACTTCGCTGAAAAAGCTTCAGCCTCTTTAGAAAGGAGGTGATATTCCCCAAGCCTCCAATCCTTTTTCATTTCATTGATTTAAAGTCTCATTTCTTCAACTATCTTAGAAGGAGGACCCGATGATGAATCAGAAAAAGAAGGAAGATGTTCGCGGAACTTTCGAGTTCCTTAAAGATTGGGGCGATGCCCTCACCCGCTGGACAGAGCGCTGGATCCCTGATGCCTTAGTCATCGTCATTGGTTTAAGCATCGTCACTTTTATCTTAGCCCTGATCTGGGGATTCAAGTCAGAAATTGGTCTCGGTTCCCGGGCCTATCAATCAATTCAGGCGTGGGGGAAAGGGTTCTGGGAACTCCTCGCCTTTACCATGCAGATGTGTCTCATCATGATGACCGGATACATCCTGGCTTGCTCCCCTCCTGTTCGAAAACTGATGAATGGAATCTCGGGTTGGTCCAATCCGGAAAAACCGTGGCAGGCTATTGTCACGATGTCTCTCTTTTCAATGATTGTGGCATGGTTCAATTGGGGAACCAGTTTGATCGCCAGTGCCATGTTGGCTCTCTTCATTGTGAAGAGAAATCCAAAAGTGGATTATCGCCTCCTCATTGCCGCCGCCTATTTGGGACTCGGTTGCACCTGGCACTCCGGCCTCTCAGGATCATCACCCCTCTTGGTGGCGACACCGGATAACTTCGTCATCAAGGCGAAATTGTTAGATGGGGTGATCCCGATCTCCCAAACGATCTTACATCCCTTTAACCTCATTCTAACACTCCTCATCGTTGTGGTGGTCACGATCATGATGGCCTTGATGCATCCAAGACCGGAGAAGGCTTTCGTCGTGAAACCTCAATTAATGGATCAACTGAAACTTTATGAAGCCCCTCCAAAGCCCACAAAATTCGAAAGTCCTTCAGACTGGATGAACTGGTGGCCCGGGTTCAATATCCTCCTCTTCATAGGAGGGCTGGTCTGGTTGATTTGGTACTTCGCGAATAAGGGCCTCGCCCTTACCCTCGACGTCGTCAATTTCTCCATGTTGATGCTGGGTGTCCTTTTCCACTGGAGGCCCTGGTCATTCCTGAAAGCGACAGAGGATGCGGGAAAGGCGGTCTGGGGAATTGTGATCCAGTTTCCCTTCTATGCAGGGATCCTCGGCCTCTTCAAATACACGCTGCTCTCCACCGTTTTCACGAAAGCCTTTGTGGCAGTCGCCTCGCCTCAATCCTTTCCCCTCGCCCTCTACTGGTATGGGGGGGTTCTCAACTACCTCATCCCTTCCGGCGGTGGCCAGTTTGCGGTGGAGGCTCCCTACATTATTCCGGCGGCCAAACAATTGGGTGTCGGCATGGGAACGACCGTCATCACTTTTGCCTGGTCGGATATGATGACCGACATGATCCAGCCCTTCTGGGCTATTGCCATGCTGGCCGTGGCTAAATTGCACTTCAGAGATATCATGGGCTGGCTCCTCATGGTCTTCTTTGTTTATTTCATCATCACTTCATTAGCGTTCCGCTTCTTCATCCCCAACTGGTAATGGATCTGGATCAAGGGCCTGTCTTCGCACAGGAAGGCAGGCCCTTGATCAGCAGACAGCGAGTGTTTCTCTTCAAGTTGAAGCCTCTAAAAGCCCCGTGAGGATCGGAATTGTCTTGACCATCAATAGTTGATAGTGATAAATTCCCTTTGAATGAATCTTGCAGAAATCCTTAGAACATACCGGAAAAAACTTGTCGATGAGTGGGTTTATCGACTCCACACGGAGGTCAGCGAACGCTATTCTGGCCGGCGGGAAGACGAACTTTTTCGCACCGTTTCAAAAGCAAGTGAAGCAAACTATGCCGTACTCATTCACAATGATTTTTCAAAGATAAATGACCATATTCGATGGATCACCAATTTACGCCTGAAGGGAGGCTTTTCTCTCTCGGAAGTGCAGAATGCTTATGAGCTCTATAGAACCGTCCTCCTCCCTATCCTCCCAAACGAATTAAATGAGAAGAGCCTTCATGGTGCCTTAAGACGGATGAATGACTGCCTCTTCTATACCATTACAAAGTTCAGCAATTATTTTCAGTCATTACACGAGAAACACATAAGAGACTATGCCCAAAATCTTGAAGGTGAGGTGAAGAAAAGAACAAAAGAACTTGTTGAATCAGAGTCCAAGTACCGCATTCTCGTTGAAGAGATCAATGATGGTTATTTTGTCACCCAGAGAGGGGTCATCGTTTTTGCCAATCAGGCTTTCTGCAACATGCACGGATATCCCCTCCAGGAAATCATTGGAAAATTTTATACCGAACTGGTCGCAGAGAAATCCTTAAGGATCGTGCAGAGGATATACGAAAAAGGAACGATCGGAGAATTCACGGATGACGTTTATACCTACTTTAGATGCCACAAGAATGGCAGCACGCTCCCGACGGAGAATAAAATAAAGTCGATACTCTATCAAGGTGAGTATGCGGTGGCCGGTACCTGCAGGGACATCACAGAGAGGACGGAAACAGAGAAGCGAATTCGGGAATCTGAGCGTCTCGCCCATATAGGAACACTCACCACATCCCTTGCCCATGAGATACGTAACCCCCTGTCATCAGTGAAGATGAACAGTCAGATCATCTTGAAAAATATGGATTTTGGCGGTAACGACAAGAGGCGCATGGAGATCATCATCCATGAGATATCCCGGCTGGAGCGAATTCTCGATGAGATGCTTGACTTTGCAAGGCCGGTGAAACTGAATCTTGAGCCTGCCTCGATCAATAGCGTGATGGACGCTTGTCTCG
>Ga0316601_100001755_pt1 | contig 10832 bp, 6 predicted proteins | sample OWC_soil_day5_no_FD_207663 | JGI IMG/M metagenome (GOLD analysis project Ga0316601, IMG submission 207663) | Wetland soil microbial communities from Old Woman Creek delta, Ohio, United States - OWC_soil_day5_noCT | ecosystem: Environmental > Terrestrial > Soil > Wetlands | place: USA: Ohio...
GTTGCGAGCGCGGGCGACGATGGTCAGGTGCGGGAAGTGCGCGTGCGCGGTATCGACCAACTCGATGCTGTCCGCGACGTCGTCGATCGCCACCACGAGCACGCGCGCCGTGCGCGCGCCGGCCGCTTCCAGGAGATCGAGACGCGTCGCGTCGCCGTAAAAGACCTTGAAGCCGAATCGTCGCAGCAACTCGATTTGGTCCGGGTCGTGATCCAGCACGGTCGCGGAAATGCGGTTGGCGAACAACAAGCGGCCGACGATCTGGCCGAAGCGTCCGAAGCCGGCGATGATGATCGGCGCCGGCGGGCTGTCGACGACGTCGTCGGGCCGCGGCGCGGCGGCGTAGCGCGGCGCCAGCACGCGATCGTGGAAGAGCAGGAAGAGGGGGGTGGCCACCATCGACAGGGCGACCAGCAGCACCAGCATCGAGGCGAGGTCGCCGGCGAACACGCGCGCCGCGGCGGCGGCGCCACACACCACGAAGGCGAACTCGCCGCCCTGCGACAGCAGGAACGCAAAGAGCCAGCGCTGCGGGGGCGCGATCCCGAACGGCCGGGCCAGGCCGGACAACACCACTGTCTTGACAATCACGAAGGCGGCCACGAGCGCGAGAACGACGCCCGGCTGGCGCGCGAAGACACCGAAATCAATCGACATGCCGACGGCGATGAAAAAGAGGCCGAGGAGCAGGCCCTTGAACGGCTCGAGGTCCACCTCGAGAGCGTGCCGGTACTCGGATTCGGCCAGCAGCACACCGCCCAGGAATGTTCCGAGCGCCATCGACAGCCCCGCTGCTTGAACCACCAGGGCGATGCCGATGACCAGCAGCAGGGCAAAGGCGGTGAAGATCTCGCGTATGTCGGTCTTGGCGATCTGCCGCAGCACCGGACGTACCACGAAACGGCCGAGGACGACGATGGCGGCCACGACGCCGACCAGCCTGGCGACGCCGACCCATCCCGCCGACGGCGCGGTGGCGCTGCTGCCGCCGAGCAGGGGCACCAGCGCAATCATCGGGATTGCCGCCAGGTCCTGGAACAGCAGGATCGAGAAACCCGTCTGCCCGAGGGGGGTGGGGAGCAGGTTGCGCTCGTTCAGCGTCTGCACGGCGAGGGCGGTCGAGGACAACGCCAAAGCGAGCCCGGCGATCAGCGCCGCCTGCCACGCGATACCCAGTGCGAGCGCGCCCGCGGCCAGCGCGCCACCGCAGGCGACGATCTGGACGCTGCCTGCCCCGAAGATCGTGCGGCGCATCGCCCACAGACGTTTCGGGTCGAGTTCCAAGCCGATGAGGAAGAGCATCAGCACGACGCCGAACTCGGAGAAGTGGAGGATGTCGTCCACGTTGGTCACCAAACGCAGCCCCCAGGGGCCGATGAGGACGCCGGCGATCAAGTAGCCGAGCACCGCGCCCAAGCGCACGCGCTTGGCCAGCGGGACGCAGACGACGGCCGCGGTGAGGTAGACAACGGCATTGGCAAGGAGGCTATGGTCAGTCATGCCATCCCTCGGAAGTCGCACCCGCCCAGTCCGGGTACGTGGCCAACAAGGCACGGTAGCGCGCGGCGCGCCGCGCCATCTCGTCCGCAGAGAGGAGGTGCGCGCCGTGGACGACGTGGGGCTCGATCCAGCGCATGCCGCAGAAGCGCGCGGTCTGGCGCAGCGGCGCTGTGAACACCTCGAACGGGCGCTCGTGAACGCCGCCGGGCCCGTAACTGTCCTTGTCGCCACCGGTGGTCACGACCCACCACAAGTCCTTGCCGTGCAAGGCGGTCCCACCGGGCCCGTACGCCCACCCAACGCGGAACACCGTGTCGAGCCATTGCTTGAGCAATGGTGGCACGCTGTACCAGTACACCGGGTGTTGCAGGACGAGCAGCCGCGCGGCCTCGATCAAGGATTGCTCCGCCGCCGGATCGACGTCGTAGTCGGGATAGATTTCGTAGAGGTCGCGGATGGTGACCATGGGCAAATCCCGGATCGCGTCGAGCAGGACACGGTTGGCAATCGAGTGCCGGCCCAGGGGGTGGGCGTAGATGACGAGAATCGCGCTCATGAGCACATCCTATCGGAACGGGATGCTGGCGCCAGGATGGGACGCGCAGAGCGGGACGCCGAGTGCCGCGCGCATGGCCGCACTGGGGTTGCCGGTGCACCCGTAAGGCGCCACGCAGCGAGACGAACAACCGCCCCTCCGCCAGCACCGCCGCGATCGCGGCGCGGTGGGCCTCAACGAGCGCGGCTCTTTTCGAGATGGGCCCACGCCGGTGGCAGCGAGATGTCGCGATTCGGCTGGCGCGGGGGCATGTTGAACTCGGCGGGTGGCCGCCAGCCCATCGCCTTCATCGTCTCGCCGATATGCTTCATGTTCAGCATGTCGTGGCTGTAGCAGAAGAGGCCGTTGCCGGCATAGTAGAGGATGGAGAGACCGGCGACGAGCCAGGGCGTTCCATCCTGCTTGTATCCCAGGATCTGGTCCCACTGGCTGACGAGTCGACGGCCCTCGCACATGGTCCAGTTCTCCGGTGTCGACCAGCCGTAGCCCGTGAGACCCGCCATCGATCTCTCGAAGAAGGTGCGGATGTTCTCGCGGCCCTCGATGCGGCCCCATGCGGGATCGATGTAGACCGCGTCCTCCGTGAAGAAGTCGGCGAGCGCACGCCAGGGCTTCTTGCCAGCGTCGATCTCGTCGCGCAGGGCGACGAACCGCGCGTAGGTCTCCCGAGCCTCTTGCTCGATCGTGTTTGACATTGCGGGTTCTCCTTTCCTAATCATCCATCATTACTCGCACAGGGTACGCGAGCCCAGACCGCGCCAGCCTGTGCGCAGGTCCTCGAGCCGGCGCGCCCTAACGTATCTGCGGGGTTTCCGGCGGCGGCAGCCTCTGGAGTTCCCGCCGCGGGATTCTCTGGATCACCGGCCTGCAGGCGTTGGCCGCGCCCTCCTGATCGGCAAAGGCCTGGCCGCCGCACTGGTCGCGTCGCACGTGACCGACCTTTCCATCGGCACAGCACCAGACCATGGGCTCGGGGGTGGGGGGCGGCGCGCACGCCCGTTCCGCGTCGGCGGGATTCGAGTAAAACTGCCCGCGCGGGCAGCGCCCCCGGGCGGTCTGAGTCACGCGGCCGCCCGCGCAGCACCAGCCCGATTGAAACACCGCGCACGCCTGGCGGGCGTCTTCGACCGTGGCGCGGAAGTCGCCCCGGCACTGGTTCGACAGGGAGGGGTACACCTGGCCGTTGTCGCAGCAATACCCAGCCCGCGGCGCCGCCGAGACCTGTTGCGCCCACAGCCGGATCGCTTCCAGCTCGCGCTCGCTCGCCGGTCCGACGCGGGGCGCCCCCCGGTCCCACCGCAACGCCTCGCGCGGGCGCAATTGGATCGGAGGCCAGCCCCCAGATCGGGAGCGGCACGTGACGGTGCCATCCAGCACCGCGACCCGGACCGAGCGGTCGCGGCTGACCTCGAAGACAAAACTGGTTCCCTCCACACCCGCGACGACATTTTCGCTCGAGGCCGTGAACAGCCCGCGGACGGTGGCGAAGACCCGCCCGAACAAAACCTCGAGCGATCCGACACGTACCCGCGTGCTGTCGGCCAAGACCACATCGCCGTGCTCGAGATCGCGGATGACGGCCGCACTGTTGGCGTCGGTCTCGATCTCGTCGCCGACCTGAAGCGGCATACCCCTGCGCGCGTCGAGCAGGCGGCCGCCGCGATAGACCCTCACGGCGCCGCCGCCCGATTCGAGCTGCACGTAACCCGGCCCGCGGGCGGGATCTTGGCGCGCGATCTGCTGCAGCCTCACGCCGGCACATCCGCACAGCGCGAGAGCCACCGCGATGCTGCTCGCCACGCGGCTCCAGCCTTCGACACACGTCAACACGCTCATGCGGCCGCCTGGTCGGCTGGGGTACAAAGCGCGCGCGCCTGCAGCCGACGAAGCAGGCTGTAGGCGGCAAAGAAGGCGGCAAGGTCGTACAGCAGGTTCAGGAGCAGCCCGCTCGCCGCCGATGCGACGGCGATGAGCACGTACACGGCCACCGCCACCGCCAGCACGCCGCGCCGCCACCCGCGCGCACGCGTCGCCGTGAAGAAGCTCGCCGCGGCCCCGCCGATTGCCATGACCACCATGACGAACGCCTGGAAGTCCACCGTCGGTGTTTCGATCACCCGCCCACTGGCCAGGTTCGCGATCGCATCGGCCTGCAGCTCGACGCCGTATACCACGTAGTGGGTGAGGCCGCGCACCACATCGTGCACGTCGCTGTTGGATTTTTCGCGGCCAAGCTGGGTCACCCCAACCAATACTATCCGGTCTCGCAAGCGCTGGTCGGGCACCCGCCCGGGCTCAAGCACCTCAGCATACGAGACGCGTCGCGCCGGCTCGCGCCAATAGCCCGGGCGGGCGAGGGCAATCACAAGCATCGCCACCTCGTCCCCGATGGCCAGCGTTCCGCACTGTCCCTGGCCCCAGCGGATGCGCTCGAGCGCGCTGTAGCGCACCGGTTCCAGGAGCGGGATCCCCGCGAAGCCGATCTGCCGCCGCGAGACATCGACCGACTGAGGTAGCTGTGCCTGGGTTGCGACCAGCGCGAGCGCGGGGGTGTCGGCAGGCACGACGTCGATCGCGGGGCGCCGATCCGGATCGCGCCATCGCAGCACCGCGAGCGGGGCCATGAAGGCGTAGCCCAGTCGCCGCACGATGCACAGTGAACCCCATGCTCCGGCCTGCCGCAGCCCCGACGCAAGGCGCGGCTCACCGTTCTCGATCGTCCGCACGCCGAAGACGGTGCGCATCGGACGCGCAGCGCCGCTCGCGCGCAAGGCCGCCTGGGCCAGCTCGGTATTCGCCGGCAAATCGGACTCGAAACTGAGGTCGAACACGACCGCTGCCGCGCCGGCGGCTGCGGCACGATCGATCAGCCGCGCGTGGTCGTGCCGCCACACGTTCAGGGTGGCGGATTCGTAGGCGCGCCCCAGTTCCCGTTCGCTTGCCGCGTCGATGGTGACCAGCAGGACCGGGGACTCGGGCGCGGGACCGGACACAAGGTTTGCCGCCCACAGGAGATAACTATTGATCTGCGTGTCGAGGCCGACTGCGTCGAGGGCCTTCATCCAGACGGCAAGCACCACCACTGTGACCACCACCGGCGCGACGAACAGCGAGCGGGTGGCGACGTACGCGAGGCGCTGCAGCCGGTCGAGCTCGCGGTGCATGAATCCGCGGGGCCGCTCCAGAATATCGTCCACCAGCACGTCGAAGTCGCGCTCGAAGGAGGCATCTTCGAGGCGCGCCGCGTTACGCGTTGCCAGGGCACGCAGGGCATCGGGGAGCGAATCGGCGGGTGGCATGCGCGCCCTTCCCACCAGCACCGGAATGACGCGGGTCTCGCCTGCCAGCGCGGTCGCGATTTCGCGCCGCACGTAATCGTCGGGCTGATCCAGCCGCCGGCCAGCGGCATCGGCGATGGTGAGCCATTGCGGACCGATGACGGCGAGCAGCACGTCGCTCGCGGCGAGGCGCTCCTCGAGCACGCGCGGAAAATCCGCACCGGAAGCGATCTTGTCGGTGTCGAGAAAAATCCGCTCCCGGCCGAACTGTCGCGCCAGCCAGTCGAACAGCCGACCGGCGTTCGCCGACGAGTCATCGCGGCGGTAGCTGACGAAGATCCTGGGGGCGCTCATGCGTTCCTCACGCTGGGCTGGAATTCATGCTACGGAACGCATCCGTTGATCGCAAGAGAACTGCTGACTGATTTGCACCGGGTTGGACGGCGAGGAAATCCATCCGTCTCACGTGTCGTGGAAGGGCTCGAAGCGGAAGTGTCGGCGACCATCCGTACACCACGTCGCAAGCCACGCGGACGACAGCCACTCAGCGACGCGATTATAGCTGCGAAGCTCAACGCTCTTGGCGTCGCGACTCGCAGCGGCAGACAGTGGGCCCCAGGGACCGTCTACGGCAGCCTGAACCGGAATCGACCGTCCGTGAAACGCAAGCCGACAACACGCGCTGTCTGACTACCGAGGATTCCACCAGCACCGTGGTGAGCACCGCTCAGACCGCAGTAACCCCCGCGATGGTGCGTACTGCTCCGCATACCGGCAACATCGCCAAGTTTGGTCGCGGATCAATCCGCGTGATAGACTGCAATCATCCATGCGTATTCTCTCGTCAAGTCGTCTTATTCGTGCGGTACTGAAACCAATCCTGCATCACGGCGCGGCTGGTCGTAGCGCCACCGAAACGTTCCTGCTTGAGCTCCTGAAGCCCTCACGCTACGACGACGACGGCTACGTCGTGCAGTGGTGGCGGGGTAGTGTCCCCGCCAACGCTCTGGCGACGCTCTACGGCCTGGCGCTAGATGCGCGACAGCGACAGGTGCTCGGCAGCGATGTGCGCATAGAGGTGGGCGTGCGCGACGAGACCACGGGCGTGCTGCCCCTCGGTCGCCTCATCCGCCGCTTCAAACGCAACGGCCTCAACGGGCTAGTCTGCCTCGTCGGCGTGCAAACCAACCAGTTTCCCCGCGCGCTGGACATTGCCAGACAGCTGCGTGCCGCCGGCATCCAGGTCGCCATCGGCGGGTTTCACGTCAGCGGCAGCCTGGCCATGCTCCCCGAGATGCCGCCGGAGCTGCGCGCAGCGCAGGCGCTGGGCGTCTGCCTCTTTGCCGGCGAGGCCGAAGGCCGGCTGGATGACCTGCTGCGGGCGGCGCACGGGCGACGGCTCCCTCCGCTGTACAATTTCATGACCGACCTGCCCGGTCTGGAAGCGCAGCCGATGCCCATTCTCCCGGCGCGTCACATACGCGGATACCTGGGGAACGTCGCCAGCTTCGACGCCGGGCGCGGCTGCCCGTTCACCTGCAGCTTCTGCACGATCATCAACGTGCAAGGGCGGAAATCGCGCTACCGCACGGCCGACGACGTCGAAAACCTGATCCGTACCAACGCCGCGCTGGGCGTGCGTAGCTTCTTCATCACCGACGACAACTTCGCCCGCAACAAGAACTGGGAACCGATCCTGGATCGCATCATCGAGCTGCGACACGCGCACGGCTTCAAAATCCACCTCAACATGCAAGTGGACACGCTCTGCCACAAGATCCCGCACTTCGTGCAGAAGGCCGCGCTCGCCGGCTGCACCAAGGTGTTCATCGGCCTGGAGAACATCAACCCCGCGAACCTCAAAGGCGCCTCCAAGGGGCAGAACCAGATCACCGAGTATCGCGCCATGTTGCAGGCGTGGCGCCGGGTCAAAGTGCTCACCTTCGCCGGATACATCCTCGGCTTTCCCCACGACACGCCGGAGAGCATCGCGCGTGACATTGCGGTCATCCAACGCGAGTTGCCCGTCGACATCCTCGAGTTCTTCATCCTCACCCCGTTGCCCGGGTCGAAGGACCACCAGGACCTGTTCATGCAGGGGGCCCCGTTGGATCCCGACATGAACCGCTACGACAGCGAGCATGTCACCACGACGCATCCGCTGATGACCGCTGCCGAGTGGACCTCGATCTACGACCGTGCCTGGCACCTCTACTACTCGCCGGCGCATATCGAAACGCTGCTCAAACGGGCGGTGGCAATGGGTAGCAGCGGGCGCCGCGTGGCGGAGACGACGTTCTTCTTCTATGCGAGCGCGGTTTACGAGGGTGTCCACCCGCTCCAGGGCGGGCTCTTCCGGCGCAAGTGCCGCCGCCAGCGCCGCCCCGGGATGCCGCGCGAGAATCTGTTGCTGTTCTCGGCGCGGCGCGTCCGCGAGATGTTCGCCACCTACGTGCCGATGCTGCCGCTGCTGTGGAAGATCGACCGCCTTCGCCGGCGCGTCCAGCGTGACCCGACGACCCGGTCGTACTCCGACCTCGCGATTGCGCCCATTGCCGGGGCGCACGAGGAGGGCCTCGATCTGTATCAGACGTCGGACGCCGCCCGGCAAGCCGCGGCACGGGCCAAGGCGCGCGCCGAATCGCTGCACCCGGCACAGCGCGGGGTGGTGACGTCTGACGGAGCGCCACTCCGCGACGGCCACCACACTAGCGAAGCGACCCACACAACGCTGATAGCCTCATCCGCCTGGAGCAAAAACGGGGACAGGCTGGATTAGCAGACCCAAACCCACGCTGAATCAATCGGTTATAGACCGAAGAGCAGCCTGTCCCCGATTCCGGTCCAGGACATCGCCTTCCGCGCGCTGGTGACGGCGATCTACCAGGCCATCCGAAATCAGGTCGCACGGTACGCCGCGCGCAAGAGAAGGGCAAAGTGAGGCGGGCCGGAGTGGCACCGACGGTATCGGCCCGCGCTAAGTATGCGCGCCAGGAGGGAATCGAACCCCCGACCCACGGCTTAGAAGGCCGTTGCTCTATCCGACTGAGCTACTGGCGCATCGTGTGATTCGTGTGCGTGAATCGTGTTTGCCGGCTCCAACTGTTCCCTTGCGTTTCTACGCCGCTCACGAATCACGACCAGGATGCAAGTCGGGGTGAGAGGATTTGAACCTCCGACCCCCTGCGCCCAAGGCAGGTGCGCTACCAGGCTGCGCCACACCCCGCTGCACTCTGTACCATTACGCTGCCCGCGTCCGTCCGGCACGATCCAGCCAATATCGGAAGGATACCGCAACATGGCAGGCAGGCGCTAGCTAACAAAGCCCACCTGTCAAATCAATCGAGCCGGCACCGCGCGCATCTGCGGCGTTTTCTTCAGCTTCCCGGACGATCGTGCTAGGTTTTCGCCGCATGGCCAGTCCCGTGGAGAAAACCGCTCCGCTCATCGAGTCGTTCGACGAGAAACAATTCTACCTTGACGAGTTTCGGGGACGGACGCTGGTGTTCTCCGTTCCACTCGACGAGCTGGCACGGGACACTGACTACGAACGGCTCGCCGCCATCACCCGTGAACTGCTGACCAACGATACCCGTGTCATCGTCATCGTCGGCACGCCGAACAGTGGCCGCGGCGAGCAGGTACTGCGGCGGCTGCAGCGGCGGCTCGGTCCGCTCATATTCGACGAGGCGAGCATCCCCCTGTTTGCCGACCGGCGCTCGCGCAGCGGGGCATTCCTAAAGTTGGAGGGAACGGCGTCGGCGCAGCCGTCCACCACGTCCGCGCTACTAACAACGGTGTGGTCGGTGTTGCGGCGAGGGCCGCTGTTCGTTGGCGTGGTGGCCGGCATCGGACCGGCAGAGGGAACGACCTTTGCGCGAGAAATCGCCGTACGCTTGCGGGTCCATAAGTTGGTGCTGGTGGAACCGCAAGGCGGCATCGTCGGGGCGGACGGCAAGCAACTCTCGTTCATGGATGAGGCCATGTTGGATGCGCTGTTGCGCGTGGGCCAGGCCGAGTGGGCCGGCCTTGCCGCACGGCGGCCGACCTTCGAGGCCGCGCGTGGCGCTCTGCTTGGAGGCGTCAGCTCCGTGAATCTGTGCGCGCTGGCCGGCATCGCCCGCGAACTGTTCACCTACGAGGGCTCCGGAACACTGTTCACGCACGCCGACTACTGTCGCATCGAGCGCGTTGGCATCGACGACTTCGCGGAAGTCGAACGTCTCATCGAACGCGGCCAGCGCGAAGGGGTATTGAAGTTCCGCACGCCGGAGGAAGTGGCCGCGTTACTGGTGAATGCCTACGGTGCCACCATCGGCGCCCACCACCTCGCGGGCATCTGCGCCTTGCTGACGGAACCGTACGCGGCCGAGCATGCCGGTGAGATCGTCGGCCTTTACGCCATCACGCGCTTCAAAGGCGAAGGGGTCGGCGGCCGCCTGGTCGCCCGTGCCCTCGCCGATGCGCGCGCCGCCAAGCTCGCGTATGTGTTTGCCTGCACCGCCGAGGAACGGGCGCAGGCATTTTTCGAACGGCAAGGCTTTCGGCGGGTGCGGACTTCAGACGTGCCCGCCGCCAAGTGGGCTGGGTATGACCCCAGGCGAAAGGCGCAAGTGGCAATCTACCGCACCGATCTCGCCCCAGCCGATTCGACCGGGTCACGGTGAGCCAGACGCGATGGGTGGCTCCCGAACGCTCCGACGCGCACGGCCTCGGAGACCCACCTCCGAGGCCCCTTCCCGGCACACCCTGTCGCGCCAAAATCCCTTACAATCGCCTTGACTTTTGCCATTTCTTCGCCTAGCTTGCGAAGCGGAGTCGAGGAGGACGCCCATGGACGGCTGGGAGAGCTTGTGGCGGGAGGACGTGGCGGACGAGTTCGAATGCGGGGATACCGTCGATGTACCCTTGCTCGGCGTGGTGGCGGCCGGAGAACCGTATGAAGCCTGTCCCCTCGACGAGAACCTGAGCGTTCCGACCACGCTCTGGAGCGGCAAACAGGTCTTCGCGCTGCGAGTGCGCGGCCACTCCATGATCGACGAAGGCATCCATCACGGCGACTACCTGATCGTGGAACCACGTTCGACCGCGGAAAACGGGCAGACGGTGGTGGCCGAGGTCGACGGTTGCGTCACCGTGAAGAAGTATCATCGCGACGCAAACGGCGACGTGCGGCTGCAGCCCGCGAACCCGGAGATGCTGCCGTTGATCATCCGTGGCGAGCACATCCGCATCATTGGCATCGTGGCCGGCGTCCTCCGCAAGCTGGGATTCGAGAAGCCGCACGCGCTGCCCGCCGTCAGCGATGGCCGGGTAGTGCCGCAGACCAAACCTACCGCGGTTCATCGCCGTCCGGCGACCGCGCACGTGGAATCGGCGTCGCTCGAACTCGCCGTCAACGTGATGGACAGTCAGCTCGTGCGCTGGCAGGCCGCCATCGGTCGCGCGAAGCATGATAAGCGAGCGCAGCGGCAAGTCGTGGAAATGGAGGAGATGTG
>Ga0316601_100001758_pt1 | contig 10820 bp, 9 predicted proteins | sample OWC_soil_day5_no_FD_207663 | JGI IMG/M metagenome (GOLD analysis project Ga0316601, IMG submission 207663) | Wetland soil microbial communities from Old Woman Creek delta, Ohio, United States - OWC_soil_day5_noCT | ecosystem: Environmental > Terrestrial > Soil > Wetlands | place: USA: Ohio...
TGAGCGCTGTGCGCAACGCAACGATGAACTTCTTGTCCGGCCGCAGTGGAACAAAGGCCTTGGCTTCGAGGCCATACTTGATGAAGGAGTAGGTGCTCCCCAGTGCCTTGTCGACGATCTCGATGGTAGTGGTGGCGAACACGCCTCGAGTGGGAATGTCCCGCACATCCCGATCATCGTACTCCACGCCGAATTGATTGCCGACGATGGTCGCACCGCCGACGCCCTCGACGGTGGAGAATCCGGAGGAGGGATTGCGCAGATTCGGCAGGGTGCCGATGCTACCGCTGCCGACGCGCACGAGGCGCACACGGGGTTGCCAGAAGGCCTGCACCGATTCGAGTACCTTCACGCCGGCAAAGATCTGGCCGGCCTCCGAGGTCGAGGTCCAATTCGTCTCGTTCGAACTCGGGGTATGATTGCCGTACCCATAGAACCGTTCAAATGGGTCCTGTTCGTGCCGCGCCAGACCGCGAAGGTCCAGCCGGCCATCGAAGAGGTCTTGGCCCTCATAGCTGAATTCCACGTCTTCCCCGAGTCTCGTTCCCTTGCCGGCGATGATGAAGTACTTTTGCGTGGGGCTGGGGTAGTCGAAGAAGCGAAATTTCGGATAGACGCCGAAGGTGTCGTTGTAGCGCACGTCGGTCGCGATGATGCTGCGGATGGTCTTGGCCTCGGTGGTCAAGAGTACGACAGGGAGAAACCCCACCGTCGTCCCCTCGTTCGGGTCAGTGATGACTTCCGGCAGCGGGATGACCGTGAAGTCCGCGCGGACAGGCCCGCCCGCTACGGCGAGGTACACAGCGCACACGAGTACGCCGATCCATGCACCACGACTCTTGCGGTGTGTCCCCGCGATCATCGACGCATCAAATCACAGCTTGGCGTCGAGGAAAAGTCTGCCGGCGGTTTGAGCCTTGAACCCACTGGGAGCGTCGGTTAGGCTGAAACAATCGACTTGGTCGGCCGTCAGAGACAGCAGAACAGGAGTCGTATGAAAACGCTCTTCGTGAACCCGCCTGCCTACGAGGACTTCGACGGCGGGGCGGGCTCGCGCTACCAGGCGACGCGCGAGGTCTGGTCGTTCTGGTATCCCACCTGGCTTTGCTATCCGGCCGGGCTGATCCCGGACAGCCGCGTCCTCGATGCGCCCCCCGAACACCTGAATCAGGAACAGGTGGTGGCGATTGCGCGGGACTACGACTTCGTCGTGGTGCACACCAGCACCCCGTCGTTCCGGCTCGATGTGCGCACGGCGCAGATGATCAAGGACGCGAACCCTAAGTGCCTGATCGCCTTTGTCGGCGGCCACGTGACGGTCGAGGCGGACGCCTCGTTGCGGTCCTCCCCGGCCATCGATTTGATCGCGCGGAAGGAGTTCGACCACGCCCTGCGCGACGTGGCCATGGGCAAGGACTGGGCCGCCATTCCCAGCCTCAGCTATCGCCACAACGGCACTGTCACGCACAATCCCGACGCTATGCCGCTGACGACGGCGGAATTGGACGCGTTGCCGTTCGTGACCCAGATTTACCACCGCGACCTGGACTACCTGAAGTACAACAGCCCGTATTGCCAATATCCCTACGTTTCCCTCTATACCGGGCGTGGCTGTCCCGCACGGTGTACCTTCTGCCTGTGGCCGCAGGTGACCACCGGCCACTCGTATCGCACGCGCAGTCCGGAGAACGTGTTCGAGGAAGTCAAAGAGGTCAAGCGCCTGTTCCCGCAGATGAAGGAGCTGTTCTTCGACGACGACACCTTCACTGCCGATCCGGCGCGCGCGGCGCGCTTGGCGCAGATGTTCAAGCCGTTGGGCCTGTGCTGGTCGACGAACGCACGTGCCAATGTCGACCGCGACACGCTGCGGGCGCTGAAGGATGGTGGTTTGCGACTGTTTGTCGTGGGCTACGAGTCCGGCAACGAGCAGATCCTCAAGAACATCAAGAAGGGGGTCAGCCTCGAGCGGGCGCGCCGCTTTACCCGGGACTGTCACGATCTCGGCATCCTCATCCACGGCACCTTCATCGTCGGCCTGCCCGGTGAAACCTTGCAGACCATCGAGGAGTCCATCCGCTTCGCGCGCGAAATGAACCCGGAGACGATCCAGGTATCGCTGGCGTCGCCGTACCCGGGGACCCATTTTTACGACTACGTGAAGGAACACAATTTCCTGGTGCAGGACGTCTACAACGACGAGGCCGGCTACCAGCGCTGCACCGTCAGTTATCCGGAGGCATCGGCCGAGCAGATTTTCGACGCGGTCGAACGCTTCTATCGCAAGTACTATTTCCGCCCGACGTACTTCCTGAAGGCCGCGAAGAAGATGGTGAAGAGCCCGGTCGAGCGCAAACGCATGTTGCGTGAGGCGCGCGAGTTCTTCTCCGCCATGCGCAAGCGGCGCACCGGGGATGGTGCTGCGGCGAACGTCCGGCCGTCTGCGAGCTAGCCGCGCGGGCCGGTCTGCGGCGCGGGCGACCGGTCCAGGTCCCGGTAGCTGATGCGCGCGATGCCGGCGGCAGCCAACGCCTCGCGCACGCTGCTGCTCGTCAGCGCGCGTAGTTCGGCCTCGGCTTCATAGTCCGGCGGCCGCCAGCGCCGGGCCTCCGCATCGAGGCGTGCCGGATGGCTGTAGATCTCGGTGACTCCTGCCGGCAAAGCGGAGAGCACGCCGAGCCAGTAGCGCTCGTCCACGTGCCCGCTCTGATGCAGGCCGAATAACTGGTCGGGAGAGCGGATACCGTGCGCCGCCAGCCGCGGCACGGCATAGTGGGCGAGCGCGCCGAAGATGGCCGCTTCCACCAGCTTGCGCCGGCGCGCGCGCGGGTCGAGACGTAACGAGATACGCCATGGTTCGCGCGGCAGGCGGATGGCGCGGATGCCGTACCGCGGCGCCATCCGCAACAGGATGGCGAGGACGGTGGGATGTATGTGCATGTTGAGGTGCCCGTCCACATGCGACAGCAATAAGCCGGTGCCCAGAAACCGGTCCAATTGTGCGCCGATCTCGGTCTCGAGTTGTGCCCGGACCTGCGGGAGAAAGAAATACCGCATCCCCGCCAAGACCGAGTGGTTGGGGAACATGCCGGCGGTGTCGACCAGACCCGGGATGTCGCGGGGGTCGGAACTGGCGCGGCCTTGGACCAGGGCCAGGTGCAGGCCGACCGAGAGGCTCGGCGTGGACCGCGCCAGTGCCACCGCGTCCGCAGTGGCGGCTCCGGCCACCATCAGGCTGGCGTCGGTCAGGATCCCATCGCGGTGCGCCGCGAGGATGCCGGCGTTGACACCGGCGGACATGCCAAAGTCGTCGGCGGATACGATCAGCCGCCGCTGGCCGAGCGTCGGGGGCGGGTGCTGTTGGGGCATCGGTGTGCGGGATCAGCGGCCGAGGGGCTGCCACGCCGGCCGTGGCGACAGCTGTTGTCGCGACAGCAGGAGCATGCCGATGAGCGCCCAGGTCAACTCGCGGATGCGCCGTAGGATGCCCAGCGCCAGGCCCTTGCTCGGGTCGAGTCCAAGCAGCGCGAAAATCAACACCTTTCCGCCCTCCTGGGTTCCCACCTTTGCTGGTACGAAGAAGAACATGCCGTCAAGGGCAACCGAGAACACTTCGATGGTGAGCGCACGATGCACGCTGACGGGCAGACCGAGCAGCCACAGGATCAAGTAGATCTCGATCACCCCCGCGGCCCAGCCCGCACAAAACCAGATGGACGAGAGCACAAACGCGCCGCGGGCGTGACCGTGGAAGCGGGCAATCTCGGCGTCGAGATGCTGCAGCCGCCGAATGAACTCCGATGTGTGCTGGAACAACCCCAGCCGATGCGCCAGCTGCAGGACCGGGGCAAACATCCCACGGCGCTGGGCCACGATCAGTGCGACGCCCAACGCGGAGAAGAGCGCCAAGCCGATGAGGAGGCTGCGCCGGACCACCGGTGGGAGCGGCGTGTCGTCCCACACGAAGGCGAATCCGATGAAGACAAATGCGATCTGGCCGATGGTTTGGGACACTTTGGCGACGGCGACAGAGGCCACCAACGAGGTGCCGTCCACGTGGCCGTTCAGGAAGCGGGTGCGCACGAACTCACCGCCCAGCGTGGCGGTGGGGGTCAGGTAGTTGACCGCGTCGCCGGCGATGCGAGCCCGCAGCAGGTGGGTGAACGCGATCTGCGGTCGCGGCGTGGGAAACGCGGCGAGCCAGCCCATGGTATTCGCCACAAACGACAGCACCTCCTGCAGGATCAGCGGGACGATGCCCCAGCCGACCAGACGCAGATTGCGTACGACGGTCTGCACCCCCAGTTGGTGCAGCAGTACGCCCAATAGAACCAGGCCGATGAGAAGAAAGATACGCTCAGCGATGTGCAGTGCGCGCTGTGTCGACATGCGCCCTCGGTTCCGATCCCCACCTTCGCGACACCTTTAGTGCATTGGTCGCCGCGGCGCCACCTCATGGGGGCGTCGGACTACCGTTAGCTGGCGTCGCGCCAGCGGTACACCCAGACCAAGAGAATCGCAAAAACGTAGGTGCCGAAGGCGGCGCCCCACAGAAACCAGTGTAGACGATCGATCGCGGCCAGGACGAACAACAGGTAGGCGAAGTCGCGGTTCATCAGCGCTTCGAAGGTTCCGAGGAGCTTCTGCCGCAGTCGGCCCTTGAAGGTCACCGCCAGGCCCCGGCGGGCGAACCCCGGGCGTCGGACGAGGAAAAAGTAGCTCAGTGCGCCTGCGCAGGCGAATCCCCCGAGCAGCAGGTTGATCAGCAGCAGGTAATGTCCATTGGGGTTCTGATGATACATCCCGATTCCCAAGCCGACGAAAATGGCCAGGTGGACGATGTTGTCGGTGGTGACGTCGAATTTCTGCCCGAACGCGGACTCGGTGAACGTCAGCCGCGCCACCTCGCCGTCGCAGCCATCGATGATGGTGGCACACAGGAACAACAGTGTTCCAGCGACGCCGGTCCAGTAGCCGCCGATGCTGAGGAGGCTGGCCGCCAGGAGGCCGACGGTCGTGCCAATGGCGGTGATATGGTTTGGGCGCAAGCGTGTGTGGCGCGCCAGCCAGCGACTGATGCGCAACGAAATGCGCCGATCGATCCAGTGGGCGAGAGGCCCGTCACTGGTGGCGGTCTCCACCCGCAACCGTTCGCACAATTCCGCTTCCGCCGCGGCTGCGGAACACGCATCGTGGACCGGAATGCACAATTCGCCATCGAGGGGTATTGGGTCGGCGCCACAAGCGCTGAGCGCCGCCCAGATCCCCTCCGCCCCCCGCGTGGTGACGGTGCTCAGGTCGATAGCGCAGACCGTCGGCGGCCGGCAAAGCGCGATGTCCGTTCGAGTGCCACTGGTGAACAACAAAGACCGGCCGTTGAGGTTGGCGGTGCAAACGCGCGTGAGTGTCGCCGCGGTGACGAGACGGTCGCTCGGGATCACCGTGACCGACGAACCGGCAATTGGGGGAAGGTGGTCCGCCACGTCGACCGTGCAAGTGCGCGTGTCACGCTGCAAGATCTGCTGCAGGCGCGCGCCATGTTCGTTGCTGAGAACGATGATCCGGTCGAAACCGCTACGCAGTGCACTCAACACCGTCCGCTGAATCAACGGCATGCCGGCAACGAGCTGAAAGCTTGCGGCCGACGGCGGGAGAATCAGAGCGGTCTTCACGTTTGGGCGCTCCCGTCGAAGCAGTCGCTGAGTGCGGGGACCTCCATGGGTAAGGAATCGCGGGCACCGGAGGCGTAGGCGAGGTTGAGGAGCAGCAGGCACCATTCCGCCTCGACCTGATTCGTCCCCCGCAGGCCTGGCTCATCGAGTTCGGAACGGAATGACTCGACGACGCCGTCGAACCACTCCGGGTGATGCGAACCCGCCGACAGTGCCGTGGTCAATCGCTTCAGCGGTCGCGCGGCCTTGCCTTCCAGCAGCACGTGATCGTCGTCGATCACCAACTCGCCGTCGTCGCCGACGAGACGCCAGCGGGTCCGGCGCTCCGTGGCCGCCCACGTGAGACGGATCTCGGCCGCCAGCGAGGGGAATTCCACGTGACAGACGGCCGTGTCCTCGACTTCGGCGTCGACGAACCGGCGTCGCGCGAGGGTGGCGCGGACACGCGAAGGTTGCTCCTCGGCCAATCCCAGCAGGAGATAAAACGTGTGCCAGCCGTGATCGACCAGAATGCCACCCCCGGCCACCGCGGCTTGGACCCGCCAGTTGTCGCTGGTGCTGCTGGAGCAGCCGTCGCGGGCCGTATCGAACGCGATGGTGTGCAACCGCCCGACGCTGCCCTCCGCCAGCAGTTGGCGGACAGTCAGGAAGGCTTCGGAGTATTTCCAGTTGTGGACCGTATGGAGGACGATGCCGGCGTGGCGGACGGCGCTGCGCACCCCGCGATACTCGTCCAGCGATGTGGTGAGCGGCTTCTCGCACAGCACGTGCACGCCGGCGCGTGCCGCGGCCAGGATCGCCGGCGCGTGCCCGGCCGGCGGCGTCGCGATGTCGACGAAATCCAGGCGCTCATTCCGTAGGAGATCATCGTGACTCGCATACGTGCGGACGCCGGGGATGAGGCTCTCCGCAAGGGCGCGGCGGTCGGGGGCGGCGTCAGCTACCGCGACGATACGGAAGTCGCGGCGCTCCCGCCATACAGGCAGGTGACCATTGGCTGCGACATTGCCGAAGCCAACGATCGCTCCATTACGGAGCCCGTTCATTGCCGGTAGCTGCCGGAACGTGCCACCTCGGCGAACACCTCGTCGAGGATGGCCACGCCGTCGCGCGCTTCGGTCTCGCTAAGGACCAGGGGCGGATTGATCCGCACGCGCGCGAAATAAGCCATCAGCAGCAAGCCGCGCCGGAAGGCCGCGCGGAAGATCTGCTCCGTGACTTTGGAGGGCAACGGTTCTTTCGTCCCGCGATCTTTGACCAGATCCATGCCGATGAGCAGGCCGCTGCCGCGCACGTCGCCGATGAATTCGTACTTGTTCTGCAGATTGCGGAGTTCGCGCAACAGCACGGCGCCGACGCGTTGCGAGTTCGCCACGAGCTCTTCGTCGAGGATGGTTTCCACCGTGGTCAGGGCCGCGGTCGAGGCCAGCGGATTGCCGCCGTAGCTTGAGGAGGACGAGCTCGGTTTGGCGAACGGGTAGGAGGCGGTGATCTCGTCGCTCGACATGAGACCGGTGACCGGGAAACCGGAGCCGAACCCTTTGCCGATGGTCATGATGTCGGGCTGCGTGTCGGTGTGGTCGCAGCCGAACATGCTCCCGGTTCGGCCGAAACCGGTGATCATCTCGTCGACGATCAGGAGCGCGTCCTGCTCGCGGGCAATCTGCGCCACGGCCGGTAGGAATTCCGCCGGCGGGATGACGTTGCCTGCCGTGCCCTGCATGGGCTCGACGATGATAGCGGCAACCGCGCCGGCCGTTGTGGTCTTGAGCGATTTGCGTATGAAGTCGACACAGAACAGGCCGCAGTCGGGATGCGTCAGCTTGAACGGGCAGCGGTAACAATCGGCGTAGGGAACCAGATGCGTGCCCGGGGCGAGCGGCCCCCACTTCTGTTTCCACTCGTCGCCGATCAGGCCCATGACCCCGCCCGTCTTGCCGTGGAAGCCTCCCCAGAAGCCAACGACTTCGAACTTCTTGGTGTAGGATTTGGCCAAACGGATGGCGGCCTCAACCGCTTCGGCCCCACCGCTGTAAAGCTGCGTGCGTTGCAAGGCGCCGGGTGCCAGCTCGGCAAGGAGCTTCAACAGCGCGGTCCGCGGCTCGTTGGTGAAGCTTCCGACGGTGAGCTTTTCGAGCTGACGGCTCAGGGCCGCGACAAAACGGGGGTGGGAGTGCCCCAGACTGGCGACGGCGACACCGGCGAAGAAGTCGAGATACTCATTGCCGTCGGCGTCGACTAGCGTGCAGCCGTGGCCTTCGACCATGGCTACTTCGGCGAGTTGGGCAATTCTTTGTAGTCCCGGGGCGACGTACTCAGCCTCAGTGGCGATGAGGTCCCGCGAATTGGGTCCAGGAACACGAGTGTAAACGGGCTCTTTCTTCGACGCAGTTTTTACCATGGGAGTGCAGCTTCTTGCGCGTGCAGGTAGGCGGCGATTGCTCGCCCCCCGTCGGCGCGGCAGGAAGCGTAGCTGGGCCAGTCGTTCAAGTCAATCAACCACAAACCGCCGGCCTCGTCGTAAACACAATCGCCACCGAAGATTTCGACGCCCAGGGCACGGGCGGCACGCTCCCCGAGGTCACGCATGGTGTCGAGCGCGTCGGCGGGGGGTAGCAGGCCGTCTGGCGGAGGCACGCAGTGGAAGAACCGCTGCCGAACTCCGTAGAATTTCAACACGGTTCCCGGCACGTGCCGCTGCACCAGTGCTGTCCGGATGCCGCGCGCGTGAAAACCCGCCAGCACCTCGCGTGCGGCGGCGAGGTCGTCGACGCGGATGACGTCGCCGGCTTCGGTTGCGTGGACGTCCCCTCGTTTCAACCAAGCGCCGCCGGCGGCCCACGCGGGTAACGCCCTGTCGTTGTGGGTGGCCACCAGCGCGCTCGGTGGAAATGGCACCTGCGCTTGCACCAGCGCCGCGATGGTGCGCTCGCGTTGGCAATTGAGGATGCCTTCGGGACTGTTGACGATGCGCACGCCGCGTGCCTCCCATGCCTGCAAACGCGCGATGGCGGCGGCACCTTGCGCCATGGTGAACACCAGCCTGACACCGTCTAGGTCGGGCCACTCCGCAGCGTCGGCGCAGAACACCGTCACCGTATGTCCACGCTCGCGCAGGTGCTGCGCCGCCGTCTCAAGGATGGCGCTGTCATCGTCGACCTTGCCCGGGGAGAATACCCGCTCACGAGTGATGCCGAATAATCTGCTCATGGTCTGAAATCACTGCGGACAAAGGCTTCCGCAACCGCGATGTCCTCCGGCCGATCCACGTCGACGGTTTTGCCGATACGTTCGCCATAGAAGCGATAGCCCCGGCGGAGCAAGTGACCGAGAAACTGACGCAACGCGGTGAAGCCCGCCTGCCGGGCGAACACGATCTCGTCGAAGATCGCCGGGTGGAACACATAGAAACCCGCGGTGACCAGCGCCGCCTCGCGCAGGTCCCGTGGTTGCGCGTCGGCGCCGAGCGCACTGATCCGCCCGTCGGCTGCCAGTCGCGCGTAGAGCGGCTTCTCGTCGTCGACGAACGTGCTCAATGCCAACACCGCATGCGCGTCCGCACGCGCCGCGGCTGCGGTCAAGAACTGCGCCAGCAGTTTGGGGGCAAACACCGCATCGACCGTGAGCAGGACGAATGGCTCCCCAGTCAACAGGGGGCGCAGCGTGAACAGGCTTTCCATCGAGCTGGGGGTCGTGCGCCGGATGAAATCGAATGCCAAATGCGGCCATTGGGTGCGGCAGTGTTCCTCGATGCCGCGGGACTCCTCGTTCACGATGCACGCGACCTGCCGCAGTCCGGCAGTGGCAACCGCGGCCAGCACGTAGTCGATCAGTGGCCTCCCGGCCACCGGAACGAGCGGCTTCGGCAGCGTCATCCCGTGGGCGCGCAGCCGCTCGCCCAACCCGGCGGCGATGAGTCCTGCTTTCATCGACGGTCAGCACGCTGCGGCGGTCTGATCGCCTGAGAAGCGATCCACAACCGACTCCAATTCCGCCAGGCTGCGGAGCCGCACATCGATGCACTCCGGTCGGGGACACGCGCAGTCCAGGTCGTCGACCAGCCAGCCGGTGCGCAAGCCTGCAGCGTGGGCACCCACCATGTCCTTTTCAAAGGAGTCCCCGACGTACAACGCTTCAGCCGGTGCGCACCCCAGCTGTTGCACGGCGAGTGCGAAGATGGCCGGATCGGGTTTCCGGACGCCGACAACACCTGAATCGATCACGGTGGTGAACAGCGCCGCCAGCCCCGCTTCCTCCAGAATTCGATGGACGTTGCCGTAGAAATTGGAGATGAGGCCGAGTGCGACGCGCTGCCGCAGACGGGCGAGCACTACACGACTGGATTCCAGACCCGCCTGAGACGCCCGTACGAAGCCGGCGACGACCGCGACGGCACGCGCGCTGTCGGTGATGCCGAGGTGCTCGAATTGCCGTTGCACATGGTACTCGACGAGTGCCCGCAGCCCGAAAGCAGCCACGGACGGATCGCCGTAGGCGCACTGGGTGGCATGGTCAAACGCCGCGCGCCGGCGTTCGAACGGGAGGTCGAGCCCGGCGAGCTGATATTGTTCTCCAAACCGGATCAGCCAATGGCTGCCGGCGCCATCCAGCGTGCCGCCGTAATCGAAGAGGATTGCCCGAAGCATCCGTTTGATCTCCACCAGGGTCCGTTCCAGCCGCCAAGCAAAGCAAAAAGCCCGCGTGGGTGCCAGGGCGCGCGCATCTCGGCGGCGATCGACGGCCGCTTCGGTTGACAAAGCCGGCCGCGCGGGCAAAGGGTTCGTAGCCCGACGTCGTGGTGTCGGGCGGCGGGCATCTCGTGATGCGCCGGTGCGACGGGCGCCGGAGGGGAAAACGATGAGGAACGGCAAGATCATCGCCTTGGGCAGACAGTTTGCTGCGTTGGTGCTGTCGGCCGTATGCCTGCCCGCCGCCGCGCACGCGGTCGGCTTCACGATGACGCCGGCGAGCGTCGCTGCGGACTATGCCGGAATGATCACGCTGAACATTACCGACGTCACGCCGGGGCAGACCGTTGTCGTGGAGACCCTGGTCGATACCAACGGCACTGGTGGCGAGTTGCTGGTGCAGAGCTTCCAGGTCACTGACGGTTCCGCGCTCACGATCGGGGGCAAACGCTACAGCAGCGTT
>Ga0316601_100001759_pt1 | contig 10819 bp, 10 predicted proteins | sample OWC_soil_day5_no_FD_207663 | JGI IMG/M metagenome (GOLD analysis project Ga0316601, IMG submission 207663) | Wetland soil microbial communities from Old Woman Creek delta, Ohio, United States - OWC_soil_day5_noCT | ecosystem: Environmental > Terrestrial > Soil > Wetlands | place: USA: Ohio...
AACGACGCGATCACGATCGACGAGATCCGCGCGCGCGCGCCCGAGGTGATCGTGATCTCGCCGGGCCCGTGCACGCCGAACGAGGCGGGGATCTCGATGGACGTGATCAAGACGTTCGCCGGCGTGACCCCGATCCTCGGCGTCTGCCTCGGGCACCAGTGCATCGGCCAGGTGTTCGGCGGCAAGATCGTCCGCGCGCCGCGGATCATGCACGGCAAGACCTCGAAGATCTTCCACGACGAGAAGGGCCTGTTCGCCGGCGTCGAGAACCCGTTCGTCGCGACGCGCTATCACTCGCTCGTGATCGCGCCGGAGACCATGCCCGACACGCTCGAGGTGACCGCGAAGACCTGGGAGGACGAGATCATGGGAGTGAGGTTGAGGGCACGTGGGGCTCCGCTCGAAGGGGTGCAGTTCCACCCCGAGTCGATCATGACGACAGCGGGGAAGTCCCTGCTGAGAAACTTCCTCGCGATGGCGAAGGCATGACCACCGTCATCGTTCGCGCGATCGGCCGCGCCCTCGACCGCGAAGATCTGACGCGCGCCGAGGTGGCCGACGTCTTCAGCCAGATCATGGACGGGCAGGCGACCTCCGCGCAGATCGGCGGCTTCCTGGTCGCGCTGCGCGCCAAGGGCGAGGCGGTCGACGAGCTGGTCGGCGCCGCCTCCGCGATGCGCAGCCGCGCCCTGCCGCTCGACTGCCCGCGCCGCGGCCACTCGATCGACACCTGCGGTACCGGTGGCGACGGCGCCGGCACCGTCAACGTCTCGACGCTCGCCGCGATCTTGATCGCCGCGTGCGGTGGCATCGTCGCCAAGCACGGCAACCGCGCACAGTCGTCGAAGTGCGGCTCCGCCGACGTCCTCGAGACGCTCGGCATCGGGATCGAGGCCGAGCCCGACGTGATCCGGCGCTGCATCGAGATCGCTGGCATCGGCTTCGCGTTCGCGCCCAAGTTCCACACGGCCACGCGCCATGCCGCCGGCCCGCGTCGCGAGCTCGGGACACGCACGATCTTCAACCTGCTCGGCCCGCTGACCAACCCGGCGAACGTCAGCCACCAGGTCGTCGGAGTCTACGATCGCCGGTGGTGCGAGCCGGTCGCCGCCGCGCTCGGTGCGCTCGGCCTGCGGCGCGCGGCGGTCGTGCACGGCGAGGGCGGGATCGACGAGCTCGCGGTCCGCGGCGAGACCCACGTCGCGATCTGGGACGACGGCGTCGTCCTCAGCCGCACGCTCGTGCCGGCGCAGTTCGGCGTCGACGAGGTCGATCCCGCGGGCCTCGCTGGCGGCGACGCGACCCACAACGCGAACGTCGTGCGCAAGGTGCTCGCCGGTCAGCACGTCGGGCACGGCGAGCGCTATGAGGCCGTGCTCCGCGCCTCGGCGATGACCGCGGCGCTCGGCCTCGAGCTGCTCGAGACCGGGGCCCTGGACCTCTCTCGGCTGCCCGACCAGTACGTCCGCGCGAGCACGGTCGCCGTCGACGGCGCGGCCCGGCTCGTCCTCCACAAGTGGCGCGAGGTCAGCCAGGGGACGATCGGCGACACGGAGGAGCTCGCGGCGCTGTCGGCCGCGGACTTCAAGGGCGTCGAGTGACCATCCTCGACACGATCCTCGCCGCCAAGCGCGAGGAGGTTGCCGCCGCCAAGGGCGCGCGCCCGTGGACCGCGGTCGACGCCGACGCGCGCGCCGCGACCGCGGTGCACGGCGCACCGCGCGGCCTCGTGCGCGCGCTCGCGCGGCCTCCCGGGGCGCCGGTCCGCGTCCTCGCCGAGATCAAGCGCGCGTCGCCGTCGGCCGGGCCGATCCGCGCGGGCGCCGACCCCGCGGCGATCGCGGTCGAGTACGAGACGGCCGGCGCTGCTGCGATCTCGGTGCTGACGGACCAGCAGTTCTTCGACGGCGAGCTGGCATTCCTCGCGCGCTGCCGCGAGCGCGTCGGCGTGCCGCTGTTACGGAAGGACTTCCTGATCGACGCCTATCAGGTCGCCGAGGCGCGGGCCGCGGGCGCCGACGCGATCCTCCTGATCGTCGCCGCGCTGTCGCCGGCCCAGCTCGCGGAGCTGCTCGCCGCCGCGCACGCCTACGGGCTCGACACGCTGGTCGAGGTCCACACGGTGCGCGAGGCGGAGATCGCGCTCGCCGCGGGCACGGCGCTGCTCGGCGTCAATCACCGCGACCTCCGGACGTTCCACATCGACATGTCGCTGACCTCGGTCGTCGCGCCGATGCTGCCGCCCGACGTCGTGCTCGTCGCCGAGAGCGGGATCAAGACCGCTGCCGACGTCCACTTGCTCGGCGCGGTCGGCGCGCACGCGGTCCTCGTCGGCGAGCAGCTGATGCGCGCGCCGTCGCCGGGTGCCGCGTTGCGCGCGCTGCGCGAGGGCGCGTGACCTATCAGCCGAGGGTGAAGATCTGCGGCGTCACGCTCGCCGACGATGCGGCGTGCGTCGCGGCCTCGGGCGCGGAGTTCATCGGCCTCAACTTCTGGCCGCGATCCAGGCGGTACCTCGAGCCCGATCGGGGCGCGCTGATCGCCGGCGCCGCGCGTTCGCGCAGCGCGATCCAGGTCGTCGGCGTGTTCGTCGACGCGGCGGTCGAAGAGATCGCCGAGGTCGCGTCGAGGGTCGACCTCGACATCATCCAGCTCCACGGCGACGAATCCCCCGCGGCGGTCGCGGCGATCGCGGCGGCGACCAGGCGCCCGATCTGGAAGGCGATCGCGATCCGCGGCCCGAGCTCCATCGACGACCTCGACACGTGGCCCGTCGACGTCCTCCTCCTCGACACGCCGTCGGTGGGCAAGGGCGGCTCGGGCAAGACCTTCGACTGGACGCTCGCGGCCGAGGCACGCCGTCGCTACGGCTCGCTCCAGATCGCGCTCGCCGGTGGCCTCGATCCGGCCAACGTCGGTGAGGCGATCGATGCGGTCCTGCCGTGGGCGGTCGACGTGGCGAGCGGCGTCGAGGCGGCGCCCGGCGTCAAGGATCCGGCCAAGGTCACCGCGTTCGTCGCCGCCGTGCGCGGCCGTGCCCGCTGAGCGACAGCTGTCGCCGGGGAGGCGACATCGGCGCGCCGCGTCATCGCGCGCACGTGGCATCGGGGCAGGGGCCGTGGTGGCGCGACGGTTGCTGCCGTCCTCGGCACAACCTTGCCGAAGTCTTCACGGGCCGTCGCGAACCTCTCCGCGGATTCTCGACATCGAACCCCCAAGGTCGGCGAGGTGCAGCGAACCGAGGACGACCACGGGGTATTCCCGAGATCGGGGACTGGCAAACGCGCAGCGCATGGTTATCCTGAACGTTCTGTCGATCGTGGAGGATCCTGGATGGTGAAGATCGCCGGTGGGTTGCTCAAGGCGCTCGCGCTCGTCGGCGGCGCATGCGTGACGGTGGTGTCGCTGATGTCGATCATCGGCACCTACACGGACAACGGCTGGGCGCGCGGCGGCATCGCGCTGCTCGTCGCGGTGATCGTGCCGCTGATCTTCGCCGAGGGCGCGCTCGCGAAGGTCGCGCCCAACAAGGTCAAGGGCGTCACCACCGACGTGCTCGCGATCTGCTACCTCGGCTTCGCGCTCGCGTTCGTCGGCGTCGCCCACGCGCACACCAGGCCGATGCTCGAGACGGAAGGGCAGCGCCTCGCGAACAGCGGGATGCCGCGGATGGCGCGCGCCGCGTACTTCCTCGCGGGCGGCCGCAGCCCCGCCGAGCCGACGACGACCACCACGGTCGCCACGCCCGCCGTCCCGACGCCGGCCGACAAGACGCCGCCGGTCGTCGCCCGGCCGCCCGAGCTGCGCGCCGGCGATGGCAAGGAGCGCACGCCGGCGCAGCTGTTCACCGAGTTCGCGCCGTCGGTGGTGACGATCATGGTCAAGGGCCCGATGGGCGAGGGCGGGGGCACCGGCTTCATCATCGACGCCAACGGCACCGTCGGCACGAACTACCACGTGGTCCAGAACGCGACCGAGATCAAGGTGAAGCTGATGGACGGCACGATCGCGTCGGAGGTCGAGATCCTCGTCGAGAACGAGCCGAATGACCTCGCGCTCCTGATGATCAAGACCGACAAGGCGCTGCCGCCCGTCGCGCTCGGGGACTCCGACAAGGTCACCGTCGGCGAGCGCGCCGTGTCGATCGGAAACCCGGTCGGCCTCGAGCACACGCTGACCGACGGCCTGATCTCGGCGCGCCGCGTGATCGAGGGCCGCAAGATGATCCAGATGTCGACGCCGGTCTCGCCGGGGAACTCCGGCGGGCCGCTGTTCAACTCGAAGGGAGAGGTCATCGGCATCACGACCGCGATCTTCATGGGAGGCTCGCACCTCGCGCAGAACCTCAACCTGGCGATGCCGGTCAACGACCTGCGCGCGATGCTGCGCACCGACTATCCAGGGCGCCACAAGATCGGCGACGCGACGTCGCGCGGAGGGAGGTGGTGATGCGTCGCCTCGTCAGCCCGCTGCTGTTCGTCATGCTGGCCGCGCTCGGCGCGTCGCTGTACCTCCACTACGACGGCGACGCCGCGACCACCGAGGCGGCGACCACGCCCGCCGAGAAGGCCGAGCGCATCGCCGCGAAGGATAAGGACAAGGACAAGGCCAAGGCGACCACGCCGACGCCGCCGCCCGCGCTGCGGCGCACGCTGCGCACGGTCGCTCTCGGCTGGGAGTTCCTCACCCCGGGCGTGATCGCCAACGGGGGCAGCACGCCCGGTGCGGTCAGCTCGTACAAGATGGCCGGCCTCGACACGAGCTTCCTCAACGCACCGTCGATGGAGGACGTCGAGAGCGCGCTCGCCAAGGGCGGCGCGGTCGCCGGCGGCGCGGACATCGCGATCCTGCCGCTGTCGTCGTACGTCGCGTCGTACGAGCGGCTCCGCGCCCTCGCGCCCGAGGTGGTCTTCGTCGTCGGCTGGTCGCGCGGACGCGAGGCGCTCTACGGCAAGGATGCGAGCACGCTCACGAGGCTCGCCGCGACCGGCACGATCAAGCTCACCGGGGCCGCGGCACAGCCCGAGACCTTCCTCGCGCTGTTCGTCCTCGATCTCGCCGGCGTCCCGGCGTCGCGCGTCGAGCTCGTCGCCAAGGACGCCAAGGTCCCGCTGGCCGCGACGTTCCGCACCACGAAGCAGGCTCCGCCCGGCAAGCTCCTCGTCACGTCCGCGGACCTCCCGCACCTGATGCCGATCGTCGCGGTCGCGCCGCACGGCTTCATCAAGGCACACGCGAGCGAGCTCGAGACCTGGGGCCGGATCTGGCTCACCGGGGTCACGCGCTTGCAGACCGACGTCCCCGACGGCGGCCGCCAGGTCGCGACGATCGCGGGCGCTCCGCCGGTCCTCCAGATCATCGAGGCGCTCGGTCAGATCGAGTTCGCGAGCCTGCGCGAGAACGCCGCGGCGGCGGGCCTCTCCGGTCGCGGTGCGCTCACGCTCGACGAGATCTTCCGGATCACCTGGCGGATCTGGCGTGACACCGGCGTGATCACGACGCCCGCCCCCGAGGTCGTTCCGCTCCACACCGGGGTGATCGCGTCCCTCGTTCGCACCGAGCCCAACGCGGCCGCGGTCGATGCACCGCGCTCGCGTACGCCGTCCGCCGACGGCAAGCGGCCCGAGGTGCTCCTCGTCGTCAAGGCGCCGGCGGGCAAGCTCGACGCCGAGGCGTTCGTGATGCGGATTGGCTTCCTCGCCGGCGTGTTCGATCGCCTGCCGCTGCGGATCAGCGTCAAGGACGATCCGAAGACCGCCACGCTGCTCATGGAGATGGCGCGCGACCGGTTCGGTCTCCGGCCGGCGCAGCTCTCGACCACGAAGCGCGCGCCCGGCGGCGCGAGCGCGGCGATCGAAGTCCTCTCGGCGAACTGAGCGCGCCAGCTACAGCCGGTAGCCGACGACGAGGTCGAGCGCGACGAACGGCGTCGACGCGCCGAGCGGCGGCGCATCGAGGTAGATGTACTGCGCCCCGGCGCCGATCCGCAGATCGAGGCGCTCGGTCAGCCCGAACGCCCAGCCGACGAACACGCCGGTCGTCAGCCCGAACCCGGTGTGCTCGGCGCCGGCCTCATCCTCGCCGGTGATCCGGTTGACGCGCAGGTACGGCGCGACGTACGGGCCGCGGCCGCACGGGCGCGCGAACCAGGTCGAGCGCACGCCGCCCCCGATCCCGATCACGTCATCGCCGAGGTCGAACCACGGCAGGAAGTAGGTCCCGAAGATCCCGCCCTCGAGCTGGAGCGCCCAGTGCTCTCCGATCGGCTCCTCGTACGCGGCGTTGATCACCGTCAGCCCGAGGTCGGCCTGGACCTGCGGCCGGAGCTCGGCGGCCGCCGGGGAGAGCGCGAGGAGCACGACAAGGAATCCGAGGCGTTGCACGAGCCTTCGTACCGCGCGACGCCGGCCCCGCGCCAGGTCCTCGCAGATTTCACGCAACCGGACCGAGGTGCCCTCGATAGGCGGCCTCACAAGGAGACACTCAATGACCGGACTCATCTTCGTGTTCATGTTCGTCGGCGCCGTCATCGCGTCCCATGTCGCATCGTCCAAGCACCGCAACGTCATCGGCTGGATGTTCGCCGGCGCGCTGTTCCCGCTGATCAGCGTGGTCGCCATCCTGTGCCTGCCGGCGGTCGAGCCGACCGAGGTGTCGACGCCGAGCTGACCCTCTCACCCGATCCGGATCACCGGACGGTGTGCGGAGGCTCGGGTCGTGGTACCCGAAACGTAGATGTCCACGGCCGACGAGATCGCCCAGCTCCCCGAGCCGACGCGCGGCCGGTTCGGCGAGTTCGGCGGCCAGTACGTCGCCGAGACGCTGATGCCGGCGATCGAACAGCTCGAGGCGGCGTGGCGCGTCGCGCGCGCCGATGCGAGCTACTGGGCCGAGGTCGACGCGCTGCTGACGAACTACGTCGGGCGACCGTCGCTCCTCTATCACGCGCGTCGCCTGTCGGCCGACGTCGGCGCCGACGTCTACCTCAAGCGCGAAGACCTCAATCACACGGGCGCGCACAAGATCAACAACTGCATCGGCCAGGCGGTGCTCGCGCGCCGGATGGGCAAGCGCCGGTTGATCGCCGAGACCGGGGCAGGGCAGCACGGCGTCGCGACGGCGACTGTCGCCGCGCTGTTCGGGCTGCCGTGCGAGATCTACATGGGCGCCGAGGACGTCGTGCGGCAGGCGCTCAACGTCGAGCGGATGAAGCTGCTCGGTGCGCAGGTCCATCCCGTCGAGAGCGGCACGCGCACGCTCAAGGACGCGATGAACGAGGCGCTGCGCGACTGGGTCACTAACGTCGGCGACACGTTCTACCTGATCGGCTCGGTCGCGGGCCCCCACCCATATCCGTGGATGGTGCGCGATCTCCAGTCCGTGATCGGGCGCGAGGCGCGCCGCCAGATCCTCGACGACGCCGGGCGCCTGCCCGATGCGCTGGTCGCGTGCGTCGGCGGCGGCTCGAACGCGGCCGGGCTGTTCGCGCCGTTCGTCGCGGATGCCAGCGTCCGCCTCGTCGGTGTCGAGGCCGCGGGGGACGGCGTCGCGACCGGTCGCCACGCGGCGACACTCGGCGCGGGCCGCGTCGGCGTGCTCCACGGCAGCAAGAGCTACGTGCTCACGCACGAGGACGATGCGCGGCTCGGCCAGATCGCGCACGCGCACTCGATCAGCGCGGGGCTCGACTATCCGGGCGTCGGGCCCGAGCACGCGGCGTGGAAGGACTCTGGCCGCGCGACCTACATCTCCCGCACCGACGACCAGGCGCTCGCCGCACTCGAGCGCCTCGCGCGCACCGAGGGCATCCTGTGCGCCCTCGAGACCGCGCACGCCGTCGCCGCGCTCGACGAGGTCGCCTCGATCGTCGGCAAGGCCGGCGTGATCATCGTCGGCCTCTCGGGGCGCGGCGACAAGGACATGGTCACGGTCGCCCAGCGCCGGGGCGCGACGCCATGACCGCGCGCCTCCGCGCCGCGTTCGACGCCGCGGCGAAGCAGAACCGCGCGGCGCTCGTCGCGTACCTGACGTTCGGCGATCCGGATCCGACGACGTCGATCGCGGTGGTCGAGGCCGTCGCCCGCGCAGGCGCCGACGTGATCGAGCTCGGCGTGCCGTTCTCCGATCCCTCGGCCGATGGCCCCTCGATCCAGCGCGCGATGGAGCGGGCGCTCGTCGCCGGCGCGAGCCTGCCGGGCGCGATCGCCGCGGTCGCCGAGCTGCGCCGCCGCGGCGTCACCACGCCGATCGTCCTGTTCGGCTACTACAACCCGATCTTCGTGATGGGCCCGGCGGCGTTCGCCGAGCGCGCTGCCGGCGCGGGCATCGATGCGGTGCTCACCGTCGATCTCCCGATCGACGAGCTCGACGAGCTCGCCACGCCCCTCGCGACCCACGGCGTCGCCGTGATCCCGCTCGTCGCGCCGACCTCGACCCCCGAGCGGATCGCGCGGCTCGCCGGCCTCCACGCACCGTTCGTCTATTACATCTCGCTCACCGGCGTCACGGGCTCGCGCGCCGCCGCGCCCGTCGATCCGGCCCGCCTCGCCCAGATCCGCACCGCCTCCGGATCTCCCGTGGCCGTCGGGTTCGGGATCCGGACCCCCGACGACGCGCGCCGGTTCGCCGCCGTCACCGAGGGGGTCGTGGTCGGGACCGCGCTCGTCGATCGCGTCGCGGCCGGTGATGCCGCGGGTGCGCCCGAGCGGGTCGCGGCGCTCGTTCGCGAGCTCGCCGCCGCGATGCCCCGCTAGGGAGAGAGCTTCGTGCAGAACTCGTCGGTGAACTGCGGATCGGGCGTCATCGGGCCGTCGCCGCCGTAGGTCTCGCGCTGCGCGGTCGTCAGCTCGCGCGCCGCCGCGATCTCGCCGAGCACCGTCGCTCCCTCGCTCGCGGTGCGGCCGTAGGTCTGGTAGTCGACCGTGAACAGGCCGAATCGCGGGACGAACCCCTCGGCCCACTCGAAGTTGTCGGTCAGGCTCCAGTGGTAGTAGCCGCGCAGGTCGACGCCCTCGTCGCGGACGGCGGCGATCGACTCGAGCACGCGCACAACGGTCTCGGCGCGGCGCGTGCCGGTCTCGTCCGCGATCCCTGTCTCGGTCACCGCGAGGGGGAGGGCGGGGTAGCGCTTCGCGAACGCGCGGATCACGTCCGCGATCCCGTTCGGCCAGCCCTCGTAGCCCATGCTCGGCACGCAGAACGTCGGATCCTTCGCCGGCAGGCACGAGCCGATATCGAACCCGCCGATGCACGGCGTCAGCGCGACCGGCGCGGCCAGGATCGGCCGATCCGCCGAGACACCCCCGCGGAAGTAGTACTGCAGCCCGAGCCAGTCGAGCGTGTTGGCCCACTCGGGGTGAGACTCCTCGGCCGTGCCATCGACATCGGAGTCGAACGTCCCGTTGAGCACGGAGTCGACGAACACGTAGTGCATCAGGTAGTTCACGCGCTCGACCGCGGCGACGTCATCGGGATTGGTCGACGGCTTGTTGCCCCGCGCCGGCGCCCAGCTCGCGACCGCCATCGACAGCCCGACGCTCGCGTTGACGCCATCGCCATCGGCGTCGCGCGTGTCGGCCGCCTTGATCGCCTTGTACATGGCCGCGTGCGCCGCCGCGTAGTCGCGGATCGCCTTCACGAACATCGGCAGGTTCAGGATGTCGCTCTTGCCCGGCGGGAAGTAGCCGATGCCGTAGCCGGCGAGGATGTAGTTCAGCGGCTCGTTGAGGGTGCCCCACTCGTCGACGAGATCGCCGAACCGCTGCGCCATCAGGCCCGCGTGCTCCGCCATCTCGGCGACGATCATCGCGCCGCCCGGGGATCCGTAGCCGCACAGGTTCGTCGCGCTCGGTCCGCTCGCGCAGCTCGGGTCGCGCGGGTCGGCGATCCACACGGGGTTGGAGAAGTGATGCACGGTGACGAGCGGGTGGATGCCCATCGCCTTCATCGCCTCGAGCTGCGCGCGGTAGTGCGCGATCGCCGCCTCGTCGATCTGATCCTTGACCGGCTCGATCCGCGCCCACTCGATCGAGAACCGGTAGCTGTCGACGCCGAGGCCCTTCACGAGCCCGAGGTCCTCGATCACCTTCGAGTAACCGCGAGTCGCGTCGCCGACGAAGATCCCCTTGCCGAGGCCGCCCTGGGCGACCGGCTGCGTCCACAGGTACCAGTCGGTCTGCGTGTTCAGGTCCTCGATCTGCGTCGCGGCGGTCGCGACCCCGAACCGGAACGAACCCTTGCCCGCATCACCGGCGAGCGGGCCCATTGCCTCGAACCGGATCGTCGCCGGTGGATCGTCCCCGCACGCGGCGAACAGGAGCACGAAGGTCACGAGGTGCTTCACGCGGGCATCCTGCCGGAAACCACTCGTCTTGACACCCGGGATCGCATTCCTATACTGCCGCGTTTCCTTCATGGCCAAGCCCCCCCCCTACGCCGTGCTGCTCCGGGAGATCAGTGATGTCCCCGTGCACCGCTCGTTCACGGTCACACCACAGCTCGTGGGCGACTGGCTCAAGGGCCTCCCGATGCGCGACGCGCTCGGCGCCCCCGATCCCGACCCGAACGCCGGCCACGGCGTCTCGGAGCTCGACATCTACTCCGAGGGCGACCACGTGTTCGCCACGGGCACGTTCGAGGGCGACCTCACCGTCGCGTGCAGCCGGTGCGTCGAGCCCGTGAAGCTCGTGATCGACGAGAAGCTGCTCGTCACGTTCATGCCCAAGGCCGAGATGCCGGCCGACGACGCCGAGGGCGAAGAGGGCGAAGAGGTCCCGGCGGAGGACCTCGATGTGTTCCCTTACGAGGGCGAGTACATCGA
>Ga0316601_100001760_pt1 | contig 10817 bp, 8 predicted proteins | sample OWC_soil_day5_no_FD_207663 | JGI IMG/M metagenome (GOLD analysis project Ga0316601, IMG submission 207663) | Wetland soil microbial communities from Old Woman Creek delta, Ohio, United States - OWC_soil_day5_noCT | ecosystem: Environmental > Terrestrial > Soil > Wetlands | place: USA: Ohio...
ACTAAAGCTTCGCCGTCCGGCGCGCGACCCAGTAGGTGGCACCCTCCGGGCCGTAGCGTTCCGCATGCGGCACGCCCTGCTCGAGCGCGAACTCGTCACGTGGTTTCAGATGACGGGTCTCGCCCCCCGACGTGAGCCACATCTCGCCCTCCACGACGACGGCGCGGAGCGCGAAGGGATGCTCGTGCACGTCGATTACCGTGCCGGGTGCCCAGCGGCGTTCGAGCACCTCGTCGAAACCCTGCGCACGCGCCGCGGCCTCGAACTCCTCGAAGCGCGTCGTGACCGTCATCACGCATCCCGCCGATCGGAATCCGGCAGCTGATCGAATTCGACCAGCGCAGCGCCGATTGAAAAACTCGCGCCGAAGCCGATCATCAGTGCCGTCTGGCCTGGGCTTGCACGCCCGCCGCGCACCAGCTGATCGAGCAGCAGCGGGATGCTCGCACTCGAGGTGTTGCCGGTGTCCGCAAACGACGCGCACAGTCGATCGGGGTCGATGCCGGTCTTCGCGCACGCAGGAATCAGGATGCGCGTCAGATTGGCCTGGTGCGGGATCAGCCAGTCGATCTGCACGCCCTCGCGCTGCACGCGCTGGATTTCCTCGACGAGGATGCGCGTGGCGCCGATGGCGACCGGCGGGCCGGACATGAACCAGCGCGCTGATTTCGGCACCTCCAGGGCGAGGTGCGCCGCCTGCATGCCGGAGCCCTTGACCATGCCGATCGTCTCGGCATCGATCATCGAACTGGCACGCACCGACCGCAGCGTCGCGATGCCACGCACGTCTCGTGCAAGCAGGACGCCCGCAGCGGCGTCGCCGAACAGCGTGCTGGTGCCGAAGGCGAGCGGATCGTAGGCAATGCAGCGCGACGAGAACTCCAGTGCCACGCAGGCGACACGGCGATAGCCCAGCGCCTGCATCACGCTGCTGCCGATAGCCAGCGCATACATGAAGCCGGTGCACGCGTTGCTACCGACATCGAGCACGAACGGCGCACCGAGATCGGCATGGCGCCCGCGCGCTGCAGCGACGATCTGCTGCGACAGGCCCGGGAAGCCGTGCGTGCTCGACGATGAAACGATGATGGCATCGAGTTCCGACCAGGCCTGCCCCGACATCAGGCGTTCGAGCAGTTCCAGACCGACCGTGACCGGCGATTCCTCCGCAGCGAAGAAACGGCGTGCACGCAGGCCGGTCTTCCGTTCGATCAGCTCGGCGCGCTCGCTGATGCGCGCGACGATTTCGGCGGAAGACTCGTCGTCGATCTCGACACCATCGAGAAGTCGTTGGCCGATTTCGCGGTTGGACACCACCGCTGCGGGCAGGGTGCTGCCGGTCGCGACAATTGAAACGACAGTCTTCAATGCATTGGTCCCACGATTCGGTGCCCCTCTGTGGACAGGGGGCCTGCAGCCGCATGGTACGCGCTGGCCAGAGCGCCGATCGATCGTTCCGGGCCAGGCCTAGCCTGAGGCTCGGCGCCGCAACAGCATGCGATAGAGCACATAGATGCCCGCCGCCGCAAAGAGGTGCTTCAGCGTATGCCCACTGACGAAGCCCCCCAGCGCCGCGTCGATCACGCGATCGAGTCGCTCGCTGACGATGGCCGCGGCATACAGGGCTACGGCGCCATACAACCACCCGGAGCGCGTGTACGGCGAGCGCACCAGCGCGGTGACCAGCAAAGCGACCGCGACGAAGCCCAGTTGCACCATCAGGTACGGCATGAGATTGGCGCTGGCGGCCCAATAGGCGACAGAGCCAACTCCGGTGGCCCCAAGCGCAGCTAGAACCGGCCCGGCGAAGCGCGGCGCGCGGTCGGCAAGCGTGCCAGCGACCAACCCCGCGAAGCCCAGCGCCATCGGCAGCCGATCCCAGACCAGCGTCGCGTCAGTCGGATCGAGGTGGTAGTAGGCCGACCCGAACGCGGTCAGCGCGACACCGATGAACATCACGAGCCACGGCACGCGCGCGGCACGCGAGACTGTGTTCGACAGCATCCTGCGGTGGAACGCCCGCAGTCCCAGGACGCCGACCAGCAGGAACGGCAGGTTGGACAGGACATTCAGCGCATGCGGCACGCCGAGCATCAAGCGCTGATCGGCGAAGTCGTGATACTCCTGCGGCTGGGCCAGCGGCGGCAGCGCAACGGCGGCGAGCCACGGCAGCAGCGCCGCAGCAAATGCCAATCCGAGGATCGCCACCGCCTGGCGTGCCGACGCGGTACCGCTACGGACATTCAGCGGGACGAGCATCAGAGCTTTTCCACAAGTTTCACCATGCAATGCCCGCCGCGTCAGGCGAGGTTGCGCAACTCGCGCAACGCCACCGAGAGCATCGCCAGATCGGCATTCTTCGCATCGGCGAGTTCACTCAGCATGCGCCGCGCTCGGTCGAGTGGAATCTCCTGGGATTTCTGCCACGGCTCGAGGCCGCCGGCCTGCAAGGCATCGGCGGTCAGCTGCCGCTGCAGGCTCGCCAGGTCATCGCTCGACGCGGCCTTTGCGAGTGCCTGCCAGTAGCTGTCCGAAGGCAGCGCGGACACCTGCGCCCGCAGGCGGGCAAGTCCGAGTGCATCGCCGATCGCAAAGTACGCCGATGCCACCGTGTCCAACGGCTGTTGAGAATTCTCGGCGACTTCGGCAAGGTCGAGCGCCGCGAGCGATGTCGCGGCGGCGGCCACTTCGAAGGCCAGCGGCTCGGGTACCCGCTGCTGGATGAAACGCACCTGCATCTCCTTGATCGGCACCTGCCAGGAGGCACTGGCCGGCGCCGCCTGCAGGTACTGCATCAGTCCGCGCGCCGTGGCAGAAAAGCGCTCGATCGCGTGTGCCATCGGTTCGGCCAGGCGCCGCGAGCGCAGGAACCACGTGGTGGCCCGCACCGTGCGCCGGCCCAGTTCCATCAGCAGTTCCGCCTGCGTCTGGTCGGCGACGACGTTGTCGAGCGCTTCGATCGACGCCCAGGTCGACTCGAGTGCGAACACCTCGCGTGTCAGCAGGTACGCGCGCACTACCTGCGCCGGCGTCGATCCAGTGCTCGACGTCATCTGGTGCGGGAAGCTCGGTCCGACGCGATTGACCATCTCGTTCAGCACGACAGTGGCAATGATTTCGCGCCGCAACGGGTGCCGCTCGATGTCGGTCGCGAACTCCCCATGGAGGCGCTGCGGGAAGTAGCGCTGTAGTGCGTTCGCGACCCACGTGTCCTCGGGGAGGTCGGACGCGAGCAGTTCGTCGAACAGCCACATCTTCGAATATGCGAGCAACACGGCGCGTTCTGGACCCGTCAGCGCCAGGCCGGCGGCGCGGCGCTCGGCGATCGTCTCATCGTCGGGAAGGTATTCGAGTGCGCGATTGAGCCGCCCCTCCTTTTCGAGGAACCGGATCATTCGCTGCTGCTGCTCCAGCAGCTTGCGCGCCGTGTGCACGCCGACCGACAGCGCCTGCGTCTGGTAGTAGTTGTCCTGCAGCACCAGTTGCCCGACGTCGTTGGTCATCTCCGCCAGAAGCGCATTGCGCTCGTCGAGCGTCAGCCGTCCCTGTTCGACCGGCAGGCTCAAAAGGATCTTGATGTTCACCTCGTGATCCGAGGTGTCAACGCCGGCCGAGTTATCGATTGCGTCGGTGTACAGCCGTACGCCATTCAATGCCGCCTCGACGCGACCGTGCTGCGTGAAGCCGAGGTTGCCACCTTCGCCGACCACCTTGCAGCGCAGGTCCTCGCCATTGACGCGGACCGCGTCGTTGGCGCGGTCGCCGACATCCGCATGGCTCTCGGTCGAGGCCTTGACGTAGGTGCCGATGCCGCCGTTGTAGAGCAGGTCGACCGGTGCGCGCAGGATCGCGTTGATCAGTTCGATCGGTGTCAGCTGGGCCGACGTGATCCCCAGCACCGCCTGAGCCTGCGGTGACACTGGAATCGCTTTCTCGGCGCGCGACCAGATGCCGCCGCCCGCCGAAATCAGCTTCGCGTCATAGTCGGCCCAGGACGAACGCGGCAGCGCGAACACGCGCTCGCGTTCGACAAAGCTCCTGGCCGCATCGGGATCCGGATCGATGAAGATATGCCGATGATCGAAGGCCGCGACGAGCCGGATGTGCCTGGACAGCAACATGCCGTTGCCGAACACATCGCCCGACATGTCGCCGATGCCGACGCAGGTAAAGTCGGTCGTCTGCGTGTCGATGCCCATCTCGCGGAAGTGCCGCTTGACGCTTTCCCACGCGCCGCGGGCGGTGATCCCCATTCCCTTGTGGTCGTAGCCGGCACTGCCGCCCGACGCGAACGCATCGCCCAGCCAGTGGCCGTACTCGGCGCTGATCGCGTTGGCATAGTCCGAGAAGGTCGCCGTGCCCTTGTCGGCGGCGACGACGAGATACGGATCATCGGCGTCGTGGCGCACGATATGCGGCGGCGGCACGACCTTGCCCTGCACCAGGTTGTCGGTCAGGTCGAGCAGGCCGCGCAGGTAGTCCTGGTAACAGGCAATGCCTTCCTTCATGAACGCTTCTCGATCGGTCGCCGGCGGCGCCTTCTTCAGCACGAAACCGCCCTTGCTGCCGACCGGCACGATGACCGTGTTCTTGACCATCTGTGCCTTGACCAGTCCCAGCACTTCGGTGCGGAAGTCTTCTGGACGGTCCGACCAGCGCAACCCGCCGCGTGCCACCTTGCCGCCGCGCAGGTGCACACCCTCGAAACGGGTCGAGTACACGAAGATCTCGAACATCGGCCGCGGCTCGGGGAGCGACGGGATCTGCCGGGGGTCGAACTTGAACGAAAGGTAACTGCGCCGCGGACCGTCACCGCCACTCGCGCCGGCGCCCGTGCGCCAGTAGTTCGTTCTCCTGGTGGCGTTCACCAGTGCCAGCAGCTGCCGCAGCACCCGGTCTTCGCTCGCATTCGGCACCTTGTCGAGCGCCTGCTCGATCGCGCGCACCTGGCTTGCCGCCGCCGTGTCATCGCGCTCGGCCGGATGGAACCGCAGCCGGAACAGCCGCACCAGCATGCCGGCGATGCGCGGATGCGTCGCGAGCGTCGCCTCGATGTACGGCTGCGACAGCGGAAAGCCGATCTGGCGCAGGTACTTGGCGTAGGCGCGCAGGATGACGATCTCATCGCCGGCGAGCCCCGCCTTCAGCACCAGCCGGTTGAAGTCGTCGTTTTCCACGCGACCGTCGAACACGCGCGCGAACGCGTCCTCGAACAGTGGTCCGACGGCATCGATATCCAGTTCGTCGCAGCCCGGCGACTCGAGCTCGAAGTCGTGGATCCACATCGACTCCGCGCCGTCCGGTGTGATCTCGTACGGTCGCTCCGCGAGTACCCGCACACCCATGCGTTCCAGCATCGGCAGCGAGTCGGACAGTGGCACTGGGGCGCTGTCGCGGTAGATCTTGAAGCCGAGGCGGTTCGGCGCCGAACCGCGCGGCCGGAAGAGGTTCAGCACGAGCCCGGAGCGAGACAACCGTTCCAGGCGCTGCAGGTCCTCGACGGCCCTCCCCGCATCGACGTGCTCGCGGTAGGACACCGGGAACGCGGCACCGTAGCGCCGCAGCGACTGGGCCGCCAGGGACTCGTCCATGGCCGCATGCAGCGCCTCGCGCAGGTCGTCCTCCCAGCGGCGCGCCGCCGCCGCCAGCTGCCCCTCGAGCACCCGGCGATCGACAGGCGGAATGCGGCCCGGGGTCGTGCGCACCGTGATGTGGATGCGCGCCAGCGCCGCGTCGGTGAGCAGCACGTCGAACTCGGCGGCCGAGCCGTTGAAGGCCTCGAGCAGGATCCACTGGAACTTGCGCCGCAGCTCGGTCGTGTAGTTCTCGCGCGGCACGAAGATCAGGCACGACACGAAGCGCTCGAACGCGTCGCGTCGTATGAAGAGGCGAAAGCGCTGACGCTCGCCGAGTTGCAGGATGCCGTTGGCGGCCTCGGCCAGCTCATCGACCGTGATCTGGAACAGCTCGTCACGCGGATAGGTCTCGAGGATGTGGGTCAGCGCCTTGCCGAGATGACTGGACGGCGCCAGACCGGCGCGCTCGGTGACCTCGCGCACCTTGCCGCGCACCAGCGGCACTTCGGTCACGCGCGTGCTGTAGGCGGCCGAAGTGAAGAGCCCGACGAAGCGGTGCTCGCCGATGACGGCACCGCCCGCGTCATAGCGCTTGACGCCGACGTAATCGACGTAGCCCGGCCGGTGGACAGTCGCGCGCGTCGTCGCCTTTGTCACCAGCAGCATCGGCGAGGGCGCCGTGGCGAGCTCACGCATCCCGCGCGGCGCGGTGGAGAAGCTGATGGAGATGCCCTTCGGCGCACCCACCTCACGCAGGATGCCGAGTCCCGTGCCCTCGACGCGCACCAGTTCCAGCTCGCCCTCGTGCTCGCGCAGGTCATTGCTGCGATAACCGAGCAGCAGCATGTGGTCCTCGGTCAGCCACTGCAGGAACGCACGCGACTCGGCCAGTTCCTCGCGGGGTACCGGCGGGGGACGTTCATCGAGTTCCCGGATCACCGCGCGCAGCTGGGCCACCATCGCCTTCCAGTCCTCGACCGCGGCGCGCACGTCGCCCAGCACGCGTTCGATACCCTCGGCCAGGCCGGCGCGCGCCACCGGATCGGCGAGCCGATCGACCTCGAGGTGCATGAACGATTCGCGCGGCCAGGCCGGCTGCTCCTCGCGCAAGGCAAGCGCCTCAAGCCGCCCAGCGGCATCGCGCTTGACCGCGAAGATCGGGTGGATGATCAGGTGCAGCGTCAACGACTGCCGGTTGATCTCGAGCGAGGAGGAGTCCACGAGGAACGGCATGTCCTCATTGACCACTTCGACGATCGTGTGGCGCGATGCGAAGCCGGCGTCGCGCGCCGTAGGATTGAGGACGCGCAGCTTCGGACGGCCCGGATCGCGCTCGCGGGCAAACTGCAGGTGCGAATGCAGCATGCCGTACAGGTCCTCCGCGCTGCGCTCGCACACGTCCTCGGGATCGACCTGCCGGAAGTATCCGTGGCAGAAGGTCGTGTACAGCGCGCGCTCGGCGCCGCCATGGTGCTGCTCGATCAATGCGAGTACCTGCGCCAGGCGCTCGCCCTTGCCGTGCTCGGGGGAGGACGGTGCTGCAGCAGTCCCGTCTTTCATTGCGAGTCTCCGTGTTCTGGCCGGCCGCCTCGTGAGTTGCCGGCATTCTGATGCTGCCAGTATGCCCGCCCCCGCGCTTCCGCCGCCGTCCATCCACGCGCCCGGTGCCCGATAATCCCCACCCGCCCCGCTATGCCGATGTTCCCTGTCCTCGCCCCCCGCCTCGCTTTCATCGACGTCGAGACCACCGGCTCGAGTCCGGAGCGCGAGCGCGTGACTGAGGTCGGCCTGGTCGGCGTCGACTTCGACGGCGACGCTGTCCGCGTCACCGAGTGGTCATCGCTGGTGAATCCGGGGATTCCGATCCCGGCCGAGATCCAGTGGCTGACGGGCATTACCAATGACATGGTGCGCGGCGCGCCGTCGTTCGCCGAACTGGCCCAGGAACTGTACGACCGCCTCGATGGCGCCGTCTTTGTCGCGCACAACGCGCGCTTCGACTACGGGTTCCTGCGTGCCGAGTTCAGCCGTGCCGGCCTTAACTTCCATGCAAAGACCCTGTGCACGGTGCGGCTCTCGCGGCATCTTTATCCGGATCGCGCGCCGCACACGCTCGACGCGATCATCGAGCGCTTCGGCCTTGGCGGCGAGCAGCGCCACCGTGCGCTTGGCGACGCACGGGTCCTCTGGCGCCTGCTGCAGAAGCTGGCGGAGCGCCATCCGCCGGCCGAACTCGAGCTCGCTGTGGCGACGCTGCTGCGTCGGCCCAGCCTGCCGCCGCACCTGCCGCTGGACGCGCTCGACGGCATCCCGCATGCGCCGGGGGTGTACCTGTTCTACGGCCTGAACGAGCACCCAATTTACATCGGCAAGAGCGTCGACCTGCGCAGTCGCGTCGCCGGCCACTTCAATTCCGAGCACCGCGCCACGCGCGAACTGCGGCTGTCGCAGGAAGTCCATCGGCTCGAGTGGGAAGAAACCGCCGGCGAACTCGGCGCGCTGCTGCGCGAAGGCGAACTCATCAAGTCCCGGCTGCCCGCGCACAACGTCGCTTTGCGTCGCAAGCGGAACCAGGTGATGCTGCAGCTCGACGACGACTTGCCGCGCTACCTGAAGGCGGGCAGCGTGGAGCTGGCCTCGTTCGGCAGCGTCTATGGTCCGTTCGGATCGCGCGCGTCGGCACGCCGCCTGCTGAGCACGCTCGCAGGTGAACACGGCCTGTGCGCGAAGGTGCTTGGCCTGGAGCGTCGGCGCGCGGGCGACGGCGGCTTGCCGTGCTTCAACCATCAGCTTCATCGCTGCCGCGGCGCCTGTGTCGGTGCAGAGCCGCGGAGCGTGCACACCGAACGACTCCGCGAGCTGCTCCTGCCATGGCGCATTCCGGCATGGCCCTATGCCGGCGCCGTGGCACTGGTCGAGCGCAATGCCACGCGCTTGCGCGAGCAGGTGCACGTGTTCGATCGATGGTGCTGGCTCGGATCCGTCGGCACGCTGGAGGCCGCCGATGCGCTGGCTCGCCATGCGCCGCGCGCGTTCGAGGCCGATGCCGCGCGGCTGGCGGTGCAGGCGATCGAAGGCCGGATCACTGTGGAATGCGTCGAACTTGCCGCGCCGCAATCCGCGACCTGCGCCGCTGCGGCATGATGATTAACTCCCGATTGAAAGGGTCGCAATGAAGAACGCTTATGGTTTCGGCAAGACGGTCCCGCTTGGTTTCGAGGAAGCGGTACAGAAAGTGACTGCGGAGCTCGCGAAGGAAGGGTTTGGCGTGCTGACGGAGATCGACGTCAAGGCCACGATGAAAAAGAAGCTCGACATCGACGTAAAGCCCTACCGCATCCTCGGCGCCTGCAATCCGCCGCTCGCGCGCCGCGCGCTTGAAGCGGAACCGTCGATCGGGCTGCTGCTGCCCTGCAATGTCGTCGTGCGGGAATCAGACGACGGACACACTCAGGTCGAGTTCATGGACCCGGATGCAATGAAGCAACTGTCGAGCAGCGCTGCGCTGGGCGAAGTGGCGGCCGAGGTGCGCGGGAAGCTCCAGCGCGTGATGGCCGCTGTCTGATCGTCCGGTACAAAGGCAACGGTTCAGTCGGCGGTCGGTGGGAGTGACGCCAGCGCGCGACGGACCGCTTCGCCGGCACGCAGCCCTAGCCGCTGCGCTGCCTGGTTTACTGCGGCGATCTCACCCGAGGCCCAGGTGTCACGCGCATCGCCGATGCGCGCGCTGTCATGCGACACCGCCACGGCGGCAATTCCCTGGGTGTCCAGCAAGGCAAGCGCGGCGATGCCGGCCCGGTCCTTGCCAACTCCGGCATCGTTGAACACGTAGACCCTGGCCGCGACGGCCTGCGCATAACGCGCGGCCGACACCCCGCCGTGCGAGCCGGTCACCACGCACAGCCCGGCGTGTCCGGCGGCGACTTCAGTGATCGAATCCAGGACGACGACGTGCAGCGGGATCATGGCGTGAGTTCCGATCAGCGCGTGCCGCTTGGCGGCAGCGCGGCAGCCGGTACCTGTACATGGGGATAGCGCTCGCGGAACCGCTTGAGCTCGGCGTCCGCCTCCTCATGACGACCCGTCTGACGCAGCTTGATGATCTTCTCCAGCCAGTCCTCCGCACGCAGCTCGTTCGCGGCGGCATCGCCTTCGGCACGCGGCTTTTCTGCCGCGGCGCCGAGCGCTCCGCCGACAGCCGGCGCCTGTCGTGCCGGCGCACGCGCCAGGTTGGCCGCGGCTCCGTCCCGGCGACGCTCGCGATCCACGCCCGGCGCGGCCGATTCCGCGGCAGCTACCTCCGACCCGGCAGACGGGGAAGGGGCCGCCCGCTTGGCTTCCAGCGGCGCGGCGGCGGAAGGCGCCGGCGGCGGCGAGGCGGGCGCACGGAGTCCTGCCACTTCCTCCTTGGCGCGCGGCTCCCCGACCGGCGCCGTGACCTTCGAGTCCGCGAGTTGCGGCGCGACATCGCGCAGTGCGGACGTACCGCTCGATGGCGGCGCTGCCGCCGGCGTGACGGCGGCCGGTTTCGCGGTGCGCTCCTTGGCCAGCGCGGGAGCACGCTGCGTCGCTGCCGCGGCGACCTCCCCCGCCGACTTGTCGGTCGCCGACCCGGACTCAACGCCGGGTGCAACTGGCGCCCGTGCGGCCGCGGCCCGCGACTCGTCGCTGCCGGTGGGCGGCGTGAACGTCGGCATTTCGTGCTCGGTGCGCACCGCCATCATCACGGCCAGTGTCGACAGCATGACCGCCGCCGCGGCCGCCATCGGCCAGCGACGCATCCCCGGCTTCGGCGCTGCGATGGGTGCCGCTGCATCTCGCGGCCCGGCCTGCACCTGCCGTGCCGCCGCCGCAAGAATCGACGCGCGCGTCGCGGCCGAGGGTCGCTCGTCGAGCGCCTCGTTCGCTGCGCGATAGTCGCGCTGGACCCGGTCGGCGTTGTCGCCGCTCATTGCCATGCCTCCATCGCCGACCGCAGCTTCGTCATCGCGTAGCGCAAGCGGCTCTTCACCGTCTCGTGCCCGACCTCCGTGATCGCGGCAATCTCCTCAAGCGACAGGCCGGCTTCGGCCTGCAGCAGGAATGTCTCGCGCTGCACCGTTGGCAGCGCCTCTACCGCGTCCACGAATGCCCGGGCTTGCGCCCGCGACAGCACCTGCACGTCGGGACGGTCGGCGTCCGAGCCAGGCAGCTCGAGCGGTGCCTCGTCGGGGTCGTTGGCCGCCTCGTCGAAGCTCACCG